>Ga0065165_1000071_pt1 | contig 166883 bp, 108 predicted proteins | sample AraplaMF_Cvi_mMF_FD_63813 | JGI IMG/M metagenome (GOLD analysis project Ga0065165, IMG submission 63813) | Arabidopsis root microbial communities from the University of North Carolina, USA - plate scrape MF_Cvi_mMF (version 2) (version 3) | ecosystem: Host-associated > Plants > Roots >...
GAGATTGCTTCGTCGCGCCACGCTCCAATTTCTTTGCGGCTCCTCGCAATGACGGCGATGAAGACCCGATTCCTCTCTTCCGCGGCTCCTCGCAATGACGGGGAGGAAGAAAAAAAGCCCCGGAACAGGTTTGTGCCCCGGGGCGTCACTCTCACAGCTTCCCTAGAATATGGACTAACTTTAGTTGATATGCCATCTCAACCCAATATTTCCTTGTACAGTACTAAAGTTGGTGATCTCGGCTAATTTGTAAGGAGAGTAGTTGTATTGTACACTCGCGTTAAATAATAACGGAGAAGCCTTGCCAAATGGTATGTTGATACCAATTTCCGGGCTTGCCATGAATTGCCAGCTATTGTCCTTGTCAACAAACATGCCCCAATACTTTTCATAGTTCATATTGGCAACACCTACACCCAGTGATGCATAGGGAATTACAATTGCATCCGGTTTAGTGAACTGGTATTGTACAGTGGCCAATACAGGAATTACCTGCAAGGTACGTGTTTGCACTGCAGAAATATCGCCGGACTTCGTAGGATACACCGCGCGTGGCGCTCTGTAATAAAAATCCTGGAAGCCGGATTTAAGACCTACGCCCAGCTGATCGTTCAGCATGTATTGTAAACCAGCCTGCCAGCCCCTGAAACTTGTCTTGTCACTATAATCTTTTACGGAGCCTAAAGGCTGTGCTATTGAATAGTTAAAATTGAAGGACAGCGGGGGGCGCACCTGGGCGGATGCTGCCTGTACGGCCAGGCATGCGGCAATGGCCAGCATCCAGATCCTTACGTTTATCAGTTTGATTATGTTCCGTTTCATCGTCTTCTTTTTTTAGGTGAACCACAGATTTATTTCTTCAGGTAAGTTGACTGGCCAAATGCGCCGTTGACCATATTGCTGATGTAGGAGGTGCTCCATACACCGGAGCCTCTGAACATGGCGTTCCATACCACCTTTACTTCCTTGTCTTCTGCAGCGTGCTGCAGGTCAAGCAGGTCAACAGATACCGCCCGTTCCCTGGTGTAAACGGTATAGTAGCTGGGCCAGTAGTAGCCCAGGCCGGGATATCCCCAGTAGAAAGGATCCCAGTAACCGCCCCATCCTGACCAGTAACCCGGATCATAATAGGTGCTGGCGAAGGTTTCGTCAATGCGGGTAAGGTTAATGGCCAGGTTGGGTTTAGCCGCCTTATCCACCAGTGTATACCCTCTTGACTGCATGGCCGATTTTACAGCGGCGATCAGTTGTTTGTCGTAATCTGTCAGCGCTCTTCTTGCAGTGTCGCCATTGCTTGCCACGGCAACGGAATCCACTATGCTGAAGGTAGTGTAGGAGGAGAAATTCGCAGTCGTATCCCGGTTGGTGATGTAGATCTGGGATTCTTCTTCTGTCATGTCGTTCAGCGGATCTTTACGGCAGCTACCGAGGGAAAGTATTGCTGCAGCCGCTGCTATGGCGCCCATAAAGAACATTGTTCTCACGCTAACAATTGTAAAGTTTTTCTTGCCCGTTTTCATATTACACACGATTTAATTCATAAATGCTAATGCCATTTAGTGAGTGCTCACCTGGATTCGTCATACACTAAGTATGCCAATAGTAGAACGCGTACAGATCGACAGAGGAATTATTGAAGTGCCTGCATCATGTTTACGTTGTCATGCGGGTTAAGCATTTAACGTTCAACGGATTAGAGGGCGTGTTGTTACAGAAGTTTACAGGCAAAATGTTAATGTATTCCTAAAGTTTTGTTAAAGGAACAGTGGGTCAGGGTGTTATATATGGACGTGAAAACGGATTAGCTCAGCACGGCTTTCTCAGTAAGGACATGTTTTAGCTGATCAGGAGAAGTGAAATGAATGCTTTCAATACCGCAGGCTTCGGCGCCGCTGATATTGCGCAGATTATCATCAATGAACAATGCTTCTTTGGCATTTACCTCGTAGCGGTCCAGCAGCAGCTGATAAAAAGAGGCGTAGGGTTTGCGCATTTTTTCGCGGCCCGATACTACGATGCCGTCAAACCATTGGAGAAAAGGATAGGATACGAGGGCGATGGGGAATGTTTCGTTAGACCAGTTCGTAAGGGCATAGAGTTTATAACGTTGGCTGTCTTTCAACTGTTGCAGGATGGATACCGTTTCAGGTATGACGCCGCCGAGCATTTCTTTCCAGCGGCCGTAGTAGGCGCGGATCTGCGCTTCATATTGCGGGTGTGCTGTTACAAGCAGTTCAGTAGCTTCTGCCAGGGCTCTGCCTGCATCCTGTTCTTCATTCCAGTCGGAGGTACAGATATGCTGCAAAAAATGTTCGGTTTCTCTTTCCGTGCCGAAGATCTTGTTATACAGGTAGCGCGGGTTCCAGTCTATGAGCACGGCGCCAAGGTCAAAGATGATGGTTGAATATTGCTTCATTGTTGCATATCTGTTTGTAGGCTAAAGGTAAAACAAATTTAATAAAAACATAATGTTACTCGATGGGCCCGGCGCCGTTACCCATCAGCAGTTCGTCCGCTGCATCTTCCAGCAGTTTGAGGTCAACAGAATCGCTGCCGGCGATACCTTCTACAGAGCCTTTGATATGGGCGGCGTTGAGCAATACTTTTTCCAGTTGTTTTTCGCGGGCCTTCCACAGCTTTTCCATGGCTTCCCGTTCTTTCTGAATGGAGATCTTCATGGCGAGGAAACCTTCGCGGATGGCTTTCCATTGTTCTGCAAATTCGCTGCTGGTAAGATAATTATACAGCATATGCATTTTATCGCCTTTGTTTTCTTGGCTTTTGAGCGCGCCTGCGATCCTGATCACGCCGTCGCGCAATACCAGCGCCAGGGCTTTTACTTCCGCAAAGGAGCAGATCCAAACACCTTCCCGTTCGCCAAAGCGCTCCATGTCTTTAGGCATGGCCTGGGTAACGAGTATGGCTACCTCGGCGCCCTGGCTGCGCATATCTGCTTTCAGTTTTTCCACCCAGTCTTTTGAGAAATCTTTGGTGCGCTTGCTTTCGTAGATGATCCGGCCGCAGTCCTGCCCGTACTGGTTGCGGATGGTTTGTATACAGTCTGCGCCTTTTACGCCTTTGCCTACTTCTGATATTTCGTCGAAAGGGAATGCCTGTCTTAACAGCTCTTCGAGGGCCAGTTCCTGGATCTCTCCCTGCAGCTGCATGGAGCCCTGTTCTGCCTTGCGTTTCATCTCATCCGCCAGTTTGCGCTGATCTTCCAGCTGCTTTTCCATTTCACGGAGGCGGAGCTGGAATTCTGTTTCCCTGAGCTGGCTGCGTTCTGCTTCTTCCTTGCGGATCACTTCTGAGAGCTGGTTCCGGGCCTCCAGGATCTTTTTCTGCATGGCTATTTCCAGTTCCTCTTCTTTATTGCGCAGTTCCTGTTCCCGGCGCAGGAATTCCAGTTCCTGGCGGCGGGCTTCTTTCAGGCGCTCTTCCTGTTCCTGGTTGGTTTGCTGCAGCATACGTACCTGGTTCTCAAAATCAGCGCTGAGATTTTTACGTATGTTCTCCGACAGGGAAGCGTGCAGCTTCTCTTTTTCCGATAAGAGGCGTTTATTCAGTTCTTCCTCCTGTATTTGCCTTTGCTGTTCCACCTGCTGGCGTTGCTGCGCCAGCTGCTGTTTTTCTGCCTGCAATCCTTCCATTCTCTTACGCCATTCCGATTCCAGTTTTCCACGCATTTCCTTTTCAATATCAGCGGCAAACGCATCCTCCATTACAAACTGGTGTTTGCAATTAGGACAGGTAATAGATGTTCCCATAATTCACAAGACTAGTATCGATGATTGTAAACTAACATTTTGCTACGCAATGTATCGGCGTAGCAAGGTGTAAAGGTAGGATAAAAAGAAAAAAGGAAGGAGAACCTTCCCTTCCTGGTTAACATAGCAAAAAACAAACAAAAAGGGGCACGGGAACGGAGGCAACGAGGCATAGGTATTACTCCTCCTCCTGCTCTTCTTCCAGTTGAAGCTCGCTGTCGTCAGCGGCTTCGGGTATATCGTACAACAGTTCGTCGGTCAGGATAAATAACAGCGTCACACTTCCATTGGCCGCATTGGCGCTCAGGTTCTCCCATTCTTCGATTACCCAGCCTTCTTCCAGCCACTGGTTCAATTCGGGTACTTCTGCTGCAAAGGACACTGCCTGTGTATCTTCCTGCTGACCGGCTTCCTGTAATCTTTCAAGATCTATCGTAACGGTGATGACTTTCTGCATGGGGACGATGGGTTTTGTATATCGAATATCGTCAGCAGATGTTAGGGGGAGGTTAAGGGCGGATTAAGGGAATGTTAATAATTCATGGTTCCAGCAAAAGAGTGCGGTTTTCACGGCCTGCTCCATCGGCATGGCTTTGCTCCAATCCTGCACCAGGCTGCCGAAGGTGGGGCTACCGCTGATACCGGACAGCAGGACGGATATTTCCACTTCGCCCAGGTAGGCGATGCCGTCTTTCAGGTTAGGGTGCCTGATAGCCTTTCTCATGGCAAGCACATTGCCTACCACACAGGGAGTATCGTAAAAACTGAGCGCAGGCGACAGTCGTACCTGCTCATTCCATAACAGGCGTACTTTTTCCATGGTATCGGGGATGGGCACTTTTACAGGCTCTTTGATCGCCGGTGTGCCGTTAAAGCGATCCTGCAGCCGCTGATGAAAATCTGACCGGATACTTTGCTTTCCTATAAAAGGGACCGCCCGTTCTTTCCAGAAAGGATGCGCCGCGGGCCAGGCTTTGGAGTAATAAGCGGCTGTCCATTGCGTATGGCTGATGACGGAGGCGATCATACTGTCCTCATAAAAAGATCTGCCCATCTGTTCATCGCCGGACTCCAAAATGGTGTTGACGGCTACTACTGCCTGCAGTGAAAAACGCATGGCTTTTTCCACACCGGTGGAAGAAAGAGGGTCCAGTGAGAAAGCGGCTTCTCCCAAACGGATGTATCCATCCTTCCAGGGAAGGGCATGCGCGTAAGTAAACACCATACAGGTGGAAAGATCCTGCAGATCCTGTTTGATTGATGCCTGGCGGAACAGCTGCGTATCTGCCAGCGACCAATGAAATACATCCGCAGCGGACCGGTGCTTCATGGCTGCAGGGCTGATAAAAGATAATATTCTGAATCGCTGATCCGGCATAGGAGAACCCCAGATCCATCCGTTCGGCGTAGCCTCCACCAATGTTTGCTGCGGCATGGCGGCAGCTGGTACATAAGACCATAAAGCCACCACCGGCGGGGCGGTGAGGATCCTGTTTTGCACGGTGACACTGCTGCGTCCCCGCGCATCCAGTATAAAGTTCGTACATACGGTAATGCCTATCCGCTGCATACGGAGATGGGCTTCCCAACCCGTAGCTGTTTTGCTGCAATGTTCAAAGCGGGCGGGTTGGAACAGCTTCAAACCCCGTTCTACCGCCAGTTGCAGCAGATCATGATCCAATAGTCCGCGGTCTGCCATCACACCCGGGCCGCGTTGTGTTGCGTTGAGGGTATCGGGAGTTTCTTTTTCCCAAATCACGGTTGCAGGCAGCTGATGCAGGTAATTGTGACGGTTAAGCAAATGCTCCGCCTGCAGGTAGCGGAAGAGGTTCCAGATGCCGGGCGACAGCGATTCACCGATCTGCGGCCGGGGAAAATCTGCCTTTTCCACCAGGGCTACCCGGCGGCCCAGGCCCAACAGGCGCAATGCCGCGCAAAGGCCTGCCGGGCCGCCGCCGATGATCAATACGTCGAATGTATATGCTGTCTGCATCAGCGGTACCAATTGGGCGCAAGGCGCGAGATCCTTTCATGTGCCTGGATGGTGTAGTGCAGCCATCCCCGAATATAATCGCAGGCAGTACGCCCTTTTTCCAGCACTTCGTGATGGCAGCCGCCACCGCACAGATACCTGGCCCAGCACTGGTTGCAGGGCTGTTGCTGATGCACGTGCCGTGTTGCCAGCCAGCTGTTCTGCAATGCAGGGTCTACTCCGTTTTCCAGGTTGCCCATGCTGCCGGCCGGCTCATTTACGAAGCGATGGCAGGCAGACAGCTCTCCGTCTGCCGATACACCCATATAACCCGCGCCCGCTCCGCAGGGGTAGGGGCGATGCGTGCCTTTGGCAATCTCTTTCAGGGCATTCACCATATTCAGGAAAGGGAAACGTTTACCTGCAAGCACATGCTGTTCGAATACCAGGCCGCAGGCGATCATGCCCTGCAACAGCTGCTGCAGGTCTTGTGGTGTCATTTCGCCTTTGCCGTTGCTGGAGCGTAATAAGGGAGAAAAGCCTACACTGTGGAATCCCATCGCCACGAATTCCTGCATGGTTTCTGCAATGCGTATGTTCGCGGGGGTGACCGTTACACGTGCAGACACCTGCATCTTACGCTGTATGGCGAGCAGGGGCGCTATCTTTTCCATGATCCGCGCGTAGGAGCTGCTGCCGTTTTTCATAGGCCGCAGCTGATCGTGCTGTTCGCCGATGCCATCCAGGCTGATGGTCACCGCAAAACCATGCTCTTCAAAGAATACAGCGTCTTCGGGTTTCAGCAGGGTGCCGTTGGTAGTGATGGAAAAATTGACCTGTACTTTCTTCCCGCGGCCCTGTTCACTGGCGTAGCGGGTGGCTTCCTGCAAGGCTTTGCGATTGATGAGGGGTTCGCCGCCCAGGAAGGTGAGCTGTACTTTGCCTCCTTCGGGGCAGTCTGCCAGCAGCAGGTCAATGGCTTGTTTGGCAGTATCCAACGTCATGTTTTTTGCAGGGCCGCCAAAATCGCCCTGGTCTGCATAGCAGTAGGTGCAGCCCATATTGCATTTCTGCGCAATGGCCAGTGAGAGCGCATAGATCTTCGGGCTGCTTAAAGGGGTGTCGTCAATCACAGGCGGCGCATCCAGTCCCAGCGCAATTAATTCCTGCTGAATGGCTGCTTCATCCTGTTGTGCCGCCAGCTGTTTTAACCTGGCTTCCACCTGGGTAGAGATGCTGTACAAGCGGCTGCCATTGGTAAGGAACAATTGTGTTTCTTTTCCCGTAGGCACCAGGTGGAATTGTGGAGATTTTGGTTGAGAAGCGCAGGCTGCATGAAAGGCCAGTTCACCGGCCATATTGGCCAGTGAACTGGTTGCGGGTAACACATCGGGCGTCATTTATTCACATTTGATTGTGTGGATGTTGTTTTCTTCAGTTCCTGCGTTGTGCCGTGACCGTTTTCCTGTTCGTTCTCTTTCAGTGTAATGGAGTGTTCGGTATGGCTCAGCGGTGTGCTGGCCAGGGCATCGCGTCCTTTGATGATGAAGTTCAGCTCTCCTTCCCAGTTTTTGAAAAGGTCGTCATAAGAGACGAGGCGGGTATCTACGCGGTTATCCGGAACATAGTGGCCGGTACGCCGTTTGGAAAGCCACATATCGCCATGACTGAGCCCATTTTCGCCGGGTTCCACGTTCACATAATCAGGCCGGCTGGCAGCCCAGTAGTAACATGCACATTCCCGGTAATCGTTTTGCCAGGGTGCGCATAGGCCGTGTGTCAGTTCACCGGGCAGTACAATTTCGTCAGTTAGTGCTGCTGTGCCGGGCGTGAAATATTCATTCACGGTGAGGGTGAATTCGGGATATTTATTCTTGTCTGCAAGATCGTCTTTGGTGACCATTACAGGTAATGGAGCGGCGTCGCTGGTGAACTGTGCTTTCACCGTGGTATTCGGCTGCAGTTTCATACCTGCGATCAGGTTGGACCATTCCATGAACACAGCGCCGGTAGGATTGTCGGCAGTGCCTAAGGTTACATTATCACCTCCCGGGAATACAGGTCCCTGGCCCTGCACCATGGTAGGGTTGCCGTTCACGGCTACCAGGCGGCGCCCGGCCAGTGAGCCGGTACCATTATCTGCCAACACATAGTTATCATTCTCACTCATGACGATCTCCTTAAAGGTGCGTCTCCACAGGTTCCTGAAATCAAATTCCAGTCCGGGGAAGCAGTTGGAGATGGCAGCTCTCGGGATCACACTGTAAGGATTACCGGTTGCATGATAATGCAGCTGGGCAACGAAGTCGTCTTTTTTGATCGGTGCTGAAGGGTTCGTACCGTTTTCCGCAGTAGCGCCGTTGTTAGTGAACATGGCATTCGCTGCCGCCCGTATAACGGTATTGATCATACGATATGTAAGGGTAAGCCCTCTGCCATCGGCGCCGCGCATCAGTCCGGGCATTTTACGGCGTTCTGTATCGGAGAGGTCGCCTATTTTATCGGGCCGGCGCAGGGCATCGGCAAACCAGGCGGCAGTGCCGGTGCTCAGGCCATTGAATACTCTTTCATGCAAGGTGCGCAAGGCCAGGTTGTCTACAATAGAACCTGCCATGATGGGTTCATAGAGACGGCCCAGGTCATTGGTGTCTTGTCTTACCATCGTGCTGGCTACGTTCCACCGGCCGTTAATGGGATTACCATTCATCACGGTGGTATTCATCAGGATAATGGATTCAAAGGCGCGGCGTACAATATCTTCTGCTTCGTCTATCGATACTTCTCCTTCTCTCTCGGTGCCCAGCAGGATCTGTTCCAGTTCGTCAGACACTGCACGTACGGGCAGGATGTCAGGTGCAAAAGCAGGAGGGCCAGCGCAGATATGTGCTTTTGCCACCAGGGGAGGATTGGTAGCTCCAGCTATTTCCAGCATCGCCGTAACGGTGCCATCGCATTCATCATCCAGGTAGCCCCAGCTTACGTGATCGCCATTGTCCATATCATACCCTGCGAAGATCTGCGCGGGCATGGTGTATTTGGCGTTGAAAGAAGATGTTTCGGAATATCCCATCCAGGTGCCTTTCCCTGGAGCGGTATTGTAAAGTACCAGTGATACATCGGTGATGATAGGGTCCGGTTCGGCTGTTTGTCCGCCGTCTTTGAGGCGGGTAAGGGAAGAGCCGTATACTTTTCCATGGGCTGGTGTAAATCGCAGGCGCAGGCCCGGGAATTGATGGGAGGGCATTACGGCCTGCGCTGTTCCCAGGGGCAGGAATTTTCCTTCCAGGAAATTATTGCATTGGGCATTGAGCGGATGCTCCTTGAAATCGGCGATGTCAACCTTTGCTTCGATCTTATCGTTTTCATCGCCTGTTCTGCGGTAGATCTTCAGGTTGCCCACCTTTACCTGCCATTTAACATGCTGGATGCTGAGACCTGCCTGTTCCAGGAGATCGAGGGTAAGCGGCTGGAGAATATCCGGGGCATCGTCAGTGATGGCGAAGAGCTCGAGGAAAGGCGCTACGGGCCGTATCGTTCCATCTTTAGATGTAACCGTATATGCGTCTTTAAAGATGACGGCTACCGGTGTGTCTGATGTGATCGTTCCGGTTTCTTTATTGATGGTAAGTGTTTCCAGGGGAACAATGTCGCGGAAACCTACCGGCTTATTTTCCGGTATGGCGAGGTCGTATGCAGCTACGGGCTCGGTGGAAGAACCAAGACGGCCGATAGCCACCGGTGGAAGAATACGCAGTGCTGTTATTTTCATAACGAATGTTTTTTGTGTGGTGATCAAACGGCGGCTTCTATTACTTCATCTATCAGTTTTAAGAGCTGGTAGTCTGCTTCTTTGAGGGAGTAGAGATAACGGTGATGCCTTTCATCCGTTGTTGCCAGCAGTGTTTCGATCATGGTAGCAGATGCCTCGATCAGGTCTTTATGCAAACGCCACCTGTTATGCTCGCCCATGGGCAGTGTAAGTGTGTACGGAGTCAGGAAGGGTGGTGCGGCGAATTTACCGGCCACGGTACCCAGCGGCAGCCCTACCAATACAGTAGAGATGGCCCGCAGGTTGTACATTTCACCAAAGGTGGAATTGATGATCATACCGCGGGCAGAAACGTTATTGGCGTTGTTGTAGCCATTATCCAGCACAAAGCTGTGGGAGAGGAAATTCAGCAGCAGGCGGTAGCGGATATTGAAAAGATGCGCCCAGTTCTTTGCATCAGGATTGGTGATATAGTCGATCTCTTCATCGGCGTTCTGGCCTTCTGAAGGAGAGCTGTTGGGATCTTCCGTTTCGGCTGCTATAGCGGGGTTAGTGGCCACATTCCTGGAAGGAGACCAGTTATTGCCTGTTTCCTGCAGCACTGCTTTCATTTCCCGGTATAAGATGAGGAAGCGCCAGAAGTGTGACAGCTGATCGTTTTCGAGGTTAGTGGCTTCACCCTGTTCGGCTATTTCAGATAGCGCTGAATAGGCATCATCCCTGCTGGCCAGTGGCATTACCAATACATCCGGGCTTCCTTCGGGACTGCCATGCTGTGCATTGCCACGACGGCCTTTATCATAACCACGTCCCCATTCATCAAACTTTGCCTGTTGCGGATAGGTATCTGCCTGGAAGGCTTCATCCGGAATAATGGCGGGGTCCTTGATATAGTTCAGCAATACTTCGAATAAGGCGCCTACAGAATGCGGGTGGGGTGTTTGGGCCAGTACCCTTGCCTTTATCTCTTTCACTTCTTCATCTAAGTCGTTCTCCAGCCAGCTCTCCGGCGCTTCCGCATACACGTATTTTGCCAGTGAGTCGAGCGTGAGCTTTTCCAGCTTGAAGGGGAAGGGATAGAAGGGTGTATCCCAGGGGTAGTCCTGCCGTTCAAAATGCAGGGGAGCGCCGATCAGTTTTAAGACATTCTGTACGGAAATAAAATGCCCCATTTCTTCTTTGGCGATACCCAGGATGATCTCCTGCCAGCTGCGTACCTTGTCCTGGTAGTTAGCAGGTACCTGTGGCCCTCCAAGACTGTAGGCAGCGTAGAGATACTGCAGCATGAGGCCGTGCTCGATCTCTGCATCGATGCAGAGCAGGAAGGTGACGTAGTCTTTACCGTTAAATTCGGGGGGTACGGTAATGATCTCGTCTTCATTCTGAACAGCCTCGTAATCTACGGTTTTGAGCATTTGCAGGTTGTCGCCACGGGCAGCAGCTTTGAGCTGTTCTGATTTAGACCTGTTGATCCGTGCTCTTTTGAAAACAGGGCCAAGGTAACGTTCATAATTACGTTGCATGTGGTGAAGGGTTTAAAAATGTAAAGGAGAGTTTTGGAAGAAATGAAATGCATTAAGCCAGACTGGTAGCCTTGAGGGTGTTTCATAGTTCTGCTTTATAATAATTCCTTATCAGTTATTCGAGGTCTTTTAAAGGTAAAGACTTTTTTGTGAGCCAGCAAAATTTTAACACGCAGAATAAGCTGAGCAATAAGGGCTTAGATAAGCGTTTGTGCGTATATAATCGGTTTTCTCTATTTAATTCAGGCAATGTTATATTTTCATATAATAATTTCAACTAATGAAGCTGTTTATCCATTATCTGCATGTTCTGTTATTGGTATTGCTGCTGCCAGGATTAAAAATCAATGCGCAGCAAAAGAATGCCGGGACGGAGGAAAGTATTGCCTCCATCAGGACCGAGTTCAAAAGAATAAATGCCTCGGCGCTTAGCACGGAGGAATTTCAGTATGATTCTGCAGGCTGTGTGGATGAAGGCGTGGTGACCTATTTTTTAGAGAACCAGGCGATCGTGAAGATAGTGGAATCCGGCGCTATAGGAGATGGCAGCTGGACCCGTGAATTTTACTACCAGTCGGGCAAATTCATTTTCTGTTATGAAGAGATCGTTGGCGGCCCGGCAGAAGGGCCGGAGACAAAGAGTGAGTATCGTACTTACGTGAAAGATGATAAGGTAATACGATATATGGAGGACAAGAAAACTGTGCCAGCAAATAGCAAGGCAACAGGACAGGTGAGCACCGCTTATAGATTGCTGAAAGCTTATCGTACAAAAGATTTTGCGAAAGTATTGTGTGAATAGAGAATGTTATTTTTGTTGGGTTAACAGCTCATTATGAAGCATGTGAATGTCTCGGTCGTTGCTGTATTTTCTTTGCTGCTGCTTGCCTGTAAGAGCGGACAAATGGTGGCAACAAATATCAGCGGTGATTACTGCGCGCCCGCTGCCGGGTATAATTATGACCCGCATATTATTCCTATAAAAAATCCAGATTCGCTGCTGGGGAGCTACCGTGAAATACCGCCCCGCGAAATGGTCATGGCCAATGCAGTGGGTGTGTTGCCATTGATCGGCAGCCTGGAGTCTATAAGGCAGGATTCTTCTGCAGAGGGGCGTTTGCATAAAACGGAGATCCGCTCAGCCATCCAACATCGTATGGCCATGGCCGCTATAGAGATCGACGGGATCGCAGCAGAGCTGGATTGTGAAGGAGAACGTGCAGATCAGCTGGCCAGGTTCCTGGATGATCACAACAGTAAAAGAAATACCAGGCTAACGGTGGCCTCTATTGTAGTTGGCGCTATTACTACCATCGCTACCGCCACTATCAAAGATAACGGTACGCAGAATGCGGTAGCCATCAGCGGTGGATTGCTGTCTGCCGGACTCGGAGCGATGACCATCAATGCCGCAGGTAAAAAGGTAAGCTGGCGTCATCCCCGCAATATGCTGGCAGATATCTGGAATGCACCGGATAGTTCATCCATCTATCCACCTTTCATATGGTATGTATTGAACGAAAAATATTTCAGTAACAGCGGAAAGGTATCGCTGGTGCAAAGCATTAAAAAACGCTGGCTCGAATTTGACCTGGGAAAGCAGGTCGATAAAGCCGATGAACAGCTGTATTTCGGAGCTGGCGGCGTTTATAAAGCAGATGATCTGCATACGCGCGCAGCGATGTTGAATGAATTACAATCTACCGTACGTTCCATCAACCAGGACCTGCAAGGCCTGATGTTATATATTGAACGGCAATTCTCCCATTAGGAATAATATCCGTAGTAAAGTTTTCACAGATTGTAGCGACTTATATCGCATATGCCCCAAGCTGCCTCTGCTATTGGTTTTTATAACTATATGCAGATGATTTAATGCTGTATTTGGCACAGTGCTTGTTTTAGCAGAGTGAAAAAAGGTTATGAAAAAGAGCATGAAACTTTTAGGAATCTTTTTTATTGCTATGCTGGTTTTTGCAGTGGGATGCAGTAAGGACGATGATCCTGCTGACAATGATTTTTTTGTAGGAACATACAATGGAACGATTACCTACAATGATGGAACGGAGTCTCATAACGACGAAGATGGGCGTGTAACTGTAGTGAAAGTAGACAATTCTTACACCTTTGATTTTGGAAGCGGTATTCCGAATATAACAGGGGTGCAGTTTCAGAAACAGGGTGACAATACCTACATTAGTGTGGGTGACGGCGTTACCGGTATTACCATTACAGCGAGTACACTAAAGATGCTGGTGTCTAATAACAAAGGCACATGGACCGCAGATTGTACAAGATAGCAACGAATTGACAACTAATTGAGAAAATAGACCCGTGCCTGGCGCGGGTTTATTTTTTATGCATAATGGCGGTGGCGCCTTTTCCAGGTGTCTGATAATAGTGAGAACACCCTATATATTCACCAGAAAAATTCCACTATTATGAAGAAAAGGCTCCTCTTTTTAGGCATTTGCGTGCTATCCATCACTGCCTGTAGGCAGCAGCTGGTAGATTCCGCTCAGACAAGAGAAACCCTCAACAATGCGAAAATGGGCGCCCTGCTGCTGGCGCTTCCTGATTATGCTACCGTCACCATCAAAAATGTAAAAAGCAGCAAATTCCTGGAAGTAAGCGGGAACCCCTCCCTGAATGAAAAGTTTAAAGACAACGCGCTCCTGCAGCAGTGGCAAACTTCTTTGTCGGGCACACAGCAGGACAACTGGCAGAAATGGCACCTGATCTACCAGACCACCGTGAGCGGTACCCGGTATTACCAGATCCGGAACCTTTACAGCGGGAAGCTGCTGGATGTGCCCTCAGGTACTGGCGTGAGTGGTACGGTATTGCAGCAGTATGCTGCTTTTCTTTTACTGGCCGATCAGCAGTTGTGGCGGCTGGACGAGCTGGGAGGCGGGCAGTACAAGATCGTTAACAAGGGGAATGGTTTATCGCTGTCTGTTCAAAGCGGTTCAACCAGCAACGGCGCCAGTGTGATACAGGAAACGGCGGCCAGTGATAATCGGCAATACTGGACCATCAGCGTTATTGCCAACGATACCTATCGCGATGATGCCGTAGTGCGTTTCTTCAATCGTAATAATACCACGCAAGGCTCTGCCGCTTTTGACCAGGGCAACAGCATCCCTTTGACCTGGGGCGCCAATAACGGTAAAGTATTGTGGGTAACACAGGATGCCTGGGATGGTTCGCAGGTACAGCCTAACAATATGTTTAATTGTGGCGCTTTTCACAGCTACAGTAATTCAGTACTGATACAGCCATCCAAAACGGATTGGAGCCCCGCCAACACGCCCAACATGACCATCAGTAACAGCACCTCCGGTAAGCCCAAGCAGATCTTTAACATACAGGCAGGCACTCAATGGACCTGGTCTGGCCCCGGTATCGAGATCGGCGATAAGGTATACGTGCATTGCGCAGAAGGCAATGGTTTGAACGCTACCGCGCAGTCTTTCTATCGTTTAACACAGAGTGCAGGCACGCAATGGGTGGCAGAACGTACCCTGCCTAACGGGCTGAATCAGACAGCGGTGAACTATTCCTCCGGCATGGTTAAACCAGGAGATGGTTATGTATATGTTTTCGGCAGTGAGGCGGTCAGCTTTGGTTATGGCAGTTATCTGCATGTGGCCCGGTTTCCGGAAAGCAATCCGCAGCAATGGCAATATTATAACGGATCTGCATGGACCAGTAGTGTGAGTGCAGGCGCCGCCTCTAAAATAGCAGATGGCCGGGGATCAAACAGCATTGCTTATCTGAATGGCAAATATATCCTGATGACTATGGACCAGGGGTTTAACTGTGATCCGGACAGGAATATCTACATTGCTACATCCACTTCACCCACTGGTCCCTTCTCTGCACAAACCCTCGTATACACGATCAAAGAATATTTTAAAGGCCAGTATGCCCGTTACTATACGCCGGTTGTTCATCCTGAGTTCAATAATGGCAGGAATGAACTGCTGCTGACCTATTGCCTGAATTTTTCTGCATGTGGTTTGGATGGATGTGAAGGTGCTTACCTGGATCCTTACTATTATCGCGTGAAAGGGATCAGGGTGCCTTATGCCATGATCGGTCTTTAAAATTTTTCTGCAGAATGGCGGTTGTTGTGTTCCGGGGTGTCTAATCTGAAAGTCACCACGTGTAATGAAGATCCGGAACCTACTCATCATTTTACAGTGCGGCGTATTCACCGCATCCGCACAGGAGAAAGACCTCGTAGCTTATGCCAATACTTTGCAGGGCACCAATTCTGAATTTGCCCTTAGCAATGGCAATACCTATCCCACAACGGCACTGCCTTTTGGCATGCATGGCTGGTCTGCTCAAACGGGTAAGAACGGCGAGGGCTGGAAGTACCAGTACAAAGCCACTACGATCCGCGGATTTCAGCAGGTGCATCAGTGCAGTCCCTGGGTAGGCGACTATGCGGTATTCAGCCTGATGCCGGTAGCCGGCGGGTTGAAGGTAAATGAAGATGAGCGGGCCGCCGCATTCAGCCATGCGGATGAAGTGGCGCGGCCGGATTACTACAAGGTGACATTCGCCAATAAGATCACTACAGAAATATCGCCTACGGAAAGAGGTGCGCACCTGCGCTTTTCATTTCCGGCTAAAACACCGGCTTACCTGGTGCTGGATGGCTACGATGGTATGAGCGGAATCAAAATATTTCCAGCCGCACGCAAGATCACCGGCTATGTGACCAATGGCAGGTTCATACCGGGGAATTTCAAAAACTATTTTGTGATTGTGTTTGATCAGCCTTTTGAAGCTTTCGGCACCTGGGAGAATGTACATAACAAAGTGCAGGAAGATAGTTTGGTGGCTGAAGGAAAGGGCGCGGGCGCCTACATCCGTTTTCGCAGCGGCGCCAAAGTGCAGGCCAGGGTGGCTTCTTCGTATATCAGTGCCGAGCAGGCAGCACAAACCTGGCAGCAGGAGCTGGGCAGCTTTAACAGGCTGGAGCAAACAAGAGCAGCTGCCAATAAAACCTGGAATACACTATTTAACCGTGTTCTGGCGGAGGGAGGCTCGGAAAAAGACAGGGCTACTTTTTATTCCTGTCTTTTCCGGGCCAATCTCTTTTCACACAGTTTCTTTGAATACAACAGCAAGGGGGAACCGTATTATTTTAGTCCTTACGATAGCAAGGTACATCCCGGTTATATGTATACTGACAATGGTTTCTGGGATACTTTCCGTGCACAGTTCCCGCTGAATACTATTTTGCATCCCACGATGGAAGGCCGTTATATGCAGGCCTTGCTGGATGCACAGCAGCAATGCGGCTGGTTCCCTGCCTGGTCCTTTCCCAGTGAAACCGGCGGCATGCTGGGCAATCATGCCATTTCCCTTTTGACAGATGCCTGGGTAAAGGGTATCCACACCTTTGATCCGCAGCAAGCGCTGGATGCTTATTTTCATGAAGCCATGAACAAGGGCCCCTGGGGAGGCGCCAATGGGAGAGCAGGCTGGAAAGAATATTACCAGCTGGGATACGTAAGCTTTCCCGAATCGCATGGCAGCACCTCACAAACACTGGAATACGCTTACGATGATTTTTGCGCCTACCAGCTGGCCAAGCTGACGGGCAATAGTTTCTATCAATACGTTTTTGGCCGCACGATGTACAACTATAAAAACCAGTATGACAGCGTCAGTGGTTTTATGCGCGGCCGTAAGCTGGATGGCAGCTGGGTGGAAGGATTTGATCCTTATGAATGGGGAGGTCCTTATACGGAGGGCAATGCCTGGCACTGGCAATGGTCCGTGTTTCACGACGTGCAGGGGCTGATCAACCTGATGGGCGGCGAGGGGCACTTTATTTCAAAGCTGGATTCGGTATTCAGCGTGCCTAATAAAGTGAACGTGGGTTATTATAAACAGATGATCCATGAGATGACGGAAATGGTCAATGCAAACATGGGACAATATGCGCATGGCAATCAGCCGGTGCAGCACATGATCTATTTATACAATTATGCGGGACAACCCTGGAAAGCGCAGTCGCATGTGCGGAAGGTAATGGAACAGCTATACAACGCGGGAGAGAATGGGTACCCGGGAGATGAAGACCAGGGGCAGATGTCGTCCTGGTATGTGATGAGCGCATTGGGTTTTTACAGTGTATGCCCGGGTACGGACCAATATGTAATTGGCAGTCCGCTGTTCCCGAAAATGACACTGAGCCTGGAGAACGGGAAACAATTTGTGGTGGAGGCGCGTAATAACAGTCCGGAGAATGTGTATATACAGTCGGCCACACTGAACGGAAAGCCTTATCCGCATAACTGGCTGCGGCATGCAGATATTGTAAACGGCGGTGTGCTGGTACTGGAAATGGGCAGGCAGCCGGCCACCAACCGGGGAACAGCAGCTGCCAACCGGCCATTTTCACTGAGCAGGCGGGAGCAGTAGCGTGGGGAAATGTGCGGACTTGCCAATTTTACGGGAAGATTAAGAAAATACTGCTAAAACGATTAAATTAGTCGGCAGTTTGAATTCCCGTGATGCGACAAGACCTTTCCACGTATTCTGATGAAGCATTGTTCCTGCAGGTGAAGCAGGGAAATAAAGAAGCATTTGAAGAGATCTTCAGGCGTTTCTGGCAGGAATTGCTGGATGCGGCTTACCGGCGGGTAAAAGAACGGGAAACGGCCATGGAGCTGGTACAAAGCCTGCTGGTGAACCTGTACCTGAAAAGGGAAACGATCGTGTTGCACAGCTCTCTCCGCAATTACCTGCACATCTCACTGAAAAATAAAGTACTGAATGCCGTACGTGCCGAGCTGGTGCGCAATACCTATCAGCAGCGTATGCTGAAAAGCAGTGAGCCCTATCAGCCGGATGCGGCCAGTAGCCTGCGATTAAAAGAGCTGCAGCAGCGGATCGACGAATCATGCGCCAGTATGCCTGAAAAGTGCCGTGAAGTATTTTACCTGAGCAGGAAAGAACATTTGTCATACCAGCATATTGCGGAACAGCTGGGCATCTCGGTGAACACGGTGGAGAAACACATGGGCAAAGCCCTGAAAATATTACGTTCGCGCCTGAAGGAGTACAACTTTACCTTGTTCTGGTTCGTGCTTGCTTTACTGCTTTTAATGGAAAGATTTTTCAAACAATTTTGAACCACAGTGGCGGTAGGCCATTTCTCGGGTGTCTAATGTTAGAGACTATGGATATGAATAACGACCGGCTAAAAGAACTATTGGGTAAATACCTGGACGGAGCCGCCACGGAAGCAGAGATCCGGGAGGTAGACGACTGGTACCGGTCTTTTGAGGGGCATACGGGTTTAACGGAACAGCTCAGCGCTGAAGAGCGCATTGCGCTGGAGCAGCTGTTGTTCCTGCGCATCAGCCATGGAATAGCGGAGGCCTCACCTGCGGGAAAGCTTGTTAAAGGGCCGTTCCGCTATTGGTGGGCGGCTGCCAGTATCGTGGTGTTGATGTTAGCTGGTGGGATCTATTTCGCCAACAGGCAGGGAGCAAGGCCTGATACGGCGCCTGCTGCCATCACCGCGCAGGCAGACAGGAGCGGCATCAAAAAGATCGCCTTGCCGGATGGTACCCTTATCTGGCTGAACTTCGATAGCAAGGTACGTTATACGCAGGCGGACAAGCGGGAGCTGTGGCTGGAAGGAGAAGGCTATTTTGAAGTGGCCCCGCAGCAGGGCAAGGCCTTCCTGGTACATGCAGGAAAGCTGGATGTGACCGTGCTTGGCACCAGCTTTAATATCGATGCCTATACGCCGGAAGCATCCATAACAGTAACGGTGTCCGGCGGTAAGGTAAGTGTGGGGAATGAACAAGCTACCGGCATTATGCTCAGCGCTAATCAGCAGGCTATATATCATAAGGAGGGGAACAAAATAGATACAGCAGTGATCACCGCGGCCGACTTCAACGCCTGGAGAGAAGGGCAATTGGTGTTCAGGAACCTTACATTCGGCAATATCGCACAAAGGCTGGAACGCGCTTATAATGTGCGCATCCGTTTTGACACACCCGCTATTGCCAACGCGCTGCTCACCGCCCGTTTTGACAGGAACACGGCTTTGAAGGACATTTTGAAGATGCTATGTGATATTTACGGATTCAGCTACCGGGAGGCGCCCGGTGGCAATGAGTACCTGGTATATGAAGATCAACCAAAGCGCTAAGCGAATACAATGGCTGGCCTGCCTTGTACTGGTATTGTGTTTCGGGATCATGAAACAGACAGCTGCACAAACAGGTACAGAGGGAGAGCTGCAGCGTACCCTGGTGAACATACAGGTGATGAACCAGGGATTCGATAAAGTATTTGAACAAATAGAAGCCAGCACACGGTTCAGGTTTGTATATAATCCTGCGGAGATCGCAGGCAGCGGGAAGATAACGATCAACAAAAAGCATATTTCCGTAGAGCAGGTATTGAAGCTGCTCCCAGCTGTCCTGCAATACGAATTGAGAGGCAGGAACATCCTGATCACACGGCAGGAAAAAGCATCCTCCGACCCGCCGCTTACAGAAGAACTAAGCGGCCGTGTAACGGATGAGCAGGGAAATCCGCTGCCGGGTGTGAACGTGATCGTAAAAGGCATACAGCGGCGTGTGATGACAGACCAGGCGGGCGGATTCAAGATCCGTGCAGGCCCGGGGGATACCCTGCGGTTTCGCCTGATGGGTTTCTACGAAGAAGAATTAGCGGTGGCAGGTCCTATATCCCTATACATTACCTTGCTGCAAAAGCCCTCTCCCCTGGGAGAAGTAGTAGTGATCGGCTACGGCACTTCCAGCAAGGAGAACCTGACCACGGCGGTAGGCACTGTGAAGGGCGAAGACCTGAATGAACGGGCTACCACCATGAACGTGATGCAGGGCCTGGCGGGTAAGGTAGCCGGTGTGAGTGTGATGATGAACTCCGGTAAACCAGGCGGCAATCCTATTGTAAAGATCAGGGGCACCGGTTCTATCAATGCATATAACGGGCCGCTGTACGTCATCGATGGAATAGTAGGGGCTGATCCCCTGGTCATCGACCCAAATATTGTTGCCGCGGTAGACGTGCTGAAAGATGCGGCTGCCTCGGCAATTTACGGTTCAAGGGGATCCAACGGCGTGATTGTGATCACCACAAAAAAAGGGGGAAAGAACAGTCCGGGTATTTCATTCCGCAACACCATCAGCTTCGGCACCCTTGCCCGTAAAGTAGACCTGATGGATGCTGATCAAGCTTTGGAAATGTTCAAACGACAGTATGAATACCTGCCGGGCCGCATGGCGCCGCATCTCGATCCGGCACGAAAATTTCCGCGCAAGGAAGAGCTGTTCAACGCCGATGGTACACCCAGGTATCATACCGACTGGCAGGATGCTGCGAGCCGATTGGCCATATCACATGAGCATGCGCTCTCCTTCTCTTTGGGAAAGGATGACATTACCGCTTTGGCAAGCCTTTCGTATAAGGATCAGCAAGGTATCCTGATCAACAGTTATTCCCGCCAGGTGAACGGGTTTCTCAGCCTCGGCTGGGATGTGAAAAAGTGGCTGCATGTGCAGACGGTGATCAACAGCGGTGCATTCAAACAAAATAATGTAGACATCAACACTTTTGGTCTGAACGCCGTGCGGCAGATCTATGAGTTCCTGCCCTTTCTGCCGGTGAAGTATGCCGACGGCAGCTATTCCCGTAAAGGCGATTACCCGGGCGCAGAAGATTCAGAGAACCCGGTGCGGCTGATGAAAGAAGTACAGTCGGTAGCAGGCCGCAGCTACACCATGGGCAACCTGCTGGCCACTTTTTACCTGAGTAGTAAGCTGCATTTCACCGCCAGCTTCAGCGGACAAACCGGCGCTACTTACGACCTGTATTATTCAGGCCGCGACATACGTGGTTATTCTGATACACAACAGGGAGTGGCTACACGCGGGCATGGCAATTCAGGATCCTGGACAACGGAAGATTACCTGACCTGGAGCGGGCAGTTGGGTAAACATAGGCTCACCGGTGTAGCGGGGGCCAGCTGGTATTATTTCGCCAATATGCATACAAAGGCTGGCAGCGAAGGTTTCTTTGATGATTTTTTTTCGTACAACAGCCTGCAAACAGGGCTGGTGCCGCAGCGCCCTGAATCAGGGTCCGGCAATACCGCGATGAACTCGTACTACATGCGGTTCAACTATGATTATGATAACCGTTACCTGTTCGGTTTTTCTTTCCGGGCAGACGGCTCATCACGTTTCGGCGCCAATAACAGGTACGGCTATTTTCCCAGCTTCTCTGCTGCCTGGCGTGTGCTGTCAAACCTGAAGCTGCGCGCCAGCTATGGCATCGTGGGGAATGCAGACATCGGCGATTATGTAACGCAGGATAAGATCAACAGCGGTCAGGCTGCATTTGGCGGACAGGTAGCGCCTTCGGCTACTTTAGCAGGATTGGGCAATAGAAATCTGAAATGGGAGAAGGCCCACCAGTTCAATTTCGGTATTGATGCCTTGCTGCTGGATGGCAGGCTGCAGTTCACAGGCGACATCTATAACCGGGTAACGAAGGATCTGCTGTATTATAAATTATTACCGGCTACTACAGGGTATGCAGGCGCGTTTGATAATATTGGTTCTATCCGCAATAGGGGACTGGAATTATCGCTTGTGACGAACAATATCCGGCGCAGGCACTTTTCATGGAATACTTCACTGATCTATTCCATGAACCGCTCCCGCGTATTGGAGCTGAACGGCGATATCATGTATCCCTGGGCTGGCCGCATCATGGAAGGTCGTCCGCTGAACGAGTTTTACGGCTACCTGCGCCTGGGCACCTGGGGCACGGATGAAGCAGCGGAAGCAGCGGTATATGGTAAAAAGCCCGGTGATCTGAAGTATGCAGACCTGAATAACAACAAGGTGAAAGACGCGAACGACCGTACGGTGCTCGGCAACGGCATGCCGGATTTTGAGGCAAGCATGGTTAATACTTTCAACTACCGCAACTTTTCCCTGGCGCTGGACCTGCAGGTGATCTATGGCCACAGCCTGGCAAATTTAACCCGGCTGATCATGGAGAGCTCCGCGCCTACCACCAACAGCTACCGCAGTGTACTGGATGCCTGGACGCCGCAGCACCAGGGTGTGATGAATGCTGCTTTGCGCCTGCCCGGCGATGGGCTCACTAACGAGATCGATAGTTACAATGTGGAGAAGGGCTCTTTTCTGCGGGTACGGAATATTACGCTGGGCTACCGTCTCCCGGCAGGATGGCTGAAGCGTTTTCATTTAAACAGTGCAGTGCTGGGCATCAGCGCGGAAAATTATTTCCTGTTTACCAAATACAAAGGCTACGATCCGGAAGCCTCATCATTTGATGGCGACTTTAACCAGGGCGTAGACCTGTATCAGTACCCGAAGGCGAAAACGCTGTCTTTCACCTTAAACATTACACTCTGAACAAAGAGATTGACATATGAAACGAATTATTGTGCTGCTGATCCTGGCAGTCCTTACATCCTGCAGCAAGTTCCTTGAAGAGGAACCTTCCGGCTCACTCAGCATGGCGCATTACTATAAAACGGCGGAGCAGGTGAGTGCAGCGGTGAATGGCTGTTATGAAGGGCTGGCCACTCCCTTTGTGGAGAACATTGGCGTATCGGTCAGCCCGGTGTACTCGCTGGAGTACATCACCGGTTACAGTCGCAGGCCGCGGCCTTCAGGCTTTGAAGATGATCAGTTCCTGCGGCTGGAAAAACTGGATGATGCGAATTCAAGATTACAGGGATGGTGGGTGGCCACGTATTACCCGGTGGAGAACTGTAACAGTGTGATCGAGCATGTGAGTGTGACCACGCTGGTAGATGAAGTCACCAAACAACGTTATCTCGGAGAGGCATACTTTCTGCGTGCATGGTACTATTTTCAGGCGGTGCGCCTATTTGGAGATATCCCCCTGAAGCTGGCCACAACCAAAGATCTGAACGATGTGAAGATCCGCCGTTCGCCAAAAGAAGCGGTATATGAACAGATCGTGAAGGACCTTATCATGGCAGAAAACAGCGGCCTGCCCTGGGTGGATCCCAGCGGGCATGTTAGTCTTGGCGCGGTAAAATCGCTGCTGGCAAAAGTATATATCACCATGGCCGGTTATCCTTTGCAGAAGGGAATGCCCTACTATGAGAAAGCATATACCAAGGCGATGGAAGTGGTAGACAGTCACCAGTTTTCTTTGTTTGAGCAATACAGTGATCTGCGCAACCCGGCCGTGCAGAATACCCGGGAACATATTTTTATGATCCAGCGTCATCCTACGGTGGCGGTGAGTAATATACACGGCGCTTATCTGCCCTACCCGGTGGAGCCTGTTTCTATACAGCCCGCCTATGGCGGTGCTATGGCCCCAACGCAGGCCTTCTATGATTCCTATGCCAATGATGACGGCCGCAAACAGGAACAGGCATTTTTCTATACCAAATACCCGCGTTATGGATACCCGGCGGAAATGATCTATTTCGCGTCGCCTTACATTTTTAAATTCTGGGATAGTGATGCAGAAAAGACAGGGCGTTCAGGGGCTAATTTCCCCCTGATCCGTTATGCGGATGTACTGTTATTGTGTGCGGAGGCGAAGAGCCATATCGATGGCGGCACTACATCAGACGCAGCTGCTATTGACGCTTACTATGCCGTGCATCACAGGGCTTTTCCCACAGCGGCGAAACCAGCTGCTTTAGATACGGACGATATTCTGAAGGAAAGATACTGGGAGCTTTGCTTTGAATTTCAGACCTGGTATGATATGCTGCGCACCCGCAGGGCTTTTAATGTGGAAAGCGGCCACATGACAGATCTGATAGGATACAAGGCGCCTAATCATACCCGGGCATTTAACGTAAACGATCTACAATTTCCATTACCATTAGCTGAAGTTCAGAAGAACCCGGACTTGGCGCTTTAACAACAGCATGAAAAGAATTTTTATTGGCCTGGCGGTGTTGCTCACCGTTGTGGCACAGCGATCTTTTGCGCAGCACTATTTCATTGACGGTTACCATGGCGGTAAATACGGACACTACCCGGAAGGCTATACCGGGTTTATGACCGGCCAGCTGCAGCTTCATCCCAAGTGGAAGATCAACCTGGAACTGGAGCCGGAAACCTGGGACCTGGTACGTATTACGGAACCGGAAGCTTATGCGGCTTTTAAAAACATGTTTGCAGATCAGTCGGATACCGGCCGTATCGAGTATGTGAACCCGGGTTATGGCCAGAGCTATCTTTACACCAGTTCCGGTGAAAGTATGATCAGGCAAATGAGCTACGGCATGCAGAAAGTGAGAGCACATTTTCCCGAAGCAGTATTTACCACCTACTCCAGTGAAGAGCCTTGTTTTACCAGTGCTTTGCCGCAGGTACTGCTGTCGTTTGGGTTTAAATATGCATCGCTGAAAAATCCCAATACCTGCTGGGGAGGATACACACGCGCTTTTGGCGGAGAGCTGGTACAATGGCAGGGCCCGGATGGAAGCCGGCTGCCCACTGTGCCGCGTTACAGTACTGAAAAGCTGGAAGCTAATTCTACCTGGCAAACCACTGCCTGGAATAACGGTCAGGCGTATATACAGTCTGCACTGGCCGCCGGTATCCAACATCCAATAGGTATGTGCCTGCAGGATGCAGGCTGGCGGGGAGGCCCCTGGTTACAGGAGAAAGCGCAGTATGAAACATGGCGCAACTATATTGGCCGTATTGCAAACAGACAACCCGCAACACTATGGAAGCTGAGCCAGGAAGATATACAGGTAAGCCTGGTGTGGGGTGCGCAGGTGTTACAGCGCATTGCACAGCAGGTGAGGAATGCGGAGAACAAACTGGCGGCGGCTGAAAAGTATGCGGCCATCCGTGCCTTGTATGACCATCTGCCCTGGCCGCAGCAGGCACTGGATACTGCCTGGAAATCGCTGTTGTTAGCGCAGCATCACGACTGTTGGATCGTTCCTTATAACGGCCATAAAGGCGATCAGTGGATAGATAAAGTAAAGCGCTGGACGGATATGACCCTGGCAATAAGCGATAGCATACTGCAACAGCATGATGTTAGAGCGCAGCGAATACGTATAGTGAATACTACTGCGCATCATCGTGAAGAATGGGTGAGCGTGCCGAACCCAAATGGCAGGCCGCTGATACTTAAAGCGAGTGTGCCTCCCATGGGCTACAGAATTTACGATCTGCAGGAGGCAGTTCCTGCTAAACAGCACAAACAGTTACCTGACGGGCGCTATTCAATTGAAACGGACCAATATCAGTTAATGATAGACCCTGCCAGGGGCGGCGTTATCACCAGCCTGATCGACAAGAAGCTGGGTAAGCGGGAAATGGTAGACACAAAGCATGCACGTGGTTTTAATGAACTGAGAGGATATTTTTACAAAGAAGCTGCCTGGCGTTCCAGTATGGACACAACAGCCATTGTACGCATAATAGCAGACAACCAGGCACAGGTAGTAGCGGAGATCAAAGGTTTTATCGCCGGGCATCCTTTTACGCAATTACTTACACTGGTGAACGGACAACGAAGGATTGACATGCAGGTACGGATCGACTGGCAGGGTGATCCGGGGATAGGCGCTCCGCAGGCAGCGCATTACCGTGCAGAAGACTATCACAAGGCATTTTATAATGACAGCTTTAAATTGCAGGTGTTGTTCCCGCTTAACTTGCCACAGCAGAGTATCAGTAAAGACGCGCCATATGATGTAACGGAAAGCCGTCTGCCTAATACTTTCTTTAACAGTTGGGATAGTATCAAAAACAATGTGATCCTGCATTGGGTGGATGTAACAGACGGCAAGGCCGGTATGGCGCTGTTTACCGATCATACTACCAGCTATGTGCATGGACAGCATTATCCGCTGGGTTTTACTTTACAATATGCAGGTACTGCATTATGGGGGCGTAATTACAGTGTTGAAGGCCCTACGGAAGTAAGGTATGCTATTGTTCCGCATCGTGGTAAGTGGGATGCGGCTGGTATTAATAAAGAAGCAGCTAATTGGTGCGAGCCGCTGCTGTTAATGCCAGATTCCGGTAACAGCGATTTTTCCCTGTTGTCCCTGCAGGATGAACGTTGGCAGGTACCTGCTTTGCTGATGGATGGAAAAGATCTGCTGGTAAGGATTTACAATGCCGCAGGTGATAGTCGCGAACACGAGCTGTATTTTTCCGGAACGGCTGAACAGGCAATACTGGAACAGCTCAATGGTAAGGCAGTGCAAATATTATCGTTGCGGCAAACAGCCGGGAAGACTGTGATCCGTTTAGCTATGCCGCGTTTTGGGATACGGACTATCAGGTTAAAAAATGTAAATGTTAAAATGTGATCGCGAGTAAAGGGTTATCAACAAAACGTCATTGCGGGTAAAGGGTCATTAACAAAACGTCATTGCGAGTAAAGGGTCATTAACAAAACGTCATTGCGAGTAAAGGGTCATCAACAAAACGTCATTGCGAGTAAAGGGTCATTAACAAAACGTCATTGCGAGGAGCAGCGGAGTGAGGGAGCATGGGGCGACGAAGCAATCTCTTCACGTAATCTTCGCGGGGATTGTGCACGAGATTGTGTGAAGAGATTGCTTCGTCGCGGCTAACCCGCCCAGGCCCTGGAGCTCCTCGCAATGACGGGAGGGGAGACCTGTTTGCTCCTCCTTGATGGGAGGGAAGACCTGTTTGCTCCTCGCAATGACGGGAGGGGAGACCTGTTTGCTCCTCCTTGACGGGAGGGGAGACCTGTTTGCTCCTCCTTGACGGGAAGGGAGACCTGTTTGTCGTTTGGGGGATTGCTTCGTCGCGCTCCCCACTGGTCTCTGCGGCTCCTCGCAATGACGGGAAAGACCGACGCGAAGAGGGTATTAGCACAACACATTAATTGTTCATCATTAAACAGTACGATATGAAAAAACTATTTTATTCCTTCGCATTGGGCCTTGCATCGCTATCCGCACAGGCGCAGGTGAAACCTTTTCAGCAGAATGACCGTGTGATCTTTGTAGGCAACAGTATTACGGAAGCGGGCGCTTATGTGTCCTATGTGTATCTCTATTACATGACGCATTTCCCAACCAGGAAATTGGTTGTCATGAACGGTGGCATCGGTGGCGATAAGGCATCTGACATTTACCGCCGCCTGAACTATGATATCCTGGCAAAAAAACCAACTGTACTGGTGCTGACCTTCGGCATGAATGATACCGGTTATTTCGAGTTCAACGGTGATAATGCAGACAAGACGGCGCGTGAACGCATAGCGGCCTCCCGCCATAGTTATGAGCAAATAGAACAGCGGCTGCTGCAGATACCCGGGATACAAAAAATACTGATGTCATCCCCGCCTTATGATGAAACCGCAAAGATCGGAGGGAATGTATTCCGTGGTAAACATAAGGCGATGCAGGAAGTGGTGAAATTCCAGAAAGACGCTGCGGAGAAAAATAAGTGGCCCTTTGTTGACCTGTTTTATCCGATGACGGAGCTGAATATCCGCTTTCAGCAAAAAGATTCGGCGTTTACACTGATCGGTCCGGACAGGGTGCATCCCGGTAATGGAGGACACCTGATAATGGCTTCCCTGTTCCTGAAGAGCCAGGGCCTGAACGGCCAGCCGGTGGCGGATATACGCATTGATGCAGAAGGTAGTAAAATACAGGCGGCAGTTAATTGCAAGGTCAGCCATCTTGCAGCTACTACAGGTAAAGTAAGTTTCGACTATCTTGCAGGGTCCCTGCCCTTCCCGGTGGATACCGTAGCCCGGACCTGGGGTAATAATCAGCGGCAATCCGACGCCTTGAACTGGATACCATTCACGGAGGATTTTAACCGCGAAATATTGCAGGTAGCGGGATTGCAGGCAGGTGAGTACGCTTTGCGGATAGACGGGCATACGATCGGCCAATGGCCAGCCAGCGCTTTTGCAGCCGGTATTAACCTGGCAACACAGCCCGAAACGCCGCAGTACAAACAGGCTACTTCTATCATGCAGCTTAATATCCGCCGTGCAGAAGTAGAATCGCGCCTGCGCCGCTATTATTGGGTACAGGGTAATTTCTTTGACAAAAAGAACCTGCTGATGAAAGACAATGCCGCGGCGCTGGATAGTATCCGTAAATACGCGAAGACAGACGGCATGCTGCGTTATCATGAAGAGAATTACGAAACGGCCATGTACAAAGAACTGCGCGGCCTCTGGCAGCAGGAGATCGATACGATCATCAACCTGATCTATCAATTGAACAAGCCCGTTTCACATAAAATAGAGATCGTTAAAATTTAATCATTGTGAAGACCATCGCTCAATTATTCCTGTTCATCGTTTTGAGTGTTCCTGTCGTTTGTCTCGCACAGGAACCGGCTGATTATGTGAACCCGTTCATCGGCGCGAGCACCAGTGTAGGCGCAGCTGGTATTTATCACGGCCTGGGTAAAACCTTTCCGGGAGCTGCTACGCCTTTCGGGATGGTACAGCTCAGTCCTAATACAATCACCGGTGGCGACAATGGTTCCGGTTACAGTTATGAGCATACCACGATAGAGGGTTTTGCCTTTACACAGATGAGTGGCGTAGGATGGTATGGCGACCTGGGAAATTTCCTGGTGATGCCAGGTACCGGTCCGCTGCAAACGGCAGCCGGTAGGGCAGCGCATCCTGAAGAGGGCTACCGCTCTGCTTATTCCAAGCAGGATGAAAGGGCTGCTGCAGGATATTATGCGGTAAAGCTGAAGGAGCATAATATCAATGCAGAGATGGCGGCAGCGCCGCATAGCGGCATCATGCGATTTACGTTTCCTGCCAACCAGCAGTCGCGCATACAGATAGATCTTGCGCGCAGGGTAGGAGGTACTTCTACCTGGCAGGAAGTAAAGGTGATAGACGATCACACGATTGCCGGTTATATGAAATGTACACCTGAAGGTGGTGGCTGGGGTAATGGCGATGGCAAGGCTAATTACACGGTGTATTTCTATGCGCAGTTCAGCAAACCGCTGTCAAAATATGGCGTATGGAGCGCTGATATTCCTGATGGATGGACACGTAAGCGGGAGGATATTGAAAGCGAGCGTTATCAGCAACAGATCGCCCGGGCGGCGGTGTTGCCAGGCGTTAAGGAGAAAGCTGGTAAGCACCTCGGTTTCTATACAGAATTTGCTACTACTGAGCAGGAAGCCGTGCTGATGAAAGCAGGGATCTCTTTTGTCAGCATTGACGGCGCTAAAGCCAACCTGGAAGCAGAGATAAAGGGCTGGGATTTTGATGGGGTACAGCGTGATGCCTGGCAGCTATGGAACGAGGCGCTTGGGAAAATGACTGTTACAGGAGGTTCTGAGGAAGAAAAGGCGGTATTTTATACTGCCCTGTACCACACCATGATAGATCCCCGCAATTTTTCGGATGTAGATGGCAGGTATATAGGAGGCGATGGCAAAGTGCATACTGCCCAGGGCTTTCATAAACACACCATCTTCAGCGGATGGGATGTGTTCAGAAGCCAGATGCCTTTGCAGACGATCATCAACCCTGCGGTGGTAAATGATATGATTAATTCACTCGTCAGCCTGGCGGATGAAAGTGGTCAGCATTACCTGGAACGTTGGGAATTCCTGAACGCTTACAGCGGCTGTATGATCGGTAATCCGGCCGTTTCCGTTATTACCGACGCTTATGCAAAAGGGATCAGGGGATTTGATGTGCAGAAGGCGTATACCTATGCCAAGAACTCTGTAGAGAAATTCGGTAACGGCAGCAAAGGATATTCCACCGGGGGATTGAGCGTATCGCTCACACTGGAGTATGCCTATTTTGACTGGTGTTTTGGCCAGCTGGCGGGTATGCTGGGAAAGGGAGCAGATGAAAAGATATATACGGCACGCGGTAGTAACTACCGCAACGTATTTGATACCGCAAAGCACTGGTTCCGTCCGCGTAATGATGATGGCAGCTGGCAGGACTGGCCGAAGGATGGCCGTATGCAGCAGGGTTATGGCACCATTGAAAGCAGTCCTTACCAGCAGGGGTGGTTTGTGCCGCAGGATGTACCGGGTATGATCAGCCTGATGGGAGGAAAAGAAAAGGTACTGGCAGATCTGACTACCTTCTTTGATAAAGTGCCGGCCAATATGATGTGGAATGACTATTATAATCATGCCAATGAGCCGGTGCACCATGTACCCTTTTTATTCAACCGCCTGGGGACGCCCTGGCTTACACAACAGTGGACACGGGAGATCTGCGCACGTGCCTATCATAATTCCGTAGAAGGATTGGTGGGTAATGAAGACGTGGGACAGATGTCTGCCTGGTATGTATTAGCCGCCAGCGGATTGCATCCGGTTTGTCCGGGTAGCCCCAGGTATGAGATCACCAGCCCGGTGTTTGATACGGTGGCTATTCAGCTGGATCCGGCTTATACAAAAGGTGGTCAATTCAGCATCATTACCCGCAGGAACTCGCCTGCCAACCGCTACATACAGCGCGCCTGGCTGAATGGCAAGCCCTATAACCATTGTTATATTGATCATGCCAGCATAGCCGCAGGGGGCACACTCATCCTTGAAATGGGGGATAAGCCTAACAAAAGCTGGGGGATCCAATAAAAATTTTAACAGGAATGGCGGTACCGGTTTTTTCAGGTGTCATTACAGGTAGGGACAGCAAATTTTATCACCAAAAGCTGAACGCTACCACGTATGAGATTGAAAAGCATGTTCGCTATTCCTGTTTGCCTATGCCTGGGAATCCTTACCCTGCTTTCCTGCGGTAAGAAAAACTTCCTGGACCAGACAGAAACGACTAACCTGAACGAGCAAACCGTATTTTCCGACAGTGCCCGTACGGTGGCCTTTCTTACCAACATTTACATTGACATTGGCTTTACTGAAAACGCCACGCGTTTTGGCAACGGCGGACTGGATGCCGCCTGCGATGAGGCAGAGCCGCAGAAGTCTGCTTCGATCACTACTTCTGTGCAGTTTGCCACTGGTACAGTGAATCCTTCCATTATCAGCAAAGACGCCTGGGATTTGCCTTATACCAATATCCGCCGGGTAAACCTCTTGTTGAAGCATCTGCCGCAAACGCCTATTCCCTCGCATATCCGCAATGTAATGAAGGCGGAAGCGCGTTTTCTGAGAGCATGGTACTATGCTATCCTGCTGAAGCATTACGGCGGTATTCCGCTGCTGGGAGATGCCGTGTTTAATGTCACCGATAAGATCCCTGCTGTTCGTAATACCTATAAGGAATGTGTGGATTACATCGTTTCGGAATGCGATGCAGCAGCCGGAGCGCTACCCCTGGAACGGATCCGGGAAGACTATGGCCGGGCCAGCGGCGGCGCTGCCATGGCGCTAAAAGCAAGGGTATTGTTGTATGCTGCCAGTCCGCTATTCAACGGTGGGAACATTGCTCCGCAAAATCCTCTTACCGGTTATACGGATAATGTGACGGAGCGCTGGAAGCTGGCTGCCGACGCAGCTGCCGCCGTGATGCGCAGCAATGCTTATTCATTGTATGAGGACAATACGACAGCGCCGGGCTATGGCTTTTACAAGGTATTTACCATGCGTGTGAACCCGGAGTATATCCTGGCCAGGATGCAGGGTGGCAACCGGGAGCTGGAAACAGCCTGGCAACCGCCCTCGCGGGATGGCGCCCATGGCGGTTTTCCTTACCAGAATTTTGTGGATGCTTTTGGTATGGCTAATGGTAAAGGAATCACGGATCCAGCCTCAGGCTACAATCCCAATGATCCTTATAAAGACCGTGATCCGCGCCTGGCTTATTCTATTATACGCGATCAGACACCACTGATACAGAATAACGGTTTGAAAGAACCGGTGAATATCTACCTGGGCAGTGATGGTAAAGGCGTGAGCCAGGATGCCGTGTATGCAGGTACTCCTACAGGTTACTACACCAATAAAATGCTGGATGAAAATATCGCCGCCAACTTTATCCATGGCAGTCAGCGTTGTTTTCCGTTGATGCGGTACGCAGAAGTGCTGCTGAATTTTGCGGAAGCTACCAACGAATATACCGGTCCTGTGCAGGAAGTATATGATGCGGTGGAGTTGGTGCGCAAACGTGCGGGCCTGTCGCCTTACCAGCTGCCCGCAGGCCTTAGCAGGGAGCAGATGCGGGAAGCGATCCACGCAGAAAGGAGAGTGGAACTGGCTTTTGAAGGCCATCGCTTTTGGGATGTGAGAAGATGGAAAATCGCGGAGCAAACAGAAACTAAAATGATGAACGGGATGGAAGTCAGGCGTGCCGGGGGCAATGTAAGCTATACCATCTTCCCTGTACGTAAGCACAATTTCCGGACAGCCATGTACCTCTGGGCTATCCCGCAAAGTGAAACGGCAAAGTCGCCTGAGTTAACACAAAATCCATCCTGGTAAAACCTTCAATCATGCAATCAAGATTCCCGGTATGTTTAACGATGATGATTCTGTTAGTGATCATCCACGCGTGTAAACGCGATGAAATACGTGTGCCTGAGCAGGCGAAGGATATTTCCGGCGCCTGGCGCATCACCAAGGCCATGCGTAATGGTGTTGATATTACAGCGCTGGCAGATTTTACGCAATTCAGGATACACTTCAATCCTGACGGTCAATACACCATAGAAAATCCGTTGCCTTTCGTGGTGAGCAGGAATGGCAGCTATAAGCTGGACGATCCCAAATACCCATTCCGTATGAGCTTTAAGCAAGCGGGCGTGAATGTGGAGACAAGCACCGGTTTCACCTACCCGGTAGTGAACGGGAAGCGTAACCTGAACATCACTTTTAGTCCGGGTTGCACAGCCAACACTTATCTGTACACGCTTGAAAAAGTAGCACCCTAATCCAATCCAACACACCACGAAATGAAAAAATATACATACGGCATCAGCCTGTTCCTGTTATTACTGGCGAGCTGCGTATTCCTTGACGGCGTGGATCAGCCATCGTCTGCAAAGGCAGGAGAGGAGCTGACCATTGTTATGCACAACCGCATTGATGTGGCAGACGGAGGGCGTTCCAACGTGCGGCTGATCATCGGTTTTCTTGCGCCTAAAAGCTGGCAGGCCAGCGCTAATTCAACGATCACCTATACTACCACCACTTATGGCAATGGTAAAATGATACCCGTTCCATCAACAGTAGAACCATCTAATGGAAAGAACTGGCCGGCGGCGCTGAAAGAACGTTTTGGCATGGGCGGCAATTTTATGACGGATGACCTGGAGTGGGTAGTGTTCTGGACGGAGCAGACTTACAACGTGCCCCAAGGCGTAAAGGAAACGATCGATGTGACGATTGTTACCAAAGCAGGTCCGGAGAACACCCAGTTCAAAACCGGCTACTTCCTGGGTACCAGTTCTGAAGGCCTCAGCGATGTATTTGGTTCCAATAATGTTTACAAGTGTCAGTTCAAGGATTGTTTTATGATCACAGATGGTCAGGGCGATCTGATAGACTTCTGTAACCCCCAGATAGCAGCGGTTACGCCGGGTACGGCTACGGATAATGATTTCATTACCATTGCCTTTGACCCGGATGTGGTGCAAACTCCGCTGAGCGGTGTGGGCAGCATTTATTTCTGTGCGAAGGCTTATACCAGTGATGGACAGGTACTGGAAGCCTGTACACAAACGGACGCTTCAAAGCTGAAGAAATATACCGGGAATAAATCCGCTATCACTTTCTGGCCACGTGCATTCTTCAACATGCAGGAGGGGCAGGTGCTGCAGAAGATCGAATACTTCTTTACAGATGCTACCGGTACCGTAAAGGTTGGGTTCAGCAATACGGCTAATCCTTTTGTGTACACATTCAAATGCCAATAAAACTGATACAATGGCTTACCGCTACATACAACAATATATTTTTATTCTTAGTTGCCTGATGCTTTCGTTTTATGTGAAGGCGCAGGGACAACAGCCCGCTACGCCTGGCGGCGATACAAGCGCGTTGGTGCTTCGCACACGCGATATATTCATCCCCTCTCCTCAACGTATACCTGTGTTGTATGGAGAGGTTTCCCGTAAAAGCATAGTGGGTTCCATCGCTACGGTGTATACTAACCAGCTGTCTGCCACACCGGCTACCTTATATGCCTATGCTTTGCCCGGACGGTTGGCGGGACTGTACACACAGCAGACCAGTGGCTTCCGTAATCCCGGTACGGGCAACAATTTCGATGTAGACATATTTGTAGGTAATATTCCGAAGTCCGGCGCTATGGAGCCGAGCGACAATACGGAAATGAATTTATGGCTGAGAGGACAGGTACCGGTAACGATTGTGGACGGCGTACAACGTGATGTGTTTTCTATCGATCCTGAGAATATTGAATCTATTTCTGTACTGAAAGATGGCTTGTCTACCATTCTGTTGGGCCAGCGCAGCTCGCGTGGCGTTTTACTGGTGACCACGAAACGGGCGCGTCCGGGTAAGCCGCGTTTATCGTTTACTGCGCAAACAGGCATACAGCAGTCATTAAGTTTACCCAAACCTTTGCCTGCCTGGGAATATGCCTACCTGCTGAATGAAGCGCTGCAGAATGATGGCAAGGCGCCGCTTTACAAGGAAGCTGATTTTCTTGCATTCCGTGATCAGACAAGTCCGGCTACTCATCCGGACGTAAACTGGTACGATGCGATTTTGCGCAATAATGCACCTTTATCACGCTATAATCTGAACATTAACGGCGGCGGTAATGTGGCCCGTTATTCAGTATCCTTAAACTATACTGATCAGCAGGGCATCTTCAAAACCTCGTCTGCCAATACTTACAATACCAACGCCCGTTTGAAGCGCTACCTCATTAACACGGATGTGAATATTGATGTAAGCCGTAACCTGAATGTAGGCATGCAGATCTTTGGCCGTTTGCAGGAAGGCACACAACCTGGTGCAGGTATTAACAGTCTGCTATCAGATCTGCTGGCAACGCCCAGTGTGGCATATCCCATCCATAATCCTAACGGCAGCTGGGGCGGTACAAATAACCTTACGACTAATCTGCTGTCGCAAACCATTAACAGTGGCTACATACAGGATAACAGCAAAGATGTGATGGCGAATATAGACCTGCGATATGATATGGGCGACTGGCTGCCGGGGCTGTCTGTAAAAGGTAAGGGCAACCTGTCTATACAATCGTCCAACGCCTTCGACCGCAGCAAGCGGGAACTGGTGTACCGCATGACGGTTGCGCAGGGGGATACGGCTTATACCAAGTACGGGCAAGCCATCACACAGAAGAATGATTTCATCACTGTTTTTAATGCGCAGTACTTTTTTGGGCAGTTATCACTGAACTATGACAGGCAGTTTGGGCTGCATGGAATAAGTGCGGTGGTACTGGCGGACAGGCGGCAAACGATCTATAACTATGACCTGCCCGGTAAATCAACGAACCTGTCAGCTAAAGTGGCCTACAACTATGCGGACAAATACTTTATTGAAGGAGCACTCAACAGGAGTGGCTTTAACCGCTATATGCCTGGCAAACAGTATGGAACTTTCTTTGCCGGTGGTATCGGCTGGGATATGGCGCAGGAACATTTTATCAAAGGCAAGGCCAATTGGCTGAACCAGCTGAAGCTGAGAGCTACCTATGCGCACACCGGGAACGGTATTGATAATTCCGGCTATTACATCTGGCGGCAGGATTTCAGCGAGAACAATGGTATAGGCGGGGGCATCTATGAGCAGGGTACTGCGCGTTCTCCAGCGTCGGGCTTCCAGGAAAATGGTTTGGCCAATGTGAACATCTCCTGGGAAACGGCGCGTAAGCTGGATGTGGGAATTGACGTATCGTTGTTCGATAACCAGCTGCAGATAACAGGCGACTACTATCATGACCGTTATGCTGATCTGCTGCAAATACGGGGCAAGAGCATTGCTTTGTCGGGCGCCAGCTATCCTCCGGAAAACATCGGCGTTAATCTGTATTATGGCGGAGAGCTCACGCTCACCTACCAGGGCCGGATGAATGATCTTAATTACTTCATTACCGCCAATGGCAGTATAGAGCAGAGCAAAGTATTGTTCATGGATGAGCAGCGCCGGGATTATGACTGGAACAAAAGAACGGGGATGCCCGTAGGCATGCGCTTCGGATATATTGCAGACGGATTTTTTCAGTCGGCAGAAGAAGCTGCGGGTAGCGCTACTATCGCGGGTTATAAACCAATACCCGGAGACATAAAGTATAAAGACCTGAATGGCGATGGCACTATCAACCAATTTGATGAAGCGCCCATCGGTACATTCAAGCCCCGCATTTACTATGGTATTTCTGCAGGGATATCCTGGAAAGGTTTTGAACTCAGCGCAATGCTGCAAGGAGTAGCCAACAGGACGAACTATGTGGCTAATTTTGCGACAGAGATGGGCTTCCAGTTTGTGAACTTCACTTATGGTCAGGCTTATGAGCAGATCACCGGCCGCTGGACACCTGAAACGGCTAATACGGCTACTTATCCACGATTGACAGCAGATGCCAATCACAACTATAATAAGGCAAGCTCCTCTTTCTGGGTACGCAATGGAAGTTACGTTCGTTTGAAGAACCTGAACATTGCCTATAACCTGCCTTATGCCTGGATGCACCGTCTCCGGCTTGCCAATGTAAAGGTGTTTGCAAATGCGCAGAATCTCTTCACCCATGCTGCATATGATTTTGTAGATCCTGAGGTGGGAGTGGGCGCTTATCCCATTCAGCGGGTGTTGAACACCGGTATCAATATTAAATTCTAGTCAGCCATCTAAATAAAGCACAATGAAGCAATCCCGCATGATGTTCCTACTGGCCGGCTGCCTTATTTCTTTGTTGGCCTGCAGAAAGGATTATGAAGCTATCCCGCTTGAAAAAGTGACCATAGAATATGTATTTGACAAAGATGATTCGCTGGGCACATACGCCAATAAATTCCTGAACAGTATTTATTCCAAGCTGCCCGGCGGCTATAACCGCGTAGGCGGCGATCTGCTGGACGCTGCATCAGACGATGCGATCTCCGGTCTTAGCGGCACCTCCGGTGTATCGCAGCTGGCTACGGGGGCATTTACCCCTTATGCTACCATTGGGGATGAAACGCCCTGGGGCAATGCTTATGCAGCTATCCGGGCCGCCAGCATTTTCGTTTCCAATATTGATGTATCGCCGGTGAAGGAGAAGCTGCCCAACGGCAGTTCTATCCGGTATGCCTGGAAGGCGGAAGCACGTTTTATACGGGCCCTGTTCTACTTTGAGCTGCTGAAGCGTTACGGCGGTATACCGCTGATGGGTGATAAGGTAAGAGAATTGGGAGATGACGTGCAGGTGCCCCGCAGCTCCTTTGCCGATTGTGTGCAGTATATTGTAGGTGAATGTGATGCTATTAAAGACAGCCTCCGGCCTAATCCCGTAGTAGCGCCGGAGCTGAACAGCCATCGCGTCACCAGGGGCGCTGCATTGGCGTTAAAAGCGCGCGTGCTGTTATATGCTGCGAGTCCGTTGTTCAATGGGCAGAATATAGAGCCGGGCAATGTACTGACCGGATATACCAGCTATGATAAAGAACGCTGGAAGCTGGCTGCTGATGCTGCGCGTGATCTGATCAATGAAAATACTTTTTCGTTGTTGCCCAATTTCAAGCACATTTTCACTACACAGCAAAACAGCGAGGTGATCTTCTTCAGACAGGGAGGCAATAACACAACTATTGAAACGACCAACGGGCCTATCGGTTTTGCACAGGTAGCACGTGGGCGTACCAATCCTACGCAGGAATTAGTAGATGCTTTTCCTACTGATGCGGGCCTGCCGATCACAGATCCTTTATCGGGCTATAATTCCAATGATCCATATGCGCACCGCGATCCCCGCCTGGCTATGAGCGTGTTGTATAACGGCGCTCGTTGGTTGAATACGGAGATACAGACCTTTCAGGGCGGACAACACATTTCCAGCGGTGCAGAGCCGGGCACTAAGACAGCTTACTACATGCGCAAGTTCATGGGTGATTTTGAGAATGCTGCACAATATAGCAATATCAGTCATGACTGGATCTTCTTTCGCTATACGGAGGTACTGCTGAATTTCGCGGAAGCGGAAAATGAATACAGCGGGCCTACTGCAGCAGTGTACCAGGTGCTGAAGGACCTGCGCAGCCGTGCAGGTATTACAGCCGGGGATAATGGCATGTACGGTTTAAAGGAAGGCATGAGCACAGAAGAGATGCGCAATACGATCCGCCATGAGCGAAGGATAGAACTGGCTTTTGAAGAGCATCGTTTCTGGGACATTCGCCGATGGAAGATAGCAGCGCAGGTATATGGAAAGCCCCTGCATGGGATGAGCATCCTGAAAGAAGCCGCTGTATTCAATTACAACATAGTGGAAGTGTTTAAACCAGTGTTTACGGCGCCCAGGATGTACCTGTATCCCATCCCTTATGACGAAGTGGTGAAGAATGATAACATGCGCCAAAATCCCGGCTGGTGAGTTTTATTCCTTACAAGAAATCAAAGAAGAAGATGAAAAATTTTATACTGTTTTTGCTGCTGTTGGCCCTTACACCCATGTTGTTAATGGCCCAGCAGAAAACTATCAATGGAACTGTAAAGGACCTGAATGGCGTATTGCCCGGCGCTGCTATTTCGGAAAAAGGCATGCCTGCCAATGGTGTGATCGCTGATTCAGACGGCAGGTTCAAACTGACGCTGAAGGGCCGTTCTAATACTGTGATCGTAAAGCTGATCGGCTTTACCGGACAGGAGATCGATGTTGCTGGCGAATCTTCTATTGACGTGGTGCTGCAGCCTTCTACGCAGGGCCTGGATGAAGTGGTGGTGGTAGGTTTTAACCAGGCAAGACGTATTACGAATACGGGTGCGGTGAGCGCGATTACCGGATCGGAGATCAGGAATGTTCCTACAGCCAATGTACAGAATACCCTGATGGGTAAGCTGCCTGGTTTTGTATCGCAGCAGCGCTCGGGTCAGCCGGGAAGGGATGCATCTGATTTCTTCATTCGTGGAGTGAGCTCGCTGAACAGTGATGGTAACAGACCGCTGATTATCGTAGATGATATTGAGTACTCCTATGACCAGCTACAGCAGATCAACGTGAATGAGATAGAAAGCATTTCTATCCTGAAAGATGCTTCTACTACTGCCATATATGGTATCAAAGGTGCGAACGGCGTATTGGTAGTTGCCACCCGGCGCGGAAAGAGTGGACGGCCGCAGGTGAATCTCCGCCTGGAATCCGGACAGCAAGCGCCTGTGAAGACACCGAAATTCCTGGATGCCTACAATACCGCTTTGCTGGTGAATGAAGCATATAAGAATGATGGTTTAGCGCCCATGTTTACTGCAGCAGACCTGGAACTGTTCCAAAACGGGAAGGACCCTTATGGACATCCTAACATCAACTGGTACGATGCTACATTCAAAAAACATGCTTACCAGGCAAATACCAATATAGATATCTCCGGTGGAACGGAAGCGGTGAAGTACTTTATATCCGGTGGCTTTCTTACACAGAATGGTCTGGTAAAAGACTTCTCTGATCCGAGGAATGAAGTGAATACGAATTATTTCTTCCGGCGGTATAATGTGCGTTCCAACTTTGATATGCGCGCCACTAAGACACTGACTTTGCGGGTAGATCTTACTGCCCGTTTCGGTGACATTAACCAGCCTTATGAGGCGAATGTAGTATCAGAAGTGTATAATTTCGAAAAGATACATCCGTATTCGGCGCCCCTGATAAACCCCAACGGCAGCTATGCTTTTGCTGCAGATACCAAGGATAAACTGCCGACGATCAATGCCAGGCTGGCGAATGGCGGTTATAGCCGTAGCAAGCGGACAGACTTCAACGTACTGGTAGGCGCTACGCAGCAGCTTGACTTTATGACCAAAGGATTGTCCTTCACTGCACGCGTAGCTTATGCAGGTATCGAGCAATATTCGAGAAATCTTTTTCGTCCCGAAGAGCCGCCGTCCTTTCATTACAATCCCATTGACGAATCTTATACCCTGGACCCGCGCGGCAATTACCGTTTGCAGGCATATCGTGTAACAGGCACTACAGATCTTTACAGCCGCAATGTAAACACGCAGGCCTTCCTGAGCTATGATCGTACTTTCGGTGATCATGCGGTGAATGGGCTGGCGCTGTATAACCGGCAGAGCTATGCTTTCAAATCAGACATACCCGCTAATTTCAGGGGCTTCTCTTTCAAGGCGGGTTATAACTACAAGCAGAAATACCTGCTGGATATTAACGGTGCGTTTAATGGTTCGGATCGTTTTCAGGCAAAGAAGCGAAATGGTTTCTTTCCTGCTGTGGGAGTGGGCTGGAGCATATCGCAGGAGCCCTTCTTCAAGGATCATATAAAATCTGTAAGTCTGCTGAAGCTGCGTGCTTCCTATGGTGTAGTAGGATCGGATGTGACATCGGGTAACCGATATCTGTACCGCCAGGAGTATTTTTATGGCGCTGGTTATTCTTTCGGCGAAAATGATACACAACAGGGTTCCATCTATGAAGGAGAACTGGGCAACCTGGATGTAAGCTGGGAGAAGGCAAGGAAAGCGGATGTGGGTATTGATGTGAACCTGTTCAATGACCGCCTTTCTTTTACCATTGATTATTTCCATGATATCCGCTATGATCAGCTGGTGCGCAAAGGCTCTGTGCCTGACATGCTGGGTATTGGGTTTAGTCCGACCAATGTGGCCAAGACCAGCAACAAAGGATTTGACGGACAGATCAACTACCGCACCAGTATCCGCCAGGTGAATATCAATACCAGCCTGGTATTCCAGTACTTTAAGAACAAGGTGATGTTCAAGGATGAAGCGCAACCTGCTTATCCCTGGCTGCGGGAAACAGGGTTGCCGATTGATCAGCCTTTCGGCTACACCTTTATTGGTTACTATACACCGGAGGATATAACGAAGATACAGGCCAATGCGCATGACAAGCCGGCTACACCACTCAGCGAATATCCCATACAGGCGGGCGACCTTAAATACAAGGACATCAACGGTGATGGTGTGATCGACAATAATGATCGCGGTCCTATTGGCAGGCCTAACCTGGCCAATACGGTATTGGGACTTAACCTGGGCGCCAATTATAAGGGCTTCAGCATTAGCCTGCTTTTCCAGGGCGCCTTTGGCTATAGCTTCAGCGTAGTGGGCACTGGTATTGAAACTTTCCAGAGCCAGTTCCAGCCTGTTCACCAGGAAAGATGGACACCGGAGCAAGCTGCCAATGCGGCGTTTCCGCGCCTTACCAGCAACCCGACGACTGTTAACAGCGCACGTACCTATATGTCGGATTTCTGGCTGATAGATGCGCGCTATGTACGTCTGAAAACAATCGATCTGGGCTATCAGCTGCCCAGCCGCTGGCTGCCGAGGCGACTGAATAATGCACGCCTTTACCTGAGCGCATATAATCTTTTAACCTGGACCAATTACGATAAGTACCAGCAGGATCCTGAAGTAGCAAGTAACAGCGCTGGTGATGCCTATATCAACCAGCGCGTGGTGAATCTCGGTATTCAAATCGGTTTTAAATAAAACAGCATGATGAATAAAGTAATATTGCTGCTGGCTACCAGCTTGTTTTCTTCCTGCGTAAAGAACCCGCTCGATGGCTATAAAAGCCAGGAGCGCGCCATTCTTTCTTTCAGGCTGCCTGCGGGACAAATAGGCGAAGCGGAGATTGTGAGCGGAACAGATTCTGCTACTATTACGGTATGGGCGGAAAAGGATCTGGATCTGCAGGCTATCAGTCCACTGGTAAATGTTTCCAAAGGTGCTAAAGTATTACCCGCGCCGGGAGTAAAAGTAGATTTCGCTGCTAATGGTAACCGTTATACGTATAAGGTGACATCTGAGGCGGGTAATACCAGGAGCTGGTATGTACGCATCCGCAAGCAAAGTGAACTAGCCACGGGCCCGCGCTTGCAGCTGTTGCCCAATAATGGCAGATGGGACCCGCGCGTTACTGTATACAGTGACCTGGACTACAATGATTACCTTACCCGTTACCAGCATTGGAATGGCGGTGATGGTTGTTATTCGGTGTTGCTGCCGGATGGCCGTTTGCTCTGGTCTTTCCAGGACAGTTTTTTCGGACAGGTAAGTACAGACCGGAATCGTACCAATAATGTAATGCGCCGCAACGCGGCACATCTGCAGCTGGATACTTCTTTGCAAAGCTTTATTCCTTTGAATCCCGGTTCAGGCAACCAGAGCGAAACATGGATCAAGTATGGTGATGCACCTGAAGACCAGGATTGGTACTGGCCCGGAGCGGGACAGGTATACAACGGTCAGTTCCAGATGCTATTGAGCCATGTAAGGAAGACTGGTAACGGTACCTGGGACTTTGCGCATGTGAGCACTGATCTGGCGGTGTTTGATCTGCCTTCGATGCGGCTCAACCATATTGTGAAAGACAAGGACGTCTCCAGCAATTATAGCGCGGGCAGCATGCGGGGACAGGATGGGTACACTTATATGTACAGCACAGAGAATGGTTACCTCACTTCGTTTATGTATGTAGCGCGTGCGGCAGGTCATGACCTGAGCGGCGCCTGGGAATATTACGGGCCGAATGGATGGAGCACGGCCCCTGTGAAATACAATGTTTGCAATGATATTACACAGCCGAATGTGTTCTATAAAGATGGGAAATATTATCTCGTATCGCAGCAAACGCTATTTGGATTGGATATTTATATTCTCGAGTCCAATACACCGGTAGGTCCCTGGACGAATAAACGTACGCTGTATCATATACCGGACCAGTATAGTGGAGATTTTATCAGCTATAATGCTTTTGTGCATCATGCATTGAGCAGGGAAGGGGAGCTGGTGATTTCCTACAATATCAACCCAACGGATTTTAACAGCAATTTTAATAAGCCTGGCAGTGCAGACAGGTACCGGCCTTATTTTGTGCGGGTATTTAACTGGAAGTAGTCATGTCCTCCCTATAATCATCGCGAAATGATGAAGTGAAAAGGGCGCCTTTATTGGGCGCCCTTTATGTTATATCTTTTTCAGCTTTACGTCTACTTTATCTCCAATAGTAATGATACTATTTTAACAAACACGCCGGAAGCATACCGAATCCATATGGAAGGCTTGGAGAAGACTGTTAAAATAGTATGAGTCGGCTTTCATTTTTGGTCAAGGATTTTTTGAGCCCTTGAATAAGTGGGGAAAGAATTATATTAGTGAGAGAAATAAATAAACACATATTTTTTGAAGAAAGACATCATGGTTTTCGAAGATGATGCTAAAGGCAGACTGAGTATATACGAGCTTGATCAGGCAAACGGCGAGCTGGTGTTTGATGTTCGCGGAACGGATATGACCTTTATCTGGAACGTCGGGGCGCAGATGGATATTACAATCGATAAAGTGCCTTATCAGCTCCGCAAAAACCAGATCATCTTCCTGACAGAGTTTCACAAGATTGACAGCATCCGGCTGGAGGCTGCCAGAATGCTGAGGTTTAACCAGCCTTTTTATTGTATCGTAAACCATGACAATGAAGTGGGGAGTAAGGGCTTTCTGTTTTACGGCGCGCCGGGCGTCCCAATAGTGACTGTGGACGAAAGTAAGCTAAGGGAGTTTGAGGTCTCCTGGGATAATTTCTGTACTGAGATGCGCCAAACAGACATCCTTCAAAAGGATATGCTACAATCACTGCTGAAGCGACTGCTCATTCTGTCTGCAAGGATCCTTCGAAAGTCTACCAATTTCCACAAGCTTGAAAAAGCGCAGAGCGATATTATCCGTGAATTCAACTACCTGGTCGAAAGGCATTTTGCTGAGCACCATGATGTAGCATTTTATGCTTCAAAGCTTAACAAATCCCCTAAAACGCTGTCCAATCTTTTTTCTGTTGTTTCAGACCGTCCACCGCTCAACATTATCCATGACCGTATTATGATCCATGCGAGGCGGCAGATCAACTATACTAACCTCTCTATCAAGGAAATCGCTTATGAGCTTGGATATGATGATGTCCAGACCTTCAGCCGCTTTTTCAAGAATAAGGAAGGTATTTCTCCTATGCAGTATCGTGAGAAATTTGCGCAAGCGCCTCTGCAGTAAGGAAGAATTGTTAACACTCCGGGAAATACTGCCTAACCTCTGTATCTGTTTATGATGCAATTTTGAATGATAGAATTAAGAGGGTTTTTATTCAAAATTTATATCATCATGAAAAGAATAGCAATCAACGGATTTGGCCGCATCGGACGGGCTGCATTGAAAATTATCTTCGGCACCAAGGACCTTGAATTAGTGGGTATTAATGACCTGATGAGCATTGAAAATGCCGCCTATCTGCTCAAATACGACAGCCTTTATGGAAAGTATGAGAAGAGCGTCACGGTGGAGGGTGACACGATCTTCATTGAAGGAAAACCTGTAAAGTACCATAGCATCAGGGATATTGAAAGTTTACCCTGGAAATCGCTGCAGGCAGATATTGTTATCGAAAGTACCGGCATCTTTACCAATAAGGCCGATGCGGAGAAGCACCTGGCGGCCGGAGCCAAGTTTGTGGTGATCTCCGGTCCCGCTAAAGATGCGCCAACAATAGTGCACGGCGTGAATACGGAGGAGGGCAAGGTGTCAGTATTTTCATGTGCCAGTTGTACTACGAACAGCATCAGTCCCATCATAGAGATACTGGGCCGCAGATTGGGGATTAAAAAGGCTATTCTTAATACTACGCATGCTTACACCGCATCTCAGACCTTGGTTGATGCGCCCTCAAAACGGGAGCCGCGCATGGGCAGATCGGCGGGGATCAACCTTGCTCCGGCGGCCACTGGTGCAGCCATAGCCACCACTAAGGCTTTACCACAGTATGCAGGGAAGTTTGACGGGGTTGCCGTGCGGGTACCTGTTCCAGTTGGCTCGATATCGGATATTACTTTCATTGCTGAACGGGCGACCACTGTTGAGGAGATCAACCAGATACTTACCGAAGAATCAGGCAGCGCGCGGTATGAGAAAGTGCTTGACGTGACAGACGAACCGCTGGTCTCTACTGATATCATCAAAAGTCCTTTTGCCGCCACGATCGACCTGGAAATGACGCGGGTGGTTGATGGGGACCTGGTCAAGGTAATGGCATGGTACGATAATGAATGGGGCTTTACCAATCAAATGATCAGGCAGATCCAGTCTATTTAAGCGATAGATCGAACTTAACTTTAAAGCTTTTTGCGATGAACTATTCAAAACTTGCGTTTACCGATGGCATTAAAGCTATCCAGGAAAGAATGGGAAGCAGGAGCGCCTATGAGCAGGGAGAAAACAGGAGGTATGTGGACGGGCTGACTGCTGTTGAAAAGGAATTTATCGGCCTGATGGACAGCTTTTATATGGCCTCATTTGGCGAAAATGAATTTCCATATATACAGCACCGCGGAGGGCCTAAAGGTTTCATTAAGGTGATCGACGATGAAACCATTGGCATAGTTGACTTTTCTGGGAACCGTCAATACATTTCGGTTGGGAATATCTCCCAAAACCCTAAAGTATCATTAATCCTGGTTTCTTACCCGATGCGGGCAAGATTGAAGATCTATGCTGAAGCTGAAATTGTAGAGATAAAGGATCAACCGGCGCTTTATAATTTCCTGAAACCGGAGGATTATAAGTTCAGGCCTGAGCGGCTAATGCTGTTTCATATCAAGGCTTACGACTGGAACTGTCCTCAGCACATCACACCCAGGTACACACTGGCTGAGCTGGAGGCATTGACGGAGCAGGAACTGAAAACCCAGCAGGAGAAACCGTAAAATAAAAACGTCATAATGATCAATGTCATTATGACGTTCCAAGTGCGGAGGAAGAGATTCGAACTCTCAAGCCCTTTCAGGCACTACCACCTCAAAGTAGCGCGTCTACCAATTTCGCCACCTCCGCTGGTCTGGGGTGCAAAAATAGAATGTTTTTCAAAATGTACAAATTTATTATGCATTCCGGCTATTTTCTTAGCAGGATCCTGAACGTCGTCCCCTTTGTCAGCTCTGAGGATTTCACATACAACCGGCCTTTGTGATAATCTTCAATAATACGTTTGGCTAGTGAAAGTCCCAGTCCCCAGCCTCTTTTTTTGGTACTGAAGCCGGGTTTGAACACTTTTTCATAATAGGCTTTGGGAATGCCTTTACCCGTATCGGCAATGTCTACAATAATATCTGCCGGGTGGCTTTCTATATAAATATCAATAGCCCCTTTACCTTCCATGGCGTCCAGGGCGTTCTTCAGCAGGTTCTCTACTACCCAGTCGAACAGGGGAGGGGAGATCATGGCCGGGATATCTATTTCCCTGGCGTGCACGGTGAATTGTACCTTCTGGGGCGCCCTTTTGCGGATATAGGTTACCATGTGCTGGATCTGTTCCACCAGGTTCTTCTCTTCCAGCTTGGGCACGCTGCCGATCTTGGAAAAGCGGTCGGTGATCAGTTTCAGGCGGTCTACGTCCTTGCCCAGCTCTGTTACCATATTGGTATTGTCCGGGTTATCCTTTAAGATCTCCAGCCAGGCCTCTATAGAGGAAAGGGGCGTTCCGAGCTGGTGTGCGGTCTCCTTGGCCAGTCCCACCCATACCAGGTTCTGGGTGGCCCGGTTGGTGGAGGAAAGGGCAAACAGCACTACGCCGATGAAGAGGGTCACCACCAGCAGCTGGATATAGGGATAGTACCGCACCTGTTTCAGGATGAGGGAATCCCCATAATATATATAATTATAGATCTTCAGTTTGGCGTCCACCTCCATAATAAAGGGTGGATGCTTCTTTTTAAAGATGTTCAGCTGTTCCTGCAGGTATTTGGGATGGCTGGCAATTTTGGCGGTATCCAGGTTGCGGCTGTCTTTGATCTCGCCGAATTCATTGGTCAGGATCAGGGGGATGGTGGTATTGGTGGTCACTATTTCCACCGCCAGGTTCAGGTTGGCATCTGGGGAGGCTTGCAACAGTTCGCGGTTAGCCTCCACCCATGTGGCCACTTTTTTAGTCTCTTCTTCCTGTATGCGCTGGGACAAACTACTCACAAACCAGATGGTGGCTACAATGATGACCACCGCCATGGAAACCAGTACGAACTTCCAGCCTATGTATTGTTTAAACATTTACGCCTAAGTTAATATTTTAAGTCCATAGTCCATGGCCGGTGGTCCATGGCACGGTTCCTGCTATTTGGCCAGGCGGCCTGTCCTGGTAGCAGACACTATGGACTGCCGACCATGGACTATGGACTTTTCCTTTATATTTGCTACGCAAAAATATTCATCACGCATAAACGAAATATCTTTTGTCGGTATTGCCATCGGTAGCTGTCGTTATTTTAAACTGGAATGGAAAAAGCTTCCTGGAGAAGTTCCTGCCTTCGGTATGCAAGTCTACTTATGGTAATTTACAACTATATGTGGCAGACAATGCATCTACAGACGATAGTGTAGCTTTTACAAGAACACATTTCCCGGAAATAAAGATCATTCAGAACCCCTCCAACAACGGTTTTGCGGGTGGGTACAATGAGGCCCTGCAACATGTGCAGGCGGATATCTATGTATTGCTGAACCAGGATGTGGAAGTAGAGCCCGGCTGGATAGAGCCTGTTATCGCCATGATGGAACGGGAACCGGACATCGTTGCCTGTCAGCCGAAGCTGCGGGCCTATGCAGATCCCGGGGAGTTTGAATACGCAGGGGCAGCCGGCGGATGGATGGATATCCTGGGATATACCTTTTGCCGGGGGCGTATCCTGTACACCACAGAGAAGGATACCGGCCAATATGACGATGCTCAAGAGATTTTCTGGGCTACCGGCGCGGCGCTCTTCATTCGTTCCAGGTGTTTCCATGAGGTAGGGGGCTTTGATGCCGATTTCTTCGCGCATATGGAGGAGGTGGACCTCTGTTGGCGTCTGCAGCGCGCAGGCTACCGCATTGGCTACTGCCCGGATTCCCGGGTGTATCATGTGGGCGGAGGCAGCCTGCCACAAGGCAATCCGCGCAAATTGTACCTCAATTTCCGGAACAACCTGATGATGTTATGGAAGAACCTGCACCCGGCAGACCGCTGGATCATCCTGGCACAGCGGCTTTTCCTTGATATACTGGCAGGGGTGAAAAGCCTGGTGGCCGGTAAACCCAGGGATATGGCGGCTATCTTCAGGGCCTATCGTGATTATTTACGCTGGAAAAAACGCTATAATCCCAGTGGGGATCAGCTACCGCGGAAGAAGCTGCTGCATATGAAAGGCGTGTTCCACGGTATTATGATCTGGCGTTACTATTTCCTGGGGCGTAAAAAATTCTCCGAATTGGAGCGTTGATGAACGCTGAATGCTTAACGCAGAACGCTTAACGCATAATACAATAGCGTTCAGCGTTCTGCACATTGCTTTCAGCTTTTTATAAATATTGCTTTGATTATTATCTGACATAATGTAAGTTTGCAACGCGAAAAGAAAAATCTATGGAACAAAACACGATAGAAAATAAGAGAGACTTTTCCCGTGACTGGGTTGCTTCTTCCCGTTTCCTGTTTTATGTGAAAGTATTTTGTATACTGGCTTTTGTATTAGGTGGTTGCTACAACCTGTACAAACATCGTTATGCAGGAAAACCTGATGTAGCTGTGCCTGAAAGCACTCTTTACAATCCTAAGTATAAATAATTTGGATATTTCGGACACTTTCTTATTTTTGCAGTCCGAAATCAAAAAAGATAGTTCTTATCAGCGGAAGTAGCTCATTTGGTAGAGCACGACCTTGCCAAGGTCGGGGTGGCCGGTTCGAGCCCGGTCTTCCGCTCAGCATAGAAAAAAGGCCTTACAAGGGCCTTTTTTCATTTATACCCATTCTGTACCTATTGTTAGCTCCCCCTGTTAAAAAAATTCTCTGTTCCGGATAGGGGTATTTGTCATCACAGGTGTAATACATTTTAGGAGAACGAGGAATTATTAAGTTGGATCTGCAATCTGGTGAAATCAGGCATGCCGAACTGACCAGGTCAGTTGAGGAATACTTTCAGCTTTTTTTTGAAGGGCTGCACCGTTATGCCTTTACTTTCCTGAGAGATAATGATGCCGCCAAAGATGCTGTGCAGGAAGTTTTTGTTCGCCTCTGGGAAAAGCGCGAAAGGCTGGATGCCGCCCAATCGGTAAAGGCCTATCTGTATACCTCCGTTTATCGCTACTGCTTAAATATAAAACGACACGAGAAAGTAAAGAAGGAGTACAACGCCGGGCAGCAGGAACCAACAGTGGTGTCTGATGACAGATTGCTGAGCAAAGAAGCGGCCCTGCAGATACAGGAAGCACTGGACAGCCTGCCTCCACAGTGCCGGCTGATATTTCACAAAAGCCGCTTTGAAGACAAAAAATATGCGGCCATAGCAGCAGAAATGAACTTGTCTGTAAAGACAGTGGAAGCGCAAATGGGGAAGGCGCTTAAAATATTACGACAAAAACTGTCAGGGTTGAACATAGCCATAATTATCCTTTTACTGATCTGATGAACGGCCAAAGTCATATAATCGTTGATGATGCACTACTCGGCAAATACCTGTCCGGAGAAGCTACGCCTGAAGAAGCCATCGCTGTAGATGACTGGCTGCAGCAGTCGGCAGAGAACAGTGCTGCCTTCAGGGAACTGGCGGCTATATGGTATAACGCTTCAGGGCATACGCCACATCAGGCGCCGGATAAAACAGCTGCCTGGCAGGAGATCAGGCATCGAATGCCTGCAGCGCGGGTGATCCGATTAAACAAACGATGGTGGGCGATAGCTGCTGGTATTATACTCATAGCGGGTTGCTTTGGCATTATTCAGCTGTTTAAGCAAAAGCCTGTAGATGCGCTGTCTCCTGTTATAGTATCTGCGTTGAATGAGACAGTGACAGATACAATGCCGGATCATTCTATAGTGACATTGAGTAAAGAGAGCCGTTTGCAATACCCGGCGGACTTTAATATCAAGACAAGAGAATTGCAGCTGGAAGGAGAAGCCTTTTTTGATGTAACTCCAAACCCCGTTCTTCCGTTTATTGTACATGCCGGGGATATCAGTATAAAGGTACTGGGCACCTCCTTTAAGGTAGGCCGTCAACCACAGGGAATAGTAAAAGTAGCCGTACAAACCGGTGCGGTAAGTATGTACCATGCAAATGGTCAGCTGACCGTAAAAGCAGGTCAAACAGGTATTTACGAGCCGGAAGGTATGCGCTTATATATTGAAGCGGCGCAGGCGGAAACACAGGCCCCGGCTAACGAAGCGCGTGTATTCGATTTTCATGATGCCAGGCTGGAAGAGATCATGGAGGCGCTGGGGAAGGCATATGATTTCAAACCGGTGTTTAAGAATGAACAGCTGCGCGACTGCCGTATGAGCAGCGAGTTTGAAGATAAACCGCTGGACTATGTGCTGGATATTGTTTCCACTACCCTCAACGTTCAGATCCAGGTAAAAAATAAAGTAGCATACATCAGTGGTGAAGGCTGTAATTAATGGTATTGGGTTATTGTTGTTGTCAATAGCTGTCCATGCACAATCCGGCGTGAATCTCCGCCGCCCCCTGCAAATTCCCGCGGAACATATGCGGCTGGATTCTTTACTGAATCTTGTTACCAGGCAAAGTGGCGCCAGGTTTTCACTCAATACCAGGAAGATCCAGCCGGGAAAGGAAATTCAGCTGAAACCCGGCGCTACTACTATCGGCGCATTGCTGGCACATATGCAACGCAGTACCGGTGTTCATTATGTACTGCGAGGATCGCATGTGATATTCCTGGATAATCCGCCTAAGCCTGCATTTAAAAAGACTCCAACTCCAGCGCCCCATACTCAGCTACAGAAAAATAAAATAAATACGCCTGTTGTTCATCATCAGCAAAGTAAAGATACAGTTGCCATTAAGCCTGTCAGTGTGCCTCAGCAGATACAGGTAGTTTCAAGAGCTACTGCGTTGACACCTTTCTTGTCGGTCAGGCGGCATATACCACCAAAAGTGTTTGCTACAAATTCCATTGCAGCAAAGAAAGAGCGTTCGCCGAAAAGGGATGGCCCTCCGCTTTTTGAGGGCAGGCTAGGAATGAATGGCGATGAAACGTTTTATGTAAGCCCGACGGCAGAAGTGGGACTTCCTTATTTATTTGGCACCGTTTCCTGGAATACTAATTTTAATATATCCGGTGTCCGTTATGGAGTGGGTACTGCATTCCGGGTATTCCGTGAATGGAAGCTGGCGTTTATTGCTACCGCAGGTACTGCGCATTCACAGGTTTACGACAGCATCATCATTGATTGGAGCGCTAAGCAGCGGCTGTACAGGGGGGCTTTATTGGCGAGAAAGCAATTGGCCGGGAACTGGTATGTACAGTTTGGCCCGGTGTTGAATGTGCTAAGAACAAGTTATTACCGGGACGGTGAACCAGCAGCGCCTTTAGTGCCTACGGAGCTGGCTGATATAAGATTTCATAAGATCAAGCCTATTTATACTATCAGCGATAGCTATAGCAACAGTTCTCCAACCAGTACTAAGATCTGGATAGGTTTCCAGGCTGGCGTTTATTATAATATTCCCTTTTTCCGGCGAAGATAGCTTTGTTATCCCGCTTTTACCCGTTTCAGATAAGCAGATGGCGGTATGCCGAACTGCGCTTTAAAACATTTGCTGAAATAGAAAGGATCGTTCATGCCTACTTTATAAGTTACTTCTGATACGGTGTAGTCTCCTGTATTGAGCAGCGTAGCCGCCTGCTTCAATCTTACCAGCCGGATATATTCATTGGGAGAGTAGCCAGTGAGGCCTTTTACTTTTTTATAGAATAAGGTTCTGCCCAGCTTAACTGCTGCTGCAAATTCATCTACGGAGAACTGGGTATTGTCCAGGTTCTTTTCTATGATAAAATGCAGCCTGTCCAGGAACTTACGATCCGCTTCATTCTCCGCGATGTTCACTTCAAAGAAGCCGGGATCATTGGAGAAGCGTTTCCGGATCTTTTCTCTTTGTTCGATGATGCGAATAATATTGGTGAGCAGGAAGCGTGTGCTGAAAGGTTTGGGTATATAGGCGTCTGCACCTGCGTCGATGCCTTGTAGCTGATGTTCTCCGGAAGAGAGGGCGGTGAGCAGTACTACCGGTATATGACAGGTCTGGAATTCTGCACGGATACGGCGGGTAATGTCAAAGCCGTTCATCTCCGGCAGCATTACGTCGCACACCACCAGGTCAGGCGCCAGCTCAATAGCCTGTGCGAGGCCGTCCCGTCCGTTGCTGGCGGTGTGTACATGGAAATAGTGGCCCAGTTGTTCCGCCAGGTAATCGCAGATGTCAGGATTGTCTTCAATCACCAGGATCTTGTAATGGGAAGAAGGCTCGGGCAGTTCCAGTCCTTCTGCATCTGCAACGTAGGCGGGTTGAAGAGTGGTGGTACCAGCTGTTGTGTTGGCGAGTGTTTCCGGTGTGGCCAGTTCCTCTGCGGTATATACATCGCGGGAGAGGGGCAGATTGATGATGAACGTAACGCCTGCCTCCGCATTGTTCTGGAAGCTGATATTGCCATGATGCAGCTCTACCAGTTCTTTGGTAAGCGATAATCCTATGCCCGTTCCCGTAGGGGAGAAGCTCAATTGTGTAAAGCGCTGGAAGAGCTGTTCCCGTTTGCTTTCAGGAATGGTGATGCCAGAGTCGGATACCTGTATCTGCAGGGTGCCCGCGCTTTCATCTATGATGGCGCGAACGGTGATGCTGCCATTGGGTGGTGTGAATTTATGGGCGTTGGACAACAGGTTGTACAACATCTTATCCAGTTTGTTATCATCCAGCCACATGGTATACTCAGGCAGGTTACTGAAAAATTGCAGGCAGATCTGCTTTTGCTCGGCGAGGTCGTTAAAGCTGTCGCAGAGGTCTTGCAGCAGGGAGATGACTTCCACTTCGCGTAGCTGCAGTTTCATCCGCTGGTGCTGGATCTTGCGGAAGTCCAGCAGCTGATCTGCCAGGCGCATCAGGCGTTGTACATTCTTTTGCATGATGTGGAGATGACGGCCGGTATGCAGTGCGCCCTGACGACTGCCCAGCAGGTTTTCCATGGCGCTCACGATCAGTGAAAGCGGGGTACGGAACTCGTGTGATACATTGGTAAAGAAGTTGAGCTTATATTCTGTAAGCTCTTTTTCCAGTGCAACGGCATGTTGTAAGCGGAAGATACGTCTCCGCACAAAGCTGATGGCTGCGATTAACCCGGTGATCACACAGAGATACAATATAAAAGCAGGAGTGGAGCGCCAGAAGGGAGGCAGCACGGTGATATGTATCGCGGCTTCCTGTTTGCTCCAGCTGCCGTCGTTATTAGTGCCTTTTACCCGGAAGGTATATTCGCCGGGGGGCAGGTTACGGTAGGTGGCTACATTGTAGCCAGCAGGCGGGTTCCATTCGTCTTCATAATTCTCCAGTATATAGGTGTATTTATTCTGTTGCGGATTGCGATAGGCCAGTGTGGCAAATTCGATGCTGAATACTTTTTGGTTGGGCTCCAGGGTGATCGTTTGTGCAGTGTTCAGCGCTTGCTGCTGTTGGCTGCTGCGTTTCAGCGGATTGCCGGCGACACTGAAACCGGTGAGCACTACCGGGGCATCGCGGCTATCTGTGCGCATTAATGCGGGGTGGCAGCTATAGAAGCCATCCAGGCTGCCCCAGAGGTGCTGGCCATTCTTTCTTTTACAGCAGGCTGCTTCTGCAAAGAGATTGCCCAGGGTAGTATTGGAAAAATAAAAGATCTCGAAAGTGTTCCTGTCAGGATTAAAACGGGTGAGGCCGTTCTCAGTGCTGATCCACAGATCGCCCTGCTCATCTTCCAGCATACCATTTACAATATCATGCGAAAGCCCTTGTTGGGTGCTAAAGGTTTCGAAATAAGCGGCACTGTCTTTATTAGCTGGAACAAAGCGGCTGATACCGCCGCCGGAAGTGCCTGCCCAGATGCGGCCTTTATGATCTTCGCAGATGATCTTGATCACGTTGCTGGTAAGCCCGTTGGGCTGGCCGGGATCGGAGCGGTACAGGGTGAACGCATTACTGTTCTGCAGCAGCGCATCCGGCTTGAATACCAGCAAACCGTTATTGGTGCCCGCCCATATATTGCCTTTGCGGTCTTGCTGCATACAACGTATATCCTTTAAGGTTTCATGTGTGCCGAAGAAGTTGCGGAATGACATATGATGACCGCCGCCGTAAGCAGCGAGGTTCATGCCTCCGCCGAAGGTGCCTATCCAGATGCGCTGCTGCTGATCCTGCAGGATGGTGTACACCTGGTTGTTTTTAGTGGCGCCGGGAACAGGCTCCGGCAGCTCAAAATGACGGGCGGCTTGCTGCAGTGAATCCAGGTGGGTGATGTATAGTCCCTGGCCTTTGGCGCCTAACCAGATATATCCTTTGTTGTCTTCCTGTATGCAGTATATATTCGGGCTTTCCCCATGAAAGAGATAATTGAGGGAACGGATCTTTTCCAGTTTACGGTTATACAGGTTCAGCGCGCCGTTCTTGGTAGCCACCCAGATATTACCGCGGCTGTCCTCGAAAAGTGTCTTTACAATATTAGCGCTATAAGGCCGGGGTGTTTGAGTATCCGGATAGATATGCGATATGGAGAATGATTGCGGTACGAGCTTGTTAAGCCCCGTATGTTCCGCCCCTACCCATATCAGGCCGGAGCGGTCTGCCAGTACGCTTAAAAGATAGTTAGAACTAAGGCCATTGGCATTATCTCCGTTATGGCTGAAATGCTGCAGCGTATCCCTGAGGCGATTGTAGCAATAGAGCCCGCCGCCATAGGTGGTGAGCCAGGTATTCTCTTTATGATCGGTTTGGATCATGAGGCGGTCATCATCCACCTGGTGCATCACTTGCGGAGAGACGAGAGTAAAGCGGCGCGATTGCTGTCTGCGAATATCGTAATACCATACGATGCCTGTGTGATTGTTGACCCAGATGCCTTTTGCTGCGCTGGCCGTTACATCTGTACGACCAGCTATGTTTTCTAAAAAGATAGTATGTGTGGATTGTACCTGTCCGCTTTTCAACTGCAACACCCAGGCGCCTGATTGTTGCGTGCCCAGCAGCAGCTGTTCATGATTGAGGAGCGCGCCGCCGGTGAGCTGCAATGAGCGGTCCATAGCCAGCTTACTGAATTGTTGGTCGTGCAGGCGATAAGTGAAGATGCCGTTGTTACGCGTAATAAAGTAAAGACGGCCCCTGGCAGGCAGCGCCTGTATGAAATCATATTTACTCCTTTCCTTATAGGCAGCTGTAATGCTGCCGTCAGCGCTTAAGCGGTAGAGCCCATTGGCTGTACCTATCCATAGATTGCGGACAGCGTCCTCGAACATAAAATTCACCTGGTTCCCACCTGGAAGATTATAATGGCGGGTAATGAAGGCGCCTTTCTCCCGCCGGATACGCAGGCAACCGTTTGCGCGGCCGTATAGCCAGGTATCGCCTGTGGACGTCTCGAACCATTGCTCATAGGCCAGTTGTCCCTTGTACAGACCGTATTCGATGAAATCTTCTTTTACCGGATCGAAGCAATGAAAACGCCCTTCGAATGTTTTCACCCAGATGAAGCCATGACGGTCTTCATGCAATTCGCGGATGCGGGTATCGCTGATGGAGTGAGGATTGCCGTATTCGGGCCGGTATACCACAAACTTTTTACCGTCGTATCGGTTCAGTCCATTGAGGGTGCCGATCCAGATGAAACCTTTTTTGTCCTGCATCAGGCAGCGTACCGTGTTCTGGGAAAGTCCATCGCGGGTGGTGAGTTGTTCCAGGCATATGTTATTATTCAGGCGGGCGGGCTCAGTAGGTTCGCTGTTGGCAGCGGCAGCTGTGAAGGGTAATAACAGGAACACACAGCTGCAAATGTTGGATACACATTTGAGTAATGTCATAACGGAATCTATAATAAGGCTACCTGAATATGCTATTAATTAAGCGGAAATGCATCCTATGCTTTCCCAGTGGGCGCGCTGCTGCGTACATTTTTACAGTATAAAGTCAATTTCTCCATGTTGCCTGCTGCCGTTTCCTGTCATCTTTACACTTTTAACGACGGACTTATGCGGAAGACACTATTTATACTATGTACGACAGCCATTTATGCATTGCAGGTTTTTGCACAGGCAGGCGATTACCAACAGGATTTTAACAGGAATGGCAACGTCTTTCATTTTACCACTACGGAAGCAAAAGTGCAGCTGGAATTCTGTGCACCGTCACTGTTCAGGGTAAGGATGAGCCGTAAGGGCGATTTTGCGCCCAATGAGCCCTGGATGGTGGTACAATATCAATGGAGCCAGGTGCCTGTACGGGTATCGGAAACTGCACAGCAGTTCCAGCTGCAAACACAGGACCTGCGTGTCGTCATACAGAAAAAACCTTTCGCCATAGATGTGTGGAGCGCGGATGGAAAATTGTTGTCTGCTGAATCCGGGCAGGCAGGCAACGGGGCATTTTTAAGGGGCGATACGGCAGCTTGCCGTAAGACCCTGCAGCCGGATGAGCATTTCTTTGGCTTCGGAGAGCGGATGGATTTCCTGGACAGACGCGGTAAAAAGGTACAGCTGGATGTAGGGCGCGGTGCGGGCATGCCGCATATCACCGGGGCTTATAATATCCTGGCCGCTAATTACAGCCCGGTACCTTTTTTTATGAGCACCAGGGGCTATGGTATTTTCCTGCACACCCCTCTTGCTTCCTCCTGGGATATGGGCCAGGCCCGCCCGGACCAATATAGTTTCAGCACGCAGGAGGGCAATGGAGAGCTGGACTACTATTTTATTTACGGTCACCGTTTTGCCGGGATACTGGAACAGTACACCCGTCTTACCGGACGCTCGCCCCTGATGCCGCTGTTTGCAATGGGATTACATGTAGGCACTTACAGTGGGGGCACCTGGGGACATGAAAGTGAAACTTCAGACGCTTACGTATTGGCGCTGGCCCGCCGCTTCCGAGAGCTGGGCATACCGGTGGATATCCTTTTCCTGGATTCTACCTGGCGGCTCTTTGGTAAGAATGGCGGCAAGGGTGCTACGAGTTATGAATGGCGGGAAACCTTCCGTAACCCGCGTGCGATGATGGATAGCCTGTATGCGTTCCATTTTAATATGGTGGGCCTGCATATCAGGCCGCGGTTTGATAACGGGCTGCACAATCGTATACTGGACAGTGCCGCCGCGCTGGGATATACTTACCCGGAGGCTAATAGTCCCGGAGAATTCGTGAACTTTTTTGACACCGCTGCAGTGAACTGGTGGTGGCAACATGCCGCCATGAAAGTGGCTGGTATCGGTGCACGTTTCTTTAAAACAGATGAGGGCAGTGCATTTGGTCACCTGGCCAATGAAAGTAATAAGACCGGCCCAACAGATGCGAAGGCAAGGCAGCTCCATAATATATTTCCCATCGCGTATGCCAAAGCAGCCTATGAAAAATTTGCGTTGCACAACGGCATCCGCGGCATGAATCACACGCGCGAAGGCTATGCAGGCATCCAGCGTTACCCCTTCATTTTTGCAGGCGACTGGCCCAGCGAGTGGCAATATTTTGAACCGGTGATACGTGGAGGTTTGAACATTGGTCTTTCCGGTGTAGGCTACTGGGCCCATTGTATGGGCGGATTTGAACATCCGGCAGATCCGGAGCTGTATATACGCTGGTGTCAGTTCGGCATGCTGAGCCCCGTAGCGATGTTATTCGGGATGGATCACCCGGGATATAAAGAGCCCTGGAACTATGGAAAAGAAGCGCAGGAGATCTTTACCCGGTACGCCCGTTTACGCTACCAGCTGATACCTTACCTGTACCAGCACGCTTATGAAATGTACGCTACGGGTATGCCGCTGATGCGTGCGCTGGTACTGGAATACCAGGATGATCCGAATGTGTACAATATCACTGATCAATATTTGCTGGGCAGCAGCATGATGGTTTGCCCGGTTACACAGAAAGGCGCCGCTACGCGGGTGGTATACCTCCCGGAAGGCGGCTGGGTAGATTACTGGACCGGGAAACGATATGAAGGCAAACAATACCTGAATGTGCTGACGCCCCTGGATAAAATGCCCTTGTTCATCAAAGCTGGTAGTATCATTCCCACACAGCCTGTAGTACAATACACCGGAGAGAAAACGATAGATACGCTTACGCTGGACATCTATAGCGGTGGTGATGGCGTTTGCCGCTTGTATGAAGATGATGGCAAGAGCTTGTTGTATCAGCAGGGACAATTTTCTATTACAAATATCAGCAGTAAGTCAAAGTCAGGAGAAATAAGCATTCAGCTGCAGTCTCCCGGTGGTAAATACCACAGCACGCTGAAAGCTTATCAGCTCAAAGTACATCTGCCTGTCCGTCCATCGGCAGTGATCACCGCTAATAACAGCCGCTGGGATTACGACAGCGCATCGCAGGTATTGCACATTGCAGGTATACCGGCAGGGCAGGAAAATCGTGTGACTGTCAGATTTTCCATGTAATTGTATGATCCTCCATTGCTACCCGCGCCGTCTGCAGGTAATTTAGGCGATGAGTTGATACAGATGGAGCATCCATATAACCAGCAGGAAAATATGAAGCGCATTGCCAGGCTGAAAAGGCTGGAGCGGATATTGATACTAGCCTTCGTCCTTGTTTGTGCCCTGGTAATATATTTTCTGACAACCGGATAAATATTAAACTATGGATCGGACCAACAACAAACGCCTGTTCCGTTTATTATTCTTTTGCTGTCTGCTGACGGCGGCAGCTGATGTAGTACGGGCCCAGCAGCCGGTTTCCACGGAAGCTGTATTAAGGAGGATCGCCAACCGTATTGTTCAAAGCACACCTTATCAGTTCATTGATCCCAATACACAGCAGACCTATAACAACCTGTCCGGTGTTCCCTTCTCTATGGATATGAAGGTGAAAAGCCAGTATAACGACTGGCATTATACCAACGGACTTTTACAGATGGCAATGATGGAACTGTCAGATCAGTTGAACGATACACAGTATCTCCGTTACGTGCAGCGTAACATGGAATTTGTATTTGACACTGCTAACCTTTCCTATTTCCGCAGACAGTATAATACCTGTATGCAGCGCCCCGACGGGGATGAAAAAGCGCGCAGGTATTCCTGGCATATGTTCTTCCGGATGGTACGCCTGGATGATTGCGGGGTGATAGGCGCCAGCCTCATCGACCTGTACCGCCGTGATAAGCGGGCTGCCTATAAAGATTATTTCGATAAAGTAGCGGCACATCTGCTGCAGCGCGAGCCCCGTTTGAAAGACGGTACCATTGCACGTTTATGGCCGCATGAAATGACGATATGGGCAGACGACCTGTATATGAGCGTGTGTTTCCTGGCGCGTATGGGTCGCCTAACCAGCGACCGGCGCTATTTTGATGATGCTGCCAAACAGGTGATAGAGTTCACCCGCTATCTCTGGGATGCAGAGAAGCAGCTGTATTATCATTGCTATCATTCCGATGTACAGCAGCATGGAGTAGCTTACTGGTCAAGGGCAAACGGCTGGGTGATGATGGCGCAGGCTGATCTGTTGTCTGTATTGCCAGCTACACATCCGCAGCGGGCAGCATTACTGAAGATCTTCCAACAGCAGGCGGCAGGTATTGTACGCTACCAGGGACCATCGGGCCTGTGGCGGCAGCTACTTGACAAAGCAGATGCTTATGAGGAAGTAACGGGAACGGCTATGTTTACTTACGCTCTGGCCACCGGTGTTAAACAGGGATGGCTGCATCGCGATTATGCCTATGCAGCGGAGCAGGGCTGGAAAGGGATCCTTACCAAGATCAGCGAAACGGGAGATGTAAGCGGCATTTGTACTGGCACCGGTATTATGCCTTCGCTCGCATTTTATTATAACAGGCCCGTAGAAACCAATACTCCTATGGGAGAAGCGCCGGTATTAAGAGCAGGTATTGCAATGATCGACCTGCCACCTTTCAGAGACCCACCGGCGCATCTGCAGTATCCGCGCATCCGTGGCGCTGAGTAATGAGAGCTTAATCACTAATAATAGATTCCACATGAAAACTGATACCAACCACCACTATCACCGGCGGCCCGTCTTCCTTTGGCTGCTGTGTCTTGTACTTGCACTGCAGCATCTTCCCGGCTATGCCTTCCAGGACAAGGGGCGCATAGCAGGCCGGGTCACAGATCAGCTGGATCATACTCCGCTGCCTGGCGTGAATGTCCGCATAAAGGGCAGCAATAAAGGAACTGTGACAGACGGAACAGGACAGTTCTTTGTTCCTGCCAAAGCAGGCGATGTGCTGGTGCTCACTTATGTCGGCTACGAAAATAAAGAACTTACGTTAACAGGTGTAGCAGAGATCTCCATTAGCATGACCAAAAGTAACCAGGACCTGAATGAGGTGCTGGTAGTAGGTTATGGTACACAAAAGAAAGCCAACGTTACCGGCGCTATTGCTACCCTGAATGCACAACACCTGGATGAACGCCCTATTGCGCGGGTAGACCAGGCGCTGGTTGGGCAGATGGCCGGTGTGCAGGTAAAGCAGATCAGTGGTGCACCCGGTAAAGGTTTCCAGATAAAAGTAAGGGGCACCGGATCTATCAATGCAGGCACCGAGCCGCTGTATGTAATAGACGGTTTTCCGCTGGATGTGGCCAGCGCCAGTGCCAGTGGCGGCTTTGCACAGGGCTCTGCGCTGGATAATATCAACCCAAATGATATTGCTTCCATACAGGTGCTGAAAGATGCTTCTGCAGCGGCTATCTATGGTTCGCGTGCGGCCAACGGTGTGGTGATCATTACTACTAAATCAGGCAAGTCCGGCAAGAACCGTATGGAGTTCAACACCTATGCGGGCTGGCAGGAAACCGTGAAGAAACTGGATATGCTTTCTGCAGAAGAATGGATAGATCGTTCGCGGGAGATCATTGACTATAACTATGTAAATCCTGCGCTGGGCAGACTGGCTACAGATGATCCAGCACTAAGAAAGCAAAAGCTGGGTGGTTTTGATTTTAATAAAGTATATGATGAACGCTGGTATCAGCCAGGGCATCCGGGTTTACGGTATGTAGACTGGCAGGATGAGCTGTTCCGTAAAGGCATGGTACAGAGCTACCAGCTGGCGGCTTCAGGCGGTACAGATAAAGTGACCTACCGCATCTCCGGTGATTACCTGAACCAGGATGGTATCGTTATCTATACCGGGTATAAAAGATATTCTTTCCGTTCCAATGTAAACCTGAAAGTGAATGAGCGCATCAACCTGGGACTGAACATTGCACCTTCTTACAGTGTAGTCACAGATCCTGGTGCGGAAGGTAAAGATCAGCAGCTACACAAAGCACTCAGCGCTACACCTGTTGTAGAAGAAAGCGTAGGGCTGGAAACCGGTGTAGTGCCTAATCCCCGTTATGCCTGGGCCAGTTCTACCGTAAGCCCGGTGGCGGTGCTGCGCGAACAGATGGGAGAGGAGCGTACCCTGCGCACGCTGGGCAGCATCTATGGAGATTACAAGCTATTGGACGGGCTGGTGTTTAAAAGCACGCTGAACCTGGATAATGCAGATTATCGCCGCAAATACTTTTCGCCCAGTGTGATCAGGAATGGCAACCCGGGAACTGGTTCTTCCCGCACGTATCGCAAGACCACCCTGGTGAATGAGAATACGTTATCCTATAACAAACGCCTGGGCAATCACGATATAGCGGCCGTAGCTGGTTACTCCTTCAATCAAACCAATTTTGAAGAAGCGAGGATAGGCGGATCCAATTTCAGCACGGATGATATTTATACCTTGAACGGCGCTACTACACTTACACTATCAGATACGTATACACGGGAAACAAAGAATGTGCTGATCTCTTATTTTGGCAGGCTGCAATACGGCTACCGGGATAAGTACCTGTTATCTGCTTCCTTGCGCAGGGATGGTTCTTCCCGCTTTGGCGCCAATACCAAATGGGGCATCTTCCCGGCAGTGTCTGCAGGATGGCGGATACTGGAAGAGCCGTTTATGAAAGGACTGCCTGATGTAAGTGAACTGAAATTGCGCGCCAGCTGGGGCGTATCCGGTAATAACAACATCGGCGATTTCAGTCAGACTGCCCTGCTGGAATTCTCCAACTATGTGCTGGGCACCGGCGAAGGCGCACTGGTAAAAGGGCAGAAACCATCTAATATTCCTAATCCTGATCTGGGCTGGGAGAAATCAGAAACGATCGATGCGGGGCTGGATCTGGGCTTGTTTGACAACCGCATCTTTGCTTCTTTCGATTACTATCGCAAACTGAATACTGACCTCTTGTTAAGTGTACCTGTGGCGGCGGTTACCGGATTTAATATCGCCATCACCAACATTGGCAAGGTGGAGAATAAAGGATGGGAACTGGAGCTTTCCACCCGCAATCTTAGCGGAGCGCTGGAATGGAGCACCAACCTGAACCTCAGCCATAACACCAACAAAGTGCTGCAGCTGGGGCCGAATAACACGCCTATCATATTCGGCAATTTTGATAACATGGGGCATCATATCACTACTGTTGGTCAGCCCATCGGTTCGTTCTATGTAATAGAAACCATTGGTGTGCTGAAAACAGCGGCAGAAGCAGCTTCCAGTCCTATTATTGCCGGTGAGGAAGCAGGCGATCCGAAATACCGGGATGCTAACAATGATAAGGTGATCGATGTAAAGGACGCCGTCATCTCTGGTCAGCCGGATCCTACTTATGTTTGGGGCATCACCAATAATTTCAGTTATAAAGGCTTTGACCTCAGTTTCCTGTTCCAGGGGCAGTGGGGCAATAAGATCTATTCCACCTTTGGCCGCGCGATAGACCGTATGGGCAGCGGTATTGTAGATAATTCGCTGGGCATATGGCGCGACCGCTGGCGTTCTGAAGCTGATCCCGGTAATGGTATTGTGCCCAAGGCTTATCCCATTAAATACGGGCGCCTGAAAGATTCACGCTGGCTGTACAATGCCAGTTACTGGCGTTTAAGAACGGTTACGCTGGGATATAACCTGTCGAAGGTGTTGAAATATATCCCGGGTGTGAACGGCGGCAGGATCTATGTGTCTGCTGAAAATGCATGGGGAAAGGATCATTATAACGGCGGCTTTAACCCGGAAGCGATCAATGATTCAGGCGATGACTATGGCGCTTTCCCACTGGCAAAATCATTCATCTTAGGTGTTAACATTTCATTCTGATCATATGCAATATACAAAAGCTGCAAGCTTTCAGCTGCAAGCCACAAGCTGGTGGATGGTGCTGATCATTATATTACTGAATAGCTGTACCAGCAAGCTGGATGTAAAGCCGATCTCAGATCCCAGCGTGTCGAACTTTTACCGCAACCAGCAGGATTTTGAACAGGCGGTGAACGGTGCGTATAACGGGCTTTCCACTTATCCTACGCGGCATCTCTTTTTATCGGAGATACGCTCAGATAATATGTATGTGCCCGGAGAAGGGGGTACTTATGACTGGAACCCGGTGAATAATTTTACGGTGAATTCTTCCAACAACCTGATGGCAAGTGCGTGGAACGATTGTTATAACACGATCATGCGTTGCAATTCAGTATTGGATAATATTAATGAAGAGAAAGTACCGGGTGAGAGTATTCGCAATCAGCTAAGCGGTGAGGCAAGGTTCATCCGTGCGCTGATGTATTTTGACCTGGTGCGTTTCTTTGGCGCAGTGCCAAAGATCACGAAGCTGGTAGGCGCTGCGGAAGCGCAGGATATAGGCCGTTCTCCGGTACGGGAGATCTATGACCTGATCATTGCCGATTTGGAAACTGCCAGTCTGCTGTTGCCAGCTTCCTATACCGGTGCTAGCAAAGGACGTGCTACCAGCTATGCTGCCAAGGGTTTACTGGCCCGCGTGTATCTGACCCGTTCAGGACCGGTGTTGCTGGAAAAGGGCCCGGTGCTTAATTCCAATGAGTATGCAAAAGCACGTGATCTGCTGAAAGAGATCATGAATAGCGGGAAATATGCTTTCATCAGTAATTACGCACAGATCTTCAGTTATGATAATGAGAATAATTCAGAGTCAGTGTTTGAAGTGCAGTTCAAAAGCGGAGGCACGGGAACAGGAACGGTGATGCCTGCCGAAATGCTGCCTGCGAGTTATATGAGGGCTAATAAGATACCGGTGGCGGGCGGTAATGATTTTAAGTTTGTGTCCAATGATCTGCTGCAGAGCTATCCCGCAGGGGATCTGCGTTTGGCTTTTAACGTAATACGCGGCTTTACGGATGAGAATGGCAATTTTGTGAACCAGAACTATTTTAAGAAATTTCTTGATCCTAAACGTTATGGAGTGGACTTGCGGGATTGGGGTATTAACCAGCCTGTGCTGCGTTATACGGATGTGCTGATGATGTATGCGGAAACATTGTTGCATACTGGCGGCAGCCAGGCAGCCGTGGACAGTATTGTGAATATGGTGCGTACACGCGCTGGCTTGCCTGGCATTAGCGGCGTAAATGCAGATACACTGCTGGAAGAACGGCGGCGTGAGTTTGCAGCAGAGGGGCTGCGATGGCATGATTTGGTACGTACGGGAAAAGTGGTAGCGGTGATGAATGCATGGATAGTGAAAGAGGATGAAAGGCGTGTGATGAAGCCGATGCAAAATGCATATATCCTGTATCCGGTTCCGCAGGCGGAGCTGAATATTAAGCCGGGATTGTATGAGCAGAATGAGGGGTATAATTAATTGGAAACGGAGGGGAGCATATGGGTCTTACATCGCCGTCATTGCGAGGAGCCATTCAGCCTTGGCGGGGAGCGTGACGAAGCAATCTCTCAACGCAATCTTCGCGGGGATTATGTACGAGATTGTGAGAAGAGATTGCTTCGTTGCCCCGCGCTCTATCCCCTTCGTTGCTCCTCGCAATGACGGGGATGGAGACCCGTTTGTCGTTTCGCTCCTCGCAATGGGACGAAGTCCCTTACTAACAATTATTTCGTATTTTAAGCGGACCACTTATGGAAAGACGAACCTTTATTACTGGTCTGGGCGCTTCCCTCATATACGGAAAACTCGCTGCTGCAGCTGGGCGAAGTAGCGATCCGGTGTCTGAATTCAGCAAACATTTGCAGCCGGTTGGACGGGCGCTGGAGATGAAAGATTATTACGTATGGTGTAACAGCCCGATAGAAGGCCCGGATGGAAAGATCCATGTCTTCTTTTCCCGCTGGCCCGCGGCTCGTGGCATGGGCGGCTGGATCAGCTGCTCTGAGATCGCGCATGCAATAGCGCCTGATCCGGAATCGCCTTTTGAGTATGTAGATACGGTATTGGCGCCGAGAGGACCGGGCTACTGGGATGCTACTACCTGTCATAACCCGCATATACAAAAGCTGAATGGCCGTTACTATCTTTTTTATATGGGCAATTCCAATGGCAAGACCAATACCAAACGTATAGGCCTTGCTGTGGCAGATTCGCTGAATGGCCCATGGTCGCGCAGTGATCAGCCGATATTGGAAGCCGGTGCAGCAGGTGCATGGGATGATCATTGTACCACGAACCCATCACTGGTGGTACATCCTAATGGTGAATACTGGCTGTATTATAAGTCCTGGAATACGGCGGAATATGAGCAGGCCAGCGGACCTATCAGGGGGAATCGTAAATACGGACTGGCGATTGCGCAGCAACCCGAAGGGCCTTATCGTAAGTATGCACAAAACCCGCTGATAGATTTTTCGAAACTGGGTGATAACAAGCAGCTCGAAGATGCTTTTGCCTGGTATGAGAACGGCCGCTTTAATATGCTGGCCAGGGATATGGGAGTGTATAATCAAAAAGTGGGATTGTATATGGAAGCTAAGGATGGATTGAAATGGTCTTTTCCTGCTATTGCTTATTACGATGTACCTCATTATATACAGGAGCCGCCTCCTGCACCGCATCTGAAAAGATACGGCAGGTTTGAAAGGCCGCAGCTGCTGATGCAGAAGGGCAAACCCGCTTACCTTTTTACAGCTGCACAGGGCGGGCAGTATATGACGGCTTCTGCTTTTATATTCAGGATAAAACCATGATACCATGCGTATGTACAGGACAGGACTACTGACCGGATGTTTACTGATCATTTGCCTGATGGCTAAAAGCCAGTTGAACTGGCCGCATGTTACAAAAGAAGCACGGCCCTGGACACGCTGGTGGTGGCTGGGTAATGCGGTTGACAGCGCTAACTTGTCCTACAGCTTGCAGCAATTCCATCAGGCTGGTATAGGCGGTGTAGAAATAACGCCGATCTATGGCACTAAAGGTTTTGAAAAACAGTTCATCAACTTTTTATCACCGCAGTGGATGCATATGCTGGGTTATACCATCAGCGAGGGAAAGCGCCTGGATATTACTGTGGATATGAATACGGGTACGGGCTGGCCCTTCGGCGGACCGGGCATTCCCTTGAAAGATGCTGCTGGTAAAGTGTATTTCAGGGAGTTCACATTGCAGGGCGGGGAATCGCTCAAAGAGGCGGTGCGTTATGAAGGCCGTAGCCAGCAACCGGCTCCTTTGCAGGCATTAATGGCTTATGGACCGGGTAACCAGAAACTGAACCTTAGCAATAAAGTGGATGGGCAGGGCACATTACATTGGACAGCTCCTGCAGGTAAGTGGCAATTGGTGGCCCTCTTTAATGGAAAGACCGGGCAGAAAGTAAAACGAGCTTCGCCAGGTGGTGAAGGATGGGTGATGGATCATTTTTCAAAGCCCGTAGTGAACGAATATCTGCAGGGCTTTACAAAGGCTTTTGCACAAACGCATACACCAGCGCCGCATGCATTCTTTAATGACTCATACGAAGTATTTGGCGCTGACTGGTCTGCTGATCTGCTGCAGGAGTTTGCCAAACGCCGCGGATACCGCCTGGAAGATTACCTGCCTGCATTCTTAGGCCAGGGAGATCCTGATACGGTACGGCGTGTGGTAAATGATTATCGTGTTACGCAGTCTGATATGCTGCTGGAGAATTTCACACATAACTGGGTAAACTGGGCGCATCAGATGGGGAGCACTACCCGCAACCAGGCGCATGGCTCACCGGCTAATTTGCTGGATCTGTATGCAGCCGTAGACGTGCCGGAATGTGAATCGTTCGGCACTACGCATTTCGATATACCGGGATTGCGTGTCGACAGCAATGAGATCCGGCATACAGAATCTAATCCGATGATGTTGCGCTTTGCTGCTTCGGCGGCGCATGTGAACGGGAAGAAGTATGTATCGGCAGAAAGCTTTACCTGGCTGACAGAGCATTTTAAAACGGCTTTGTCGCAATGTAAACCGGAGCTGGATAACCTCTTGTTGTCTGGTGTGAACCATGTATTGTTCCATGGAACGCCTTATTCTCCGAAAGATGCGCCCTGGCCGGGCTGGTTATTTTATGCTTCTGTAGAGTTCTCTCCGGCTAATACTTTCTGGCGATATATGCCAGCTTTCTGCGATTATATTACGCGGGTGCAGTCCTTCTTACAGGACGGGCAGGCAGATAATAATGTGCTGTTGTATTGGCCGGTGTATGATGTGTGGCAGTCGCCCATGGAAAACCAATACTACCAGTTTGTAATAGGTAAGACCTCCGAGTGGATGAAGCCTTTTCCTTTTTATGACGCGGCTACGGCGCTGGTGAATAAAGGGTATGGGGTAGACTTTATATCAGACAGGCAATTGCAGCAAACCAGGGTGAGTAAGGGACAGATACAAACGACAGGGAATTATTACAAAACTATTGTAGTACCTGCCTGTAAATATATACCGCTGGAGACGATGCAGCAGCTGGTGAATCTTAGTAAAGGCGGTGCCACAGTGATATTCCTGGAACGTTTGCCGGAAGATGTGCCGGGGCTTCATCAATTGAAGCAACGCAGGGCGGCGCTGGAGCAGCTGAAGCAATCAACCAGCGGGCGCATTATTATTGCTAATACAGCGGAGGAAGCGATGGCATTGGCGAAGATATCACGCGAGCCGATGGTGGATGAGGGATTGCGTTATGTTCGCCGCAGGCATGGTGCAGGGTACTATTACTTTATTGCCAACCAGCAGGCAAAGGATACAGATGGGTGGATAACATTAGGAACTGCTGCACGTTCCGCTGCATTGTTTGATGCGTATACCCGGCATAGCGGGATAGCGCATACCAGGCAGCGGCAGGGCCATACGGAAGTATACCTACAGTTGAAAGCCGGTGAATCTGTGATCATTAAAACAGATACTACGCGGGAATTACAGGGGCCTGTATGGGCTTACAGACAGCCGGTGGGAACGCCGCAAAGCATTAATGGAAAATGGGAATTGTCTTTTACGGATGGCGTACCCGCTATTGACCGCAGGTTTACGTTGGATAGTTTACAATCATGGACATTACTGCCGGATAGTGCGGTTAAAATATACGCAGGCGCTGCACGGTACCGTATCAGCTTTGATAAGCCATCTGTTGCGGCGGATGATTGGGAGCTGGATCTGGGAACAATACGGGAAAGTGCGGTAGTGCGTTTGAATGGGCAGACGGTGGACACATTATGGGCATTGCCTTTCAGTACACGTATAGGGGAGTTTTTGAAAGAAGGAAAGAACCAATTGGAAGTCGAAGTGATTAATTTACCGGCTAACAGGATTGCGGATTATGACAGGAAAGGGAAGGAGTGGCAGATATTCTATGAGATCAATTTTGTAAATGTGTTTTATAAGCCTTTCTCGGCAAAGGATTGGGCGCCGGTGGAGTCGGGGTTGTTAGGGCCGGTGAGGTTGAAGCCGACGAAAAGGATGTGAGGTTGAAGGAAGAAGGGGGAAGCGAGGGCTCCTATCCCGTCATTGCGAGGAGCTGCGAAGCTCCAGTGCGTGGAGCGACGAAGCAATCTCCTAATGCAATCCTCGCGAAAATTAAATAGGAGATTGTGTCAGCAGATTGCTTCGTCACCCCACCCGCGTTTCCCTGCTGTTCCTCGCAATGACGGAAGGGTAGACCCGTATACTTTTTTCTGCTGCTTATCGCAATAACTGAAATAAAGAAGCCCGCAGGCAATCGCCGCGGGCTTTCGTTTATCCATTCTTAACGTGTTAAATGTGTTCTTAACGTGTTAAATGTTCTTTCGTGTTAAATGTATTACCGGGGCTAGACAACCCCGGTGATTGCATTATTCATATTTAAACTAAAACCTGTGTTGATAACGATCTTAATAATTAAATCCTTTGCGTTTGAACATCCAGATATTACGCCAGCCGTCGCCTTGTTGTGCAAGGGTAAGCTCGTTCTGGTTGAGGGTTACCACCACGTAGGTGATACCGGCGCCATAGCTGATGTCTGAGCCTAATATTTTGATAGTCCTGTTTAAAGTGTCGAGTACGAACAGTCCTTTTGTGGTGCCTTTGGGCGTTATCTTCGTGAAGTTAGCGGCGCCTTTCAGATCCATGATCATTTCGTCGTTGGCTACTCCCCAGCCGATAACATCGGCGGGGGTGGGCTTCCACCATTCGGGAGCGGTAGCGCCGCCGGAGCCGTTGCCATAGGGCGCGCCACCGGGCGTATCCATGGCCCATACCCAGCTTTTTCCCTCTTCGTTGTTGGTGAGGAGCTTCCACATCGGGTTCCTGAAGGCCAGGGTATCGTTCTTTGTTACGGTAATCCTGGCGGAGTCCTGTACAGGGCCGCCGCCTGCATAGGCGGTGAACTTGACATAGTAGTTGCCTGCAAAGGGAATGTTGATGGTATCTTTTGCTTTTTTGGAAAAACCGGTGCCATAGTCCCAAAAAGGAATTACACCTTTTGTTTTACTTTCCAGGTAGATCACATTATCATAACCCTGTTTTTGGGTAACGGAGAACGAGAGCTCAGATGACTGCATCGGCTGCGGCAGATCGTCTCGGTCTTCTCTCGGATCGCAGGCTGCCAGCGCGCAGAGCGCGAGGCAGGAGAGCAATATATGTTTGATGTTTGATTTCATCGCGTGTTGATTTTGGTTGATGATTACTGGTTCCATCCATCATTTTGTTTCAGGGTACCGTTGGAGAGGTTCAGCTCCTGCTGCGGTATCTGGAACAGGCCTTTTGTTTCGGGCCTGAAATTTACTTTGAACTGCGGGTCAGGGTTGTTGTCGCTGATGGCCTGTTGCGCCACTGGTATGCCCTGGCGCAGCAGGTCCCAGTAACGGTGGCCTTCCAGCGCCAGCTCATAACGACGTTCGTCCATGATCAGCTTTTTGCCAGCAGCGCCAGCGGATAATGTTCTGCGGTGGGTCTGATCCAGGAAGGCGCGGTCGCGCACCTGGTCGTAGTAGCGCTGCGCTTTCCCCAGATCGCCATCCAGGTTCAGCTCTGCACCCATCAGCAGCACATCGGCAAAGCGGATAGCTACATAATCGTAAAAGTTATCTATCTGGAAATTGCCGCTGTGATCTTCTGCTTTCATAGCCACCATAGGCATATACTTTTTCCACATAAAGTTGGTCTTTTGCGGGTATACCTTGGTATAGCTCAGGTTTTCACCTGTGACGGAAATAATGGAGCCTGCACGACGGGTATCGCCCACTTCGTAGGCTTCCCATAATTTCGGATTTACCGGCCCGGCGCCCCATCCCATGTAATAAGGGCCTACTGCACCATCGCGGAAGCCGATCATTACCTGCATGCGGTTGCCGTCGTGTTTGTCCCAGTTGCCCAGCCCTTGCCAGGTAAACTTGATCGCGAATACAGTTTCCTTGTTATCCTCGCCTACAAAGCGCGAGAGTGATGCCTGCCACAGGCGGGGGAAGGAATCTACGAGGCCATAGCCGCTGGTGTTGATCACGTCGTCGATGTAGGTGCGTACATCCTGTTTGGTGACAACGCCGGGGATATCTGCCTGGCCGTAATAACCGGTGTAATACAGGAACACTCTTCCCAGCAGTGCTTCAGCCGACCATTTTGTTACGCGCCCGTATTCAGCCTTGGGAATGGCATTATAGGGAGTATTAGGCAGGTTGTCTGCAGCAAAGCGCAGATCGCCGGCTATCAGTTTGTATACATCTTCAGGTTTGGCCTGAGGAACGTTATATTCGCCGGGCACCAGTGGTGTTGTGACCAAAGGCACATTACCGAACATACGTACCAGGTCGAAATAGAAATAGGCGCGGAGAAAACGAGCTTCTGCTTCGTAGCGTGTTTTCAGGGCAGCGTCATTTCCCCAGCTTACGCCTTCCAGTTTGGAGAGCAGAATGTTGGTCCTGTAAATGCCTGTGTAATACTTAGTCCAGTTATTGAGATTGGTATTGTTGTCGTTCTCGAAACGGTCCCATCTTTTCCAGGCCATATCGGTTTCGCTACCGCCGCCGAAGCAGTCGTCGCTGGCTATTTCAGATACCAGCTGTATATTATCATAGTCGCCGTACTGCAGCTCGTCATAAGCTGCTACCAGGCCTTCGAGGGCATCCTGCGGCGTTTTGTAAAAGGTTTCTTCCACCTTCCGGTCTATAGGCTCCCTGTCGAGGAAGCTTTTTGAGCAGGAGAGTGCGGTGGTTAATATGATCGCGGATACAATGATCTTCTTCATCCCGAAATAGTTTGATGTGTTGCGTAATTGGTTATGATCAGAACTTCGCATTTAACCCTACAATGAATGTACGGGGCTGCGGATAGCTGCCCAGGTCTATACCGGAAGACCAGCTAACCGGGCCGTAGCCTACCTCAGGATCCATGCCCTTGTATTTGGTAAAGGTGAGCAGGTTGGTACCTGAAACGTACAGGCGTAACTGTTGTAAGGGTACGTTACGCAGCAGTATCTTCTTGAAGTCATAACCCAGGTTAATGCTTCTTACCCGCAGGAAAGAGGCATCTTTTACAAACAGGTCGGAAGAACGGCTCCAGTTCTGATTAGCTTCGTCGTTGAGCGTAACACGGGGCAGCCTGTTGGAAGTGCCTTCACCGTGCCAGCGGCCCAGGATCTCAGTAGTATAATTGCTTAAGGGAGATCCGAAGTCACGGGCACCTTCGTGTACCTGGTTGCCGCTTACGCCATACAGTGATATACCCAGGTCGAAGCCTTTATAGCCCAGGTTCAGGTTCAGGCCATAGGTAAAGTCGGGATTGGGATTGCCGATCATGGTCTTGTCGCGGCTGTCTATCACGCCGTCGCCGTTAAGGTCTACAAAGCGTACGTCGCCGGGAAGTGCGTTAGGCTGTATCAGTCCGCCATTCTTGCCCCTGTAGCTTTGTACTTCTGCTTCGTTCTGGAAGATACCTGCTGTTTTCAGGCCGTAGAAATAGCCAATGGGATAGCCAACCTGTGCCCTGTATATTTCATCGATGGCTACGAATGTAACGTTCGCGTCGCCTACGATGATCTTTTCGGCATTAGGTATGTTAGTTACCTTATTATCATTCTTCGCCAGGTTAGCGTTGACGCCAACGCTAAGATCGCCGAAGGTGTGGTTATAGCCGAGTGACAGCTCTATACCTTTATTGGTTACATCGCCACCGTTCACATAAGGCGCCGGTGCACCGCCGATAGCGGGTATGGGCACGATCAGGATCCAGTCTTTCGTAGTTTTGTGATACCAGTCGAAATTGATGCTGAAGTCCCTGAACACATTTGCATCGAAGCCGATGTTCAGCTGTTCTGATGTTTCCCATTTCAGGTTCGGGTTAGGGATCCTGTCGGGAGAAGAGCCGGTGAACTGCTTTTCTTCGCTGCCAAAATAGTAGTCCCTGTTCAGAGAGCTGATGGTTGCCATGTAGGCAGAGCGGTCTTGCGGTATGTTACCGTTGCGGCCCCAGCTGGCGCGTACTTTCAGGAAGTCGAGCCAGTTGGTTTTCATAAACTGCTCATTACTGGCCACCCAGCCTGCAGAGAAAGACGGGAAATTGCCGAAGCGGTTATTTCCGCCAAAGCGGGAAGAACCGTCTCTGCGGAAGATGGCAGTGAACAGGTATTTATCATCGTAGCTATAGTTGAAACGGCCAAAGTAGGAGAGCAGGGCAGATTCGTTACGGTTGCCGAAAATGTTCTGTGTGGTGGCGTTTGTACCGTTGTCAATGATAGCATGCTCCAGGTCGGGTATGGTGAGATCTTCCTTGTAGCCGTTCACATACCAGGTATTATCTTCCCAGGCAGTGGTACCTACGAGCACGGTGGCGTTATGCTTACCGAAGGCGTGCTTGTAGGAGATGGTATTATCCCAGTTCCAGGCGGTGTAACGGTTGAAGCCCATTGTAGCGCGTGAGTGGTCGTTCTTGATATTAGCGGAAAGATCATATTTCGGCAGGAAGCTGTTGTTAGTGGTATTGTTCAGGTCCAGGCCAAAATCGCTACGCAGTGTCAATCCCTTTATGGGTGACAGTTCCAGGTAAACGTTACCGAGTATGCGGTCTGTTTTGGTCTTGTTCTGGTTCTGGTAATCCATCAGCGCAACCGGGTTGGCTTCGTTTGTACTGAAGGTAGCTTTTGCATAGCCGCCGGTAGAATCATATACCGGGTATAGCGGGTTCGCGTTCAGCGCAGCACGCATGGTATTGCTGTAAATATTACCTACGCCTACTCCTCTTTTGTTGGAAAGGGTATATGTAAAATTCTGGCCGAATTTCACAATGTCCTTATATACGTTATGAGTGGAGCTCATCCTGAAAGATACCCGGTTGTACTGTGATTGATCTTTCAAGCCGAGCGTACCGTCCTGTTTCATGAAGGAGATCGAAGAGGAATATACTGAGCGGTCGTTGCCGCCGGAGACATTCAGTGTATGACTTTGCGTAGGCGCGTTCTTGTTGTACAGCGCTTCCTGCCAGTCAGTACCCTTGCCCAGGCGGTTGATCTCGCCTACAGAGAATTCAGGCGCCTGGCCGGAATTGATATAGGCTTCATTCATAATGATGGCGTACTCCTGTGCATTCAGCACCGGCAGCTTGCGGGAAGGGTTCTGAATACCATAGAAACCATCATAAGAGATCTGCGTTTTACCTTTAGTACCTTTCTTGGTGGTAATGAACACCACACCGTTGGCAGCCCTTGTACCGTAGATAGCCAGGGAAGCAGCGTCTTTCACTACGTCCATGCTGGCCACGTCTGAGGAATTCAGGTAGCCGATATCATTGGTAGGCACACCGTCTACTACAAACAGCGGATCTGCGTTGCCGATAGTACCGGTGCCGCGCATACGGATCTTCGGGCTTTCACCGGGTTGGGCAGAGGTGGAAGTTACCTGTACGCCGGGGATCTGGCCTTGTAAGGCCTGGTCTACCCGGAGGGTATGGTTCTCTTCCAGGCTGGCGCCTTTTACCTGGCCGATAGCGCCGGTGGTGAGGCGTTTTTTAGCAGTACCGAAGCCCACTACCACTACTTCATCCAGGCCGGTGGTGGCGTCTTGCAGTGCAATGTTAACAGTGGTCTGGCCATTTACCTGGAATGACTGTTTGGTGAAACCAATGAGTGATACCTCAATGATGTCTGCATCAGTTACCTGGAGGGAAAATTTGCCGGAGGCATCGGTAAGCATTCCGTTCGTAGAGCCTTTGATCAGCACGGCGACGCCGGGGAGCGGGCTGTTGTCCTTCGATGAAGTTACAGTACCAGAGAGTTGATGTTTGTTTGCCTGGGCGCCGGCGCTGTTCGTGGCCAATATTGGAGCCAGGAGCAGGAGGCCATAGGTAGCCCATGCGAGTAGTTTTTTGTACGCGTTTTGCATGTGAAATTTGTTTGTCTACGAGTTGATTTTGTTGGACAGGTCTTAGCTTATAGTGTTTTCATAAATTTTCGTGACACGTTTACAGGGTGTTCATGGAAACGGCGCTGCTATTGCAGCAGCACCGTTTGTTCCTTACCGTTATATTGCACCGTTTGATCTGGCTGTTGATTAAGATCCAGTCCTTTAGCTTTATCCTTGCTTATTTTAATAATGCGGAATGTTCTCTGCTGCAGCATACCGGGGAAATTACCTTCTGCGGCGCCGATGCTGAGCGTTTGTTTCGCTTCGTTCCAGGAGAGCGCGATCCTGCTGAACTGCCCCTTCTCATAGTTATAATTCAAGCCTTCATCTTCATAGAGCGTGAACTGTACGTCTTTGCCTGTATATACATAGAGCGTAATTGTATCAGCCGGTTTTTCGCCGGTGTACTGCAGTGCAGGGCCGAAAGGCAGAATGCTGCCTTCTTTCACGTACAGGGGCATACGCTCCAGGGGCGCGGCTGCTGTAACATGCTGGCCGCCGTTGGTGAACTGCCCGTTGTACAAGTCATACCAGCCAGTATTGGCAGGGAGGTAAAGCGCTCTGCTGCGGGCCTGGTAGCTATATACCGGGTTTACCAGCAGCGCCGGCCCGAACATGAACTGGTCTTTGATATTGCGCACGGCAGTATCGGCGCCAAAATCCATGATCAGGCCGCGCATGATCGTATAGTCATGGTGGTAAGTAGCACCTGCCAGTGAATAGATATAGGGCATAAGACGGTAGCGAAGCTGGTTGTAGTACAGCATAGATTGATATTCTGTACTGTTCTCCGGTGCGATGTTAAATACTTCGCGATAAGGGAACTGGCCATGGCTGCGGAACAGCGGGCAGAAAGCGCCGTACTGGAACCAGCGGGTGTTCAGTTCTCTCCACTCCTGCAGGGCGGGGCCTTGCGGAGCGGGTTGGTCGTATTTATCTTCTACATAGAAACCGCCGATATCGGTGGTCCAGTAGGGGAGGCCGGAGAGGGAAAAGTTGATACCGGCGGGTATCTGGCGGGCCAGCTCATCGAAGCGGGAAGCAATATCGCCGCTCCAGGTAGCCGCCGCATAACGCTGGATCCCTGCGTATGCAGAGCGGGTGAGGATGAATACCCGCTGATCCGGTTTGGCCTGCCTTTGTCCTTCATAGATACCGCTGGCGTTCATCAGCGCATAGCCATTGAAGTATTGTGTGGAAGGTCCCAGGGCCGTAGGGTTCATCAGCTCTTTGCGGTGCTCGATGCTGGCATTGGACAGGATATCCGGTTCGGTGGCATCTAACCACCAGGCATCTACGCCTTTGCTGAACAGGTGCTTGTCCAGGAGGTTCCAGAACAGCTTACGGGCGTCTGCATTATAGGCGTCGTAGAAAGTGGAAACGTAGCCTTTGCCGATCCAGTCGCGCTGACGGTCTTTGATATTCTGTTTGTACAGCCATCCCTTTTCATCGAAGAGGCGATAGTTGTCAATACCTTCATAGAATTTGGGCCATACAGAGATCATGAAATGAGCATTGTACTGGTTGTGCAGCTTACTGATCATGCCGGAGGGATCAGGGAAACGGCTGGAGTCAAAGTCCTGGCTGCCCCAGGCGTCTTCTTTCCAGTAAGACCAGTCTAACACGATATTATCCAGCGGAATTTTTCTCTTACGGAATTCGTCTACTGTCTGCTCAATTTCCTGCTGTGTTTTATAACGTTCACGGCTCTGCCAGAAGCCCAGCGCCCAGCGGGGAAGCATGGTAGCGCGGCCGGTGATGCTGCGGTAGCCGCTGATCACTTCATCTGTATTCTTGCCATATACAAAGTAGTAGTCGATCTTTTCACCTGCTTCGGAGGTCAGTGCCCATTTGTCGTGCAGCGCTTCCGGTGTAGGACTTAACCATTTAAGGGATACGAAGGCCTGGGTAGATTCCGGGATCCACTGCACTTTCAGGGAGTGTTGTTTTCCTTTGTGGAGGGGATGCTGGAACACACTCGGGCCGGGGTTCCATCCTTCACGCCATTTATCCAGCACCAGTGTACTGTCTATCCAGGCTTTAATATAGCCGGAAGAGGTCATAAAGAATTTATGGATACCATCTGCCGAAGGCTCAATAAAACCTTCCCAGGTTACCTGGCCTTTGTCCATCGGGAAGGCGGCAGGGATCTTTTTCAGATCGGGCAGGAAAGCATAATCGATCTTGTTCTCGTCTTGTTCCAGGAATACTTTCTCCGCCTGCTCACGGGAAGCATAGGTAGCGGTGAGTCCGCCTGCCTTGTGTGCTTTATTATATAAGGTGAGCTTACCCAGTTGTTCGTAGGGGCGGTCGTCGCCAAAGCGGGTAATGGAATAGTTATCCCATAAGATACCATAGTTGCGGCTGGATACCAGGAAAGGCACGGCGGCTACGGAATTATATTGGGTAAGGTCTATATCCTGGTCTTTATAGTTCATTAAGCCGGTCTGGTGTTGGCCCAGGCCGTAGAAAGCTTCGTCTGCAGGAGATTCAAACACCTGGTGAAGGCGGTACAGTGATTTACCGTCGATGTTTACCGGGGTAAATGTTTTGCTGTCTGCCGCTTCCTGTAGTATGGGATTACCTTCTGCATCGGTGAAGGTGATGCGGCCGGTGCTGAGGAGGACACGCGCGGTAATAGCAGCGGTCTTTAACAGTACGGTATCTCCTTTCTCTTCAGCCGTCCATTGTACAGCGGGATGATCGCCAGCGGCAGCCATCAGGCTGGGCGTGGAGGAGATCTCGTTGCCGGGGCCAGCTGAAACATGGATCACTTTGTCGGTTAGCACCTGGAGCTTGAGCTGCCGGGCGCCGTTTTCAGCGGGCTGTTTTAATTTAATAAGCAAACCGTCATTAAGCCTGTCGACATTACCGGTGTTGCAACTCACTATAAATAATGTGAGCAGCATAACCGGAATTGTCTTCTTTTTGATCATATACATGGATTTAAATACGCGATGGAAAATTGTTTTTCGTATCCGTGGAAATAGTTATCCAGGGTCTCGGTTGTATCAGTTTTAGTTTAAACGTGTGGAGACAAATCTAACAGGCCGGTTTGAATGGCAGGGTACGGTATTGTTTATGATTAGGGGTGGGAATGTTAACTGAGGGGGGTAAAATGATGCCAGGGAGGGTGGGGAATGTTAAGGGAGAAGAGCGAATTGTGCTGATAATCAGTAGTTTGCCGTTATTGTGGATATGTCTTGAGTGTGGTACCCCCGTGGCGTCATTGCGAGGAGCCGCGAAGGGTAGAGCGTGGGGCGACGAAGCAATCTCTTAACGCAATCTTCGCGAAGATGATGTACGAGATTGTGTCGGGAGATTGCTTCGTCGCCCCTCCCACCTGGCCCCAGGGCTCCTCGCAATGACGGCGATGAAGACCCGTTTCTGCTCGCGGGATGAGAGGACCTTTAATCAACAAACGGATCCGCATACTTTGGATCCTTTGCCAGTGATTCATCTGTCAACGTCTTCAGGAAGGCTACAATATCCTTCTGTTCCTGGTCTGAAAATTTAAACCCGCCGTTGATGATCTGGATGCCCTTGTTAGGATGTTTCTTAACACCGGTGGCGTAATGTTGTATCACCTCCTCCAGGGTGGCGAACCTGCCATCGTGCATATAAGGGGCGGTAAGCGCTACGTTCCGCAGGGTAGGGATCTTGAAAGTGCCCTGGTCTTTGGCTAAACCGGTGAGCTCACCGATGCCGTTGTCCTTATAATTGACATCGAGGGCGTTGTTGGAACCGAAACCGGTGTTCAGGCCGGAGTTCTCTACCACCAGGAAGGTGGGCGGCGTATTGGCGCTTACATGGCTAAGATCGCTGTGGCACTCAAAGCAGAAGGCGCGTTTCATCATCGCCATACCATTCTTTTCCTGGGCGGTGAAGGCGGCAAAATCATTGCTCAGGCCCTGATCGTATTTAGAATTGAAGGAGACCATGGAGCGCAGGAACTGTGATAGCGCTTTGGATATTTTGTCGGAAGTAACTGCCGGACTGCCAAAGGCTTTCTGAAAGAGGGCCTGGTAAAAGGAGATCTGTGCCAGTTTTTGTTCCAGCGCGGCCAAGGAAGGCATGCCCATTTCTATATGATCCTGTATGGGCATCAGCACCTGGGTTTCCAGGTCGGCAGCGCGGAGATCCCAAAACATCTTTTTCGCCTTGAAGAAACGCAGGTTGAAAACAGGCATGGCATTACGGCGGGTCATTGCTCCATCGAAGCCGGGGGAGAAAGCTTTACCATCTGTAAATCCTTTATCCTGGTGGTGGCAGGAAGCGCAGGCGATGGTATTGTTCACAGACAGCTGTTTATCGTAGAACAGTACCCGGCCCAGGGTAGCCCCGGCATTGGTGATGGGATTAGTGCCCGGTGTATTGTCGATATCCGGGTTGGCGCTTATATAGCTGGATATATAAGCGGGCATATTATTCCCGCTGTTCGCATAATCATAAGGCTGATCCGGCAGGTGAGGATCTCCGGGTAAAGGATCTATTGGCGCCGGATCGGGATCCGGGTCAGGTCCGGGCGTTTGTACGGTATCGTCTTCTTTTTTGCGGCAGGAGGGAATGATCAGCAATGTGGCGGTCACCATTGCCAATATCATAAGAATGGCTTTTTTCTTCATAAAAAGAATATAGGTTTTACGTTATTACACGTTCAACCTGCTTTACCCTTATTTAGGAGGAAAAATTATTCTTCTTCCGCTTCGCGGGTGATGAGCACTTTATCGATCCTTCTGTCGTCCATATCTACGATCTCGAAGGTGAAATCATGCCATTTCAGTTTTTCGCCTGCCTGGGGAATGTGGTGCAGGTGTTCCAGCAGGAAGCCGGCCAGGGTGTTAAAATTACCTGCGTCTTCTTCCTGTTCGGGCAGTTCGAAGTAGTTCAGGAACTCGAAATAGGGGTATTGGCCATCTGCCAGCCAGGAATGCTCGTCGCGTTTAATGATCTGGTATTCATCCTGGTTGTATTCTGTGGTATCGCCTACCAGTGCGTCCACCACATCGTCCATGGCGATCATGCCCTGTATGGAGCCGTATTCATCTACTACGATGGCATAGTGGAGCCTGTTGCCCTTGAAATGTTCCAGCGCACGGTAAGCCGGTGTGCTTTCGTGAAGGATGAGGGGTTTGCGGATATAGCGTTCCAGCTTGAAGTCGTTGTTGTTCAGGTTCTCCGGGAAAAGATCCTTTACAGAGATCACGCCCAGGAGGTTATCCAGGTTGCCGTTGGCCACCGGGTATACAGAATGCAGTTCTTTGGCGGCTTTCTGTTTGATGGTCTGTAAGTTGTCTTTGATGTCGAACCATACCAGGCCGGTGCGGTGTGTCATGAGCTCACCTACTTTACGGTCGCCCAGGGCGAACACGCGCTCTACGATGTCTTGTTCTATCTCCTGTATGGCGCCGCTTTCGGCGCTTTCCTGTATGATGATGCGCAGTTCTTCTTCCGAATGGATCTCACCTGTACTATGAATGGGACGGATGCCGATCATACGCAGGATGCCGTTGGCAAAGCCGTTGAGCAGCCATATGAAGGGCCGGAAAACGTAGTAGAAGATGCGGAGCGGCAGTGCTACGGTAAAAGTGGTATTGGAAGGGTAGCGGATGGCCAGTGATTTTGGCGCCAGTTCACCAAATACGATATGCAGGATGGTAATTACAATAAAGGCGGTGGGAAGGGCCAGGTTATGGGCGGCTTTTTCTGTGAGAGGCAGGTTAAATACATTAAAGAGCTTCAGCATGATAGCGGTCACCACATCTTCTCCTATCCAGCCAAGGCCCAGACTGGCCAGGGTTATACCCAGCTGTGTGGCGGCCAGGTAAGCATCGAGATTGTTAACGATCTGTTTGGCGAGTTTTGACAGCCTTTTGCTGACACCCTCTTTTATATCAATCTGGGACGATCGGACCTTTACAATGGCAAACTCGGCAGCCACGAAGAAGCCATTCAGCAAGACGAGTAATAATGTTAGAAATATATCGAGCACCATGCAGGCAAATATAATTAATTCAGCGACTATGTGCGATCATTTGCTTCTGCATCGTGTGCTTCTGTATCGTGTTGTTGCCTGCCATAAGCGGATGGCAGCACATTGTATTCCATCTTGAAGTATTTGGAAAAATATTTGGGATTGTTGAAACCTACTTCATAAGCTACTTCGGCTACGGTGAGCTGGCTTTTCTCCAGCAGGTGGGCTGCCCGTTTAAGGCGGATGGAGCGTATAAATTCTATGGGTGTTTTCCCGGTAAGGGTGGAGATCTTTTTATACGCGGATACCCGGCTCATATGTAAGGCACGGCTGAGCTCTTCTACGGAGAAATCAGGATCGGAGATATGCTGTTCCACTACCTGCAGCGCTTGTTGTATGAATTGTTCATCAGCAGAAGACACCGCTATTTCGCTGGGATTGGCCTCGATATGTTTGCGGAAGGACCTTTTCAGCTGATCCTGCTGGGAGATGAGGTTCCGGATGCGGGACAGCAGCACTTCGAAATTGAAAGGCTTGGTAATGAAATCGGTAGCTCCGCGATCCAGGGCTTCCAGCTGATCAGCTTCTGTGGTACGGGCGGTAAGCAGAATAATAGGAATGTGCGCGGAAGGCTGATGGGCCCTGATACGGCGGCATAATTCCAATCCATCCACTACGGGCATACTTACATCGCTGACCACCAGGTCGGGAGTTTGCTGCTGCAGGATATTCCAGGCGCTTTGCCCGTTCTCTGCAGTAATGATGTGATAGTAAAGGCTCAGGTTATCTTTCAGGTAGAAGCGGAAGTCTTCGTTATCCTCTACCAGCAGCACTACGGGCTTTTTACCGTTGTAGCGTGTATCCGTTTCTTTTATACCGCCTGGTTGAGGCGTATTGATGGCAGTATGGGTAGGGGTATCCGTGGGCAGCATAACGCCCGTCATCTTCAGGGGCAGGAGGATGGTAAAGCAGCTGCCCATTTCAGGCGCGCTGTCTACCGTAATTACGCCACCGTGCAGTTTTACGAACTCTTTGGTGATGCTTAGTCCGATACCGCTGCCCTGGTTTAGCAGAGAGCCCTGGCCTTCGTGCTGGAAGAATCGGTCAAAGATGCGGTCCTGCTGTTCCAGCGGGATGCCGATGCCTGTATCTTTTACCATGATAGCCAGTGTATTGCCTTCCTGCAGCTGGAGCTCTACGGAGATGCTGCCATGTTCGGGCGTAAACTTAAAGGCGTTGCCCAGCAGGTTGAAGATGATCTTCTCGATCTTATCTGCATCGTAGTGCATCTGGAGATGCGCGATGTTGGTGCGGAAGTCCAGCCGTACCTGTTTCTTTTCGGAAAGGTCGGAGAAGGAGGCGGTGAGGTCTTTAATATATTGTACGATGTCTCCTTCGGTGGTATGCAGCTTGATTTCCTGCACTTCCAGCTTCCTGAAATCCAGCAGCTGGTTTACGAGGTTGAGCAGGCGTTTGGCATTGCGCTGTACCAGTTCCAGCTGACTTTTTATATTGACTTCGCCCGTGCTTTTGATGATCTTCTCCAGGGGAGTGATGATCAGGCTGAGCGGTGTTCTGAATTCGTGCGAGATATTGGTGAAGAAGCGGATCTTCAGGGCGTCCAGCTCATGCATACGCTGGGCCTCTGTTCTTTCCTGTTCTATGCGGAAGCGCAGCCGCTCTCTTTCGCGTATCACGCGTCTCCAGAGTAAAAGGGCGCCCATGATCAGCAGTGCATAAAGCGCAAAGGCGAGGGGTGTTCTCCAGAAGGGTGGCAGGATGCGGATGTGCAGCTCAAGCGCTTGCTGTGTCCATACGCCATCGTTGTTGGAGGCCTTTATGCGGAAGATATATTTGCCCGGGTTCAGGTTGGTGTAGGTGGCGGTACGCTGACCAGCACCGGTGTTGAGCCATTCTTCATTAAAGCCTTCCAGCTTGTAGGCATAGCCGCTCTTTTCAGGATGGAAATAGCTAAGCGCTGCGAAGGTGATGGAGAAGACGTTCTCTTTATATTTTAAAGTGATCTCTTTGGTGGTGCTGATATCCTGCTGCAACAGCATGCGGCCGTTGATCTTTTCGCCGGCTTTCATGCTTTTGTTGAAGATCTGGAAGTCAGTGAATACCAGCGGGGGCACATTCTTATTTTGTGCGATGGTATGCGGGTAAAAAAGGTTGAAACCGTTGCCGCCGCCAAAGATCAGCTCTCCCTGCCGGGTTCGGAGGGCGGCGTTCTCATTGAAGGCGGAGCCCTGGAGACCGTCTGAAGCATCGTAGTTACGGAAGCTGAACGTATATTCCTGGCTGTTAGCCGCTTTTGCCATGCTGAGATTGGAGAGACCATTGGTAGTGCTCATCCAGAGGGTATGGGCCTGGTCTTCCAGGATGTTCAGCACGGTATTATCAGGCAGGCCCTGTTCTTTGCGGAAGATGCGGAACTGCTGTTTTTGCGGATCAAAGAGATTGAGGCCTTCGCGGGTGCCGATCCAGATCCAGCCGCGGCTGTCTTCGAAGAGGCACATTACGTTGTTGTTGCTCAGGCTTGCAGGCTGGCGGGTATTGTTCGCGTAATAGGTAAAGCGGCCTGTTTGCGGATGTCTGACATCCAGGCCATTATCGGTACCGATCCATAAGTTACCCTGTTTATCTTCCAGCAGGGCGGAGATATAATTGGAGTGGATGGAATTGGCTTGTTCCCTGTGGAAAGCGTGGAAGCTTTGGGTAGCGGGATCGTAGAGATTCAGTCCGGCGCCCAGGGTACCCACCCATAATTGTTTACGGCTGTCCTCAAATATTTCCCATATGCTGTTATTGCTGATGGAGCCGGGTTTATTGGGATCGTGTGTATAATGTATGAAGCGTCCTCCTTCAAAACGGTCGAGTCCACCGAAATAGGTGCCCACCCACAACTGCTGCTGGTGATCGATGAAGAGGCTGACCACTACATCGCTGGAGAGGCTGTTAGGATTACGGGGATCATGCCGGTATTGGGTGAAGGTATGATTGCTGCGGTTGAAGTAAATGAGGCCGCCTCCGTTAGTGCCGATCCACAGGTTACCGGTGTTATCTTCCACAAAGCGGTTCACATCGTCGTAGGGCAGGCTGCCGGGCGTAAAGGCCTGGTGCTGGTACAGCGGAAATTTCACGATGTTCTCGTGGTAGTAGCTGATACCTTTTTTATAGGTGCCTACCCAGATAATACCGGTATTGTCTTTATATAAAGCGGTGATGCTGTTCTGGCTCAGGCTTTTGGGGTTTTCCGGCATGTTGGTAATATAGTATATACGCTGACGTTGTTTGTCGATGATGTTCACCCCGCCGTGATCGGTGCCTACCCATATCAGTCCCTGGTTATCCTGTACTACGCCCCGTACGATATTATTATTCAGCTTTATGGGACTGCTGTTCTGGTCATAATGTACAAAGGTGCTGGTGGCGGGATCGAAGTACCAGATGCCGTGGGCTTCTTTTGTGCTGTAGATCCAGAGACCGCCGTCGCGGTCGGCTACGAAGGCGTATCCGGGCTGGCTGCCTTTATTTTGCTGGTATAGGTAGTCGTTACGGCCGGTGATGCGGCGGGTACGGGCGTCCATTTTCTCCAGTACGCCGTTGTTGTGCAGTACCCAGTTAGTGTTGTTGCTGCTGGCGGCGAAGGCGGCAATATTATTACCGGCATCTTTCACGTGGGTGGCGGGACGTGTGCCGGGTGTATAACAATAGAGCCCCGCGCTGGGGTGGATGAGCCATAAATGCCCTTGTTCATCCTTCACGATATCTGTCAGCGCGTTACCCGGGATACCGAGTTGTTGCAACAAAGGTTGAGGATCCCGGCGGAAGGAGCTGGTGGAAGGATCGAACAGGTGTTGGCCGTCGCGTGCATAGATCCAGAGGAGGTTATCTGGTCCTTCGGTAATGCGTTCGATGTAATTATCGGGCAGGGAAGTGGAGTCGCGGAGGTCGTTCCGGAAGATGCGGAAGGAGTAGCCGTCATAGCGGTTCAGGCCCGACATGGTGCCGAACCAGATAAACCCTTTGTTGTCCTTATATATACAGTTGATCTGGCTGTTAGACAGGCCCTGGTCTACATCGATGCGGGTAAACTGGTACTGCGGCGTTTGCGCAATGGAGGGCAAAGCAGTCAACAGGCATAACAGGAAAAATATAACGGCTTTTTGTTTCATCCGTTCCCTATCTCTTTTACATCCACTGATTGTACTGCCGTAAATTAAACTAAAAAGGTCGAAAGAATTCGACCTTTTGTGCTAAATTCCACGTTATGGTACTCAGGTCCATAATATAAGTAAAAATAAGCGGTGCTAAACCGCTGTCCAAATTTTAGCATTGATTTTTTACGCAAACGATTGCATTATGGAGAAATTGGGGAGAATATGGACAATTATCGGGTGGAAAAATGTTGTACTTTAGGAAATCCTCAAAATAACCCTGATCTATGCCATATGAAAATAAAAGGGTAAAGGACGGCACTCATCCCAGCCGTGCTGCAGCCCATGATTCCTTCTTTACAGTACCAGATAAACAGGCGGCAGCACCTGCGCCGTTCTTTTCAAAGAAAGAAGCCGATAAGGAAAATCCGCCCGTGCAGGGGCCCTTTACACAGCTTAAAGCGGCAGCAGGGGGATCTGATGGGAAAACGCATGTCCCTTCTCCGCCGAAGGCAAACGATACCGGGCTACCGGATGGTCTGAAGGCGGGGATGGAGGATCTTTCCGGCTTTTCTTTGAATGATGTGAACGTACATTATAATTCTGACAGGCCGGCTCAGTTGCGGGCTTACGCCTATACGCAGGGACGCGATATACATGTGGGGCCTGGACAGGAAAAGCACCTGCCGCATGAGGCCTGGCATGTGGTGCAGCAAAAGCAGGGCCGGGTCAATGCTACGATGCAGATGAAGGGAGTGGGTATTAATGATGATGCGGGATTGGAGCGGGAAGCGGATGTGATGGGGAAACAGGCAGTGCAGCGCGGGGCAGTAGCGGATGGCGGGGATGAGGGGCAGTACCGGAATGTTCCTTTAACAGTTGCAGGCGCGCCGGTACAAAGGTTGACCGGTTTTGAAGTGGAGACGAATATCCCGATATATCATCAAACGGATGATGGGACCGCAACAGTGAACCCGGAGTACCAAACAGGCTTTACCACTGAGATCGGCAGCTTTTTATTTGGAGGTTTAAAGTACGGGTATCAATACGGATTTGATCCGGAGGGCCATTTTTCTTTAACAGCAGATCATAATGAGCTGACAGCGCCTCATAATAAATTGATGCATCTGTTGTCATTGTCCGGGTTCCTTAAACCTGAAGGGAGGAAAAGGAATATTGCCAACCTGGAATATGTTACTCCCCCCAGGGATGAATTGGGCACCGGCTCCAGGAAATTATTCCAGGATGATGTGGAGCATATAAAGACGCACGCGAATGAAACACTGGGCACTGCGAAATCAGGTCAAAGCGGCGCTGTGCGTCATACGGGGAATTGGATGCTGACCGGCGTGCCTGCAAAAGCTATTTTAACATGGGTTCGTCAGCATAACGCTCCCGCTGATGCATTTGAAACGGTATTGAATGAAATGGATGCGCTTATCACCAACAGGCTATATGTGCAGGAAACGACGGGCGTTTTGCCGGAAGATATCCCTGCCTTATACGAGAGCGGCAGCAAACGAATGGAAGGGGATAAGCTGACGGTTGCCACGGTGATGGCAGATTTCATGAAAGTAGCCGTACAGCTGGGGCAGCAGGCTTATGAGGCGACCAGCCTGGATAAATCTTCTGACCTTTTCGGAAAGCAAAAAGGGGCTGTAGTAGGTTTCCTTACGTATTTGGCCAGTCACTTGCTGGCAGACAGCTTATCGCTGACAAATTTTAAAGGCAGTAATACCACTGACAAAAACCTGTTCCCATATTTTCCTAAAGTTCAACTGTCTACGGCGTTTCAGGCCTTGCCGGAAGCTCTTCGCAGTGAGAAGGCAAGCTGGAATGCGTTGGTGGAGTCGCTCATAAAAATTTCCAGTGCTCACTGCCTGCAATACTGGCAAAGTAAAGGGCTGGTCATTGACAAGAACTTATATGAAAGTAAGGTATTCAGGGAGATGAATCCCTATTTTGGCGTATCGGAGGAAGAGGAGGGCGGAATAGTACCCGAAACGCCGTCTGCCAGAAATGTATTTGACAACATGATTGAAGGCAAGGTGGCGGAGATCCATGTTCAGAAAAATTTGCCTGGTCTCGACAAGCCTCATGAGGAGGTAATGAAAGCTACTGGCGGACAGCAAGCCATTCCTGTAGAAGACCGTAACTGGAACTCCAAGTTCAAAGAGGACATTACCACGGATACGATAGAAGAAACGTTTATGACGGAAGCAGGTGCGGCGATAGACAGACAATTCAGGCATCTTCCCGGGAGCGAACAGGAAAAGATACGACAAGGCATTAATGATAAACCTGATTATGAAGGAATGCAGCAACAGCGGCTGGAATCCAAGCGGAAAGACATAGCCGATTTTCCCACGGAGATGAGAGACCGGTCTGTCAACCATGAGAAACTCATTAAATACCACCAGGACTGGGCTGAAGCATGGGAGAAAAAGGCAGCAACGATTGAAGAGATCCTGGCAAAAGTGAAAGGCCCGGTGGAACAGCTGAAAGAAATAGATGTGGAAAAAAAATCCATATTGACTGAAGTGAAACGATTAACTGAAGAAAAGAAAAGTCTGCAGGCAAAGTATGAAGAGGGAAATGCCAAGCCTGATGAGGGCACCATCCTTGCGTTGAAGAAAATAGAAGAGGATGGGGCGGCATTAAAGCTCAGGTACGCCCCTATACAGGAAGAGGAACAGCTATTGTTGAAAAGTGTTTACAAAGATCTGAAGATGACAACAGCTACCGCTGCTGCAGCTATAGCTGCTTTTAAGAAACTAGAGCAGGACCTGAAGAAAAGTTTCAAACTGGCACAACAGGAGAAAAGCAATATGCAAAGAGCCATTGAGAACGCAGCGGCGTTTAAACGCATTTCGGAATCGTCATTAAAGTTTGTTCCCACTGAAAAACAGCAGGAGCTGACAGGCAAGGAGGGAGGACAATCTGAAGAAAGCGATTTAGATACACGTATCCTTGAACAGAAGAAGCTGGAGAATACCTGGCAGAACAGGTTAGATGATAAAGACACGCCTTTTAGCTTTAAGAGCGCGAAAGCAGGTCTTGAAAAGGAGTTGAAGATCGGACTCGCCAAATGGAAAAAGGGAAATATAAACCTGGATATGCTGAAAGTTAATGAGGTTAAAGAGAGCATTCAAAGGACTCTCGAAGAAGCCCACGCGATAGAGCTTGTTATTTCACAATACGATAGCCTGACAGTGACAGATGCTTCTCCTCAGACCGCTGCTTTGCTTTTTGAGTATATGAAAATAGCAGGACAGTATAATGAGATAATAGGGAGGGCATATGACATGTATAATAAAGCAGAGAAGATAAAGCCTACAGAGGACGAGGAGAATACGGACTGATCACGTTACCTGTATGAAGCCTGCAGGTATCCTGCAGGTAAGGAAAAGCTTACTGTCGCCCTACTAAAAGCCTATGAATGCTAAACGGTTAGCAGAGGTGAGGTGGACTTGATCGGGATTTGATGCCGGGAAGAGGCGAAGGGTGGAAAAAGTGGAGGTTTGAGGTCTGAAGTTGGATGTTTGAGGTTCGTTGCAAGTGGGAAGTTAGGGTGAAAGACTTTCAAGGGATGATAAGTGGCCCGTTTTTGGGCCGGAAATGGCGGATTTTGGGGTATAGGGGCATAGGTATTTTGTAGGCCTGGGGCCCGGGATATAAAAGAGCAATAATTAAACGAATTGGCATACAGGCAACCTCATTCCCGCTGATGGGCAACAACCGGTTGCAGCATGTTTTCTTTGAAAAAAGCCTTGTGTTGGGCTGGTGAAGGATAAGCGGGGCGCCTGCCTTGTTTATTTTTCCTGGCGGGCAGCTGCTGCAGCATAACAGGAGGAACAACAGCGATGATATTAGCGGCAGAATACCTGCGGCCGCCTATCGGGTATAGTGTCCCGTTGCAGGTGCTGCAGGTGCGGGCCTGTACTATTACTATCAGCGTGCCTTTACCGGGAACAGGGGCATAAAGATCTGCCCCTTCGAATGGCTCATCCAGCTTAAATACTTTCAGGTCACTATTCACATCCACAATTCTCTTTTCTGAGAAATTAACCCTGGCGGTGATCAGCGTGATCTCCAGGTGGGTGGCTTTACCCAACGGCGGCAGCTCTTGTGCGGGGATGTGCACATGGCCGTCTTCCATGAGCTGAGGCGCCAGGGCAATGATCTTTTCCAGTCCCGTAACGCGGTTGAACCGGAAGCCCTGAATACCTTGAAGATTGTCAATTCCCGCCTGAATGAGCGCGCGGTTCAGGCGGTTCACGAAGGTACCGTCGTAGTGCGTGTCCAGGTAGGGACGGACGGCTTTTCTGATGAGTTTTCCTTTGCGGCTGACTATACCGAAGCGTTGAGCCGCCCGCCGGGTGGCGGCGGATTGTGTTACTTTTTCCGGCATGGTGCGTACGCAATACACGCCTTTGCGGCGGTAGCCGATCACGTTATCCAGCTTGCCGGTGAATTTGAATAAACCATTTTGCTTTGCCATGATCTTTTTTTATGAAGTTAACAAGGAAAAATAAATTGGCAGTTGATTTAAATCAATTACTAATTTATTTGGTTACCTTAATTTTGCATCTCTTAAAGTCCATTGTGAATGAACCTGGAGAGATACCCCGTAGTTGCAGATAGCAACTATCTTATGTACAAGTTTTTAAGCAGAGGCCCGAACGGGTCAATCGCAAAAATTGTGTTTTATCGGGAGGTTGACGATCATGTTTTTAACCTTGAGTTTGGTGATTGGGATGTAGGTAAACAAGAAGTTGATGACAAAGCGAGAAGCAATAATAATGACCGTAACAAAGTGATTGCAACTGTTGCAGGAACTGTTATTGAATTTATAAAATACTACCCACGGGCAACTGTGTTTGCAAAGGGAAGCACGCCCGCCAGGACAAGGCTTTATCAAATAGGGATTTTTGCTAACTGGCCTGAGATCAGCCAGCGATTCGTCATACAAGGGTTTATAAATGGTGAGTGGCAGGTTTTTCAGCAAGGGATAAATTACCAGGCTTTTTTGTTAAAAGTCAAGGGAAAATTTTAAATTCGTTTAAATAAAAAAAGGAGGACATTATGTCTAAACCAACATCAAAGAAAGAGACTACCATCAATATAAGAGTAGTAAAAAACATGAGAGATTACAGTAAGGACCCTGTTCTTCAAAGGATGGGTGAAGAGGCTAAGGAGTTTCTAAAGAAACACGGCCTGCCTGAATCATTCAAAAAAAGAAGTTAATAGTTATACTCCTTCACCTTATTAGGCCCGCATGTTCATTGTGAATATGCGGGCTTTGTTTTTATACCATGTGAATAATCCCCGCGAATTAGTATTTTGTACGTTCGAATTCCATGTACATGATGCAATTAAGAATAAGAATATTACCCATCCTGCTCCTGATAGCAGGCATGGCTACCGCACAACAAGGCCGGGAGCAGGTCCTGAACCTGTCCTATAACAAACCTGCTAAGGAATGGACAGAAGCCTTACCCGTTGGCAACGGCCGCCTGGGCGCTATGGTATTTGGCCGTGTGAACGAAGAGCTGCTCCAATTGAATGAAGCTACTTTATGGTCCGGCGGACCGGTAAATAACCAGGTAAATCCCAATGCTGCCAGTCATTTGCCAGCAGTAAGGGAAGCCCTGCGTAAAGGAGATTATAACGCCGCGGCAAAAGAAGTACAGCAGATGCAGGGTGTCTATAGCCAATCTTACCTGCCGCTGGGAGATCTGAAGATCACACAGCTGCTGCCCAAAGGTGCCGTAGCAAAGAACTACCGCCGGGAATTAGACCTTAATAAGGCCATCACCAGTACCAGCTTCTCTATTAATCAAACTAAATATTCCAGGGAGATCTTTTCCTCTGGCCGCGACCAGGTGATCGTTATTAAGCTGAGCGCAAGCGGCAAGCAGCTGAACTGTAAGATCAGCGCTAACAGCCAGCTACGCTATCACCCGGAAGTAACAGGTAAACAGGAGCTCAGCCTGAAAGGAAAGGCTCCTGCACAGGTAGATCCCAGCTATGTGAACTCTGCTAAGCCGATCATTTATGAAGATGTGAGCGGCTGCAAAGGCATGCGCTTTGAACTGAAGATACGGGTCAGCAGTACAGACGGTACTGTTAGTACAGATACCAGCGGTATTAGCATCAGGGGAGCTTCTGAAGCGGTATTGTTATTGTCTGCCGCTACGAGCTTTAATGGCTTTGATAAATGCCCTGACAGCGAAGGAAAAGATGAAGACAAACTGGCCGCAAATGATATAGAGAACGCTGCCCGCTATAGTTTCGGACAGTTGCGCAGCCGCCACCAGGAAGATTATGCGCAGTATTTTAACAGAGTAGCATTATACCTGGGTGGGCATCCCGAGGCAATATTCCCATATACAGATGAGCGCTTACGCAAGTATGCCACAGGTGCAAAGGATCCTGAGCTGGAGATGATCTATTTCCAGTTCGCCCGTTACCTGCTTATCTCCAGCTCCCGTCTGAAAGGCGTGCCCGCCAATCTGCAGGGTATCTGGAACAAAGAGCTGCGCGCGCCCTGGAGCTCTAACTATACGATCAATATCAATACACAGATGAACTATTGGGCGGCAGAAGCAGTGAACCTGCCTGAAATGCACGAGTCACTGCTGACATTGATCCCCGAGGTAGCCAGCACAGGCCGCTATACCGCACAGCATTTTTACGGTACCAGGGGATGGGCCGCTAATCATAATACTGACATCTGGGGCTTGTCTAACCCCGTAGGAGACCTTGGCAAAGGTGATCCGCAATGGGCCAACTGGCCAATGGGTGGTAACTGGCTGTGCCAGCACCTGTGGGAGCATTACCGCTTCAGCGGTGACAAAGCGTTCCTGCGCGACACGGCCTATCCTATTATGAAAGCGGCAGCGCAATTCACACTGGACTGGCTGGTGGAAGACAGCAGCGCTTACCTGGTAACAGCACCTGCCACCTCACCGGAGAATATATTTATTACAGAGAACGGCACAAAAGGCGATGTTTCTGTTGCCACTACCATGGATATGTCTATTATCCGCGATCTGTTCAGCAACCTGATAGATGCATCAGAAGCGTTGCAGACAGACGAAGCTTTCCGCGATACGCTGCAGCGGGCAAAAAGCAAGCTGTATCCGCTGCATGTGGGTAAGAAAGGCAACCTGCAGGAATGGTATAAAGACTGGGAAGATGAAGATCCGCAGCATCGTCATATCTCGCACCTCTTTGGATTGTTCCCCGGCAGGGAAATATCCCCGCTCATTGATCCGAAATTTGCAGATGCCTGTAAACGTACTTTGGAGATCAGGGGAGATGGCGGCACGGGCTGGAGCAAAGCCTGGAAGATCAATGTGTGGGCCCGGCTGCTGGATGGCAACCATGCCTACAAGCTCTTAAGGGAGCTGCTGAAGCTGACAGGTCAGGGATCTGTGGATATGCATAATGCGGGCGGCACATACGCCAACCTGTTCTGTGCGCATCCTCCTTTCCAGATAGATGGTAACTTTGGGGGACTTTCAGGGATGACGGAAATGCTGCTGCAAAGCCAGCAGGAAGCTATACAGCTACTGCCTGCCCTGCCGGATAACTGGTCACAGGGAACGGTGAGAGGACTGGTTGCCAGAGGCGGTTTTGAGATAGATATGGATTGGAATAAAGGCAAACTGGGCCAGGCTACTATCAAGTCCCGAAACGGCGGGCCCTGCCGCCTGCGTGTGTTGCAGCCGATGAAAGGCATAGGTGGCCTGCAGCTTACTGCATTACCGGGCGATGGGCACGGTTACCTGTATACGTTTAATACGGCTCCCGGGAAGACCTATGTATTGATTAAAGAATAGGAGAAAAAGAGATAACATTCTATGCAAAACCGGCTTACTGTACTTGCTTGCTTATTACTACTGGCATGCCCTTTCCTGGCATTTGCCCAAACGGCCGCTAACACTGGCAAGATAGACCGATATGCACTGGTTACACGCCATAATGTGATCGTGCAAAGTTTTGATTCGCTGTCCTCCCTTTCTGTAGGGAACGGCGAATTTGCTTTTACAGTAGACCCTACCGGTCTGCAAAGCTTCCCGGAATATTTTGAGAAGGGCGTGCCGCTGGGTACACAGTCGCAATGGGGCTGGCATAGTTTTGCAAACCCTTACAACTACCAGCGCGTGGAAGTATGGAAGAACTATACGATGCATAACAGGCAAGTGCCTTACCTGTACGCGCATAACGGTCCGCCGCGTAAGAAGGATGCAACAGACTGGTTAAGATCTAATCCCCATCGCCTGCAGCTCGGCATTATCGGTTTTAATATAGTCAAGAAAGACGGTACGCCTGCGCAGATGAAAGACATCCAGCACATCCGCCAGGAACTGAACCTGTGGACCGGCGAGATCAGCAGCTATTTTGAAGTGGAGAACGTACCGGTGAACGTACGTACGGTTTGTCATCCGCAATTGGATATGATGGCTGCCACGGTACAATCGCCACTGGTGGCGCAGCACAAGCTGAGCATCCATATCCGTTTCCCGTATCCGAAAGGCGATTGGGAAGGGGGGATGGACTTTCAGCAACCGGATAAGCACAAGACCAATGCTCAATACCTGAACGATAAGCAGGTGCTGTTTGAACGAACGCTGGATAACACCGACTATAATGTAATGCTGCAATGGATCGGTGAAGAGTCCTTATACAGAAAGGCGCCGCATGATTATTACCTGCAGCATCTCGGGGATGAAGAGCAGCTTTCTTTCAGCTGTCACTTCTCCAAATCAGCGCCGAAACTGCCGACAGGCGGAGCCGGAGGCCCTTCTCCTGTAGATGCGATGAGCAAGCATCTCCGTCCGTTCACATATAAGCAGATCACCATGATCAACCGTGCGTTCTGGCAGGATTTCTGGGAAAGCGGCGGAGCGGTAGATCTCTCCGGTAGTACAGATCCGCGCGCGAAGGAGCTGGAGCGCCGTATTGTGTTGTCGCAATACCTTACCCGTATACAATGCGCGGGCACCACACCGCCGCAGGAAACAGGGCTCACCTATAACAGCTGGTATGGTAAATTTCATATGGAAATGCACTGGTGGCATGCCGCGCATTTTGCTTTGTGGAACCGCCCTGCGCTGCTGGAAAGAAGCATGCCCTGGTATGCGGCCATTGTAGACAAAGCCCGGGAAACTGCAAAATTCCAGGGTTTTAAAGGGGTACGCTGGCCCAAGATGACAGACCCTTCGGGCAATGAAAGTCCTTCGCCTGTAGGGCCTTTCCTCATCTGGCAGCAACCGCATTTTATTTATCTGGCAGAGTTGTGCTACCGCGATCATCCTGATAAGCAAACACTGGAACAATATAAGGACCTGGTATTTGCCACTGCTGATTTTATGGCTTCCTATCCCTGGTATGATACTACCAAACATCAGTATATACTAGGCCCCGGACTGATACCCGCACAGGAGCGTTTTGATCCGGCTACTACTGTTAATCCTACTTTTGAGCTGGCCTACTGGCGCTGGGCTTTACGCACTGCCCTGCAATGGCGTCAGCGCCTGGGCATGGCGCCAGAGCCGGAGTGGGAGAAGGTACTGGCGCAGTTAGCACCCTATCCTGTTAAAGACGGTCTTTACCTGGCAGCAGCATCTGCGCCGGATTCGTATACTAATCCCCGTTATATGACAGACCATCCAACGGTATTGGGTATTAACGGTTTTGTTCCAGGCGATACACTGGTGGATAGAGCTACGCTGTTACGTACTTTCAACAAGATCTGGACCTCCTGGAGCTGGGAAGATACCTGGGGATGGGATTATCCGCTGGTGGCCATGGCGGCTACCCGGTTGGGAGAGCCTACAGCTGCCGTTGATGTGCTGCTGAAGCAGGTGACAAAGAACACGTACCTGCCTAACGGGCATAATTACCAGCGGGATAATTTGCGGATCTACCTGCCGGGGAATGGCGCGTTGTTATCAGCGATTGCGATGATGTGCGCGGGCTGGGATGGTTATACAGGACCAGATGCACCGGGTTTCCCGAAGAACGGGAAATGGGTGGTGAAGTGGGAGGGATTGCAAAGGATGCCGTAGCTATTCCGTCCGCAAACTTTTTATAGGATTTACCACCGCCGCTTTAATCGCCTGGAAGCTCACTGTGAGCAGTGCAATCAGCATGGCCAGCAATCCGGCCAGCACAAAGATCCACCAGGAAATAGCTACGCGGTAAGCAAAGTTCTCCAGCCATTTGTGCATGAAATACCATGCTAGCGGGGCGGATACCACAATAGAGACCGCTACCAGCATTACAAAATCTTTACTCAGCATGGTGGTGATATTGGCCACACTAGCGCCTAATACTTTGCGGATGCCTATTTCGCGGGTACGCTGTTTGGCGGTAAAGGCAGCTAATCCGAACAAGCCCATACAGGAAATGAAGATGGCAATGGCCATGGCGGTGTTCATCAGCAGTGCCGTTTGCCGCTCTTTTACATAGAAACGGGCAATGGTTTCTTCGAAGAAAGTGAAACTGAACTTTTCAGTGGGATAAGCTGCTTTCCATTGTTTTTCAATGTTGGCCAATGCTGCAGTAAAATGACTTGCTTCCTTGCCCCGGGTGTGCAGTTTAACATTGATGGAAGTAGTTACTCTTTTTGATACCGCAAAGAAAACCGGTTTGATCGGCTCATGCAGCGATTGTGTGTGAAAGTCTGCCACTACGCCCACGATGGGGTATGGTTTATGGGCAGAACCTTCGCTAACGCCGCCCTGCACAAATTTGCCTATTGCATCTTCCGGGTGCTGAAAGCCCAGGGCCTTTGCGCAGCTGGCATTGACGAGGTACTCGCTCATGGTATCAGAAGGCAGTACGTTACGGCCTGCAATGATCTTCAGTTGGTATAGCGGAACAAAATTCTCATCGATCCATTCCAGCTGGCAGGGGACTGTGATCTCGTTCGTTCCCTGGTATTGCAATGAAGTGGTCCAGTGTTGATTGGCGGCGGGTGTGCCGTTGCTCAGGCTTACCTTGTCAACACCCGGCAGCTGACGGATAGCATTAGCCAGCGCTTCTTTTTTCTGGAAGGGATATTCACGGTTGGTGGGAATATTAATGATCGCATCTTTGGCAAAGCCCATATCCTTACGCAGCATGAACCTGATCTGGTTGCCGATCACCAGGGTGCCGGTGATGAATACCAATGACACAATGAACTGGAACACGATCAGTCCTTTGCGTAAATACCCGCGTTTGTTACCCGTCTGCATGCTGCTTCCCTTGAGATTGAGCAGCGGTAAACCGGCGGATAATACGATGGCCGGGTACAGGCCTGCTAATAAGGTGGTGAACGCTCCAATGGCAAGCAGGAACAACAGGATAGAAGGTCTGAAGATCTGCACGCTTGCTTCGCCGGGAATAAAAGATTGGAAGAATGACAACAGCGGCGGCGCCAGGAATAAAGAAAGGATGATCGCCAGCAGTGTCAATATAAACGTTTCACTGAGGAACTGGAAGATCAGATAACGTCTGTTACTGCCCAGCACTTTGCGAATGCCTGTCTCCTTAGCCCTTTCAATAGACTGTGCAGTAGACAGGTTGATGAAATTGATAGCTGCAATGATCAGGATGAAAAGCGCTATACCCATTAAACCATACAAGGTAGGCAGGTGTGCTTTGCGCGTAAAATCATCTCCGTAAGTCATGTTGAAATGCACGTCAGACAATGGTTGCAGCCGGAAATCGGCCCGGTCCCCATCGTTTACTGATACGTGTTTTTTGATAAATGCAGGGAATTGCGCATTGATCTGCGCCGGATTGCTGCCAGGAGGCAGTTTGACAAATGTCTGGGAGGCCTTTCTGAAATTACCCCATCCCTCCAGGCTGAAATCGTTACGGAGAAAGCTTTGCCGCACCGTGGCAAATGAGATAAAATCATTGAAGGTAAAATCGGTATTCCGGGGAAGATCTTTTACGATCCCCGATATGCTAAGCCGGAGGGAGTCTTTGTAGATGAGGGTTTTGCCGATGATATCGACCAGGGGCAATTTTCCGAAGTACTTATAAGCTTTGCTTTCTGTCAGCACTACTTTGAAGGGCTCTACCAGGGCCGTAGCAGGATTGCCTGCCAGCCATTTGTATTGGAAGATGTTAAAGTATTGCGGTTCTGCAACGACGATATCCGTTCTTTCCTCTCTTTGCCTGGCGGCGTCAAATTTCTTTGCAGGAGCATTGTTATCCGGTACTGTTACGCTGGCATCGTAAGTTGTGAACATCGCCACGCTTTCAAAACCGGCCATCTCTTCGCGGATCGCAGCAGGCGCAGGATCGGGTACGGAACCTACATAGCCGTGTCCGTATACGGGAGAGCTCATATCACAAACAATCCGGTAGATCCTGTCTTTATTGGGGTGGAAATTCTCATAGCTTAGCTCAAAACTGGCTACCAGGTAGATGATCAGGCAGGCGCTGATGCCTAATGCAAGGCCTGCAATATTGATGGTGGCGTAGACTTTGTTCCTGGCAAGGTTTCGCCAGGCGATCTTGAAATAATTCCTGATCATAGGGGAAGTTATTATACCTGTGGTACAAATAAACATGCCAGCCCTGGAGGTGCCTGATAATAACCTTGTCTATATATTAATATATATTATTAATTGTCCGTTTTTGACGGAGTGATCGTCCGCTTCCGGACAGCCTCAGGTAGACTGCTGTACGATCAGGTTCGTGGCCAGGATCTTTCTTTCGAAATCCTTGACAGGCCTTTTGCTTTCTATCAGCTGCAGCAGCAGCTCTGTGGCTACTTGTCCCATTTCAAAAGCGGGCTGTCTTACTACGGTAATGGGAGGATCCAGCAGCTCAATGATATCGGAATTGGAGAAGCCTACAACGGCGATATCGTCGGGTATGCGGATGCCTTTGCTTTTGAGTACGCGCATACAGCCGGTGGTAAGTTTATCAGATGAAGTGAAAATAGCATCCGGCCGGGGCCTGGTTTTCATCAGCTGGGTAACGGCCTCTTCTACTTCGGAGAGGATCATGCCGCCGTGAAGACAGTATTTGATCATTGATTTACGCGCCTTGGTATTTTTCTGTGCCAGGGCTTCCACATAACCGGCCACTCTTTCGCGGGTAATGGAGAGGTTCTCTGAATTGGTAATGGTAGCGATATTTTTATAGCCCTGTTTGATCAGGTGCATGGTAGCATCGTATGCGCCGCGGAAATTATCTACCATTACCTTGTGGGTATTGATATCTTCCACGATACGGTCAAAGAACACAATAGGAAAGCCTCTCTCGTGCAGCGCCCGGAGATGCTGCAGATCTTTGGTGGCGGTAGATACTGATATCAGTAGTCCATCGATAGAGCGGGAGGCAAGGTATTGCAGGGTCATTACCTCTTTATCATAGGATTCATGGCTTTGTGAAATGATGACGTTGTAGCCTTTGTCGTACGCCACTGATTCAATACCGTTAATGGCCTGTGAGAAGAAACTGTTGGCAATTTCTGCTACGATCACCCCGATGGAGCGGCTCCTTTTTTCCTTCAGGCTCAACGCAATCGGGTTGGGATGGTAATTGATACGGGTGGCGTATTCCAGCACCAGTTGTTTGGTTTCCGTGCTGATCTCATGGCTGTCGCGTAATGCACGCGATACCGTGGACGTTGACAAGCCCAGGGCTTTGGCAATATCTTTTATAGTTGCAGCTTCAAATTTCATAACGTGATCTAAAAATAAGGATTTTTAATAGTTTTGTCTAATAGTGTAGCAATTACACTTATAACACGTTTTGAAAAGCCACATTGCATGGGAAAAAATTTATGGGTCACGGCAGCCTGCTGCCTGTCACTATCCGCACAGGCGCAACAGCCATTACAGACAGCACCACACGAGATCTCGAAAGTATGGACGCCCGACCTGGGGAACGGGCAGTACAAGAACCCGGTACTGAATGCAGACTATTCTGACCCTGATGTATGCCGCGCAGGCAGTGATTATTACCTGACAGCTTCCAGTTTTAATTCCATACCCGGCCTTCCGGTGCTCCATTCGAAAGACCTGGTGAACTGGCGCATTATTGGGTATGCACTTTTGCGGCAACCGCCCTTTGAGCATTTTGAACGTCCGCAGCATGGTAATGGTGTTTGGGCGCCTTCCATCCGTTACCACAACGGAGAATTCTATATCTACTATCCCGACCCGGATTTTGGCATCTATATGATAAAAGCGAAACAGGCCGCAGGCCCCTGGTCTGAACCGGTGATGGTGAAAGCTGGTAAGGGCTTGATTGACCCTTGTCCGCTTTGGGATGATAATGGCCAGGTATACCTGGTACACGCCTATGCGGGCAGCCGGGCGGGCATCAAAAGCATTCTTACTATTAACCGGATGAACAGTACGGGCACGGCGGTCACCGATGAAGGTGTGCTGGTGTTTGACGGACATGATGCACATCCTACGCTGGAAGGTCCCAAGCTGTACAAGCGCGAGGGGTACTATTATATTTTTGCGCCGGCCGGTGGCGTAAGCACGGGTTACCAGCTGGTGTTGCGGTCGCGTAACATTTATGGTCCTTATGAAGAGAAGATCGTGATGGACCAGGGCAGCACGCCGGTGAATGGTCCGCACCAGGGAGCCTGGGTGGAATTGCCGTCTGGTGATCATTGGTTCCTGCATTTCCAGGATAAGGAGGCTTACGGGCGTGTGGTACACCTGCAGCCGATGCGCTGGATCAATGACTGGCCGGTAATAGGTGTGGATAAGGATGGAGATGGAAAAGGAGAACCGGTATTGACGTATCAAAAACCAAATGTAGGAAAGGTATGGCCAGTGGCTACACCGCAGGAATCTGATGAGTGTAATACAAACGCCTTAGGGCTGCAATGGCAATGGCATGCTAATCCTAAGGCAACGTGGATGATGCGGGCGGGGAATTTGGGTTATATGCGCTTATTTGCGGCCAAAGTGCCGGACAGCGCGAGGAACTATTGGGATGTACCCAGTTTATTGCTGCAGAAATTCCCGGCGGAGAAATTTACGGTGACTACGAAGTTGAAATTTAAACCGAAGTTGGAAGGAGATAGAGCTGGCTTGATCATTATGGGAGCGACTTATGCGTATTTGAGCCTGGTTAAAAAAGGCGATGGAATTGAGATTGATTACCGCACGTGTAAGCAGGCAGATAAGGGAAATCCAGAAACACCACAAGTGCTGGGGAAATTCAGCGGAACGGATATTTATTTGCGGGTATCGGTGGATGAAGGCGGGATTTGTAGATTTAGTTATAGTGAAGATGGGCAACGGTTTAATACAATAGAAGGAACGTTTACGGCGGTAGCGGGTAGATGGATAGGAGCGAAGGTGGGGTTATTCTGTACACGTACGCAGCAAACGAATGATGCAGGGTTTGCGGATGTGGATTGGTTCCGTATACACTAGGGTCTTCATCCCCGTCATTGCGAGGAGCAGTAAAGCCCTTTGTGTGTAGGGCGACGAAGCAATCTCCTAACGCAATCTCGTACATAATCTCCGCGAAGATTATCCGGAAGATTGCGTCAGGAGATTGCTTCGTTGCGGCTAACCCGCCCAGGCCGTGCGGCTCCTCGCAATGACGGACACTTACATGCAGCTGGGCCTAAGGCAATGACGGGGAGGGAGACCAGTGGCTGCCTACCGCCCACTGCCAACTGTCATCGTTCCCGGTAACGTTTGCGTAAATAAATACTTTCAAACACTTCTGCTTTCCCGAATATATCTGTAGACTTGCCATATCAGATACCGGTATTGAAAACCTGATACAATCTTCTGTGCCACTAAAGGGGGGTACAGCAGTATAGTTATGATCAAAATCGCTCGCATGGAAATAGTACTGTTCCACGATATCGAAACAGCGTAACATCCATTCATATCACCAATTCACCCTACGTTATGAACAGAATTTTATTTATCTGCTGGCTGCTCCTGAGCAGTGCCGGATGGAGCTTCGCGCAAACACACACAATAAAAGGAAAGGTAACCGATGCCGCCAGTGGGCAGGCACTGCCTTTTGTGAACGTGCAGCTCAAAGGAACCAGTACCGGAACGCAAACAGATGCATCCGGTAATTTCTCACTCTCTGTACCTGAAGGAAAAAATGCTGAACTGCTGTTCAGCTACATGGGCTATCAATCCATCACACAAAGTGCTAACGGTAATGGCCCTGTGAACATTCAATTACAAAAAGATAACAAAAACCTGGATGAAGTGATCGTAATTGGTTACGGACAAGTGAAGAAAAGAGACCTTACAGGAGCCGTGGTTTCTGTAAAAGGAGACGAGCTGAGAAAAGTGCCCGTTACCAACGTCATGGAATCTGCCCAGGGCAAGCTGCCCGGCGTTGACATTACCCGCAGCAGCGGGGCATCAGGCGCCAAAGTAAATGTAACGGTAAGGGGTAACCGCTCTATCACCGCCAATAACGGTCCGCTGTACATTGTAGACGGTGTACAGTATGGCAGCATAGAAGACATCAACCCCAATGACATACAATCTATGGAAGTGTTGAAAGACGCTTCCTCTACCGCTATTTACGGTTCAAGAGGCGCTAACGGCGTAATCATCGTTACCACCAAACGCGGTACGAGCGGCAGGCCTAAAGTAAATGTCAGCTCCTATTTCGGCGTTTCACAGGTAGCCGGTTATCCTGCAGTGAGCACAGGCCCCCAGTATGTAGCGCAGAAAAGAGAAGCCAACCGTACTACCGGTACCTGGAACAGTGTAGCCGATGATCCGAAGATCTTTAATGCATTTGAGCTGAACGCTATCCAGAATAATCTCTGGACCAACTATGCGGATGAGCTGATACATGACGGCCTTCAACAGGATTACCAGGTAGGCGTTTCCGGCGGTTCAGAAAAGACCAAGGTGTATCTCTCGCTGGACTATTTTGATGAAAAAGGCCTGTTCAAACTGGACCGTCTCAAACGCTATTCCGGCCGTCTGAATATTGATCAGACCATCAATGATGTGCTGAAGGTGGGTATGCAAAGCCAGATCACCTATTATGATCAGAGCAGCCGCCGCGATCCGCTGAACCAGGCTAACAAGATCATTCCACTGAGCCTGCCTTTTGATTCGGCCGGTAACATGGTGCTCTTCCCCAACAACGGGGCGATGATCAACCCGCTGGCAGATGAGCAGCCCGATGCATACCAGAACCAGAGCCGTATTACACGAACTTTTGCGAATGCCTATGTGGAGCTCACGCCTATAAAAGGCCTTACCTTCCGCTCCAACTTCGGCGTTACGCTGGAGAACCTGCGTGTGGGTATCTTTTCATCCAGGTATACGATAGACCGCGCTACTTCTTCTACTTCGAGGGCGCAATATAACACGGGCTCCATACGTAACCTGAACTGGGAAAACGTATTGACCTACCAGCACACCGCAGGCGATCATTCTTTTAACGTTACCGGTGTAGCCAGCTATTTGTCTGATAGCCGCGACTCCAGCTTCCTGCAGGGTGAAGGCCAGCTGCTGCCAAAGCAGTTGTTCTATGCTATGCAGAATAACTCCAGCGGCATCGCTATCAGGAGCGCGTACCAGTCAAGCAAACTGATCTCCTTCACCGGCCGTATCAACTACGCTTATAAAGGGAGATACCTGTTATCGCTGACCGGCCGTTCAGATGGTTCTTCCAAGCTGGCGCCGGGTAATCAATGGGCCTTCTTCCCGTCTGTAGCAGGCGCCTGGCGTGTGAGCGATGAGCAATTCATGCAATCGCAGCATGTATTCAGCGACCTGAAGCTGAGAGCCAGCTGGGGTATAGCAGGTAATGACGCTATCCGCCCATATTCCACGCAAACCTACATGTCCAAGATCCCCTTCTCATTTGATGATACCAATGCGGCGCTGGCCTATGGCATCAGCGATCAGATCGGTAACAGGCAACTGAAATGGGAGCTGTCTGCAACCACAGACATCGGGTTGGATATAGGCTTGTTTGACGGCCGTATCAGCGCTGCTATTGACTATTACGATACACATACCAAAGACCTGCTGCTGCAGCGTACCCTGCCCACTTCCAGTGGTGTGAATACGGTAGTGCAGAATATTGGCAAGACCAGGAACAGGGGTATCGAAATAGGTATCAATACTACCAATGTGAGCACAAAGGATTTCTCCTGGACCTCCGGGATCGTGTTTTCCCGCAACAAGGAAGAAATCGTATCACTGGCGGATGAAAATACCAATGACGTAGCCAACAAATGGTTCATCGGTTCTCCTGTAAAAGTGTATTATGATTACCAGAAAGTTGGTATCTGGCAGCAGAAGGATGCTGACCAGGCAGCGAGCTATGGTCCGTATAAACCAGGTGATATCAGGGTACGCGACGTGAACAACGATGGCAAGTTCACTACGGCAGACCGTGTGGTGCTGGGCGCACAGGTACCCAAATGGAGCGGTGGTTTCAATAACGATTTCCGTTACCGCAATTTTGATCTCAACATCTACGTCTATGCGCGTATCGGTCAGTGGATCCTGTCTGAATACGACGCCAAGTTTGATCCGCAGGGACTGGAGAACAGCGCGCAGCTGAACTACTGGACACCGGAGAATGCAACTAATGATTATCCACGTCCTAATGCCAGCCGCTCAAAGGCCAGCACGCCTTTCATCAGTTCACTGGGTTTCAGGGACGGCTCTTTTGTGAAGATCAGGAATATTTCACTGGGCTATAATTTCCCTGCTGAAATGCTGAAGCATATACATATCAGCGGACTACGTATATATGTAACCGGTAAGAACCTGTTCACCTTCAGCAAGGTGAAAGACTACGATCCGGAAAGAGGCGGAGACCTGAGCAACCCGATGACCAAACTGTATGTGGCAGGTTTAAATGTTGAGTTTTAACGGCTAAAAATGGAAGTTATGCAACTGAATATAAAAAAAGCATTTGTATTACTCGCTCTTTCAGCTGCGGGCCTTGCTGCCTGTAACAAACAGCTGGATGAGTATAACCCTTCCGGGCTAACGGTAGATGCGATACTGTCTACCCCCGATGGCATGGAAACAGTAGTGAACGCCGCTTATACCTATACCCGCTGGTGGTATGGCAAAGAGCAGGGTTACAGCATTGCTGAAATGGGCACTGATATCTGGACCAGCGGTACCGGCGATGTATATCCCGATCTTACCCGCTATGATAACCTGCAGGGCAGCAATGCCGTGGTAAGCATGGAATGGAAGCAGCTGTATGCTGCGGTGAATGTTTGCAATACCGGCCTTGCGAAAATTGCCGATGTAGGTTTTCCCAATGACAAGCGGATACAAAGGGAAGCAGAGCTGCGTTTTCTGCGGGCCTTCTATTACTGGCATATTGTAGAAACCTGGGGCAATGTGCACTTTACGCTGGAGCCTACCACAGATGTGACCACTACGGCCAACCGTACACCGGTAGATACTTTCTACGCACAGATCTTCCGCGATCTGCAGTTTGCTGTTGCCAACCTGGCCACTACCAATACGGATTACGGCAGGGCTACCAAGCCCGCGGCAGAAGCTTTCCTGGCCCGTATCTACCTTACCCGGGGAAGAAACCAGGAGGCGGCTGATCTGGCAGAAAAAGTGATCAGCAGCTATGGCTACAGCCTCCTGACTAATTATGCAGACCTGTGGAGAATGGATAACCTGAAGAACAAGGAGATCATCTGGGCGGTAGACTATATGAAGAACCTGGTGTTCAATGACCGCATTGACGCTACCCTGTATCCTAACGGTCACTCACGCGGTGCTAACAACGGCCACCTGATGTTCTGGATGAAGTATGATGATCTGCCGGGTATGCAACGCGATATAGCCAACGGCCGTCCGTTTAACCGCTATATGCCTTCACGCTTCCTGCTCGATCTTTTTGATGAGACAGTGGATGCGCGGTACAATGCCAGCTTTAAACAGGTATGGTATTGCAACAATACCAAAACGGCCCCGGCAGGCATGAAAATCGGCGATACTGCCATATTGATCACCAAGCACCCGATGCCTGCAGATGAAGACGGTAAACACCTGTACCGTATCTATGACAGGAATGATATTTATAATTCAGATGGGACTGGCAAGGACCGCACCCGTTATATCTCACTGCAGAAATTTGCTGATCCTACCCGCGCGGGCAGGGATGAAGAGCAGAGCGCAAGAGATGCTTACGTGATCCGCCTGGCAGAAATATACCTGATAGCAGCAGAGGCGCAGCTCAAGCTGGGCAATACCGCCAAAGCCGCTGAATACCTGAATGTATTGCGCAAGCGTGCCGCTATTCCCGGTCATGAAGCAGCGATGGTGATCACTGCTGCTGATGTGACACTGGATTTTATACTGGATGAAAGAGCCAGGGAACTGGCCGGCGAACAGCTGCGCTGGTTTGACCTGAAACGCACCGGCAAGCTGATAGAACGCGTGACCCTGCACAACCCGGAAGCAAAGAGTAATATCCTGCCTTATCACCTGGTACGGCCTATTCCGCAAGACCAGGTAGATGCAGTGACCAATAAGGAAGAGTTTAAGCAGAATGAAGGTTATCAATAATCAACATATTAATTTGTTAAAGGCACACATGAACGCGTTGCGTTTCGTATTTTGTAAGTAGTAATCAAGGGAACCGGATGAAAATATATCTTACCATACTGCTATCGCTGTTAGGACTTGTTGAGAACGGGCCGAAGCCCCGTATATTTATGATCGGCGATTCCACCATGGCCAACAAACCATTGATCGATAACCCGGAGAGGGGCTGGGGCCAACTGTTCCCCGTATTCTTTGAGCCCGGTGTGGAAATAAAGAACTACGCCATGAACGGGCGCAGCACCAAGAGCTTTATTAACGAGCACCGCTGGGACAGCGTGCTGGCCCAGTTAAAGCCGGGCGACTGGGTAATGATCCAGTTTGGCCACAACGATCAGAAAATATCTGACAGCAACCGCTATGCGGCTCCCCATACTACTTACAAACAGAACCTGGTACGCTTTGTACAGGAGGCCAGGGCGAAGGGCGCCAACCCGGTGCTGCTGACGCCTGTGATGCGCCGCAAGTTTGATGATAAAGGCAATTTTGTAGACCAGCACGGAGAATATCCTGATGTAGTAAGGGAAGTAGCTGCCGCCAACAAAGTGCCGCTGATAGACCTGCATAAGAGCACGGAAGCGCTGCTGGTACAACATGGTGTGGAAGGCTCTGTGAAACTGTTCAAGACAACTCCCGCAGGACATTACAGTACACTGCCTGACGGCGTGGAAGATAATACACATTTTAACACGTATGGCGCCACCCTGGTAGCCGGACTGGCGGCAAAAGCGATCTATGATCAGCAATTGCCGCTGGCCCAATACCTGGCTAAAACGCCGTTTGAAGGTAAATACCGTTTTGATCTGCCGGAGATCTATGAACCGCATTTCAGAAAAGATACCTTTAACATACAGGCATTTGGCGCTAAAGCCGATGGGTTTACACTCAACACGCAATCCATCAACAAGGCGATTGAGACCTGCAGTGAAAAAGGTGGCGGCGTAGTGTTGATACCGGAAGGCATGTGGCTGACCGGGCCTGTTACCATGAAGAGCAATGTGAACCTGCACCTCGTTGCAGGCTCCGTATTGCAGTTCACTGAAGATCACAGCAAGTACCCGATGGTGGAGACCACTTATGAGGGATTGCATGCTTACCGCTGCCAGGCGCCTGTCTGGGGCGTTAACCTGGAAAATATAGCCATTACCGGTAAAGGTATTATTGACGGCAACGGAGATAGCTGGCGCGCTGTGAAAAGAGATAAGCTGACGGAAACACAGTGGAAGAAGCTGGTGGCCTCCGGCGGTTTGACCGGAGAAGGAAAGGACAGCACCACCTGGTATCCTTCTCAAGGCTCTTATAAAGGTTCTAAAGTAAAGCTGGCCGGTGTGATCATGCCGGATAAAAAAGCGGCTGATTATGTCGAAATAAAAGACTTCCTGCGGCCTAACCTCATCAGCTTAACCGGCTGTAAGAATGTGCTGCTGGAAGATGTTACTTTCCAGAACTCTCCCGCCTGGTGTTTGCACCCGCTCTTATGCGAGCATATCACCCTGCGGAATGTATATGCCAAGAACCCCTGGTACGCACAGAATGGCGATGGGGTAGACCTGGAATCCTGCAGCAATGCACGTATCACCGGCTCTACCTTTGATGTAGGCGATGATGGGATCTGTATCAAATCCGGAAGGGATGAGCAGGGCCGTAAAAGAGGGAAGCCTACTGAGAACACGATTGTTGATAACTGTACCGTATATCATGCCCATGGCGGTTTTGTGATAGGCAGCGAAATGTCGGGCGGCGCACGTAATCTCTTTGTATCCAACTGTACCTTCATGGGTACTGATATAGGCCTCCGCTTTAAGACCACCCGCGGCCGCGGTGGGGTAGTAGAGAAGATCTATATCTCCAACATCGCCATGAAGGATATTCCCGGTGAAGCCATCCTGTTTGACATGTACTACATGGCAAAAGACCCGGTGCCACTGGCAGGCGAGAAAAGAGAAGCCCCCAGGGTGGAAGTGTTCCCGGTAACGGAAGCCACGCCGCAGTTCAGAGATTTTCATATCAGCAATGTAGTGTGCAGGGGCGCAGAAAAAGCGGTGTTCATCCGTGGTTTGCCTGAGATGCCTATCAGCGGTATACACATGGATCACCTGGCTATCAGCGCCCGCAAGGGAATTGAATGCATGGAAGCAAAGGATATTCACCTGACGGATGTGCAGCTGTTCACCAAAGATCAGGGCCCGCTGGTAACGGTACGCGGCAGCCAGGATATCAGCCTGAACAATATCCGGTATGACCAGGCAGGAACTTTCCTGTCTGTTCAGGGAGAGAATACCCGCAATATTGTTGTTACGGGAACAGATGTACCTAAGTCGAAAGAGAGTACACAATTCAGCGCAGGCGCTACGCCTAAGTCGCTGCAGGTACGTTAAAGAAAGTATAAGCCAACACTCAAATAAAATATGCGGAAACAAAAAGCACTGTTCATTACCACACTGGCGCTGGTTTTAAGTACTACGATCGTTCATGCTCAATCGGCCGCAATGGCTGCCACTATCATGCGCATCTGGAAGGACTCCGCTTCCGGTCCGCCGCGGTGGACCTATGATCAGGGCGTGGTGCTGGAAGGCATCGCCGGCCTCTGGAAGAATACCGGTGACGGAAAATACTTTGAGTATATACGCCAGAGCATGGATGCTTTTGTGGATGAGCAGGGGAATATACGCACTTACAAGGAAGACGATTATAACATAGATAATGTAAAGAACGGCCGCTCTTTACTGTTGCTCTACCAGGTAACCAACCAGGAGAAATATAAAAAGGCGGCTGATCATCTGCGTCAGCAGTTGCGCAGCCAGCCCCGGACCAATGATGGCGGCTTCTGGCACAAGAAACGTTATCCTTACCAGATGTGGCTGGATGGGCTGTACATGGGCGAGCCTTTTTATGCAGAGTATGCACAGCTGTTTCATGAAGGGGAAGCATTCAATGATATCACCCGTCAGTTTGTACTGATGGAAACACATGCTCGCGACGCCCGTACCGGGTTGTTATATCACGGATGGGATGAATCGCGTCAGCAGCGTTGGGCAGACAAGACTACCGGCCGTTCTCCCAATTTCTGGGGCAGGGCTATGGGCTGGTATGCCATGGCGCTGGTAGATGTGCTGGATCATTTTCCTGCCAGGCATAAGGGAAAGGATAGCCTGATCGCTATACTTAACCGCCTGGCGGTGGCTGTGAAGAAATACCAGGACCCTGCAAGCGGCTTATGGTACCAGGTGCTGGATAAAGGCAGTGCAAAAGGCAATTACCTGGAAGCATCTGCTTCCTGCATGTTCGTATATGCATTGCAAAAGGGCGTACGTAAAGGATACCTGCCTGAAAGCTATCACCAGGTAGCGCAGAAGGGCTTTGAAGGCATTAATAAAAAGTTCATTAAGAAGGCTCCGGAAGGAGGTGTGAACCTGGATGGTACGGTGAGTGTTGCGGGTCTTGGTGGCGATCCTTACCGGGACGGCAGCTATGAGTATTACCTCAGCGAAAAGGTGGTGACGAATGATCCGAAAGGAGTGGGCGCTTATCTGCTGGCCGCCAATGAAATGGAGATCGCACCTACCCTGCATATTGGTAAAGGGCTTACTATTAAACTGGATCAGTACTTCAATAATGAATGGAGAAAAGACCCCGCCGGTGGTATGATGCGCTGGCACTATGTATGGAATGAGCTGGATAACGGCGGCTTTTCGTTATGGGGACATATCTTCCACCGCTATGGCGTGAAGACAGACACCTTGTCTGTTGCGCCTACTGCAGCTGGCTTGAAAGGCGCTGACATTTACCTCATCGTTGATCCGGATACAGACAAAGAGACCGCCAAACCAAATTATATGACGGCTGCCGATGCAGACCAGATCTATAACTGGGTAAAGGCGGGCGGTGTGCTGATCCTGATGGAGAATGATTCTATTAATGCAGAATTTAAGCATTTCAACATACTGGCAGAACGTTTTGGCATGCACTTCAATCAAGACAGCCGTAACAGGGTACAGGGACGGCAGTTTGAACAGGGTGCGTTTATCATCCCCGCAGGGAATCCTGTTTTCAGCCATCCGGGCAAGGTGCACATCAAAGAGCTGAGCAGCCTTGAGCTGAAATCACCCGCAACAGCGGTGTACAAAGACGGCGATCATGTGATCATGGCGGTAACCCATGTGGGCAAGGGCGCTGTATTTGCAGTAGGCGACCCCTGGTTCTATAACGAGTACCTGGATGGCCGCAGGCTGCCTGTTGAATATGAGAACTACCAGGCCGCCGCAGACCTGGTGAATTGGATGATCGGACAAGCGAAGAGTAAGTAACAAACTGTCATGATGAAATTATCAAAGGATCTGTTACCCGCGTTAAACGGAAAAAGGAATATAGTACTGCCCTCGGCAGAACAGCTGCAGCTTCCTGAAAAAGTGTTGCAGTTTGGCACCGGTGTATTGTTACGCGGACTACCGGGATATTTTATAGATAAAGCCAATAAAGCCGGGTTGTTTAAGGGCCGCATTGTAGTAGTGAAATCCACCGGCAAAGGCACCACTGATGCCTTTGCAGAACAGGACGGACTATATACACTGTGCATCCGGGGCATAGAAGATGGGCAGGCCATACAGGAGAATATAATGAATGCCGCTATCAGCCGGGTATTGAGCGCATCCGCACAATGGCCGGAGATACTGCAATGTGCGGAGAACCCGGCCCTGGAGGTCGTGATCTCCAACACAACAGAAGTGGGCATCACCTTAACAGATGATGATGTACATGCCGTACCGCCTGCCTCTTTCCCTGGTAAGCTGCTGGCATTCCTGTACAGTCGTTATCAATATTTTAAAGGTAGTGCTGACAAAGGGATGGTGATCATCCCAACAGAGCTGATACCGGATAATGGTAAAAAGCTGAAGGATATTGTGCTGGAGCTGGCAACCCGTAATAATCTACCGGCGGAGTTTATTCAGTGGCTGACAAGCGCCAATCATTTCTGCAATTCACTGGTAGACCGTATCGTTCCGGGCGCATTACCGGCGGCAGAGCAGCAGGCGATGGAAGCTGCCCTGGGCTATGAGGATGAGCTGATGATCATGTCTGAAGTGTACCGCCTTTGGGCGATAGAAACAGCGGATGCTACGGTGAAGGAACGCTTAAGTTTCGCTGCGGCAGATAAAGGGGTGGTGATCGCACCGGACATCAATGTGTTCCGTGAACTGAAGCTGCGCCTGCTGAACGGCACGCATACACTGAGCTGCGGACTGGCTTTTCTGGCCGGTTTCGAGACAGTACGTCAGGCCATGGAAGACCGCGATATGAAGACCTGTATTGCCACGCTGATGCTGGAAGAAATGGTGCCTGCCATTACAGATATCTATATCACAGAAGCGGCTGCTACGCAGTTTGCGAACAGTGTGCTGGACCGTTTCCGCAATCCGCATATTGCACACCAGTGGATCAGCATCACGATGCAGTATACTTCCAAAATGAAGATGCGTAATGTGCCCGTGTTGTTGCGCCATTACCAGCGTTCACAGGAAGCGCCGTACTGGATCTCACTGGGCTTTGCCGCCTACCTGCTGTTTATGCGTAGCGAGCGTAGTGCAGACGGCGCTTACAAAGGAACGGTCAATGGTAAAACGTATACCATACAGGATGATCATGCCGCCTGGTTCCATGACCAATGGAAACGCCTGGAGCCTTCTGTATTGGTAAAAGAAGTATTAGCTAACACCGCCTTGTGGGGTACTGATCTTACAGCGCTGAAAGGCTTTGCGCCTGCTGTGAACAACATGCTGCAGATGCTGCTGCAACAAGGCACAAAGGCGGTAGTAAAAAATTTTAATCATGCTAAGGCGGGTAAGTGAAAAGGCCTTACCTGGTTGTAATATTTAATCATCGTAAATTATGAAAAGGTTCCTCGACGAGCATTTCCTACTGAATACGGCTACTGCTCAACGTTTATATCATGAATATGCGAAAGAAATGCCGGTGATAGATTATCATTGTCACCTGCCGCCTGCACAAATAGCGGCAGATATGCAATTTGAGAATCTGACACAGGCGTGGTTGTATGGAGATCACTACAAATGGAGGGCCATGCGTACAAACGGAGTACCGGAGAGCTATTGCACCGGTAACAAATCCGATTGGGAAAAATTCGAGAAATGGGCGGCCACCGTTCCTTACACCTTGCGGAACCCCCTGTATCACTGGACGCATATGGAGCTGCAGCGCTATTTTGATGTGAATGATATACTGAGCCCTTCTACTGCAGCTAACATATACGGTGTTTGTACAGAGAAGCTGCAGTCGCCCGATTACAGCGTGCGCAACCTGTTACGTAAAATGAAAGTAGCGCTGGTATGTACCACGGATGATCCGGTGGATTCACTGGAATACCATGTGCAGTTAAAACAGGAAGGCTTTGAGATACCGATCCTGCCTGCATTCCGGCCTGACTATGCCATGAATGCAGACGATCCTGTGAAATATAACCAGTACCTCAATAAATTGGAAAAGGCGGCGGATATGTCCATCGGCACTTATGACGACCTGCTGCAGGCACTGAGGAACCGTCATGATTTCTTTGCTGCCATGGGATGTTCTGTTTCTGATCACGGGATAGAAGAGATCTATGCAGATGAATTTACGGAAGCAGAGATCAAGGCTATATTCGCGAAAGTAAGAGGAGGCGCCGCACTTTCCCCGCAGGAGAGCAGAAAGCTGAAATCTGCACTGCTGCTGGAACTGGCAGAGTGGGACTGGGAGAAAGGCTGGGTACAGCAGTATCACCTGGGCGCATTGCGTAACAACAATGCCCGTATGTTGCGCCAGCTGGGACCTGACACCGGCTGGGACTCCATCGGTGATTTCCCGCAGGCAAAGGCGCTGGCTAAATTCCTTGACAGGCTGGATAGCCAGGATAAGCTGGCCAAGACCATCCTGTATAATCTGAACCCTGCAGACAATGAGCTGATGGCTACCATGATCGGTAACTTCAATGATGGTTCCATAGCAGGCAAGGTACAATTCGGCTCTGCCTGGTGGTTCCTGGATCAGAAGGATGGTATGATCAAACAGCTGAATGCCTTATCCAATATGAGTTTGCTGAGCCGCTTTGTGGGCATGCTCACAGATTCACGAAGTTTCCTTTCTTACCCGCGTCACGAGTATTTCCGCCGCATCGTGTGTGACCTGTTCGGACAAGAGATAGAGCAGGGCGAGATGCCCGGCGATATTGCCTGGGTAGGCAAAGTGATACAGGACATCTGCTATTTTAATGCACAGCAGTATTTTAACTGGCAGTTCCTGGAACAGCAAACGGCAGCTGTTTCTTAATTGCAAGGCCACATTGGTTGAATTGAATAGAACGGCACGGACATACATGGTATGTCCGTTGCCGTTTTTTAGTATGGCTTATTGCCGTCTGGCAAGCAGCTGTTGTAAGGGTGGTAAGGCCATGGCAAACAGCATTAACAATACGCCGTTCCATTGCAGCAGAGAAATGTGCTCATGCAATACCAGGCGTGCGGTGATCACTGCCACGGGCAGTTCTACCGTCATCAGCAGCGCGCTGAGGATCACGCCGGTTTTGGGTATACCTGTAGAAAAGAGCAGTGGCGGAATAATGGTGCCGAAAAGGCCCAGGAAGATGGTCCATTTGGCTAGTCCGCCCAGGATCTGTGGCATGAACAGGAAACCCGGCGTGGCTACCAGGAAGATGGCGGCCGTGGAGCCGGTCATGATCAGGGCACTTTTCTTTAATGCCGGAAGGTCGTTTCCGATGCGGCCGCTGGCCACTACATATACGCCATATACGGTGGCAGACGCCATTGCCAGCAGCACGCCTTTTAAAGGCAACGCGATATTGTGGCTGGCAGAGAGGCCACTGGCCATGATGGTGCCAGCCATGATCAGGCAGGCGGCTATCCCTTGCAGTAAAGAAGGGCGTTTGCCGTAGATCAGCCATTCCAGCAGCAGCCCTATCCAGGTGAACTGCATCAGGAAGATGATGGCCACGGAAGCAGGGATCCACTGAACGGACAAGTAGTACAAATGGGTGCAAAGACCGATGGAAGTGCCTGCCAGCATCACTTTCCAGGAGGCCGTCTGTGGCTGTTGAACAGCGGCGGCTTTTGTTTGCTGCTGCAGCAGGTAAAGCGACCACAAAACCATCATACCGAAACAGGCCTGTGAGCCTGAGATATCACCGGTGGAATAACCTTCCCGGTAGGCCACCTTAACAAAAGTAGAGAGAATGCCGAAGCAGCAGGCCCCGGTAAAGACCATGATAATATATCTTGTCATTGGACAATCAAACTGGGTAAATAGTAATGGTGAAAATCAAAATGGGAGGCAGGGGTAAAACAATACCATATAGCAACGCACGCGGGCGCTGCTGATCACTCATGAAGGCGAAATGCCGTGATCAACTACCTGCCTTGGGTGTAAGGCGGGGGAGGGGGAGTGGACAAACCGCCGTTTGCACGGATGGCGACAGGGCGGTAATATGTTCCGGGTAAGGTCATAATGGATCGTTCTAGGCTGTAAATATAATTATTTTAATTTTACACAGGTATTTTAGTCCCCCCTACATGGAGAAGATCGATATAAAGCAATTGGCCAAAGACCTTAACTTGTCAACTTCCACGGTGTCACGGGCCTTCCGTGGCAACAGTGATATTAATGCCCAGACAAAAGAGCGCATACTGGCCAGGGCCAGGGAGCTGAACTATCAGCCCAACCTGTATGCCAGCAGTCTGCGGGAAAAGAAGAGCGATACGATTGCCATCATCGTACCGGAGCTTGCCAACAATTTCTTTGCGCAGGCCATCAGAGGCATTGAGCAGGTGGCCCGTGAAAAGGGGTACCATACGCTTATTTACGTAACAGATGATGAGTACCAGAAGGAGGTATCTTTCATCGAAAACCTGTCGAACGGGCGGGTGGATGGTATTATCATGTCTGCTTCCGGCGAGGCAAAGGATCATGCTTACCTGAATAAGCTGAAGCCGAAACATATGCCGCTGGTGTTCTTTGACCGTGTGTATGATGATATTGATGTGGCGAAGGTGACCACGAATGATTATGATGCCAGTTTTAATGCTACGCGTCATTTGATAGAAGCGGGTTGCAGCAAGGTAGCTTTTCTGGTGATCAACAAAAGCCTGTCTATCGGTAAGATGCGGACACAGGGATATATAGATGCGCTGGAGGCAGAAGGAATCCCTTACGATAAAGACCTGATCATCGATTGCAGTAACGATCACAAGAAGAATTACAATATTCTCTCCAAGGTGATGAAGACGCTGAAGCCTGACGGCCTTTTCGCTTCTGTGGAGCGTTTGGCGATCGCCAGTTATTATGTGTGTCATGATCTGGGGATTGCTATTCCGCGCAAAGTGAAGATCATTAGTTTTTCCAGTTTGGAGATCGCGCCGCTGCTGAATCCTTCTTTATCCACTATTACACAGCCGGCCAGAGAGATGGGGGTGCATGCAGCGCAGCTCTTGTTCAAGACATTGGAGAGTGATCACCAGGTGCGGGATCATGTGGTGCTGAAGTCGAAGATCATCCCGCGAAAATCAACGAATGGGTAATAAGTAGGCCCCACGCATTGTCGCAAAAGCGGGTCTTCATCCCCGTCATTGCGAGAAGCAGCAGGGCTAAGCGGGAGGCGGGACGAAGCAATCTCTTCACATAATCTCCGCGAAGATCATATAGCAGATGGCGTCAGGAGGTTGCTTCGTCGCCCCGCGCACAAAGGCGCTACCGCTCCTCGCAATGACGGGGAAGGAGACCCTCCAACTAAATTTTTTTTGTTGCTTTCAAATTTTCCTTACTTTAGCTGCACGTTATGTAATATTTTTTTACCACGTATCGGGAACGTTCCCGGCATCGTTCCCGAGCCGAACTAAAACTGAACAAAAATTTCACAGAGATGCAAAAACTTCGCCTTATCAGGTATCTATTACTGTTGTGCTTTACGGCCTTATCCCTTGCCACGTTTGCACAGACAGGAAGCATCAGCGGAAAGGTGACCGACGAAACCGGACAACCGCTACCTGGCGCCACCGTTTTCATTAAAGGCACCAACCAAAATGCAATAGCCGGAGCAGACGGCAGCTTTAAACTGCAACAGGTAAGCGGCGCCGCTACCATCGTGATCAGGATGATCGGTTATCAACAGGTAGAAAGAGCGCTGACCGTTAACGGCGCCCTGCAGCAGGATTTTCAGCTGACAGCAGATGCTAAGGGCCTGAATGAAGTAGTGGTAGTAGGTTACGGTACGCAGAAGAAAAGCGACCTGACCGGTTCTATCACTGCTATTTCTTCCAAAGACTTTAACAAAGGGGTGGTAGCTACACCTGAACAATTGATCATCGGCAAGGTAGCCGGTGTACAGATCACCAACAATAGCGGCGCGCCGGGAGCAGGCAGCAGGATCCGCATACGCGGCGGTTCATCGTTGAATGCCAGTAATGATCCGCTGATCGTGATAGACGGAGTACCGCTGGATAACGCAGAGCTTAAAGGTTCTGCTAACCCCCTGAGCTTTATCAATCCTAATGATATTGAATCCTTCAACATATTGAAAGATGCATCTGCCACCGCTATTTACGGGTCACGTGCATCGAATGGGGTGATCATCATCACCACCAAGAAAGGAAAGGCAGGAGACCAGCTGCGCTTTAATTTCAGCACAGTGAATTCCATTTCGCAGAAAACAAAAACAGTGCCTGTACTGACAGCAGACGAGTTCAGGAAAGTAGTGAATGAAAGGGGCACTGATGATCAGAAAAAATTGCTGGGCTCTGCCAATACCAACTGGCAGGATGAACTTTACCGTACTGCTTTCAGCACCGATAATAACCTCAGCGTAGGCGGCGCATTGAAGCAATTGCCCTTCCGCCTGTCTGTAGGCTTTACCAACCAGGACGGTATCCTGAAAACCTCCAGCATGCGCCGTACTGCTGCAGGCTTAAGCCTCAGTCCACGTTTGCTGGACGACCATCTGAAGATAGATGTGAACGTAAGAGGCGCTATTACCAACAGCCGTTTTGCAGACCAGGATGCGATCAATGCTGCTATGAACTTTGATCCTACACAACCTGTGCGCAACGGCAGCAAATTTGGCGGCTACTTTGAGTGGGTGGATCCTACTTCAGGAAACCCTTATACCCTGGCTACGCGTAACCCGGTGTCTATGCTGGAATTGAAGAATGATAAGGGCGAAGTAAAAAGAAGCTTAGGCAACATTCAGTTTGATTATAAATTTCATTTTCTGCCCGAGCTGAGGGCCAATCTAAACCTGGGATACGATGTATCCAAAAGCGAAGGCCGTACACTGGTGCCTTCCGATGCTGGTAATACTTATAACCGCGGTGGTATCGATAAGTCTTATTCACAAACCAAGAACAACAAGCTGCTGGACTTTTATCTCAATTATACAAAAGACCTGAAAGGCATCAGCAGCCGTATCGATGTTACCGGCGGTTATTCTTACCAGGATTTCATCCGTACAGAGCCGGCATATCCTGACCTGAATGCAAAAGGCGATACGATCAATGCCGCCCAACCTGTTCCATTCAAAACACAGAACACGCTGGTATCCTTCTTCGGCAGGTTGAATTATACACTGCTGGATAAATACCTGTTGACTGTGAATGTACGCCGGGATGGTTCTTCCCGTTTCCGTGAGCACTGGGGCACATTCCCTTCTGTGGCGCTGGCATGGCGTATTAACCGGGAGAATTTCCTGAAGAACTCGACCCTGTTATCTGAACTGAAATTGCGTGCAGGTTATGGTGTTACGGGTCAACAGGACTTTGGAGGACTGTTGTCGGATTATCCCTACCTGCCGCGTTATACCAATGGCGATGCCAATGCGCAGTACCAGTTTGGCAGCACTTACTACATGACTTTGCGTCCGGAAGGATATGACGCCAATATCAAATGGGAAGAAACAGAAACCTATAACATCGGCCTGGATTTCGGTTTCCTGGATAACCGGATCTCCGGTAGCATAGACTACTACAAGAAGAAAACAAAAGACCTGCTGAGCGTGATACCCGTAGCAGCTGGATCTAATCTCACCAACCAGCTGCTCACCAATGTTGGTAATATCGACATCAAGGGGGTGGAATTTACGCTGAATGCTACACCTGTGCGCACCAAGGACTTTAACTGGGATGCAGGATTCAACTTTACCTATAACACCGTTGAGATCACTAATCTTACACGGGTAAAAGACCCGAATGCGATCGGTATTGAAGTAGGCACCATTTCCGGCGGAACGGGTAATACCATAGAGGTACACACCGTTGGATATGCTCCTTACACCTTCTTCGTGTATAAGCAGCTGTACAAAGATGGCAAGCCGCTGGACGGTCAGTATGAAGACCTGAATAAAGACGGAAAGATCGATAAGGAAGACCGCTACCGGTATAAATCACCTAACCCGAAATACCTGCTGGGCTTTAATTCACAGTTCTCTTATAAACACTGGAATGCCGGTTTCTCCATGCGTGGCAGCTTTGGTAATTATGTGTATAATAACCCGAGCTCTGATCTGGGCTCTTACCGTAACATCACGTTCCCGAACTACCTGGCAAACATGCACAGCAGTGTGCTGACAACCAATTTCACCAACCAGCAGTTCTTCTCTGACTATTTTGTAGAGAATGCATCTTTTGTGCGCATGGATAACATCAGCCTGGGATACAATTTTGGCCGCGTGCTGAAGGATAAAGTGAACCTGCGCGTATCTGCAACCGTACAGAATGTATTTGTGATCACCGGCTACAACGGCCTTGATCCTGAGCTGGGAAATGACAAGGTGGGAGTTAACAATATCGGCGAAGGTATAGACAACAAGTTCTATCCCCGTCCGCGCATCTATTCCCTGGGCCTGAATCTCGATTTTTAATTTGACCAAAACCGGAAAAAATGATCAAGCAATATATCAATAAATGGATGCTGGCGGCTTGTATGGGATTGACCGTGATGATATCCTCCTGTACCAAAGACCTGGACCGTGTGCCATTCTACGACCAGACGTCCGCCAGTGTATACAACGATTTTAAAAACTATAAGCCTATACTGGCAAAAATATATGCTGCCTATGCAATCAGCGGTCAACAGGGGCCGGCTGGTAAGCCCGACCTCACAGGTATAGACGAAGGTTTTTCCAACTATATCCGTCAGTACTGGCAGGCACAGGAGCTCTCTACTGATGAAGCAGTGATCGCCTGGAACGATGGTAACCTGAAGGATTATCATTTCATGACCTGGACCTCCGGCAATGAGTTCATCAAGGCAATATATGATCGTATCTTCTACGTGATTGCCGTTTCTAACGAGTTTATCCGGGAAACAACAGATGATAAACTGGGCTCGCATGGCATCAGCGGCTCCAACCTGGAAGATGCAAAGCACTTCCGTGCAGAAGCACGTTTCCTGAGAGCGCTGGCCTATTATCATGCACTGGACCTTTTTGGTAATGTGCCCTTTGCCACAGAGAATGATCCTGTGAGCGCCTCCTTCCTGCCCAAACAGATCAGCCGTGCAGACCTGTTTACGTATATAGAGTCTGAACTGAAAGCAATAGAAAGCGAACTGGTAGAAGCCCGTCAGAATGAATACGGCCGTGCAGATAAAGCCGCTGCATGGACCGTGCTGGCTAAGCTGTACCTGAATGCAAAAGTGTATATCAACCAGGATAAAAATACCGATGCGATCACTTATTGTAACAAAATCATCGGGGCCGGTTATGGATTATCTGATGAATACCGCAAATTATTCCTGGCAGACAACAACACCTCCCCGGAAATGATCTTTACCATTACCTACGATGGTTTGCGTACCAAGACCTACGGCGGTATGACCTACCTGGTACATGCGCCCGTGGGCGGCAGCATGAGCGCTGCCAGCTTCGGCATCAATGGGGGATGGGCCGGATTGCGTACTACCAAATCTTTTGTAAACCAGTTTACAGACATTACTGGCAATACGGATAAACGCGCCATGTTCTACACCAGCGGTCAGAACCTGGAGATCAGTGATGTGTTCAATTTCACCAATGGTTATGCCATTGCCAAGTTCAGGAACGTAACCGCTGCCGGTGTACAGGGATCTGATAAGACCGGCGATTTTCCTGATACCGATTATCCCATGTTCCGCCTGGCAGATGTATACCTGATGTATGCAGAAGCCGTATTACGCGGAGGCACAGGCGGCAGCACCGCAACCGCCCTGCAATATGTGAATCAGCTGCGTCAGCGCGCCTATGGTAATACCAATGGTAATATCACCGGTACACAGCTTACGCTGGATTTCCTGCTGGCAGAAAGAGGGCGCGAGTTGTTCTGGGAAGGACACCGCAGAACAGACCTGATCCGCTTCGGTAAATTTACCGGCAGCACTTATATCTGGCCCTGGAAAGGAGGCGTGAAGGATGGAAAGGCGGTGGAAGATTTCCGCATGCTGTACCCCATACCTTCTGCAGACAGAACGGCCAACCCGAACCTGGAACAGAACGAGGGATATTAAACATAGATGCAGGTGTGGAGGAAGAGATTCCGCACCTGCATATTGCTTATAAACAGATCACCGGATGAAATTGAGACACTATCTACTGGCATTAGCTTTAACCTGTATTACGGGCACGCTGGCCGCCCAGGTACCTGCACTGGAACGTATTGAACCGGCAAATTGGTGGACGGGTATGAAGAACCCCTTCCTGCAGCTAATCGTACACGGTAATAATATTGCGCAACGCGATGTAGCGCTGCAATACCCAGGTGTTACGCTCAAAGCCGTACATAAGGTAGAGAACCCTAATTATTTGATCCTGGACCTGGAGACCAGCGCCGGGACTGCGCCAGGCACATTTCCCATTCGCTTTACCGGGAAAGGAGAAAAGGAGCTGCGATACACTTATGAGCTGAAAGCGCGGGATCATGGGGCAAGAGCACAGGGAGTGACGAATGCAGACCTGATCTACCTGATCATGCCCGACCGTTTTGCGAATGGCGATAAGAACAATGATATTGTAAAGGGTATGCAGCAAACCACGTTGAACCGTGATTCCATGTATTATCGTCATGGCGGCGATATACAAGGCATCATCGATCACCTGGACTATCTTAAAGATCTGGGTATTACTGCCCTCTGGCTGAACCCCGTACTGGAGAACGACCAGCCTTCTGCTTCCTATCATGGATACGCCGCTACAGAGAATTATAAGATAGACCGCCGCTACGGCACGAATGAACTGTATAAACAACTGGTGGATGAGCTGCACAAGCGCGGCATGAAAATGATCAAAGACCTGGTACATAATCATATCGGCAGCCAGCACTGGACCATGCGTGATCTGCCTTCCAAAGACTGGGTGCATCAATGGCCCGTGTTCACGAAGTCCAATTTTAAAGAGCAAACCGTGTTTGACCCCTATGCCGCTGCGGCAGATAAGCAATTAATGACAGACGGTTGGTTTGATACGCACATGCCAGACATGAACCAGGCCAATCCCTATGTACGCAACTATTTTACACAGAGCCATATCTGGTGGGTAGAGTATGCAGGCGTGGACGGTTTCCGCCTGGATACCTATGGTTATAACGATGCCGGGTATATGAAGGAATGGGGAGAGGCGGTGAAGGCCGAATATCCGCAGATGAGTTTCTTTGGCGAGACATTCGTGCATGGCACAGTGAACCAGGCCGTGTTTACGCAAGGCAATACGATGAATCATGGGTTTGATACACAGTTGCCCGGTGTAACAGATTTCCAGTACCTGTGGGCGATCACTGACCTGGTGAATGGTAAAGCTCCGGGACAGGATGGCGTAACAAACCTGTACAATACCCTGGCCAAGGACTTTGTGTACCAGGACCCGGCCCGTAATGTTGTATTCCTCGACAATCATGACCTCAGCCGCTTTTTCTCTGTAACAGGAGAGAACATCGCCAAATATAAAATGGCATTAGCCGGGTTGCTGACCACCCGCGGCATTCCCCAGCTGTATTACGGAGCGGAGATACTGATGAAGAATTTCTGCAATCCTGACGGACTGGTAAGAGCAGATTTCAAAGGTGGCTGGCCTGGCGACAAAGAAGATAAATTCACCGCTGCCGGTCGTACTGCTCAGGAGAATGAAGTATTCGATTACCTGCGTACACTGGCTAATTACCGCAAGCAGAATACCGTACTGCAAGACGGCCGTGTGATGCAGTATGTACCGGAGAACGGTGTGTATGTATACTTCCGCTATAACGAAGCAAAAACAGTGATGGTGATCATGAATGGCAGTGATAAAGCACAAGACCTGTCTACCAAACGATTTACGGAAAGAATCGGCTCTTTCAGCAAAGGGCTGGATGTAATCAGCGGTAAAGAACAATCTATTACAGATACCATAGCCGTACCTGCGTTCACCACGCTGGTGCTGGAATTAAAATAAGTGAATGATCGAAGCATGCATTTTTGACCTGGACGGCGTGATCGTGGATACGGCCGTATATCATTACCAGGCCTGGAAACGACTGGCGAATGAGCTGGGGTTTGATTTCACCGAAGCACAGAACGAACGCTTAAAAGGGATCAGCAGGATACGTTCCCTGGAGCTGATCCTGGAGTGGGGTGGCATTCATAAAACAGCCGCAGAACAGCAGGCGCTGGCGACCCGCAAGAACGAGTGGTATGTGGAGATGATCAATCAAATGACGCCGCAGGAAATATTGCCGGGAGCAAAAGAATTTCTTGAACAGGTAAGAAGCGCCGGACTTAAAACAGCCCTGGGCTCTGCCAGTAAAAATTCATCTGCCATCCTGGAGCGTACGGGCTTATTGCCACTATTTGATGCAATAGTGGACGGCAATACTGTTACCGCTTCCAAGCCCGATCCGGAAGTGTTCCTGAAAGGCGCTGCTGCGCTGGGCATTGCGCCTGTCCATTGCGTGGTGTTCGAAGATGCTATTGCTGGTATTGAAGCTGCTAAAGCCGCCGGGATGAAGTCGGTAGGTATCGGAGACAGGGAAACGCTCACCGGGGCAGATACTGTAGTACCCGGCTTAAAATTTATGTCTATTGAAAAACTAAATAAGCTGGCAGCTCAAAGCTGACAGCTGCATGAATGCATATGAAGCAGTACATCAAAGTTGATGAGTGGAACATCATCGAAGAAGGATTTGACCCCCATCTTAATAAGATATCTGAAAGCCTTTTCAGTATTGGTAACGGGAGAATGGGCCAGCGGGCCAATTTTGAAGAAGCTTATTCCGGGGAGAGCCTGCAGGGAAATTATGTGGCGGGCATTTACTACCCCGATAAAACGAGAGTGGGCTGGTGGAAGAATGGCTACCCTGAATATTTTGCCAAAGTGCTGAATGCTGCCAACTGGATCGGCATCGACATACGTATCAATGATGAAGTGCTGGATCTGCACGCCTGTACGGTGGATGATTTCAGACGGGTGTTGAATATGAAGGCGGGTTACCTGGAGCGATCCTTTACTGCTACACTGGCCAGCGGCAGACAGGTGAAAGTATTGTCGCGCCGCCTTTGCAGTATTGTGGATAGTGAAGCAGGCGCTATCCGTTACAGCATTACGCCGCTGAACTTTGACGGGCAGCTGACCATCACGCCTTTTATAGACGGAGATGTAAAGAACCAGGACGCTAACTACGATGAAAAGTTCTGGGAAGAGATCCAACGGGAAGTAAGCGAGGGCAGCGCCTATCTTACTTTGCGCACTAAGAAAACTGGTTTTGATGTATGCACCGGTATGAAATTCCAGGTGTACAAAGGTGGGCTGGCGGCAGAAGAACGGGTGATGACGGTGGAGGCAGAGAAGTATGTGGCCGGCCGTATTACGATGCAGGTGAGATCAGGGCAGGAAGTACTGATCATGAAATATGCAGCTAATCTTTCTTCTGAGAACCATGCCCGCGCAGACTTGCAAAGTGCCTGCGGTAATGTATTGGAGAAAGTGATGAAAAAAGGTTTTGACCGCATGCTGGAAGAACAGGCAGCTGCCTGGGCTGCCAAATGGGAAGAAAGCGACATCATCATCACCGGAGATGCAGCAGCGCAGCAAGGCATCCGCTTTAATATTTTCCAGCTGAACCAAACCTACACCGGTGAGGACGCACGACTGAATATAGGTCCTAAAGGCTTTACCGGCGAAAAATATGGCGGTGCAGCTTACTGGGACACGGAAGCATATTGTATTCCTTTTTACCTGGCCACTGCAGATCCGCAGGTGGCGCGCAATTTGTTGCTGTACCGTTACAAGCACCTGCAGAAAGCCATTGAGAATGCAGCAAAGCTGGGCTTTAGCGGGGGCGCTGCACTCTATCCCATGGTGACCATGAACGGGGAAGAATGCCATAATGAATGGGAGATCACTTTTGAAGAGATCCACCGTAATGCAGCCATTGCTTTTGCCATCTTTAACTATACGCGTTATACCGGTGATACCAGCTACCTGGCGGAGTACGGACTGGAAGTGCTGATCGCTATTGCACGCTTCTGGGCGCAAAGGGTTAACTGGAGCGGCGCCCTCAACCAGTACGTGATGCTGGGAGTAACAGGTCCCAATGAGTATGAGAATAACGTGAACAATAACTGGTACACCAATACCATGGCCAGCTGGTGCCTGGAATATGCATTGGAGGTAATAGACCAGGTAAAGCAAGAGGCTCCTGAACAATATAGATCACTTGCCGCCCGCATACAATTCCGTGAACAGGAAGAGCGCAGCAAATGGCAGCATATCATCAGGCACCTGTATTTCCCGGTGGATAAAATATCCGGGGTGTTCCTGCAACAGGACGGCTACCTGGATAAAGAACAGATCCTGGCAAAGGATCTTGATCCTGCACAGCGGCCGCTCAACCAGCACTGGAGCTGGGACCGCATACTGCGTTCCTGCTTTATCAAGCAGGCGGATGTATTGCAGGGTTGCTACTTCCTGGAAGAGCGTTTTGATGAAGATACCCTGCGCAGGAATTTTGATTTCTACGAACCGCGTACGGTACATGAAAGTTCCTTGTCGCCCTGCGTACATGCCATACTTGCCGCCAGGCTGGGCGACGGGCAGCGTGCTTATGAATTCTACCTGCGCACTTCGCGTCTTGACCTGGACGATTATAATAACGATACGGAAGATGGTCTGCACATTACTTCCATGGCCGGTACCTGGATGAGCGTGGTAGAAGGCTTTGCCGGTATGCGGGTAAGGAATGGACACTTAAAATTTGCGCCCTTCCTGCCGGCAGAATGGCAGTCTTTCGCCTTCAAGATACGTTTCAGGGGAGCATTGCTGAAAGTGGAAATCAATAAAAAAGGCGTACAGATATACAACTATTCAGACAAGGCAATAGAGATCTACCTGTATGATCATGCGCATGCGGTAAAAGCACAGGCGCAGCTGTTTGTAGGCAGTGAAGGAATAAAGGTTTAAATTGAACATGTATTATCGCCACCACACATGAATATGATCATGGACAAGCCAGGGATGAGTTTCCGGCAAATATTGAACATGAGCTTCGGCTTCCTGGGCATCCAGTTCGGTTTCGCCCTGCAGAACGGAAATGCTTCGCGTATCCTGCAAACCTTTGGCGCCGATGTGGAGCATTTGTCCCTTTTCTGGCTCGCCGCTCCGCTTACAGGAATGATCGTGCAACCAATCATCGGGCATTACAGCGATCGTACCTGGAACAGGCTGGGAAGGCGTAAGCCTTATTTCCTGGTAGGCGCATTGGCTACTGCGCTCGCGCTGGTATTGCTGCCGAATGCAGGCCTGATCACCGCTCTGCTACCGCCTGTATTGATAGGAGCAGGCATGCTGATGATCATGGATGCTTCCATTAATGTGGCCATGGAACCTTTCCGTGCCCTGGTGGCGGATAATTTACCGGATGCGCAACGCAGTACCGGCTTCTCTGTACAGACCTTCCTGATAGGGATAGGAGCGGTGGTGGGCTCCTGGTTGCCTTATCTGCTGGCGGCTTACGGTAATGTACCTAAAACAGCTCCTCCCGGACAGGTGCCAGCTAACGTAAGCTATTCATTCTATATAGGCGCAGCAGTACTGGCTGGCTCTATTTTATGGACGATCATCAGCACCAGAGAATATTCTCCGCAGGAACGTGCGGCTTTCCATCCCGCCGAAGCGGAAACAGCGGAGCCGCACAAAGGGATCAGCGCGATTTTCAAAGACTTCTCGCGCATGCCGTCTGCCATGCGTCAATTAGGTCTGGTACAGTTCTTTTCCTGGTTTGCATTGTTCTCTATGTGGGTGTTCACCACACCTGCTATTGCGCATCATGTTTATCATGTGCTGCCTGGTGATACTTCTTCTGAAAAGTTTGCAGATGCAGGTAACCAGGTGGGCGTGCTCTTTGGTATTTATAACGGGGTATCTGCTGTGTATGCTTTGTTCCTGCCTGCCCTTGCAAGGGCTACCAGCCGTAAAACAGCCCATGCCTTATCATTAACTGCAGGCGGTCTTAGTTTGCTGTGGATCTATTTTATCGAGTCTCCTTCCATGCTGATCTATCCTATGATAGGTATCGGGCTTGCCTGGGCCAGTATCCTGTCTATGCCTTATGCTATGCTCTCCAGCGTATTGCCCGTGAGGAAGATGGGTGTTTATATGGGGATCTTCAATTTCTTTATCACTTTTCCGCAGATCGTGAATGGTTTGTTTGGCGGGCTGATCGTGAAGTATTGTTTTGGCGGCCAGGCGGTGCATGCCTTGTCAATGGCAGGTGTTTTTATGTTGCTGGCGGCAGTAGCAGTGATGTTTGTAAAGGAAGGGGATAAAAAAACAAGGCTGACTAAAACTTTGCATTTTAGTCAGCCCGGTCAGGTTTAATGTTTCCCTCCAATCACATAAAGAACTCTTCGGAAACTACTTTCCCGTCCTTTACCTGATACACACAAAGCTCGCTCATGTTCATGCGGCCCTGGCCCTTCATGGTCATATCCATGCTCATCACAAATGCAAAGGTGTTTCCTGCAACCAGTGGTTCAGATACGCTGCCTCCATGCATTTCTTCCACCATCGATTCAAATTTGTGACCTTTTTCAATGATGGCATCCAGGCCTTTTGTTTCTTTGGCAAACTCCGGTGTTTCATAAGGCTCTATACTGATGGCATCATCAGCATACAGCTCTTTCTGTGCGGCTTCAAATTGCCCCAGGCGGCAAAGTTCTGCCAGGCGGTTGGCAATTTGCTGCGTGGTCATTGTCATTTGTTCTGTGGTCATGATGGTAAATTTTTGGAGTGAATACAATAAAGAAGTCTATAAAGGTACTGCCATTTATTTGAACCATGCAAAATGTATATGTTAAAGGATTGTGATTAAGACATGATAATTTTTCATATCTTCAAAATATGTTCAACATTGTTTGCTTCGGAGAAATGTTATGGGATGTTCTGCCCGATAAAGAGTTGCCCGGCGGCGCCCCTATGAATGCAGCGTACCATCTGCAAAAGCAATCCCAGCAGGTAGCAGTCATATCAAAAGTAGGAAAGGATGATTATGGAGAACGGCTGTTGAACCTGCTACGCAGAAACGGTCTGAACACTACATGTGTACAGCAGGATCCGGTACATGGCACCGGTAAGGTATTGGCGCAGCCGATCAGTGATCATGATGTGCAGTACAACATCCTGTTCCCGGCAGCCTGGGATTTCATCACGTGGGATCCTGCCTGGGAGAACCCCTTAAGGCAGGCGGAATATTTTGTGTTTGGCAGCCTGGCGGCGCGGCATGAAGTGTCACGTGATGCTTTGTACAAAATACTGCAAAACAACAATGTGAAGAAGGTGCTGGACATTAACCTGCGGCCTCCGCATTATACACAGGAGGGTGTGAGCTATTTGCTGGAGCAATGTCAGATCCTCAAGCTGAACCAGGCGGAGCTGGAATTGATCAGCAGCTGGCTCGGTGATTATCCTGCAAGGGAAGACAAGGTAAAGGCGATCTCGAAAAAGTATCATATCAAGACCGTTGTTGTAACAATGGGAGGAGAGGGCGCCATGTTATATATGTATGAACGTTTTTACTATCACCCCGGTTTCCGCGTACAGGTAGCTGATACCATCGGCAGCGGTGACGCATTCCTGGCTGGTTTCCTCAGTAGCCTGATCCATGGGCGCACGGCAGAGCAATGCCTGGCTTATGCCAATGCAACCGGTGCATTGATCGCTACGCGTTCAGGCGCTTGCCCGGATTATGATGTATGGGAGATCGGCACGCTCCTGGATTAAGGCACTTCGTCCCTTTTCAGCAAAGGCAGTAATATAAAGCGGGTGGCAATGATCCCTACCAGAAAGCCTACTGCCAGAATTACCAGCAGGGAATTCAGCGGGATGCTGTGGCACTGCGCGGGATTATCGCTGATACCCAGCCATGGAAGGTGCTTGCTCAGGAAGATGGCCATGGCACTGGTGACGACCATCAGGTGCACCTGGATCATCAGCACGATCAGTGTTTTCTTCTTCAGTTTCCATTCATCGCCTTTGCCACGGATACCTGCAACATAAAAGACGGCTGTTGCCAGTGTAAGGCATGCAAAAATGATAGCGGCCCAGGAGAAGTATTTATCTCCGGCATAATCTGTTGTTTTAACGCTGCAGGGATCCTTGAACATCTTGTGGTAGGCGTTCAGTTCTCTTTTTACTTTTTGCCAGAAGGTGAGGTGAATGCGGGCAGGAGGGATCAGGCGAATGGTGTCCAGGAACACCGTGTCTGTTACTACAAATTTATCTACCAGCTCATCCCATAGATCGCCATAGCCGTCATCTGCTCCCAGTGTCCAGATGGCCACGCCTCCCAGGTCGTTGTTCAGTACATAATCATATTTCGGTCCCAGGGTGCTGGCATCGTCAAACCATATTTCTTCTGTTACCTGGCCGCCATCATTCTTTACTTCAATGAACGCAGATTCTGACGTTTCATCGTAAAGCGCTACCGTGTCTACCGGGTAACGTGCTTTTATTTCACGGTAGGATATATAATTACTAAATCCGTCTGGCTGTCCGTACTGTCCTTTTTTCCATACCGCTCCATAGTAGGGCAGCATCAACACAAATTTGGCCGGGGGGATATCCCGTTGCAGGTAGCGTGAAACGGTAGCATCTATGGATTGTGCGGGACTTCCCTTTAGCGGGGCGAGTGCACCGGCGGTATGACCGGAGGCCCGGCTGAAATCTATCATAAAAAAGGTGACGAAGGCGTTCATGGCTTTCAGGTCGTAGGCCAGGTCCCTGTCAAAGGAAGGGATCACTACGTTCACAGCGTAATTTGCGTTATAGTTACGCAGGTGACTGCTCAGGGTAGAAATAAAATGGCTGAATGCCTGTCTTTGTTTGCCGGGCAGCTGTTGAAAATAGATGGTAACCGCGGTAGCGTTCTGTTGCCCTAACACCCGTGCCAGTGTGTCTGCAAAGATCAGCTGTACTTCGGGGTGTTGCAATAGTGCGTTGATGTTAGCGGTATTTTTGTCGGATATGATCAGTTGAATATTGCAGCCGGCCGTTTTTGCCGCCTGCACTGCTTTCAGGTCGCCTTCTTTGAACGCAGGTTTAACCAGGCCTGTTTTGCCGTCCATGGTATAGCCCAGGAAACCGAATGTAGTAAGCGCGATGAAATTATAGTTAAGAAACTTGTCGCCCATCCAATAGGGGTGGATGCCTGTTACATTCACTTTTTGTGTAAGGTCTACGGTATATCGCACACCTGTGCTGTCGCTGATGGCGAGGGTATCTACCTGGTCGCCGGGGCGGCCGTATACCGCTCTTACCTGTTTCAGTTTTTCCTGTTTGGCTTTTTCTGATTGAGCGAGATCGGTTTTCTGCTGTAGTATGGGCAGCATTTTATTGACCAGTGCATTCAGATCATTTTCCGAACCGGCTGCTTTGCTGGAATCTATTGCAGCTTTGGGCGTATCTTTTGGAGGAGGCGGAGGTGTTACACGGCAGCAACCGAAGGTGTTGAGCAATGCCACCAGTGAATCGAAATGCTGGTTCTCAGTTTTCGACAATTCTTCATTCAGCAGTTGTATATCTTTGGCGGTTACTACCAGGGAATCTGAAAGTATCTCATTGATGATGGCGATGATACGTTCCTGTTCACGTGCTCTTGCATTTTTTCTGAACTTGAAAGCATTGAGTATTTTATTGATCAATTTAGTTTTTGCTTCAGCATCTTCCGGCGGTTTAGGTGCAGTTACCTTTTCCGGCATTTTTAGTTTTTGACCATAGACCGTAGTGATACAAGTACTCAGTGAAAGGAATAGGAAGAGACAACAGGCTATTTTTAGGGAGGGACGCATATTCGTGCTTAATGTATATAGAAGATAGAAAATTAAAATTTAAATAAAAATTTTTAATTTAATTTTTAACCGATTATATTGTGGCGATAATTAGTAGGACTGCAGCCATTACTCAATTTAACCAAAGAATTTCAAAGTAACTAACAGACAGTAACAATCACAATCACATTCACCTTTACCTAGCGTCTGTCTTAAGACAGCAAATTAAAACTTAATGATCTATGAAACCTTGATCTGCATTACAGACGAGATTAATAGCAATTTTAAAAGAAAGCTCCAAACTAACGAAGAGAAAGCGATCTTATCAGGTATTGTCAACCAGGATGGAACGGTTGCCATACAGGGTGAGAATAAGATCATAGTAACATTGTTGAATGTAGAGAAGGATACAATTGGTAAGAACTCAGCCGGGCTCCCTATCGGTGTTACATCTCCAAACACTGCGCCGGCGGTTAATATCAATCTCTATGTCTTATTCTCTGCCTATTTCAGCAGCACAAACTATCATGAAGCCCTTAGATTTCTTTCTTTTGTAGTTGCCTACTTTCAGTCTAAGAATGTTTTTACCACTGCTAATTCACCTTCGATGGATCCCAGGATAGGAAAACTCATTTTTGAACTGGAGAGCCTCGGAGCAGATAAGCTCAATAACATATGGACCACGCTGGGAGCTAAATACATGCCATCCGTCGTGTATAAGGTGCGTATGCTTACGTTTGATGATTCCATCATCAGGGAATACAGGCCGGTTATAAACGATGCATCAGGAAATGTAGGGCCTGCGTGACCACAACACGTTTTCAACTGAATATAAGGTGAAATATGAAATACTGACCGCAGTATTCTACCGTCATACTTTTTCTCCGGGCCCCGGTTACGAGGGAATAAGCGTTAGTGTCCCTGCGCATACGGCAAAACGTATGTCTCAACACAGTTTATTAATTAAACCTGTGCGCGATGGATTTTTACTGTTACACAATACCAACGCAAGAGACGTTTTGCTAAAGGAGAAGATACGCCTGGTATTTGATCTGGCATTGAAAGATGCCCTGTTCTATAATTATACGCAGTTGAGTGCCGGCAATATTGCTGGTAGCTTTTTTCGTTTTAATAATGAACAGGAGCGTGCATCGGCAGATAGCCTGCACAAGGAAGCATTTGTAAATGAAGAAGACTTCCGGCCCTTGTCTGACTTGTCTGAAAAATATTTCGTCAAGCCTTTCGGGCAGATAACACTGTTGCTGGACGAACAGCTGTTATCTTCTTACTACATCCGCTTTCCCGCCAGGGCTACCCGCTGGTGTTATTTTCTGATGGCTGAAGATCTGAAGGCGCTGTCCCATCCCGCTATACTGGGCACTAACGGAAACGGATATTTTGATGCGCCGGTGACGGTGATGCTGCCTGATAATACAAAGGCGCCGGTATTAATTTCAAAAGCACCTGTGCCGCTGGGAGGTACTTCCATGCATGCTTTTCAGCTGGTGAATTACACTGATGCAGCCGCCGGCCGCTACAAGGTGATCATACCATCACTGCCGTCGCCGGATGTAAGCAGGGTGTCCAATGCAGGCGCCGCCCTATATGAACAAGGAAATAATTACTCCGAAATATTTTTATACTAATCTCAAAACTCACAAGATATGGCTTCAACATTAATGACCCCTGGGGTATATATTGAAGAGAAGAACGCCTTCCCAAGTTCGATCACTGCCGTTGCGACGGCTGTCCCCGTATTTATAGGCTACACACAAAAAGCCGAACGGAACGGGAAATCGCTGGTGCATAAACCCACCAGGATCACTTCTTTTGCCGAATACCTGGAGAATTTCGGCAGCAGCTTCAGGCCTAAGTTCACACTGGCAGAGCCTGATCCCAAAGTGAAACAGGAAACCTTCCGTTTGAACGGCAAGTCCACTATTGTAAAGCTGAATGATAAGAACGTAGCATATATGTATAACAGCATCCGGCTGTTCTATACCAATGGCGGCAGCGTTTGTTATATTCTTTCCGTAGGCACTTATGAAGAAACTCCGGATGGTTTTGAGATCGCTGCTGATGATTTCATCGGTTCCGATTCAAAGCCCAATGTATTCTCTATTCTTGAGAAAGAACCGGAGCCTACACTGATCGTAATGCCGGATGCGATCGCACTCGGAGAAGATTGCTATACCAGCGTTTACACACAGGTGCTGAACCACTGTGCAGGTATGCAGAGCCGCTTCGGCATCTTCGACCTGGTGAAACAACAACCCGCAGATACTACTGATACCATAGTAGGCGCATTCCGTGATAAGATAGGTATTAACTTCCTGAACTATGGCGCGGCTTACTATCCCTGGCTGAAGACCGCTATCGTGCAGCCTGACGAGATCTCCTTCGAGAACCTGGATGCATCTGTTGACCTGGAAACACTGTTGCCCGAACCTGCTGCTGGACAGATCGTGAAGAAGTTCAAAGAGAACGCAACACCTGATGTGCATGCCAAGAAGAACTATCATCAGTCGCTGAAGGCAGCCAGTCCCACTTATGTGCATATACTGGACGAGATCCGTTCTCTGCTGAATGAAATGCCGCCCAGCGCTGCTATGGCAGGTATCTATACGTTGGTAGACAGTTCCCGCGGCGTATGGAAGGCCCCGGCCAACGTATCGCTGGCAGCTGTAAATGCGCCCACCGTGAACATCTCCAATGAGGAGCAGAAAACCCTGAACGTGGATATCATGGCAGGTAAATCTATCAATGTGATCCGGCCTTTCCCCGGTGTAGGCACATTGGTATGGGGCGCCAGGACCTTGGATGGTAACAGTCTTGACTGGCGCTACATTAACGTAAGGCGTACGCTGATCATGATCGAGCAATCCGTGAAGCTGGCCAGCCGCTCCTTCGTATTTGAGCCGAATGATAACTCTACCTGGATCTCATTGCGCACAATGATCAACAACTTCCTGGAGAATATGTGGAAACAGGGCGCCCTTGCAGGATCAGCCCCTGCACAGGCATTTGATGTACAGGTAGGTCTTGGCGCCACCATGACGCCGCAGGATATCCTGGACGGTCTGATGCTGGTGACGGTGAAAGTAGCGCTGACCCGCCCTGCGGAGTTCATCGTGATCACTTTCCAGCAGCAAATGCAGCAGGCATAATTGAATAGTAAATCAAATAAACCTCATTTCTAACCATAAAATTCTTACATCATGCCAGCAACAGACGGCTCAACCCAATCAGCGAATGTATGGCCATTGGTCCGGTTCTCTTTTAAAGTGACCTGGGACGGCAACGAGATCATATTCCAGGAAGTAACCGGCCTTACTTCTGAAACACAGGTGATAGAATACCGCGGTGGCAGCGCCAAGATCTACTCTACAGTGAAAATGCCCGGTATTCCCAAGTTCAGTAACGTAACCTTCAAGAAGGGCACTTTCCTGGGCGATACTACGATATGGAAGCTGTATACCGGTAACACCGGCATCAAGATGAATACCATCAAGCGCGCTACTATTGTGGTAAGCCTGCTGGACGAGACCCAGGCCATCGTAATGAGCTGGACACTCACCAACGCTTTCCCTGTAAAGGTGCAGGTAACCGATATGAAATCAGATGCCAATGAGGCTGCCATTGAAACAATGGAAGTTGCTCATGAAGGCCTGATGATCACAGAGCCTAAAGTAAGCTGATATGCCTGAACCTACTGCTTCTTATTTTCCGCCGTATTCGTTCTATTTCAGCGTAACAGTGGATGGGATCAACGGTGCGAATGAAGGAAGCTTCCAGGAAGTAAGCGGCCTTTCAGTCAAGATGACCCCTCTGGAAGTAAAGGAGGGAGGGGAGAACCGCTTTGTACGGCGGTTGCCCGTCCCTCCAAAGTATGAGAACCTGACGCTGAAACGGGGCATGCTCGTAGGGTCTGAGCTTACGCAATGGGTACAGAACAGCCTTACCTTGTTCACCTTCACTCCTAAAACAGTGTTGGTGAAGCTGCTGGACGGAGATGGTTCTATTATAGCTGCCTGGTCATTCAGCAATGCCTACCCGGTATCGCTGAAAGTGTCTGAGCTCAAGGCGATGGATAACAGCATCACCATTGAGACACTGGAGCTTACCTATGATTATTTTCAACAAACACAATAGCGATGCCACTTGAAATAAGAGAGCTGGTGATCAGGGTTAACATAGAAGAGCATACTGCTGCACCTGTGAATGGTGTCAGCGCCAAAGAATTACAGGCGCTGAAAGAAAAGATCATACGGGAGTGTATGGACAAGCTCCTTAGCAATATGGAGAACTTATCAGTCAGGTAAACCTTAAAAGACATGCCGATAGCGCCACCGGCCCAGCCAGTTAAATTATTGATACAGGGTTATTCAGACCCGAATGCCACTTCCGGATTGATGGGATCAGTAACGGCTGCCATCAACCCGGAAACCTATTCACTGAGTTACAACATAGCATATAAGCAGGCCGAAACATTGGGCGGCGCTGCGCCTACCGAAATATTCACCCGTATGGACTCCGGCGATTTTGAGCTGGAGCTGCTGGCAGATGGAACAGGTGTTACACAATTGTCCGGCGCTGCTAACGTGGACGAATATATTACCAATGTGAAAGGTATCGTTTATAATTATCAGGGTACGGTGCATCGCCCCAACTATTTACGTATCACCTGGGGCAAAACCGTGTTTACCGGTGTTTGCAAGAACATTACGGTAAAGTATACACTGTTCAACCCGGATGGTTCTGCCCTGAGAGCGCTGATCAAGCTAAAGCTTTCAGAGTCGGTGCCCCTGACCACGCAGGGACAAAAGGCGCAGAAGTCATCTCCCGATCTTACGCATATGCGTACCGTGAAGGCCGGAGATACGCTGCCTTTAATGACCTACCGCATATACGGAGAGCCCTTTCACTATATGGAAGTGGCCCGTGTAAATGGTCTGAACAGTATTCATGATATTAAACCGGGAGATGAGCTTTATTTCCCTCCACTAAAAAGATGATCCATGGCGGCTGCCATCCCTACAAACGTACAGGACCCTACGCTGCGGGTGACCGTTACCGCTAACGGCTCCGCCATACAGGACCTGTTCTCACTGGTGTCCGTACACGTGCATCACGAGATCAATAAAATATCCACTGCGGAGATAGTGATCACCGATGGCACCACTTCCGAAGCATCGGGCGGTGTGGTAGGCGACTATCCTGCCAGTGACAGCGCTTATTTTATACCGGGCACTCCCATCGTTATTTCTGCGGGCTATGGCGTGCTGCCTGCGCAGCAGCTGTTTAGTGGAATAGTGGTGAAGCAGGCCATACAGGCAAATGAAGACGGGAAGTTCAGCCTTATTGTGAGCTGTAAGCATACTGCGGTGAAGATGACTATCAGCAGGAAAGACGCCGTGTTCGCGAACCAGACAGACAGTGCTATCATGAGCACCCTGGCAGGTAACTATGGTTTATCTGCAACGGTGACCTCTACATCGGATGTCAATGAAGTAATGTTCCAGAAGTTTTCTACCGACTGGGATTTCCTGTTAGCGCGGGCGGAGTTCAACGGCTATATTGTTAAGCTGACGGAAGCAGGTATTACCGTATGTCCGCCTACGGTATCCGGTGCTGCAGTATTGCTGGTGGCATTTGGTCAGTCTATCAACAGTTTTCACGCAGAGCTGAATGCAGAACGGCAGATCCCTACTTTGTCGGCTGCAGCCTGGGATCCCCAGACGCAGACCATGCTGAGCTCCAGCGCTACAGAACCTACCCTGAACACACAGGGAGTACCGGCGCCCAAGGCCCTGGCATCTGTGCTAAGCCAGACGGCTATGGAGATGATCACTACATCACCCATGACGCAGGCAGAACTGCAAACCTGGGCCAATAGCAGCCTTTTACGCCTGCGCTTACAGGCAGTGAAAGGCAAAGTATCTTTTATGGGGAATGCCTCGGTATTGCCCGACACAATTATCGAATTATCGGGAGTAGGCTCCCGCTTTGACGGCAACGCCTATGTAACGGGCGTTACACATGTGATGAAGGAAGGGCATTGGCATACTCACGTAAAGTTTGGTTTGGATAGTAAACCGATCTATGAAAGGGAGAATTTCTCTTATCACCCTGCCAACGCTCAGCTGCCGGCTATACGTGGTTTGCAGCTGGGAGAGGTGGTGAGTATCTCGCAGGATCCCGGCGCAGAATACCGGGTACAGGTAAAGCTGGCTTCTAATGCAGCCGGACAAACAGGCACCTGGGCCCGCCTGGCAAATTTTTACGCTACTGCCAATGCAGGTGATATTTTCTATCCCGAGATAGGAGATGAAGTGGTAGTAGGTTTCCTGGAAAATGATCCACGCTTCCCGGTGATCCTGGGAAGTCTGTACAGCAAAGGGAAAACACCCCCTGTAGTACAGTCGGATAACAATAACTATACGAAAGGGCTGTATACCAAAAGCCAGCTGAAGGTTACATTTGACGATCAGAATAAAGTGATCACGATCGCTACCCCGGGTGGTAACACCATTACCATGAGTGATACCGACCAGGGCATCACGATCACAGACATGAACCAGAACAGTATCAAGATGTCGTCTTCCGGTATTAATATCAACAGCATGTCGGATATTTCAATACAGGCTACCGGTACGCTGTCGCTCACCGGTAACAGTGCTGTTAAGATCTCATCGCCGTTAGATGTATCTATAAGCGGCACCAATGTTTCTGTAAGTGGTACTGCCGGCTTCTCAGCATCGGGCGCCAGTTCGGTATCCTTAAGCTCCGGTGGTATGATGACATTGACAGGCGCTACCGTGATGATAAATTAATTTAACTATGGGACAACCTGCCGCAAGACTAACAGACATGCATACCTGCCCCATGGTGACGCCCGGCCTGCCGCCTGTTCCGCATGTAGGCGGGCCTATTATAGGTCCGGGTGCACCTACCGTGCTGATAGGCATGCTACCGGCTGCCGTGCTGGGCGATATGGTCACCTGTGTAGGGCCTCCCGATGCTATTATTAAAGGTTCCGCCACGGTATTTATCGGCGGCCGTCCGGCAGCCCGTATGGGCGATAGCACGGCCCATGGCGGCGTGATAGTAACCGGTTACCCCACCGTATTGATAGGAGGATGAATTATGGCAAAAGAAATTCAATCATTTTTAGGAACGGGATGGAGCTTTCCACCCTCCTTTGATAAACTGGACGCCAGCGTACAGATGGTATCTGACGTTGCGGATATTGAAGAAAGCATCCGCATCATATTGAGCACCATACCGGGCGAACGGCTGATGCAGCCGGATTTTGGCTGCGATATAAAAAAGCTGGTCTTTGAGATAGCAGACACCTGGCTGGTGAGCGAGCTCAATCACATTATTTATCACGCGCTGCTGCAGTATGAGCCCCGTATCAATTTCATTGGATTGACGGTGGCCGACAGGAGCCAGCAGGCCGGCGTGCTGTACGTACAACTTACCTACACCATTATTGCCACTAATACCAGGCACAATATGGTATATCCCTTCTATTACCAGGAAGGTACCAATATAAGTGACTGATGAGCAATTTTTTTGAACATATACAGGATGGTATCAGCCAGTTAGAAAGGCAGCTGGAATCGCTGATGCCGGAGTATGTAAAAGTGGATGAAAGATCACAGAACGAATTGCTACAGTTGCTCGCTCGCCTTTCTTCCCAGTTTAACTACTACGATTTCCAGGACCGCATAGACGGCACCTGGGAAGAGTTTTTTCATGCCGATCTGCTGGTGATGCTGATTGCCACCGGCAACCTGGATTTTACCCGCTATGAAGCCGATTTTCTGCGTATCCGGAATAATCTTCACGAGGCAGAAAATGATGATGAGCTTTTTGATCACACACGTGCCCTGTTCCTGTTGTTGTATGAAATCGGTATCGTGCTGATGGACCTGATGTACAAATTACAGGGGGCAGACAGGTCCTTCCAGATAGGCCAGTACCTGCTGCAGGTAATGGATAGCCTGGAAGAAGACATGATGCGCTTACACCGCTTTGAATACCAGGTGACCCGTTTGTTTCCGCGACAGATAGCGCTGCACGAGCACCGCGTGCGCCCCCTGGAAATGACGCATCAACTGCGCCGTTTATACCGCAAGGCATTTGACAACCCCGGCGAGGGAACAGAGATCTTTGAGGGCTTCTTTTCTCTTAATGCGCTATATGATTCCCTCCGTTCAAAATTTTACCAGGTCTCCAGCTCTGCTTCCTACTACCTGCGTACGCAGCTGCAGGAAGTGCAGCATAGCCCGCATATGGGGCTGCTGGTTGCATTTATAGAACTATATAAACATCTGCAGGCGCAGATCAATAAAATACCTAAGAGGCACCTTGATTTTTATTACCGGCAGATATTGGGCGTGCAGGTGTTGCCCGCCGTGCCGGATAAAGTGCATGTCTTCCTGGAGCCGGTACCGCATATCTTCAGCTTTACCGTTGAAAAGGGACAGGTACTACTGGCCAATGTGCATGCAAGAAAAGAACCCCTGCAGTATATTCTCCAGGATTCAGTAAAGGTGAATAATATCAGGATCATGTCGCTGCATACCTTGTTTGTAAGCGACTATCTGCAGATCACTTCTCCCACACTGGACCATCAGGATATCAGGGAAGCGCAGGCTTACCTGGCCGTGCACCCGGTGCTCCAGCCGGCCGACCTTGAAAAGGAAGGTACCGTGATCCGTCCCTGGCCGCTGCTGGGAGAAGACCAGCATGATCTTTCTCCCTCCCGGCGTACCATGGAGGATACGGATGTCGGGTTTATCGTAGGCTCGCCGGTGTTATACCTGCAGGAAGGCAGCCGGCAGGTATCCATCAGGCTTTACTTTGAGGCTGCTACTTTCAGCGCTTTCCTGGCGTATGTAAAGAACTTTGCTGAGGTGTCTAACCGCAGCGAAGCAGTGATGATCACCCAGCTACTCTCCGGCGCTTTTCATTTATACTATACAGCGGAGGAAGGATGGGAAGCGGTAACCCGTTTCAGTGTCAAGAGCTCCCAGGAGGCGCCTTATGAGAACAGTCTTGAGATCAATTTTTTGCTGGATGTTACTGATAAACCCTGGTGCAGCTATGATGAAGCAGCGCATAATTGCGGAATAGATGCCAGCAGTCCTTTACTGAAAGTGCTGCTGAATAACGCCTGCTTTCATCACCCTTATTCCTTTCTGCGGAACCTGGAGCTGGAACGGGTGAGCATGAACGTGAAAGTGGAAGGACAGCGATTCGTTAAAATACAGAACAACATCGGGCTGCTAAGCCCCGCGGGCGCCTTTTTGCTGTTCGGTCCGCAGCCTTATGTAGGAGCTTATCTCGACATTAACAACAGCAATATCTTTAACAGGTTTACACGCAGCTTCAGTATAAAACTGGATTGGCTTAACCTGCCGAGGGATGAGAACGGCTTTGCCGCCTACTATGAGGGATACGACGCAGGTTACCACAATGATTCTTTCAAGGTAGGCATCAGCAGCCTGAATCATGGTTCCTATTTTCCTGAACGTGATCATCAGCAGCAGTTGACGCTTTTCCAGACCACGCGGGACAGGGAAGGGAATATCTATCTCGCAGAGAAAACCCTGCTGGAAGATATAGATATTTCCAAGCTCTCTTTCTCCAATGACATGTTGCTGGAAAAGGAACAGGGGCTGAAAGTGCCTTTATACATGGAAGGAGGGGTACGCTTGTACCTGGCAGCCCCAGAGGACGCATTCGGGCACCGCCTGTTTGACCAGCTCTATCCCGGTGTAGTGATGTATAATTCGCAGCATACCCTGCTGCCCAGGAAGAAGAAACCTGTGCCTGAACTGCCCTATGCACCAAGAGTAAAGACCCTCTCGCTCAACTATACCCTGGAACATACGGAAGCGCTGAAATCAGTGCAGTCGGTACAGCAGGGCGATGGCCTGCAGGTATATCATGCCATGCCATCCGGTTTTCGCAAAATATATCCCCAGCCGGGAGACAGTACCTTTTCATTATTGCCGCAGGCGCCTGATATGGCCAATCTCTGTATTGGCTTTAACAGGCTGCATAGCAACGAAGAGATGTCATTACTCTTCCAGCTGGAAGAAAAGTATTACAGCGATAAGGCAACCGGCACGGCTCCTTTAAAATGGAGCTACCTGGATAACAATACCTGGGTGCCTTTTGCCAGAACGCATATCCTTTCTGACGATACCAACAACCTGCTGAGGAGCGGTATCGTAAAGCTCCGGATACCTGCGGGTATCCGTAACGGCAATACCATGCTGGATCCTGCCTTGTACTGGCTCAGGGTTTCCTCAGAAAAGGCCCTGAGCGCCAATCCCAGGGTGGTGGGTATATTTCCCAATGCGGTGGTGGCCCAGCGGCAAACAGAGGACATTACACAAACACTGGATGAAGCCTTATCCATCTCTTCCTTTTCGATCAAAAAATTTAAGACCGATATCAAGCCGCTGCAGCATGTATGGCAGCCCTTTCCTTCTTTTGGCGGTCGCCGCCAGGAAACGGAAGCTCAATACTATACCCGGGTAAGTGAACGCCTGCGGCATAAAGCACGGCCCTCGTTCGGCTACGATATTTCGCAGGTACTGCTGCAGGAATTTCCTGAACTGCTGATCGTAAAATGTTTGAGTATAGAAGACCAGCAGCATCATATGCCGGAGATGCCGGACATCACGATCATTGTAGTGCCCTGCCAGGCGTCCAACGGATTGTTCAATACGCTGGAGCCGAAAGTAGACCTGGCCACGCTGTACAGGATCCAGGCCTTTGTACAGCGCACCATCTCCTCTTTTGTGAAAGCGGAGATCCGCAACCCGGTGTACGAACGGGTAAAGGTTGTATGCAAAGTGCGCTTCAATGGCGGGCATGACAATCATAACGAGAACCTGTACCTCCAGATGCTGTATGATGACATCAAGCGCTACCTGTGTCCATGGCTGTTTGGCGAGGCCGCCAACTTTAAGGTAGGCAGCGTTTTGTACCGCTCGGAGATATTGAACTTTATCAACCGGCTCCCTTATGTGGATTATATTACCGGTTTTTCCCTGGTGCATTTTTTTTACGAGAAACATCCCCGTACAGGCCAGATCACTGCATGTATCACAGACACCGCACTTGACGACAGGCCTTTTATAAGGGTGTCTGTTCCTGAAGGCGTATTTATTCCTTCTTCCGAGCACCTGATCAGCATATTACCGGAACCGGGATATGAAGATCCTGCCGCGCTGGGTATACAAGGCCTGGAAGTAGGAGATGAGCTGCTGGTAGGTAAAGACCAGGATGCCGGTACACCAGGTCAGCTGCCCCCGGATCCCTTTGATGAAGAAGTACTGACAATCACCATTCACCCAAAATAAAATCCTGCTGATATGGATGCTAAAAAAAATAAAAAGGTCTACGGCCGTGAAGAGCTTAAACAGTATTTCCGGAATGGAAGGATGCCGTCCGAGAACCATTTCGGCTACCTGATAGACTCTACCATCAATAAACAGGAAGACGGCTTTTCGAAAGATGAGGAGAACGGGCTGCAGATAGCCGCCCTGGGCTCGTCCAAAAGGCTGCTTTCTTTTTACAAAGCCACTGACGACCTGGAACCATTTTTCTTTGTAGAGAAAGATGAATATGAATATCCTGCCCTGCGCCTGCAGCCATATCTTACCGCGCCGGATGCGAAGGATGAGAAGGATGCCAGCGGTTTCTTCTTTCATACAGACGGTAAGCTTGGCATAGGTAAGAAATGCGATCCCGATTTTAAAGTGGATATTAAAGGCTTTGCCGCCATGGAAGGGCGTACCGGCAGCTATAAAGTGGGAACGATACCGGCGGATGGTAAGTGGCATGCCGTGTTGCAGGAGCTGGACAACTGCCATGCATTTGAAGTAGTGGCAAGAACAGGCCTGAAACATGCCGGCCGTCATGCCATGATGCATGCCTATGCGGTGAGCACCTTTGGCAGCTCGCGGAACAAGATCCGCCAGACATGCGCCTACTACGGGTTCTGCTGGAATAAGATCAAAGCACGCTGGAAAGGAAGTACCCATAATTATGAGCTGCAAATACGTACTAACAGTAACTATGGCTTGGGGGTAGATATCTACTACCGTATTACCCGGCTCTGGGCCGATGAAGTGTTCATGCCCGAAAGTTATTACTATTAAAATTTACTATCATGGCCGATACCCACATTGTTATTGAACGGGATAAGCGCCGGGATCCGGGATTTGATTATGAGCAGCTGCGCCGAGAAGCGATCGAGCATGTGCAGCGCTTGTCAGGCAAGACATGGACAGACTACAACCTCCATGATCCCGGGGTTACCATCCTGGAGCAATTGTGTTATGCGATCACTGATCTGGCGTATCGTACTGATTTTCCTATCGATGAAATACTGGCGGATAGAAAGGGAGATATAGATTCGCTGTTACATGCTTTCTTCTCAAAAGGAGCTATCATGAGCTCTTCCGCCACTACGATCAATGACTACCGTAAGCTGGTGCTGGATGAAGTGGAGGAGGTGGAGAATATCTGGATAGAACCGGTAAAAGGCCTGCAGCCTTATGCATGCACAAAAGGTATATACCGGGTGTTCCTCCAGATGGAGGATGCATTGGTGGATGCAAAGGACGAAGTGAAACAGTCTGTAATAGATTCCGTTTGCAAGTGCCTGATGTCTTACAGAAATCTTGGAGAAGATGTGGAGGAGATCATTGTGCTGCAGCCTCAGTTAATGGCCGTACAGGCAGAGATCCTGGTAGATGGCCGCTACGAGGCCCAGGAGATAGCTGCGCATGTATGCAATGCATTCGAGTTTGCCATGCATCCGCCCGTACGCTATTTTACGGAAGAAGAGCTGCTCAGTAAAGGATATGCTGTGGAGGATATTTACAGCGGTCCGCTGTTAAAGAAAGGATTTATCGTTGACAGCGATCTGTCCGAACGCAAAGTGATGATAGATCCGGCTGATCTCATGAAAGCGGTATCTGAAGTACCGGGTGTACTGAAGGTGAAGAACCTGAATATTGCCGGTGAGGATGGTGTATTCACCTCACGGCCTATCATGGTAAAAGAAGGGCATTATCCTTTTTTGCAGGTACCCGGTGAAAAGAATGATATCAGGATCTTCAGCGATAAATACGAATACCTTTTAAGGGATGTAGTGTTCTGGAACGCTTACCAGAAAGCGAAGATCATTACCCGGCGCAGGTTTGTGGGACAAAAGGCCGGGGAGGCCCATCCCCGCTTAAAGGCAGATTACCGCAGCGTTAGCCGGTACTACTCACTGCAACATCATTTTCCCGGTATATACGGAATAGGATCAGAGGGGCTGGATGCATCATCGCCCGACAGGCGAAAGGCACAGGCCAAACAGTTGAAAGCCTATCTTTTATTCTTTGAACAGCTGCTGGCCAATTACCTGGCGCAGCTGGGCAATATGGGCAGCTTTTTCTCCCCGCTGGCGGGTAATACACCACCTTATACCTATGCGGTACAACCCCTCTACAATGTGCCGCATGTACGGCCACTGATCAGGGCGTTTACGGACGATGCGCTACCCGCAGGTCAAAGCTGGGAACAATTTATACAGGATAGCGGTAACGCTTATATGAAGTCCCTGCTGGAACAGAATGAAACGGATAAGGTATACCAGGAAAGAAAGAACCGCATCCTGGATCATTTGATGGCGCGTTTCAACCTTTTCCTGATCACTTATCCTGTTACCTTATACCAGCATGTTTATGACGGACAGGGGACTAGTCCGCGGGTGAGCCCGGAACTGGAATGGAAGGCAGATATACTGCGCCATGTAGTGCGGCTTACCGGTAACCGCCTGCGATCGTTCAACTACCGTGAAGACCTGTTCGAGCCGGGGGACCTGTCCGGTTATGAAAGGTGGTTATACAAACTGTTGTATATACCCGATGAAAAGAAGAAACGGCTCAGCGCTGTTTTTGACGCCCCGCATCTCAAAGTGGATGTTAGCAGGCGGCCGGCGGGGCAATCCCAATTCCATTTTATCAAAGAATACCATTTGAAAGATGAAGTGCTGAAGGTAGCGATGGATGATGCGCCTACCGTTACAGACCAGCCTTCCGCATATAATTTTGCCGGTCAGCCGGTGGCTTTTCTCAGAACAGGGTTAAGCGTGGATAACTACCGTATTATCCATGATGAAGAAACACGGGAGTACCTGGTAGTATATCGGCACGTACACCATGAGGCATGGAAGATCGTGCTCAGGGCAGGCGCCCGTGACCGTGCTGCTGCAGGCCTGAAAGATATGATCCGGCATTTGAAAGAGATCAGCACAGATTCAGAAGGCTTTTACCTGGTAGAGCACCTGTTGCTGAAACCCAGGCTCAGTGAAGCCAGCTTCGGTTTCCGTATGTATGACCGCAATGGGAAGCTGCTACATCAGCATCCCTGGTGGTCTACCTTTGAAGAAAGAGAAGCGCAGCTGCGCGCCTTGCAGGAAGAAGCGGTAAAACAGCAGGCCTATTTCGAGTACTATGTTAAACATGAATCCGGGAAGATGTTGCGGGAAGATTTCTTCCGTTTCGGGCTGACAGTTGTATTTCCTGCGTGGCCTGCGCGTTTCCAGCTGCCTGAATTCAGGGAGTTTGCAGATGGCTTATTCCGTGAACGGACACCGGTACAGCTTCGTTTACAGTTTAAATGGCTCGGCATTGCCGCTATGCGCACTTTTGAAGAACATTATTTTAAATGGTTAAAGGCCATGCAGGATAACCGCGATGTACAGGCAGCTGCACAGCCTTTGATCACTTACCTTGCCAACGATCAGCTTTCCTGGTAAAGCATCTGCATGAGCGCCTCTCACCATATTATCCGCCGTTACACATTTGATGTACAGTTCAGCGCAAAGGCGAAGGCTATTGCTTTGCAGGATAGCCTCAGCAGCCTTTTCCGCCGGAGGCTGACAGCTGACATGGACGAGCTGCTGCAGCAGTTGTTGCCGGAAGATATGGTAGCTGTACTGGACACCCTGGAATTAGACCTTGGTACCGTGTTGTACAAGGATATGGAAACGCAGCTCCCACTTAAATTGCTGGAAGCGCTGGAGAAGGCTTTGAGCAGTATTTTACATACAGGTACACCAGGATCGCAGCACCACCTTAGCGGCAAAGTAATGGTGAAGACGGGCAGTGAACGTCTTTGCGAACTGCTGGAATATTACCTGCTCAGCGGCGCTATGCCCTGGTGGGCCAGTGCCGCAGAACGGGAGCAACCGGACCAGGCGATCTTTCAGCTGGCTGCAAATGCCCCTGCGCTTTTAGCAGCGCTGATACGCAAACTGGGGCAGGTGCAATATGTACGTAAACGTATCGCCTGGCAATTCTCCATTGCAGCCATTCAACAAATAATAAATGTACTGGAGCCTGCTGAAGCAAAATTCATTTTGGAATACAGCCGGGAGGTACTGTATATACAACAACGGCAGCAGGTATTGCAGACAGAAAGCAAAGCGCTGGAAAGAGCCGTATGGCTGTTTGTGCTGACCTACCTGCTAACAGATGGCGGTTCTAACTTTGACCGCAAGGAGTTTGTTCGCAGTCATCTCACGCAGATGGCGCATCATTTTAACGTGGAATATGATGCGCTGCTGCAACTGTTCTATGATGCCCTGGTCTTTTACAGGCAGGAGATCCAGGCCGCCACTATAGGTGGTTTTATCAAGGCGCTGTATAGTGAAACGCATCCTGCAGGGAGTATCCGGTCCCGGATCTTTTCTTCCCGGAAACAGGATGAACAGGGGACAGCGCCTGTCAATATCTTACGTTATTATCTGCAATTCGGATCTTTTCCCTGGTGGGCAGAGTTCTCTTCACTTACCACGTTGTATGAGGCCCTGCTGTTATCTGCGCGGCAATCACCTGCGCAGCTGAGGGAGATGCTGACCCTTAGCTTACAACAGGAACTTGCCTGGAAAAGATGGACAACCTTATTTGAACCTGCTCAGCGCACAGCTGTGATCATGCAGCTGAACGACAATTGGCTGCTGCAGGCCAATGAGGAGTTTTTTGACAGGCCTTCAGCAAGGATGGCTGGTATGGTACCAGGGATGGCCTCCTCCGAAGATCCTGCACATATCCTGCTGCGCGATGTGATCCTGTATCGTTTGTTGTACGGCAGCATCCCCTGGTGGGGAAAGACCTATGCACATTTTTCTGTTCACAGCCTGCTACAGCAGTTGATGGAGCAATCTGTAACAGAACTGGTAATGGTATTTAAATACGCAGGCACACTTACCTATACGATGGAGCGCTTTCTGTCCGGTATCGCATCTGAGCAGTTCTTTGCGATCGCCCGTGCTTCAGGTTTGACGGATATGGCGAGGGATGCGTATGAACAGGTGTATACATTATTGCAGTCAGTGCATCGTTATGTGATATCAGGTGTAAAGACCAGTGTGCTGCAACAACAGGTGATAAAAGCTTTTTGGCGGGTATGGGCTGAAGCGGGTTATGAGCATTTTAGTACTGCCGGCTTTACAGAAGAGGCGGTGCGCTACTGGGCGGAAGTTACAGGCATTACCCCCGGCAGCCTGGTAGTGCTGATGAAAAGCGCATTGCCTGCGATCATTGCGGAAGAGAAGGGCGGTTATCAGTGGCTGATCAATCAGCTGCAACAGCTTATAACCGTGTGGCAAACGGAAGGAGCAGCATTGTATCATGCGTTTGTATCCGGTCGTGCGCCGGAGGCTTCACAAGATCCTCATCCGCTGATCCATTTTATCCGTAACAACAGGGCGCCCGCTACTGCGGAGGAAAAGGAACTGTCAGGCTCCACCATTACCGTGTGGCTGCGGCATTTCCTGGAAGAAGGAGCGCTGCCGCCGCAAGCAGGGTCTTTTTCAACAAACGAGACGGTCTGGCTCAGCACACGAATGCTGGAATGGCTGTATATCAATTATAAAGAAAAGCTGGCGGATATAAAAGCTGTTATGCAGCGGCTGCCCCTGATGCTTAACCGTGTATATAGTCTGTGGCAGGTAAGCACCACCCTTGCCCCTGTAAGGGAACTGTTAATGTCCTGGATGGAATATGTACTGGCTCCGCCCGAAGCCGGTACCATGGTTGTAATGGATGGCTTGTGGCAGGAGCTCCCGCAACAACAGGGCTCGCCTGTACGGGAACAACGTTCCACCTTGCCTGCAGCAGTATCCCGATTGCTGCACCGGTTCAGCCAGTATGATGCCATTACCAGTGCAACAGAAAAACAGGAATGGCTGGAACAGGCAATTGGCCTGCTGACTTATTTCCTGGCTCATAAACGTTTGCCCGACCACCTGTATGGTGTAGAAGGCGCAACTGTGCAGGCACTGCTGAAGCAATCTGTTATATTGTTGTTCCGCGAAAAGCCTACCGTGTTGAATGCTATGTTCAGTGATGGGAAAGGGTTGCTGTCTGCAAGAATGGAGATCTACCAGGTATTCACGCCGCCTACCGGTGGCTTGCAGGAAAATAGTATCCGGCAAAGCCTGGAGGCGTATGCCATAGAAGATAGTCTGCTGATGTTGCAGGAGACAGTTGCGCCTTCACTGAAAAGCGCTGTTAGCAGCTTCAGGGATGCGGTACGTTTTTATAAGCAACAGGGCAGGCAGGAAAGGCAGTCATTTCACAAAAGGATCTTCCAATACCCGGTGCTGGTACAATATGCAGCGCAGCAGCTCGATGATGATACCTTTCTGGAAATGATGGAAGACATTGAGATAGGATGGGGCCATCCCGCTACTGCTGCCTTGCGTGAGCTGCAAGAGCTTTTTGACAGGATCATCACCGATAGCGGTGAAAGGGAAAAGCTAAGGGTACTATTCAGGCAATTTCACATTATGCTGCTGACGGGGCAGTTTACGCTGCCCAATGCGACGGCCTATGCAAGCCGTTTCCTTGAATTTGTGATGAATAATGGCGCCGGTATTGCGCGCAATTTTATAGAACAGCTGGTGGAGGTTGATGAGAAGACTATTATTTCTTCCTATAATCATTTGCGCAACATCCTGCCTGCTTTGCAGCAGAGCGCTGTTAAATATGCCAGGTCGCACCTGCATATGGATAATATCCGTAGCAGGATGTATGAGAAGGATATACAGCTACTGTCCCCGCGACAGGAGCCTGGGTCCAGGTTGCCCGCTGTAAAGCAACCCCTTGCGACAGAGAACGGGAATAAGCACGAGCTTCCCGCCCAAGCGGAACAGGCAAACAAAGAGTATGAGAAACTGAAGATGCCGGAGCCGGATACAGTCTATGTAGGCAATGCGGGCCTGGTACTGTTGTATCCTTTCCTGACCTTCGCTTTCCAGCGCCTGGGATATGTAGTTGCAGGGCAGTTCACAAGCCCTGAAGCACAGATAAGGGCGATCCACTTTTTGCAGTATACGGTAAATTTGAAGGAGGAACATGCCGAACATGAGCTGGTGCTGAATAAAGTATTGTGTAATTTCCCGCTGGAAGAGCCGGTGCCCGCAGAGCTGACGCTGAAAGATGAAGAAAAGCAATTGTCGCAGGAAATGCTGCAGGTAGTACTGCAGCAGTGGGACCGGATGAAGCATACTTCCGTAGAAGGTTTCCGGGAAGCTTTCCTGTCGAGAGACGGCGCTTTATGGGAAACAGAAGAAGCCTGGTACATGCGGGTAGAACAACGGGGCTACGACATGATATTACAGACCCTGCCCTGGAGCTTTGGCATGCTTAAAACTTCCTGGATGGATAAAATGTTATATACAGAATGGGTATTTCAATGATACAGGATAATGTTGCCGTGTTAAACCGCGAGCTGAGCTGGTTTCAGCAGCTGTCAGACCTGCGCATGAAAAGATACTTTGCAGGAGAGGAAGCGGGTGAGGGACCGGAAGAACCGCAGCCTCCCGATCTTAACGGAGATCCGGCTGTTTATGCACAGATCGTGCTGCATTACAAGATGAACACCATGGAAAGGCTGGTATTGCTGCTGGCCCTGATCCCTCATATCCGTCCGCAGTTACTGGATGTGTTCTTTATCAAGAATGCCACCTACGACCGCGGCTTTACAGAATTTGGCGGTATTAAAGGCCTGCACCACGGCGGCTTTCTGCCTACCGGTGAAACGGCGGCATTTCTGCTGGCGGCCAACAGCCTGCAGCAACGCTTTCAGCTGATAGAGCTTTTTGGACCGGATCATTTCTTTGCCAAACACGCGATCCTGAAGCTGATCCCTGCTAATGCAGAAGAGCCCTTCTTAAGCGGTACGCTTAGCTTGTATCCTGAATACCTCAGCTATTTTACACTGGGCAGCGCTCATAAACCGGACTACAGCATACACTTCCCTGCAAAACGCATCCACACCGGCCTGGAATGGAGCGACCTGGTATTGGAAGATCATACCATGGATGAAGTGGACGAGATCCGCGCATGGATAGAGCATGGCGATACCTTGATGAATGAATGGGGCATGAGCCGTAAGATCAAGCCCGGTTACCGCAGTTTGTTCTATGGTCCTCCGGGCACCGGTAAATCGCTGACGGCCTGTTTGCTGGGCAAGAGCTTTAACATGGATGTATATCGCATCGATCTTTCGATGATCGTGTCAAAATACATCGGCGAAACCGAAAAGAACCTGGCGCAGGTATTTGACAGGGCAGCGCATCAGCACTGGATCCTGTTCTTTGATGAAGCGGACGCGCTGTTTGGGAAACGCACACAAACATCGTCTTCCAATGATCGTTATGCCAACCAGGAAGTAGCTTACCTCTTGCAGCGGATAGAAGATTTCCCGGGAATGGTGATCCTGGCTACGAACCTTAAGGCAAATATTGATGAAGCTTTCAGCCGGCGTTTCCAGTCTATGATCTATTTTTCCATGCCCGGCCCGGAGCACCGTTTGCGTTTGTGGCAGCAGGCTTTTCCCTCGCACCTGGAGCTGGAGGAGAAATTAGACCTGGAAGATATTGCAAAGAAGTATGAAATGGCAGGGGGATCTATTATCAACATCAGTCGTTATACCTGTTTAATGGCGTTAAAACGGGGCAGCCAGACTATTTTACATAAGGATGTGATGGCAGGTATCAGAAAAGAGTTTGGAAAGGAAGGAAAGACGGTGTAGGGGAAAAGTATTATTTTGATATAAATATTCCTGGTGGTGTTAACCTGCTGTTAACTCATTTTTCTTTTGAGTGCTTTAATATTGCGAAACAACTTTATCAATATGTCTATTCTTAAAAAGAACAATACAAAAGCTCACAAGAGTACAATAACACTGGACCTTCCCGACGGTGATACAGTAGTTGTTACCAGAACCACTGTTAAAGGAACACTTTTTCCTGAGAAGCTTGCGAAGGCAAATGCGATGTTGAAAAACGCTAAGTTAATGAACAAAAAGTGAGTGTTATCCCTCCACTGCCTTCTGCCCCATGGTATCCGCTTCATGTTCCAGCCCCGGATCATCATTTACCGGTACGCTTTCTTTCATTTGCATGGTAGGTTGAACCCGTCCCTGGCGTTGCTGTACTACATGCCAGGCTTCGTGCGGCAGATGTTTTTCCTGTCCGGGACCTACGTGTATATCATTCCCCTGGGCATAGGCCAATGCGCTTAGCTGGGCTGGCTGGCTGGAATTATAGTGTACTTTAACGTCTGACATATCCATACCGGAGAGATGCTCTATCCCAGACTTCAGGTTATCCGGCATACCGGTTTTGTTCTCTTTCAATTGGGCAGGAAATTTACCCTGTAAGAGTTTTTCTTCCTCTTTGCCTGCTTTCTGCAGCACAAATTTCCCTTGAACGGGCGCCTTTTCTTCTTCCAGGGGGGATTGCAGTTGTGTAACGAATTTTCCCTGCAGCATCTCATCTTCTTTTGGCGCTTTCATTTGCAAAGCGGATGAGGAAGCGGTTTGGTCCGCTACAGCACGGGAACCGGCAGAAAAGGTGTCTTTTGAGGATTCTTGTGTAAACATGGGTATCAGGGTTTACCAGGTGTGGTATAAATATATGGAAAAAATCAGATAACCGGAAATAAGTCATTTTACTAGTAACAATAATGAATATAGCCGGCAGCTATTTATAAGCCCGGATACAGACATGGAAGCATTGATCTGTGACGGAGAAGAAGTGGATGATGTGGACAATATCCGTGAAGTGATTGAGCGCACCGCGTTTGTGCTGGACTGACAAGGTCATCATATTGTGGCATTGTCTTTGTAATATGAGTGCTATATCTAATATTCCGCGCGCGAGTATATCAAAACCTTCACAGCATGAAAACATTGTTATTTTTACCAGTTTTTTTAATGGCGGTCTTATTTACTGGCTGCACCAAAAAATATGAGTATGTTACGCCCAACCAAACCATCTTCTTTGATGTTGATTCAGGAGATTGGACGAAGGCCAGTAATGGCAAAAGTTATTTAGTTGATCTCCCAATACCAGAACTCAATGGGCAGGTAAATCAGGATTTTGGTATACTAGTGTCCATATCTGGCGATGGGGGACTTTATGAAGCGATCCCGCAGACCTACGGCGGCTACTCTTATTCTTATACGCATGAGGTAGGACACATTACCTTGGAAAGGCAGTACGTGGACGGTTCCGCCTCCGGGCCCCAGCCCGAAGCTAACATTAGGGTAAAGATCGTGCTGGTTGAATCTCAACAGTAATCGAAACCCGATAAAAGTGCAGTGGAAACCTAGGATATTCTATAGCATTCATGAAGTATATATATCGATAACGTAACTCTTATAAGAGTTACGTTATCGTTACTATATCGTTACTATATCATTACCTTATCCTGGGGTGTGAAAGCAATGTTACACCGCTAGTCTGTCGCTGAAATGACAAAATCCTCGAACACCACCTGGAAAGATTGCTCTCCCGGCGCTGCAGCGAACAATCCTACTTGTACACCGGCGACCGGTGGAAAATAAGCCAGCCGCAATAACAGAAAATCGGCATTATCGAAAGAATAGCTGATCTGCACATGATCCCCTTTCCGCAATAGCTTAAGCCATACTGAAGCCGGATTATCATTACGCGGCGCGACAGACCAGTCTGATACCAATCGCGTTACCACCGCACTTACCTGTTGTACGCCATCCACATATTCTATCCCTGTTTTTATCCAGTTCTCCTCATCTATTCTTATCATCAGCCCTGCCTGGTGATACAGCTCACGGTATTCACCGCTTACTTTCACCGATGCTTCAAAGTTACCGGATATCGCCGTAAAATAGAAAGGGCCGGAATCGCGGATGAAGTCATAATGCGTGATCCGCCAGAAATCTGTGCCCGGACCAGCTGTCATCCGTAGTTGCTGTGCATTGCCCGACCATGTTGCCGGTTCATTATACCATTCCATAATTGAAAATTTGAGGCCTCATTTGATCTTTGAAGCCAGTAATGTGGTAAGCAGCCCAAGTATCGATATCAGCGCAAAAGACCAGCGTAAACTGGCAGCCTGTGCGATAAAACCGATCAGCGGCGGCCCTACCAGGAAACCGAGGAAGCCGATGGTGGATACTGCTGCTATGGCAATACCGGGCGCCATGGTTTGTGACCTCCCTGCCAGGGCTAATACCAGCGGTACTACTGAACATACGCCGATGCCTACCAGCAGAAAACCTATAGTGGCAGTATAGACATTGGGAAACATCACTGCCAGCTGTAATCCTACCGTGCTGGTGATCCCACTCAACTGTAAGATCCTTGTTACACCAAAGCGCGTTACCAGCTGATCGGCGGCGAACCTCCCGGCCGCCATCGTGCCCATAAAGGCAAGGTATCCGAGCGTAGTGTAAGACTCCGGTACGGTCACTATCTGCTTGAAATATACGCCGCTCCAGTCAAACATCGTTCCTTCTGTTATCAGGCTGGCAAAGGCGATCAGTCCGAGCTTTAAAAGACTGCTGTCAGGCCAGGCAAATATTGGCTGATTTTCCGAAGCAGGATCGGCCGGTAAGAGACGCCTGTAGGAAACGATCAGCAATCCCCAGGAAACGGCGCAGATCAGGCAGAAATGCACCCATACGGGCCAGCCAAGGGAGATCATCCAGGTGCCGATACATACCCCTGTAAAACCGGCCAGGCTCCAAAGACCATGAAAAGAAGCCATGATAGAACGTCCGTATAAAGCTTCGATACCTACCGCCTGCGTATTCATGGCCACCTCGAAAAGGTTGTTGAGAAAACCGAAGCAGAACAGCACCATTACCAGCTGCCAGATCTCCGTCACAAAACCGATCAGGCAAAGTGTGAGCGGAAACAGCAGACCTGCCGTGATCAATACCCTGCGGCTGCCCAGGCGGGTCACCAGCAGACCGGAAACCGGCAGGCTTACAAGTAAGCCTACCGGTAATGAAAACAATATACTGCCAAGCCCTGCATTGTTCAGGTGAAAGTATTCCTTGATATCATGGATACGGCATGCCCAGCTCACATACGTTAAACCGATGATGAAGAAAAAAACGCTGGTAGCGATGCGGTAGGTCCTTTTATGATCCATACTGAACAAGGTGGTCTTGTAGCTCATCGTAATCAGAGATTTTCAGGATGTCGTTTAAATGAGACAATTTTTTATTGGCGATGCCGATAAACCCGATGCCCAGCTGCTGGGTTGCTTTGTAATCCCATAGCCCGTCGCCTACATACACAATGCTGGACAGCGGAGCTGTTTGCTGCAGACGGGTATTCATCTGGTGGATGGTGTTGTGGATGATATCCCTTCTGGCCACCGCATCTTGCGCAAACGAAGCAGCACTGCAAGCCTCAATATTAATGCCAGCACAACTGAGCTTGAACAAAGCTGATTCCCGCCAGCCGCCCGTGGCTAATCCTACCTGCACATCATCCAGTTCGCACAATTGGTGCAGGATCTTTCCTGCTTTGGGCACTTCCTGTATACTGTTAGTCTGTTGCTTGTATTCTTCTTTAAGCAGGCTGCAGAAATGCTGAATGAAGCGGTTGATCTCTTCAGCGGAGCATTCGCGCTGTTCCCGCTCCCGGAAGAGCTGTTGAATAATGCCGGAATCAGTGGTATGCTCATAGTTACCCCAGTTGGTGTCTATATCATGGAAATGAAAAGTATCTTCCAGTGCCCGGGTAAAGCATCTGTCGTCAATGTCTGTTGTATTGGTCAGCGTGCCATCTATATCAAAAATAACGTACTTCATATTCTTATCACTGATTTTAAACTGGAGATATTGTTATTGCGTTGCTGGCTGTCCACATGGACACCCAGATCGGAAAGGGCCTGTGGAAACTCTTCCAGGCTGTAGGCCCGGGTAATGATCTTTTCCAGACCGAGGCGGCGGCTGTTGATCAGCGCTACTGCATGCTGAAAAGTATCCATGGAATCTATAGAGCCGATAATGGAAATGCTGCGGTCTGCAATCTCCCGCGGGTTAATGGTTTGCCTGTTATTACGCAGGCCGATCAGTGCGATCTTACCACCTTCTCTAATAGCCTGCATGGATGTTTCCAGCAGGCTGCCGGTGGTATCAATGATCAGATCATACTGATTCTTTTGCGGAATAAAAGAAGGCTGCAGCTGCCATTGCCCGGATATTACATTGCTTTTTTCGATGAGGCTGATCCTGTTGGGAGAAGATTCATATATGACGCCTTCCTGGATGCCATGTTGCCTGAGCGCCAGGCAGAACAGCAATCCGATGGGACCGCCGCCCAGCACGGCTGTTCTCAGGAAGGGCGTTACTTCCAGTTTCTTTATGGCCGTGAGCACACAGCTGAGCGGTTCCGAAAGCGCGCCTTCCTCAAAAGGTACCTCATCATACAATGGGTAGATGAAATTCCGTGTAGTCTTGTAAAATTTCGTGAAGGTGCCGTCTATCGAAACACCGGCCTCTGTGCTGGCCTTCATGTAGCAATGATTGCGCAGGCCTTTGCGGCAGTTCTCACAATAACCACAGTAGTAAGTGGGATCGATAATGACACGGTCGCCTATATTAAAATTATCAACGGCGCTGCCTTTGGCCACTACGATGCCAGCAGATTCATGACCGATGATCACTTGCTGCCGGGCGGAGTATTCGCCTGAAACAATGCTCAGGTCTGTACCACAGATACCTGTGCTGTGGATCTCTACGATCACTTCTTCTGCCTGGGTAATGGCAGGTTCTTCTTTCTCTTCGACCCTGATATTCCAGGGCCCCTTATAAACAATTGCTTTCATCGTCAGGTGTTTAGTTTTCAGGGGATGTGCTTTACAGCTGGCGGAATAATTTGTTCAGCCGGTAATAGATCTCTTCCACATCGCTTTGTGTGGCGGTTAAGGCAGGCCTTACTTTTACTACGTTACCAAATCCATAGCGGGAGCCTCGGAGGATCAGCTTATGATCCGCCAATGCAGTATCAATGATCTTGTTGGTCAGCGCAACATTGGGGTTGCCGTCTTTGTCTACTATCTCAAGGCCCCACATATATCCTGTGCCGCGTACGTCGCCGATCACATGACCATAGTCTTCTTTGAGCTTTTGCAACAGACCGCCGAGGAAGTGACCGTTCACTCTTACATTTTCGAGGAAACCTTCCCTGGATACTACTTCCATGGTCTTTTGCGCAGCGCGCAGGGTCAGCAGATTACCACCGGACGTGTAGGAATGCTCAAACTTTTCAAGCACCGATAATTCTGAGCGGTACAGGATAGCTGCGGCAGGTATGCCGATGCCGCCCAGTCCTTTAGCCAGGGTGATAATATCCGGTTTGATGTCAAAGTGTTCGCTGGCAAACATATAACCGGTTCTGCCGACGCCTGTCTGTACTTCGTCTGCAATTAATACGATGTTCAGTTCATCGCAGATCTGGCGGAGCCTTTCAAAGTAGCCTTCGGGCGGGATGATATTCCCGCCGTTGCCGAGGATGGGTTCGATAATGATACACGAAACATTGCCGGAGCTGCCGTATTGCACATGGTCATAAATGGCTTCTGTGCAGAGATAACCGCAGCCGGGATATTTGGCGTGATAAGGGCAACGGTAACAATAGGGAGCGGGAACAACCGCGTTTGCTGAAGAGATGGTGTGGGAGAAAGACTTTCTCCTGAATGCATTGCCGGAGATCTGCGTGGTGAACAGTGTTTGTCCGTGATGGGAGAGGGACAGACTGATCACCTCGTTCTTTCCGTTGTACTTGTTCGCAATTTTTACAGCGCCTTCGTTGGCTGTTGATCCGATGATATCTCTCATCCAGCCGTCTGTAATATGCTCGGGAGCATAGGCCAGTATATCCTGCAGTACGTTTTCGGCAAGATCTGTTGTAAATGAAGAAGATACATGCACCAGGTCTTCTACCTGTTCTTTGAGGATCTGGACAATTTCAGGATGGCTGTAGCCCAGGGAGAGATTGAAGGTACCTGAAACGGCATCCAGGTATTCTTCGTTTTCGGGCGTATAAAGGCGTATGCCTTTTCCCTTCGTGAAATGGACGTGGGTTGCTGACATGGTTACGGGTTTTAAATAACAATTGAAAATGCGTGCATTAGCACATGGATAATCGGCTCGTTCCTGGTGTCTGTGGAATTTAAAATCGGGTTTTTAGGTTTAAACAATAAAATAGGGTCACTGACAGTTTTCCATGGTTAACTACCTCACTAAGATAAAATGCATTCGCGGTAATTTTTATTTTTTGTTTTGGAAAAACATCGTTATCGGCTACCCCATCAAGATGTAGTTGGCCAGATTATAAATATCCGTACCTTCGTCTTCCGTTTCCGTTAAACAGTGTAGAACCGTCATTAACATTTGTCAAAATAACTTTAGATACGATATCAAGGCCGGAATGACTGATACAACAAGATCATTTTAGCAAACCCCGTTAAACCTGTTTTTAAATTATGCTTAGGAAAATTCCACTTAACCGCAGCAGTGTGCGCAACTATGCCGTATTGTTATTATCGATGTTTTGCCCTTTAATTGTAGTTGCCCAGGGCCCGCAAGCCTTTTCAAAAACCTATGCGCAATGGACGGGTAATTCCAGGCTTACCATTCTTTATGAGCAGGTAAGCATATGCCAGGGCGATAGCGCTACCCTTACTGCCACTACCAGTACACCTTTCCCGGAAACCTTGTGGTATGACGCCCCATCGGGAGGGAACCTGTTGCATGTTGGCAGCCAGTACAGCGTTAGTCCAGGTGTTACATCTGTCTATTATGTTGTTTCCGAATTGTTTGCTGATGACAGGATCCGCGATTCCATCACTGTAACGGTAAGCCCTTGTCAGCGCCATCAGGCGGTAGGAGAAGAATCAGGGTTTGTAACCGTGCCGCCAAAAGCTGTGAAGCTGCAGTTATCTTCCAATACATCAACAGGAGAGTTGTTGCTGGAAGGTAATGAGCAATGGGCTGGCAGCCGTCTTACCATTCGTGATATCAAGGGTCGTGAGCTGCAGCGTGAATTACTGGAAGGCCAGCGTTTCCGGCTGTCTGGTCAGTACACAGACGGTGTGTACATTGTAAGTGTGACCACGCCGGAAGGAAAGGTGATGATAGGGAAGGTGAGGCTGTATCAGTAGATAGTTGTAAGTCGTCTTCTCCACGTAATTGGCAGTTGTCTTCTCCGCGTCATTGCGAGGCCCGGAGAGCCCTTGTGGGGAGCTGGGCCGAAGCAATCTTTTAACATAATCTCCGCGAAGATTAATGAGAAGATTGTGTTAAAAGATTGCTTCGTCGCCCCGGGCTCTGATCTCTACTGCTCCTCGCAATGACGGGGATAAAGACCGTGGTATGGCTCTTTATTCCATCTGCCACTTATTATCGTAAAATCCTGCGGTCTTCACTGCATTGATATCTCCTTTGAGGAGATCTGCAGAGAAGATCATATAATCCGGGAAGCCGCTGCCTCCCGCAAAGTATTGATTGGCTTCAGCTGCACGGAGGCCGGTTAAGCCGGTGCCGCTGATAACTGCTATTGAAGCGGTTTTGCTGTCTGCTCTTGGCCAAACGAAATAAGCGGCCAGGTCATCGCCGGTAAATTGTTTGTTGCCTGCCTGTAATTTTCCGCTGCTTACCTGTATGGGGCAATGTTTGAGTAAGGCGTTCCATGCTTTATTGCTGCCTGCATGTCCATATAAAATTATGCCTCTGTCAGGATAAGCGGCTGCATTGAAATCTTTATCTGCGATCAGGTCTACTGCGCCGTTACCCCTGTAATACCATGTTTCTGCATCATAACGGGCTTTGTTATAGGCCCATTCATTTTCCTCTTTTGTTCCTGTTGTACCATACACAAATACCATCCTGTTGTTGAAAGCTTCTTTCAAGGTACCGTTGCGTTGAATGCCTTTTTCACTGGCAGCAGGCAATGTGCCTGGTGTCCATGCTGATGCCTTGTGGAGGTATAAAGTATCGGCACTTTGTTTGGTATAAATGATGGGCGCTTCTCCATCCAGCTGTATGTTGATGGTAGCGCCGGGCTTAATGCCGGAGAGTACTAATGCCAGCGTTTGTACGTTGGTGGTAGTGCCGCTGATGGTGTGCCTGTCTGCGCTTCTGCTGAGCTGTACACGGCTGAACTCCAGGGACTGCTGTTGTTGCAGGATATGCGCCCAGCGAAGGCCTGAAGAGATGGCCGGATTGGCGGTGGTGAAGTCAATGTTATTATAAGTGCTGTCTGGCGTGATCGTATGCCATTTGAAATAGGCAAACAGCGGATCCCAGTCTACACACTGGTTACCATACCAATGTTCTCCGCCCGGATATTCATAGTAGCTGTAATCAGGATGAAAGCCTGACAGTACCTGTTTCATCTGACGGGCATAGTTTACGGATACTACTTTATCGCTATCGCCATGCAGTATGTATACACCGGCTGCTTTATAGTTGGTGGCCAGTTTCAGCACGTTGCTTGGGTTGCTGGCCCTGAGCAGCACTTTCTCTGTATTGTTACGCGGAGAGTCTGGTATCAGGCCGTCTGCTGATCCGTACCCCATTAAAGTAGGATAGCCGGAGCAGGGAGCAATAGCAGCCCATTTACCGGGATAGGTAGCGCCCAGGTACCAGCTGCCATGTCCGCCCATGGAGTGACCCGTAAGATAGATCCGGCTGGGGTCAGGTGAAAAAGTTTGTTTGGCGATCGCCAGTACTTCCAATGCATCCAGCCTTCCCCAGTCTTCCCAGTTAAAACCTCTTGGTCTGCGGTTGGTAGGCGCTACCAGTACGCCCCAGTCTTTCTGTATATAGGCGCGGGCCTGGTTAATAGCCTGTACTTCGGCGCCATGCACAGAAAGGAAAAGGGAAGGCGCTTTGCCAGTGTTGGCCGCTGCAGGTACCTGTGGGGATACACTGTAATATTGTATGCTGCCATCTATATTACTTACAAAGGTGCTGCTGTAATGATCGCCGGGATCTACGACCTGCAGCGCGATTGTCTTTTCGTCAATAGCCTGTTTGCCGTTGAGCAGCGAGAGCTTGCAGCTGGCATCTTCTTTCTGGCGGATGTTCCCGGCATCCATACGGAAGCCAACCTTGCGGGTGGTCATCGCTGCAATGTCAGGCAGTGCTGTTGTTAATTCTTTACCTGCTATAGTAGCTTTTAACTGTAATCCTTTCAATGGTTTCGTAGTAGTATTCACGATCACTACTGCGCCCCAGCGCTCATCATTCTGCTGACCGGTAACGATAAATGGCATGGTGGAATCTGCTTTGCTGATATATACAGGCTGCTGAGGGAATAACAATTGTGCCTGCAGGCCTTGTCTGCCCCAGCTTCTGGCGGTACGCACAAAGAATTCGTTCAGGCCTTTTTTAAGTTGTACAGGAAAATACATCCAGCCATAACGGTATACATCTCCTGCGTGGGGCACGCCGTTCACATACACCATCTGGTGGCCGGAGATATTCAACACAGCTGTTTGCGCGGTAGCTGATTCATAAGTAAGATAGAGGTACCCGTTATTGATGCTTCGTCCGCTGAACGTGCCTGCGCTGTCTGCCGTGATAGCTTGCCAGCTGCCTGCTGCGTCTTTTTCATTAGTGGGAGCGCTGCCGCCTTCCACTGGTGTGATCAGCTTATTGGCATTCAGCAGAAAGGCCAGCTGATCGGTAAAGAGGGCTTGCCTGCCATATTGATGGCATGGCCCGCTGATCAGGCCTTTAGTAAAAACATAGGCTTGCTGGGCATGTAATATGGTATGCGCCAGCAATAAGATCCATAGTAACAGGGTTCGTCTGAGCATCGTGATTTGATATTATCGGTTTACCGGTCAAAATAAAAAATAGGCAAGTTAAACAGAAAAGAATAGGGGAAAGCGGTCATTTACAGGTTTGAGCGTATAGCCGCCTATACCAACTTTAGTGTTATAAGCCAAAGAGAAGAGTGTACTTATCAACGTAAAGCACATTTGCAAATATTTTAATTTAAATTTTTGTTATAAAGTCATAAGAAATGTCAGTATTTTATAGTTCAAAAAAAGGGAACTTTTGCTTTGGGGGAAGCGGGACTGCTTTTACAACCAAATGCCAACATGAACACACTAGATGCTGTATTAGTAGAAAGGTTACATAAAAATGATGTAGCCGCCTTTGATACCCTATACTGGAAGTATCACGAAGTAGTTTACCGCAATATCCTCAAATTTGTAAAGGAGACAACGGTAGCCGAAGATATTTTACAGGAGGTATTTATAAAGCTTTGGGAAAAAAGACAGGAGATCAAAGCCTCTCAATCTGTGGCTGGCTGGTTGTTTGTGATCAGTTTTAATCTATCTGTGAACTATACCCGGAAGAAACTGCGCGAACAGAACCTGCATAAGAAGCTATTGGCGCAGGAACTGGGGGATGAATTATCCCTGGATTATAAGACCATGCAGGAAGGACAGTACCACCTGCTGGAAAAGGCTATTGCCGAATTATCCCCGCAAAGGCGCAAAATTGTTACCCGTTGCAAGCTGGAAGGCAAAACCTATGATGAAGTTGCCAGCGAGCTTAATATCTCCCGTAACACCGTGAAAGAACATCTTTCTGCCGCCATGGTGAAGCTCAATGATTACATCCAGAAGAATGCGGAGCATAAGTTTATAGTGCTCTTGCTGCTGTTCCTCCATAACGACTTATGAAGGGGAAAATGCATAACTTGCCATCAGATGTATATTACTGTTAAATATATGTGATTTTTTTTGGGAATACACCCACCCTTTTTTATCACCTCATTGTATTTAATTTAAACAACCGAACAGCGTGCACAATAGGAAGGAATATCTCAGGCATTTATTACATACCGAGGAGTGGACGATTGCTGAAAGGGAATGGATGCTGCAATATCTGGACGGGAATGATCTTTCGGAGCTGGAGGAAATAGCAGCGGAGGAATTTGATGCAGACCTATTATCTGTCAAGCACACCCTGGACAGGAAACTGTCAGAGAAGCTCTTAAAGAGAATTCATAAGGATATACCCGTTCCCACCGTTTCCAGCGGAAGGAATATACGGGTATACAGCTTACGGATAGCTGCTGCGGCAGCCATATTGCTGGCCGTGGGAATAGGATACTATCGTTTTAGCAGGCAGGCGCCTCCGCAGCAGGTGGTTAGCACCACAAAGGAACGTAAAGTGATCACGCTGCCTGACGGATCGCTGGTATCCCTGGAGCCGGGCTCCACGCTGGAGTATCCGCAGCAGTTTAACCAGGAAAAAAGGGAAGTGAACCTGAACGGTGAAGCTTTTTTTGAAGTGGCCCATAATGATAAGCAGCCTTTTGTGATTCATTCGCCACTGATCAATACCACTGTACTGGCTACTTCCTTTAATATAGAGGCCCGCAATGCAAAAGAGGCGAGAGTAGTGGTGGTAACGGGCCGTGTACAGGTGCTCGCAAAAGGCGAAGCCGACAGCAATGCGCAGGCGATGATCGTAACCGCCAATAAAAGCGCCGTATATAATAAGATGACAGATCACCTGGAGATGAAAGATGCTGCTGACGATGCGCGCTTCTATGCGCAGAAACGTACGGGCAAGTTCATGTACAAAGGTGTGCCGCTTGAGAAAGTGGTGAACGATCTGGAACGATATTATAATACTACGATCGAGACAGATAAGCGGATCAGGTCCTGCGCCTTTAACGGAGATTTTGATATCGATGACGACCTGGACAAAGCGCTTACGCTCATAGCAATATCTTTAAATGCGAATATTCATAAGGACAGCAGTACCAACAGCTATCGCATCACCGGAGGTAGCTGTCAGTAAGAAGTAATCTAAACTAAAACCTAGTAGAAAACCAAAAGTCAATCGCTATTATGAACAGTCCCTATTTGACCCAGCCAAAGTAACCTTTCAGTTACAAGGAGGGTAAGGTTAATCCAGCAAACATTGTATTTGCAGAGAATCTATTGGTGTTTCTGGTGTCGGAAAAACGGCCGGAACGGGCTCCTATGCCCCTGTACTAAGTAGCATTGTGCATAATAAAGTAATACAACAGATTAAGAGTCAACCAAACTGAATCAACTATGATGGAAAGTTACCAATCACCGCCAACCGGTTAGTCAATCATTTACAGGTTTATCCAATGTAAAAATCACTGCGCTGTATAACAGCTGCTGAACTATTGCCTGTTCCTGCAAAAGAACAGGACCGGCAATCTATTTCCTTAACTGTACAAGGCATCCCGTAAAAAACATGCAGGATGCTAATGGCACCCTATTGCCCTATACCTTGTACTTAACGCTAATTAAATCATGCGCATTAAAAAGAGGCTCTTTTTAAAACTATCAACACTGGTGCTGGTGCTCTTAATGAGCACTATGAAAAGCCCGAAAGCGGCAGGTATGAGCACGCAGAACGCGCTCGACAAAAAGATCACCGTCGAATTAAAAGACGTGCTGTTAAAAGATGCACTGGAGAGGATAGGGAATCTGGCCGATATATCATTTGTGTATGTAAATAACGATGCGCTGGATATTAACAAAGTGACGGTTCATGCGCATGATGAAAAAGTAGGTGCGCTGCTTGACAAGCTGCTCACTCCCTATTCCCTTTCCTACTCGCTGGTGTATGACCGTATTGTGATCCGTAAGATTGAAAAGAAAGCTGCACGCGCTGCAGAGGCGCTTAACATTGAACCGGTGATTGTACCGCAGCAAAAAGGTATTATAGATGTAAAGGGTGTGGTTACCTCTGAAAAGAGAGAGCCTTTACCAGGCATCACCGTAGGCGTGAAAGGTGTCGCACGCGGCGCTATTACCAACGAGAAAGGTGAGTTTGAGCTGAAGCGCATCAGCAGCGATGCGATACTGGTGTTCAGCGGCACCGGCTACCGGGTGGAGGAAGTAAACCTCAGCACTTTTAAGGGAGGCCTGCTGGCTATACAGCTGAAAGAAAAGCCAACCAGCCTGCAGGAAGTAGTGGTAACCGGTTTCCAGAATATAGATAAGAACAAATTCTCCGGCGCTGCTACCCGCCTGAAAATGGAAGACGCCAAAATAGAAGGTGTAGCTGATGTGAGCCGCATGCTGGAAGGGCGTGTAGCCGGTGTGGCCATACAGAATGTTTCCGGTACTTTTGGTACCGCTCCTAAAGTACGTATCCGCGGGGCTACTTCCATTAACGGTGATAACAAGCCGCTATGGGTGGTGGATGGAGTAGTGCTGGAAGATGTGGTGAACATCTCCAACGATCAATTGTCCAGCGGTGACCCTACCACCTTGCTGGGTTCTGCCGTTGCAGGCCTTAACTCCAATGATATTGAAAGCTTCGACATCCTGAAAGATGCCGCCGCTACTGCATTATATGGCGCCCGCGCCATGAACGGCGTAGTGGTGATCACTACCAAGAAAGGACGTGTGGGCAAGGCCGTTGTAACCTATACCGGTAACTTCAGCACGCAGCTAAAGCCCAACTACAGCAACTATAATATTATGAACTCCGCGCAGCAGATGTCTGTACTGGGTGAGCTGGAACGTAAAGGTATTCTTACTTCCGACATCCTTTCCCGCGGCGATATTGGCGTATATGGTAAAATGTACGAACGCCTGAACGGGGACGATAACGGCAATTTTCCCCTGGAAAACACGCCTGCCGCCAGAAAAGCATTCCTCATGCGTTATGCCAAGGCGAACACCGACTGGTTTGATATTCTTTTCCGCAACAATTTTATCCAGGAGCATTCCTTAAGCATCTCCACCGGAACTGACAGATCGCAATCCTATTTTTCTACCAGCTATTATGGCGATAATGGCTGGACGATAGGCGACAAAGTGAACCGGTATACCATTAACTATCGCAATAATTATAAATTCTCCGACCGGCTCTCTACCGGTTTTTCTACATTGGGATCTGTGAGGCAGCAAAGGGCTCCGGGCGCTTTAACGCGTACCAGCAACCCGGTGGAAGGTAAGTACGACCGCGATTTCGATATCAATCCCTTCAGCTATTCTCTCAATACCAGCCGTACTTTAACTGCTTTTGACGAGAACGGCAACCTTGAATACTTCAGAAGGAATTTTGCTCCCTTCAACATTATCAATGAGCTGCAGAACAATTACCTGAACCTGAATATGATCGACCTGCGCCTGCAGGGAGATCTCTCCTTTAAGCTGACCGACCACCTGCGTTACGAATTTGTGGGCGCCCTGCGTTATGTAAAGTCTTCCCGCGAGCACCAGATCACGGAGAATGCTAACATGGCCAACGCTTATCGTGCAAACGGTAACGCTACCATTGCTGAAAACAATAAATTTCTTTACAGAGATCCAAACAATCCCGACGGGCAGCCTATTGTAGTATTGCCTTATGGCGGATTCTACAACCGTTCAGAAGATCAGCTGGTAAATTATGACTTCCGCAACAGCCTTACCTATACCAACACTTTTCGCGAGAAGCATAACCTGAACGTACTGGTGGGTCAACAGGTGAAATACGCCGACCGCCAGGCAGCTTCCAATACAGGGTATGGATACCAGTACGAAAATGGAGGCGTACCCTTTATTGACTACCGTATCCTTAAACAAACCATCGAAGGCAATTTTCCTTACTACGGCATGAGCAAAGATTTTGATCGCTTTGCCGCTTTTTACGCAACCTCCACCTATGCTTACGATAGTAAGTATAATCTGACCGGTACGGCCCGTTATGACGGATCAAACCGGTTAGGGCAGTCCCGCAAGGCCCGTTGGTTGCCAACATGGAGCGTGGCAGGTTCCTGGAATGTGGACAGAGAGCCTTTTATGCAACGGGTAAACGTGGTTGACTACCTGACGCTGAGGGCCAGTTATGGACTAACGGCCAGTATGGGGCCTGCCACCAACTCCAACATTGTATATAACACCATCAACACCAATCGCCCTCATCTCAACGAGGTGGAGTCTGTTATCAAACTGGCGCACCTTCAGAATGATGATCTCACATGGGAAAAATTATACACGACCAACGTGGGCGTGGATGCAAGCTTTCTTGACAGAAGGCTGAACCTTAGCATGGACCTTTACACCCGCAAAAGCTTTGACCTGATCAGCATTATCAAAACCTCCGGTATTGGTGGCGAGATCTATAAAGCCGCCAACTATGCCGATATGCAATCGAAAGGTGTGGAAGTAATGATAGGTGGTCAGATCATACGCAGGAAGGACTGGGGCTGGAGAACCAACCTCACGTTCGGTTATAATACCAACAAGATCACCAATGCCAAGAACATTCCCACCATATTTGACCTGGTGGTGGCAGAAGGTGGTAATAAGGAGGGATACCCTGTACGCGGTCTCTTCTCCATTCAATATAAAGGCCTTGACGGCCGTACCGGCCTTCCCCTGTTTGTAGACCAGAATGGAAACAATAAATCCGATGTGTACCTGCAGGATAACCAGACGGCCCACCTCGTATACGAAGGGCCGGTAGATCCTCCCGTAACAGGCGGTTTCTCCAACACCTTTAACTACAAGGCATTTTCACTGAATGTGTTCTTCACTTACCAGTGGGGCAACAAGATCCGCCTGTACCCGGCCTTCAAAACAGACTACTCTGACCTGGACGCCATGCCTAAAGAGTTCTATGACCGCTGGATGATGCCGGGCGAAGAGAAGCTGACAAAGGTGCCTTCCATTGTAGATGCCTTTGAACAGATCTTGTTCGGCGGCGCATATCCTTATAACAATTACAACTATTCAACTGAAAGGGTGGCAAAGGGGGACTTTATCCGTTTGAAAACGGTATCGCTTACTTACCAGATGCCACCGGCGCTCATTAAGCGTGCAGGCCTGAGCATGATGTCGGTTACAGCGGCAGCTATAAACCCCTGGCTAATTTATGCAGACAAGAAATTAAAGGGACAGGATCCGGAGTTCTTCAATTCGGGCGGGGTTGCACAGCCTATCCAAAAACAATTCACGCTCTCATTAAAAGTAGGTATTTAAAAAGGACAGTATGATAAAACAACGTATCATAATCTTCTCTGTGTTTTTAGGGACGATGATATTTGCCGGTTGCAACAAATACCTGGACCAGGTGCCCGATAGTACCTGGACAGACCTCAGCACACCGGAAAAGGTTTCCCGCTTACTGGGAACTGCTTATCCTAAATCCAATTACATCACCTTCTGCGAAGCGATGACCGATAATGTGACCGATAAGGGCACAGGTGTGGTAGAACGGGTGAACCAGGACCCGTTCATGTTCAGCGATGTGCAGAACGACAAAGAAGACTCGCCGGAAGCGTATTGGCATGCCTGTTATAATGCCATCTCTGCCGCTAACCATGCGTTACAGGCCTGCGATAAGGCCGGTAATACGCAGGCCTACATCCGCCAGCGCGGAGAGGCGCTGGTAGCAAGGGCCTATGCCCACTTTATGCTGGTAAACTTCTTCTCAAAATTTTATGATCCCGCTACTGCTGCTTCAGACCCCGGTATACCTTATGTAACGGAGCCGGAAACGGTGGTGATCAAACAATACGAGCGTAAGACAGTGGCCTATGTTTATGATATGGTGGAAAAAGATCTTTTGGAAGGCTTG
>Ga0065165_1000072_pt1 | contig 165049 bp, 143 predicted proteins | sample AraplaMF_Cvi_mMF_FD_63813 | JGI IMG/M metagenome (GOLD analysis project Ga0065165, IMG submission 63813) | Arabidopsis root microbial communities from the University of North Carolina, USA - plate scrape MF_Cvi_mMF (version 2) (version 3) | ecosystem: Host-associated > Plants > Roots >...
CCAGCAGCGCTACATCCTCGATGGCTGGAACGTCACCGGCGACACCTATCTGCGCGATGGCGACGGCTATTTCTGGTACCAGGCCCGCTCCGACGACATGATCATCTCGGCCGGCTACAACATCGCCGGGCCGGAGGTCGAGGCCTGCCTGCTGACGCATGCGGCGGTGGCAGAATGCGGCGTCGTCGGCGCGCCCTGCCCCGAGCGCGGCCAGATCGTGAAGGCCTATGTGCTGCTGCGCGAGGGCTTCACCGGCGATGCGGCCCTGGCCAAGGCGCTGCAGGACCACGTCAAGGCGTCGATCGCGCCCTACAAGTACCCACGCGCCATCGCCTTCGTGACAACACTGCCGAAGACCTCTACCGGGAAGCTGCAGCGCTTCGCCCTGCGCGAGATCGCGCGCCAGGAAGCCTCGGCCTCCTGACTATTGCTTGAGAAAGATCACATCATGACCAGCGGTACGCCGCCCACCGATCCCTCTTCGCGCCGTGCCCGCGCCGTCCTGCCCGAAGGCTGGCCGCAGCCGCGCGGTTATGCCAACGGCATGGTCGCCGAGGGCAAGGTGCTGATGACCGGCGGCCTCGTCGGCTGGGACAGCCAAGGCGTCTTCGCCAAAGGCTTCGTCGCGCAGGTCGGCCAGACGCTCGCCAATATCAAGGCGGTGGTCGAGGCCGGTGGCGGCAAGGTCGAGGATATCGTGCGGCTGACCTGGTACGTCACCGACATCGAAGCCTATCGCAACAGCCTCGCCGAGCTCGGCCCGGCCTATCGCGCCAATTTCGGCCGGCATTTCCCAGCGATGGCGGTGGTTGCCGTCGCGGCGCTGGTCGAGCCCGAGGCAATGGTCGAAATCGAGGCGACGGCGGTATTGGCGGGCTGAGCACTTGCCTCCGGCGTGGTTTCCAAGCTGCTAGGAATTTACCAAGAATTATCCACGATACTCGACGGCGCCATCCTGTCCGGGTGGTGCGTAACCAGGAGTATCGCATGACGAGCATCGGCGGCGTTGGGGGCTTTCGCCCACCACCGCCAGGAAAACCACCGAGCTTCGAAAAGCTCGACGGCAATGCCGACGGGGCGCTCAGCCTCGATGAGTTCGCGGCCGGCGCGCCGAAGGGCGCCGACAGCAAGAAAACCGAGAAGCTGTTCAAGGCGATGGACGCCGACCAGGACGGCTCGGTCAGCAAGGCGGAGTCGGACGCTTTCAAGGCCAAGTTCGAGAAGGCCGACCAGCAGATGCAGGCCCTCCTGCTCATGCTCCAGTCGGATACGGCCAGTACCAAGGCCGACGCCAAGGATGGCGATGACAAGAACTACTTCGCTAAGCTCGACACCAATTCCGACGGCAGCGTCGCCAAGGACGAATTCCTGAAGGCGGTCGCCCCAGACGGCGACAGCTCGAACGGCCTGCTCAGCCGCCTCTTCGCCGCGATGGACGCGGACAAGGACGGCAAGGTCTCCAAGGAGGAGATGGCGGACTTCAAAAAGCAGATGGAGGAGCGCGCCTCGCATCGGCCGCCTCCGCCACCGCCGCCGGCGGAGATCACCGGCGCGTCGGAAGCCTATGGCCAGACCTACCAGCTCGGAGCACGTGCTTCCGCTGGCACGACCTACTCCCAGGCGGCTTAAGTCACCGCTTGCGCAACGCCGGGCCGGCAGAAGGCCGTCCGGCGCTCTTCACATCTTCCGGGCCTAGATCCCCGCTCCGTCATAGAGCGCAGGCGGCGCCCTCCTCGCCCATATTTTGGCATGCAGGCCCTTCAGCAGCGGCCGCAGCACGATATCGCCGAGCCCCAGCACGGCCGCGAGAGCCCATTGTCCCGTCGTTAGCGCCACCGCGGCGAAGACGAGCGAGCCGCTCGCCAGACGCCAGCTCGCCGCCTCGAACCAGGCGCGCCGCTCTTGAGCGCCACGCCAGCCGACGAGACGCAACGCCGCGCGGCGGGCAGCGCCGACATCCGCCACCGAACGATCGTTCGGTTTATTCGCACGGGTCTCGATGAAGCCGAAGGCGACCGTCTGGTTGCTGAGCCTGTCGATCAGGATGAAGCCGCCGAGCTCGCGGCTACGGGCGTAGTCGAGCACAGCGAGCTGGCGGTCGAGCGTCAGCGTCGCCAGGCCGATGCCGTTCATTGCCAGGCTTTCGGCCGGCGCCTCGGCATAGCTCTCGATGTCGACGCTGTGATGCAGCCGCACGATCTGGGCGTTGGCGGTCGCCGTGGCGAGCTTGAGGATGAACTCGCCGCCCTCGCGCAACGCCGCCTCGCCGGTCCAGAGCAGGCGCGCCTGCAATTCCTGCTTCACGACAGGGGCGTGCGCGAGCGAGGCGATGACGTCGCCGCGGGAGATGTCGATCTCGTCGGCGAGCGTGACCGTCACCGACTGGCCGGCGCTCGCCTGCGAGACGTCGCCGGAGGGCGCGAGGATGCGCGCGATCGTGCTGCGGCGGCCCGATGGCAGCGCCGCGACCGCATCGCCGACGCGCAGCCGTCCGCGCGCGACAGTCCCGGCGAAGCCGCGGAAGTCGAGATCGGGCCGATTGACCCATTGCACCGGCAGGGCGAAGCCGGTTTCGATCTCCGCCTCGGCGACGACCACGACGGATTCGAGCAGAGGCAGCAGCGCCGGGCCCCGATACCAGGGCGTCAGCCTGGAGAGGCTGGTGACGTTCTCGCCGTCGCGGGCCGAGACCGGGACGAAATCGATGCTGGCGAAGCCGAGACCCGCGACCGCCTTGCGGTAGTCCTGTTCTATCTGCCGGAAGACCGCCTCGTCATAGCCGACCAGGTCCATCTTGTTGATGGCGACGACGACATGGCGGACGCCGACCAGCGAGACGATGAAGGAGTGCCTGCGCGTCTGCGGCAGGAGGCCCTTGCGGGCGTCGATCAGGATGATGGCGAGATCGGCGGTCGAGGCGCCGGTCGCCATGTTGCGGGTGTACTGCTCATGGCCTGGCGTGTCGGCGACGATGAAGCTGCGCTGATCGGTCGAGAAATAGCGATAGGCGACATCGATGGTGATGCCCTGCTCGCGCTCGGCCGAGAGCCCGTCGACCAGCAAGGCAAAATCGGGCGCAGCACCCTGCGTGCCGAACTTGCGGGAATCGCTGTCGAGCACGGTGAGCTGGTCGTCGAAGACCGCGCCGGCCTCGTAGAGGATACGCCCGATCAGCGTCGACTTGCCGTCGTCGACCGAGCCGCAGGTGATGAAGCGCAGCAAAGCGCGGGCGCTGCCCTCGGTGCTCTGACCCTGATCGTTGGCGGGATGCGGCTGGCCAGCCGGAGCGGGCTGGCCCTTCAACTTCGCGAGCGCCGCCATCAGAAATAGCCTTCCTGCTTCTTCTGCTCCATCGAGCCGGAGCCGTCATGGTCGATGACGCGCCCTTCGCGCTCGGAGGAGCGTGAGGCCCGCATCTCCGCGATGATGTCGGTGAGGTTCGCAGCCTCGCTCTCGACCGCTCCGGTCAGCGGGTAGCAGCCGAGCGTGCGGAAGCGGACCATGCGGGTCTCGAGCTTCTCGCCGGGCAGCAGCTCCATGCGCTCGTCGTCGCGCATGATCCAGGCGCCGTTGCGGCGCACGACCGGCCGCGGCGCCGCGAAGTAGAGCGGCACGACCGGGATGTTCTCGAGCGCGATGTAGTCCCAGACGTCCTTCTCGGTCCAATTCGAGAGCGGGAAGACGCGGAAGCTCTCGCCCTGGGCCTTGCGCGTGTTGAACAGCCGCCAGGGCTCCGGGCGCTGGTTCTTCGGATCCCAGCGATGCTGGGCCGAGCGCAGGGAGAACACCCGCTCCTTGGCCCGGCTCTTCTCCTCGTCGCGCCTGGCTCCGCCGAAGGCCGCGTCGAAGCCGTATTTGTCGAGGGCCTGCTTCAGCCCTTGCGTCTTCATCACGTCGGTGTGGAGGCGCGAGCCGGAGACGAACGGGTTGACGCCGGCGCGCACGCCCTCCTCGTTGATGTGCACGATCAGGTCGAGCCCGAGCCGGCTGGCGGTCTGGTCGCGAAAGGCGATCATGTCCCGGAACTTCCAGGTCGTGTCGACATGGAGCAGCGGGAATGGCGGCTTGCCGGGGTAGAAGGCCTTCATGACGAGATGCAGCAGGACGGCCGAGTCCTTGCCGATCGAATAGAGCAGCACCGGTTTCTCGCAGGTCGCGGCGACCTCGCGGATGATGAAGATCGCCTCGGCTTCGAGCTTCTGCAGATGACTGAGCTGGATCACGCCAAAACCTCCGCGGCCGGCTCCGACCGCACCAAACGACCATCGGGGCCGACATGCAGGCCGCATTCCTTGGCGGCCTCCTCTTCCCACCACCAGCGCCCGGCCCGCTCCGGCTCGCCCGGCTGGATAGCGCGAGTGCAGGGCTGGCAGCCGATCGAGAGGAAACCCTTCTCATGCAGCGGGTTGAGCGGGACGTCGTGCTCGCGGGCGAAGGCCAGTGCCTGGTCGCGCGACCAGTCGAGCAGCGGATTGAGCTTGATCAGCCCGCGCTCGCTGTCGACTTCGGCGAGGGCGACACCGCCGCGCGCAGCCGACTGATCGGCGCGCAGGCCGGTGACCCAGGCCGCAGCGCCGGCGAGCGCCCGGCCGAGCGGCTCCACCTTGCGGACATTGCAGCAGGCCTTGCGGGCTTCGATCGAATTGTAGAAGCCGTTGATGCCGTGGCCGCGCACGAAGGCCTCGACGGCATCGTGCCGCGGATAGAACGGCGTGATCGTGATGCCGTAGCGCGCCTCGGTCTGCGCCCAGAGCGCATGGACCTCGCCGAAGAGCCGGCCGGTATCGAGCGTGACGATCTCGATCGGCAGATCTTGCGTCGCGATCAGGTGGGTGACGACCTGGTCCTCGAGGCCGAAGCTGGTGGTGAAGACGAGGCGCCCACCAACGTTCCGCACCAGTCCCGCGAGGCGCTCGGCTGCATCCGACGTTCCGAACGCAGCATTGAGGTTTTCGGCCTGTTCCTGCAACTCGAACATGTGCTTGCTCTGGGCAGGCGGGTTCGGCGGGAGCTGCATAGCGGTGCTCTCGCCTCTCGCCACCCGCCATACCATCGGTCGGTGGGACGTTCTGTAAATCGAACAATCCACATATAGCCTGAATGTTATTCAATCAATTTACATCAGGTAGCGTGAAATTTCTTATTTCGGATCAGATGGAGAAGATCCTTCCCGGCGGTCGCACGCCGGCCCGCGAAAACCGCCTCGCCCTGCCCCTCGGACAGGAACTTTCGCTTCCTCGCTCGCGTTGACGAAAGGACGCAGGCCGAGCCTGCTTTGCAACAGGGGATCACGATGGCCAATTCCGCGAACCAGGCGGTCGAGAGCCTACGCAAGGAACAGCGCGAGCAGCGCAAGGACGAGAAGAAGGCCGGCGGCTCAGCCGAAAAGCAGCTCGACAAGGCGCTGAAGGATACCTTTCCCGCCAGCGACCCTGTCGCGCCGCAAAGCCCGACAAAGGCAGGCGCACCAAAACGTCGGAGCTGATGCTGACAGGTTCCCGTCGCGGACGCAGCTACGCTACCCCATCTCGACCTGACGAGATGGAGACGACTATGCCTGAGCGTGCCAGAGTGGATGCCTTCGTCGCCGCGGTTGTGAGCGGCGACCATGTCGGCGCGATCCGCGATTTCTATACCGACGACGCGACGATGCAGGAGAACGCCAACGAGCCGCGGCGCGGCCGCGAGGCGCTGATGGCCCATGAAACGCAGGCCCTGGCGCGGCTGAACAAGATGCACACGCATCCGCCCGTCGCGGTGCTGGTCGACGGTGATCACGTCGCCGTCCGCTGGATTTTCGATGCCACCGACAAGACAGGCGTGACGCGCCGGCTCGAAGAGCTCGCCTTCCAGCGCTGGCAGGGCGATCGGATCGCCGAAGAACGCTTCTTCTACGATACCGGAAGCGCTTGGCAGGTCGTCGGATAGGCCGTCAGCGCAGGCCGCTCGGCCCGACCGTCAGCTTGTCGCCGATCTGAATGAATTTCAGCGGGTTGCGCGCTTCGTCCGACAGCCGTGTCTCGTAGTGGAGATGCGGGCCGGTCGAGCGGCCGGTCGAGCCGACACGCCCGATGACCTGCCCTGCGGCGACGAGTTGCCCTTCCTTGACGTCGAAGGCCGAAAGATGGCCATAGCGCGTCGTGACGCCATTGCCGTGATCGAGCTCGACGAGATTGCCGTAGCCGCCGGCAACCTCGGCGCGCAGCACCTTCCCTGCCCCAGCGGCATGCACCGGCGTACCGGTCTCGCCGCGGAAATCCATGCCGGCATGCATCGCGGTGCCACCGGTGAACGGATCGGAACGCGGGCCGAAATTGCTGGTGGTGGTGTCGTCGGTAGGGACCGGGCGCTGAAATGGCACGATGGTCGCGAGGTCACGCCAGCGCCCGAAAAGCGCGCGCGCCTCGCCGAGCTGCATCAGAGCATGCTCGAAGGTCCCGGGCTTCACCGTCATCGGTATGAGCGGGCCGCCCATGCCGGGCTGGCCCGGGGGCAGCTTGACCTTGGCCGGGTCGAGACCGATCTCGGTCAGCGCGGTCTTCACCTCCTGCACACGGCCGACGAGCTGGCGGCCCAGCGCCGGGAGCTGCTGGTTCTGGCCATTCTGCACCCGGTCGAGCGATTGGCCGAGTGTGGCGATGCGCTGGTCGAGCGACATGGTCTCAGCTGCCTTGACCGCCGCAGCGACCTGCCGGCGCTGCTGCGCCAGCACAGCGGGATTGACGCGGTCGAGGACATTCTGGCCGTCGGCGAACTGGTTGCCGCCCGGCGCCCGCGCGCCGCCTTGCGGCAGGATCGGGCCGACCGCCTGGCCGGTGAGCGCACCGAGCAGGGCCTGGCGGGCCTCGAGCTCGATCTGGCGGGTGATCAGGTCGGCGAGCTGGTCGCCCGCCTTGCCGGAGGCAGCGGGCTGGCCCGGTTGCGCCGGCAGGCCGGGCGAATTGCCGGAGGCGACGATGGCGCTGACGAGGCGACGCTGCAGCGCCTTGAGTTTCTCGTCATAGCTGCTCTGCAGGATCGCCTGCTCCTGCTGGAGCGCGGCGACTCGGCTCTTCTCCTCGTAGAGCAGGTAGCCGGTGACACCGGCGCCGATGATCGCCAGCACCGCGAGCGACCAGGGCAGCAGCCCACCGCGTCCTCCTCCCGATCTCCCGCCGCCGCTGCGGGGACGCCGCGGCGTTTCGCTCTCCGGCTGGAGGGAGGTCGTGCTGGCGGCCTCGTCGGGCCGTCGTTTCAGGCGAACCGGTTGCACGCTTTCTCTCCTGATCCCGGCCAGCCGCATCCGCGTAGGCCCAACTCGGCCTCCGCCAAACGACAGGCTGCAAGTATAGCGCAAACAGAGCTTGGCAGCGATCCGTGCCGCGCTAAGCTGCGGCCCGGCAGTTCCTCTGCGGCATCCGCGCCGACGGGCTGCCCCCACGCCAGAATGCCTACCTCGCCCGAACTCCGTGAACCTCCCAGCGGGAGATGGCGCCATGGCGGCCGATATCGCCGTTCACATGTACAACAACTCCTATCCGGAGTTCGAAGCCAATTTCAAAAGGAAGATGGCGCACGGCGCGACGCTGCCGTTCCGGCAAGTCGGCGCCTATCACAAATCGACGCCGCGGCAGGTGGTCGACGCGGTCAAGTCCGTGGTCGGGAACGATCGCGTCGCGATCATGCGGATCATGTCGCACGGCAACAGCGGGGTCTTCTATTTCCCCGGCTTGTGGAACTACAACCTGATCGCCCTGGAATATGCCGACCTGCGCAGCATCTTCACCCCGCTGGCGCGCCTCGAGATCCATGGCTGCGGCATTGCCAGTGAGACGGACGTGCTGAAGCCTGGCGCCAATCCGCAAAGCCCGCGCCGCTCCGACGCCGTGCCCGGCACCTTCACCGGCAACAAGAACGGCCAGGGGCTGCGCTATCTGAAGCGCGTCGCCTCGTTCTTCAACGTCCCCACCGTCGGCGCCGTCAACGTCCAGCCGGCCGACAGCTGGAGCTATGAGGGCGACACCGTCACCGCCTACCCGTTCAGCGACAAGTTCTACATGGACAGCGAAGGCACGCGCATCTGGGATTTCGAGGCACAGAGCCGAGCCGCCAATCAATTCAAGGACTTCATCATCAAGACCTATGTGAAGACACGGCAGTTCAAGGAGGCGCTGCGTCAGTTCAAGGAACTGGCGCAGAGCTATCGGAACACGGTGGCCGGCCAACAGGCTGCTCGCATCCTCACGGTCCAGGACGTCGAGAGCATGCTGGACCCGCTCGTCCCGGATTGAGGCCGGCGGCGCAAGACAACCGGACCCGATCCGTGAGGTGAACCAGCTCAGCTGCAGGCGTAGTGGAACGCGCCGTCCTCGATCGTGACCTTGGCCTCGGTCAGCGGCTTCTTCTCCAGCTGCAGATTTAGGATGCTGCGCGACAGCGCCGGCAGCATCGAATTGGTGATGATGTTGTCGATCATGCGTCCGCCCGAATCCGGGTCGTTGCACTGGGCGACGATGTGCTCGACCACCGCGTCGTCATAGATGAAGGCGGCGTTGTGGTTGTCGCGCAGGCGCTTGCCGATACGCCCGAGCTGCAGCCGGACGATGCCGCCCAGCATCTCGCCCGAGAGCGGGTAGTAGGGGATCGTGACGAGGCGGCCGATCAACGCCGGCGGGAAGACCTTGAGCAGCGCCGGCCGCAGCGCGACCGCGAGTTCCTCGGAATCCGGACGGCTGCTCTCGTCGCCGGCCATCCGCATGATCTCGTCGGTGCCGACATTCGAGGTCAGGATGATCAGCGTGTTCTTGAAGTCGATGCGCCGTCCGGTGCCGTCCTCCATCGTGCCCTTGTCGAAGACCTGGAAGAACAGCTCGTGCACGTCGGGATGGGCCTTCTCGACCTCGTCGAGCAGCACCACCGAATACGGCTTGCGGCGCACGGCCTCGGTGAGGCGTCCGCCTTCGCCATAGCCGACGTAGCCGGGAGGCGCGCCCTTCAGCGTCGAGACGGTGTGGGCTTCCTGGAACTCGCTCATATTGATGGTGATGACGTTCTGCTCGCCACCATAGAGCGACTCGGCTAGCGCCAGGGCCGTCTCGGTCTTGCCGACGCCGGATGGGCCGCAGAGCATGAACACGCCGATCGGCTTGTTCGGATTGTCGAGCTTGGCGCGGCTGGTCTCGATGCGCTTGGCGATCATGCCGATGCCGTGCCCCTGCCCGACCACCCGCTTGTTGATCGTGTCGGCGAGGTTGAGGACGGTTTCGATCTCGTCCTTGACCATGCGGCCGACCGGGATGCCGGTCCAGTCGGAGACGACCGAGGCGACCGATTGCTCGTCGACATGGGCGTAGATCATGCGGCCCGCCGGATCGATCGCACCGAGTGCGTCGAACTTCTCGCGCAGGCTGGCGCGCGTCGCCTCCGGATCGGCCGGCGCTTCGGCTCCTGCGGCCTCCGCCGGCGCCTCGCCATCGGCAGGCGCAGCCTCCACGGCCGGCTTCTCCCCGAGCTTGCCGCGCAGCAGCGTGATCTCCTCGACGAGGGCGAGCTCGGAAGCCCAGTCGGCCTCGAGCGTCTCCAGCTTCGCCGTCAACGCGGCGCTCTCCTCGTCGATCTTGCCGAGCCGCTCATCGGTGGCGTCGCCGAGATCCTTGTCGGCGATCAGGGCGATCTTCTCCTTCTCCAGCGCCGCGATGGCGACGCGGGCGTCCTCGATCGCCGCCGGCGTCGCGGTCTGGCTGATCGCGACGCGGGCGCAGGCGGTGTCGAGCAGGCTCACCGCCTTGTCGGGCAATTGCCGCGCCGGGATATAGCGCGAGGAGAGCTGGACGGCGGCAACGATGGCGGCATCGGAGATGCGGACCTTGTGGTGCTTCTCCATCGGCCCGATCAGGCCGCGCAGCATGGTGCAGCAGCGCACGACGTCGGGCTCGTCGACCTGCACCGGCTGGAAGCGCCGGGTCAGGGCCGGGTCCTTCTCGAAATACTGGCGATACTCGGACCAGGTCGTCGCCGCGATGGTGCGCAGCGTGCCGCGGGCCAGAGCCGGCTTCAACAGGTTGGCAGCGTCACCCGTGCCGGCAGCCCCACCGGCGCCGATCAGAGTGTGCGCCTCGTCGATGAACAGGATCACCGGCGTCGGCGAGGACTGGACCTCGTCGATCACCGAGCGCAGACGCTGCTCGAACTCGCCCTTCATCGAGGCGCCCGCCTGCATCAGGCCGATATCGAGGGCGCAGACCTTGACCCCGCGCAGCGGTGGCGGCACGTCGCCGGCGACGATGCGCTGGGCGAAGCCCTCGGCGATCGCGGTCTTGCCGACACCGGCCTCGCCGGTGAGGATCGGATTGTTCTGGCGCCGGCGCATCAGCACGTCAATGACCTGGCGGATTTCGTCGTCGCGGCCGAGGATCGAATCCATCGTGCCCGAGCGTGCCTTCTCGGTCAGGTCCTGCGAGAAGCGGTCGAGCGCGGTCGTGCCCTTGGCGCCCTCGGCCTGCTCGGCGCCGGGCGTGCCGGCGGCGCGCAGCCCCGAGCCGTCCATCGGCCGCAGGTTCTCCTCTTCCGAGTCCTTCCAGATCTTGGAGTAACCCGCTGCCAGCTCCTCGACCGGGATCTTGCCGAATTCCTTGGAGATACCGACCAGCGCCCGCTTGAGCTCGAGTGATTTCAGCGCCGCGACCAGGACATGGCCGGTCCTGATCTGCGTCTCGCCGAAGAACAGCGTGGCGTAGTGCCAACCGCGGTCGAGCACATCGACGACGTTGTTGGCGACGCCGGGCATCTCCGTCTCATTCTTGCGGAAGCCCTCGATGACGCCGCCGATATCGGTGGCAAGCCGGGCCATGTCGAGGCCGTAATGCTGCGCGGTCAGCCCGATATCGGTCGAGCGCCGCTGCAGGATCTGGGCGAGCCAATGCGCCAGCTCGACATTGCGGTTGCCGGCGCCCTTGGCCTGGCGCAGCGCCTGGATGAAGGCTTCATAACCGACGCGGTTGAGTTTGCCGGTGACTGCTTCGAGACTGATATCGGCCATGACTGCCCCCTATCGTTTCGTTTGTGTCTGCTGGCTGCGTTTCAGCCGCATGCGTTCGGCGGGGTGGAAACGGGCGTCGCGGCGCAGGCTGCCGTCCGGCACGTTCCAGTTCGGCGAGACCCAGCTTGACCAGCCCAGCGCGCCGGAGCGGCCGAGCTGCATGGGCTGGACCTTGCCGACCGGCAAAGCGAGCTCGACATCCCATTCGAACTGCTCGCCGAGATAGAAGAATACCGCATCGGCCAGGGGCTCGCAGCGATCGCCATTCGGCAGGAAGCGATTGAACTGCTCGAGGTCACGCGCGACGAGCTTGACCCGGAACTTGTCCTCGACGCTGTAGACGCTGGCGCCGAGCAGGACATTGCTGCCCAAAGCGCATTGGCCGCGGCCGAGCTTGGTGCGATCCTCCGGATCGAAGACCAGCCGCATGCCGACGAACTGTTCGACCTCGACCTCGATGTCGAACAGCCCCGCAAGCAGGCTGCGCAGGCGCGAGGCCGACTTGGCCTGTGCACCGGCGAGGCCGGCATGGGCGAGCTTCTCCGGATCGGGGACGCTGTCGCGATCCTGGTAGGGCTTCGAGCCCAGGCCGACCATGCTGCCGACATAGGCAACGAAGCGATCCTTGTCCGGCCGATCATGCTGCGCGATCGGACGTGAATCGGCCCAGGCGCGATAGAAGAGCTGCAGGAAGCGGTGGTTGAAGATGTCGAGGAAGCGCGGGAACGCGTCGTCGCGGACGAGCTGCCAGTGATAGCTCTCCTCGGTGGTCGCCAGCGGCAGCGCGCCCTGCGGGCCGAGCAGGCCGAGGAACTTGACGAAGAGCCGCAGGCGCCCCTGCAGGTCGCGATCGGCCTCGGCGAAGGTCGAGGCCGGGAAGTCCATATAGGCCTGCTCACCGAGGGCGATGTATTCGTCGCGCCGCGCTGCGACATCGCCGATGCGCTCGCGCTCTGGGAAGCTGCGCTCGATCCGGCGCAGCACCGCGTAGAAATCGTGGCGCCAGGGCTCGGCCCGCAGTCCCTCGACGAAAGGCGGCTCGACGCGCAAGACATCGAGCGCGGCGGGATTCGGCAGCGTGGGCGCGGTCTCGTTCACAGGATCCGCCTCGTGCCGGCGCGCGGCGGCCAACGCATCACCTCGCCGCGCTCGACCGTGCGGATCACGGTCTGGGTGAAATGGTTCATCGCGGCGTATTCGGCGAAGAAGCGGTCGAGCACCGCCCCGAGCAGGAAGACGCCGCTGCCTTCGAAAGCCTTCTCGTCGAGAACGACAGTGATCTCGAGGCCGCGGGCCGCGCCGGTTCCGGCCCGCTGCGGGAAGCGCCGGATCACCGGGCGGCTGTCGACGCTCTTGATGCCGCGGATGCGGCGTTCGGTTGCACTGTCGGCGAGGTCGGCGAAGAGCGAGAGCATCTCGCGCAGGGCCTCGGCATTCTGGCCGGCGCCGCGCTGGACGAGGCCGAGATGGTTGAGGCTGAGCAGGTTGATCAGCCGCCAGGCGACCACGCCGGTGCTCGCCATCTCGGAGCGGAGCCGCAGCTGCGAGACGATCGGCTCGCGCGGCTGCGTCGGGCCGGCGAGGCAGGTCACGTCGAGCACGACATTGTCGATCAGGCGGAAATCGGCGCCGCCGATACCGGTCGGCAGATGCTCGGTGAGGTGGCGATTGGAGCAGAGGGCGCGAACGCTGAGCTCGGCCACGGAAGCCGCATCTGACACCGTTGCCGGCTCATAGAGCGAGAGGAACATCTCGGTGCCGGTATAGTCCGACGCCCTGCCCTCGCGGCGCTCGGCCGATGAGCGGCGCCGTGGCAGGCGCCGGTGCGTGTAGAGCAATCCTTGTGTCGGCGAGGCGCCCTCGGGCGAGGAATAGAGTGGATGGACCGGCTGCTTGTCACGCCCGCCGGTATAGTGCGCGTAGACCTCGAGGATCGAATGCGGCTCGTAGTCGAGCATGCGGCTGCGATCGGGCACGACATGATACTCGTGCTCGTTCCTGCGCACCGGGATGCGGTCGGTGGTCTTCTCGAACAGGTTCACCGCCGGCGCTGCATAAAGAGCGAAGCTGGTGCGCTGCACCGCGGCCGACAGGCGCGGGCTGACCTCGTCGAAGACGAAGAGCACGTCGACGGTCTTGGCCTTGAGCCGCGACATCACCTTGTCGAGGCCCGTCAGTTTGAAGCCGAGAAACTTGCGTGGGAACCAGAACTGTTCGCGCAGCAGGTCGAAGCCGCGGAAGATCCGGGTATCGGCCGGCAGCAGCGCCTCGTCCTCGTCGAAGCCGATCTGCTCCACCGAGCACTCTGCACCCGAGAGCACGACAGGATCGCCGAACTCGTCGAGATAACGGAAATAGAGGCCGAGGCGATCGCCGAAGATCTGCTCGTAGAGCGCGATCGCGTCGGCTTCGCTGCCGAGCAGGTGCACCGTGAGATCACGCGTCTTGCAGCCGGCAAACCAAGCTGCCGGCAGCTTCTTCGCTTCTTCCGGTGATGGCTCCTCGGCCGGGTTGCTGGCGACGCGATGCGTCAGCGACAGGCGCAGACCTGAGAGCACCCGCCCGTCGATCGGCAGGCCAAGCGCCTGCAGCGATCCCGGCGCGGCGATGTATTCGGCGGAGGCCACGTCGAACGGCCAGAGCGTCACCGTCGAGCCGAGCCTATAGCGGCAGGCGACACGCCGGTCGCGCTCGACATAGGTCGCGTCGAGATAGGAGCCGTGCGGCACCTCGACGCCGTCACGCAGGGCCGGGTCGCCATAGGTCGGCGCGATCCCGGCGAGCAGCGCCGAGGGCGTCGGTGCCAGATAGTTCGGAATCAGCTGCTCGAGCAGGTTGTTGGTGAATTCGGGGAACTCGTGCTTGAGCTTGAGCTGGACGCGCGCGGCGAGGAAGGCGGCGCCTTCGAGCAGGCCGGCGACCATCGGGTCCATGCGCTCGCCGACAAGCCCACCGAGCCGTTCGGCGATCCCGGGATACTCCTCGGCGAACTCCTTCGTATGCTCGGTGAAGAGCCGTAGTTCGCGATTGTAGAAATCGAGGAATTCCTGGTTCATGAGGCGCTATCTATTCTTGATGGCGATCTTGCCGGTATCGAGCTCGACATCGGCGACGAACTGTACCGGGATATTGAGCGGGTCGCAGTTCAGATCGGCGCGCACAACGAAACGGATCTTCAGCTCCGCCTTGTCGAGGCTCTCGTCGCGCTCGACCATGATCGACTGCTTCAGCAGGCGCGGTTCGTAGGCGAGCAGGACCTGAGCGAGCTCGTCCTTGATCGAGCCGACCCTGTATTCGTCGATCGACTTGTTCTGGACATCCGGGAACCCGTAGTTGAGCACCGAGCGGCGGACATGATCGAAGCGCGCCAGATCGACCGACGAGCCGAAATTGATCGTGTTGACCAGGGCATCGAGATCGACGGCGATCTCGTGGCGCAGCTTGCTTTCGGTGATCGCGGCCCGTGGCGCGGCCCGGCGGCCGGCCACGACCCGCTCTCCACCTGAATCGCGCAAATCGAGATGAACCTTCGCGTCCTTGCTGCGATGCGCTTCGCGGAAAGCGAACATCAGCGGCGGGCGCAACCGGTTCTTCGCCTTGGGATCAGCCATCTGCGCATTCCCGAACGCGGTTACTCAAAGCGATGGACTCCCGGCGATTGCTGCCGCAATCGCGGGGAGTCCGTTCGGAGCTTGACAGGAGCGGTGGCGCCGGTCGAGGCGCGCGCCGCGAACCGCCAGGCCGGGCCCGCCAGGGCGAGCCCGGTCGCAGCGGCTTCTTATTCCTTGTTTTCCTTGGCGTTCCAGGTGCCGGTCGAGGTCGCGCCGAGCGAACCGTCCTTGTTCTGGACCTTGTACTCGTACTTGATCTTGGTGAAGTTCAGCGAGAACTGGTCGGTCGGGACCGGGTTGCCGCCGGTCGAGTCGCCGGACTGGTAGCTCGACACCAGCAGGTCCTCGAGGGTGACCTTGTAGAACTCCTGCTGCTCCTTGCCCTGCTTGCGGACGTGGAGCACGGCCTTCTTGATGTGCTCGCCGGTGCAGCACTTCAGGAACAACACCGGCGAAGCCTTGCTGACATTGGCCGTGCAGTGCAAGTCCTGGAGGCTGACCTTGCCGGAGCCGCCGCCCATGCCGGCGCCATGCGAGCCGGAGTTGCTGGCGCCCCAGGAGAAGGATTCGATCTCGATCGTCTCCTTGTGCTTGGAATCCTGGCTTTCGCCCTTGATGCCGTCGATCTCAAGCAGGAAGTCGCTTGCCATGATGCTCTCCAATGATTGGCTGTTTCAGGTTCAGGTGATTTAGGCATAGAACTCGCGTCGCTTGGAGAGCTCCCCCCATGCGTCGCCACTCTCCCTGCGCGATCAGCGCAGGGCCAACTATTGTCCTGGGTGTCCTGCGCGCTTAAGGCGCGCCTGGCTCAGGTCTTGGGCGCCGGCAGGCGCGAGACGAGACTCAGACCGATATCCATGCCCTCGAGCTGGAAATGGGGCCGGAGATAGAACTTGGCCGAATAGTAGCCAGGGTTCTCCTCGTCCTCGAAGACGTCGATGCGCGCTTCGGACAGGGGCTTGCGCGACTTCGTCTCCTCGCTGGAGTTCAGCGGATCGCCGTCGACATATTCGGTGATCCACTCCTGCAGCCAGCGACGCAGGGGTTCGCGCTCCTTGTAGGAGCCGACCTTGTCCCGCACCATGCACTTCAAGTAGTGCGCGAAACGCGACACGGCGAACATGTAGGGCAGACGCGAGGACAGGTTGTCGGAGGCCGTCGCCGCGACGCCGTCCGGCCCGAAGAAGGCCTTGGGCTTGTAGAGCGACTGCGCGCCGATGAACGCCGCCTTGTCCGTATTCTTGCGATGGATCAGCGGGATCAGGCCGGACTTGGCCAGCTCAGCCTCGCGGCGATCGCTGATCGCGATCTCGGTCGGGCACTTCAGGTCGACGCCGCCGTCGTCGGTCGGGAAGGTATGGGTCGGCAGGTTGAGCACCTCGCCGCCCGACTGGACGCCGCGGATGCGTGTGCACCAGCCATACTCCTTGAAAGCCCGATTGATGTTCACCGCCATGGCATAGGCGGCGTTCATCCAGGCGTACTTCTCGCCCTTGTGGCCGTCGGTGTCCTCCTCGAAGGCGAACTCCTCGACCGGCTCCGACTTCGCCCCGTAGGGAACCCGCGAGAGCACGCGCGGCAGGCACAGCCCGACATAGCGGGAGTCGGCCGCATCGCGCAGGCCCTTCCAGGCCGCGTAGTCGGGCGTGTCGAAGACCTTGCCGAGATCGCGCGGATTGGAGAGCTCCGTCCAGGAGTCCATGCCCATCAGCGTCGGATCGGCGCCGGCGAAGAAGGGAGCGTGGGCGGCGGCGGCAACCTTGGAAAGGTCACGCAGCAGCTGCACATCGGCCGGGACGTGGCTGAAATGGTAGTCGCCGACCAGGGCACCGAAGGGCTGACCGCCGAGCTGGCCGAATTCCTGCTCGTAGATCTGCTTGAAGAGCGGGCTCTGGTCCCAGCGCGCGCCGGGATAGGTCTTGAGATTGCGGTAGAGCTCGCTCTTGCCGACGTTCATCACCTTGATCTTCAGCTGCGAGTCGGTCTCGGAGTTGAAGACGAGGTAGTTGAGGCCGCGCCAGGCGCTCTCGAGCTTCTGGAATTCCGGTGCGTGCAGCACCTCGTTCATCTGCTCGCTGAGCTTGGCGTCGAGCCGAGCGATCATCTCCTCGATCGTATCGAGGACATCGCCCTTGATCAGCGTGGAGTCCGCGAGCGCCTGGTTGACCAGGGTCGCGACCGCATTCTCGACCTCGCTCGCCGCCCGTTCGGTCTTGGGCTTGAAACTCTGCTTCAGGAGCGAGGAGAAATCGTCGACGTCGCGGGTTTCGGCAGCCGCTGCGCCGGGTTGTTGGATCTGTGCTTCCGCCATGGCCGCCTCGCTTACCCGTTGCCGTCCTGCTTGTCGTCACCAGCCGGCTTTTCGCCGAGCTTGTCCTTCAGCGCCGCCATCAATTGCGGATCGGCCAGCAGAGCCTTGAGCTGATCGCTGGCGGCGACCTTGCCGTCCATGTAGCGGAGCAGGTTGGCGAGCTGTTCACGCGCCTCCAGCAGCTTGGCCGTCGCAGGAATCTGGCGGGCGATCGCAGCCGGGGTGAAATCGTCGAACTTCTTGAACTTCAGCGAGACGGAGAGCTTGTCGCCCCCCTCGCCGCCGAGCTTGTTCGGCACGGTGAACGCGGCGCCCGGCTCGATCGCGGCCATGCGCTGGTCGAAATTGTCCATGTCGACGTCGAGAAACTTGCGCTCGCCGACATCCGGCTTCTCGACGGCCGAGGCATTGCCGGAGAGATCGGCGAGGACGCCCATGACGAAGGGCAGCTCGACCTTCTGATCCGCGTTATACGGATCCTCGTAGGTGATGTGGACCCGCGGCGGCCTGTTGCGGCGAATGAATCTCTGCCCTGAATCTCCGGCCATGACGGCGCCCCTTCCTCTAGAGGCATCACGCAAAGACAGCGTGATACCACGCTTACGATCTCGCTCGCTATACCATACACACTTGCCGATCGCTTGACAGTTCTCATCGAACTGCAGGCATCGGCGGCGCGAGAGTTCAGCCAGCCTCGTTTTGCAGATGGATGACGATATTCACATCCGCCGAACGAATGAGGTGCGACGGTCGGTCAACCGGCCGGCGCGACATCATTCGTCGCTGCTCTGCCTTATGCCGACTTCAGGGAGGATATCGCTCAGCAGCGACAGAAAATCTTGCTGCGCCAGCCCACAGGCCTTCTCCATCAGCAGCGGCACGGGATTGGACGGCTCGGCATGACGGTAGAAGGCCGCTATCGACTTCATCCGGACGATCGCCTCGGCGCGGCTGGCAACGGTGATCGCTGGCAGGCGGCTGGCTGCAGCGGGTTCTTTTGGCTCAGGTTCGGGCTCGGGTTGCGCCTCCTCACCCCAGCTATCCGCGCTCTCCGCTTCCGACGCCTCCGCCTCGGAATCCTCGGCTTCACCGTCCTCGCTGCTCGTCTCTTCGTCATAGGACGAGCTCTCGTCGTAGGACGAACTGTCGTCGTCGCCGCTGGACGAGTCCTCGTCATAGCCGCTGCCGCCGCTGTCGTAGCCGTCACCGCCGAGGCGCTCCAGCGGTAGCTGGTACTTGGTCTCGTCGCCGATCTCGAGCATCGCCTTGTCGACATGCTCGGGGAACATGATCTGGATGACCTCGATCAGCGACTTGCCGATCAGCCGCTGCGCCTGGCCGATCAGCAGCACAGCCGGGCTCGACGGCTCGGTCCGGCGGAAATAGGCGAGGCAGCCCGCGAGCGCGGCCTGCGCCTCGGCAACCGAAGCGCAGGCTCCTGCCGGGATCGGGACGGCCGCGACCATGACCGTGCCGCCGGCGCTGGCCCCGGCTGGCGCATCGGCGGCGACGGCCCCTTGCTGAGCCGGCGCACGACGCTCGACCGCCGCCTCGAGGAAGGTGACGATCTGCCCGACAAGGGCGGCGAGCCGCGGGAAGGTCACGGCCTGATCGGCGCCAAGGCGCTCGTTCCAGATCTCGCGCATCCGGTTGAGCGCGTCGCGAATGGCGACGACATGCCCGAGCATCGCCGTCAGGTCGGAGAGCTCCGCCTCCTTCAGAGCAGCGGCGATGCCGCCGGCATCTGGATGTTTCTCGTCCTCGTCGGGGCGGACTTCGCCCATCGCAACCAACTGGCTGCGGAACATCACCGGCCCGAGGCGCTTGCTGGTGAAGACCGGCGCGTGCTGCATGGGCAGGACGATGGTGGCGTTCTCGTCCAGCCCCTGCAGCGCGACCTCGCGCATGATGAAGTCGCCATCCTCGGCCCTGGGATAGGTCTCTTCCCAGTAGTCACCGAGATGGCTGGTGATCAGCCCGAGGCAGGCTGCGAAGCCGGGGATGTCGCGGTTGAGCAGGCAGAGCTTGCCGGCGATGACGAAACCGCGCAGGTCACGGCTCTGCTTGAGAATCTTGCCGAGATCGCCGAAGGCCGCCGGAAAATCGATCTTGCTGCGATCGAAGGCCTTCTGCCGCCCGTCGTCCTCTCGATAAAAGTACGATGTCGGCAGCGCCACTTCCAGGCGCGCCAGCACGTTCAAGAAAGCCGGATCCTCATCCGGATCGGGGCCGCAAGGGTCGTCGGCGGAAATCGGTTTCGCCAGATCAGCGAAATTGAGCGCTGCCATGCCCCCTCACGGTCGATCGAGTATGCGGGCCGGCCGCGCGAGCTTGTTCGCCTGTCCTAGAAACGCGAACACGCTCCATCCCATTCAAGCGAAAGTCCGGACGCAAACCGTTACGCGATCCGGCTGGAAATGTGCCTGACCGTCACTCTACCTGCAGCCGCGTCTCGACCCGGCGATTGTCCGCCGAGAACTTGTCGGCGACGACGGGCTTGGTCTGGCCCAGGCCACGCGGGACGAGCTTTGCGGTATCGACGCCGCGCTCGCTGAGATAGCGCACGACGGCCTTGGCCCGACGCTCCGACAGGCTGAGATTGTAGTCGGCGGTCCCGCTGGCGTCGGTATGGCCCTCGACCAGGAAGCTGTTCGCCGAGAGCTGCGGATCCTTCAGCGCCTTGGCGAACTCGTCGAGGTTCAGCTTCGCCTCCGGCTCGAGCACGTCGGAATTGTATTTGAACTTGACGACGAGATCGAAGGCGCTGGCCGGCTTCACGACGTGGCCGGCCTTGTTGCATTCGGCTTCGGTGCCGACGCACAGCCCGCGGGACACGCCGAGATTCGGCTTGCCGCCCTCGAAGTGCTTGATGATGTCGTTCGCCTTGTAGGCCTGCGCCTGCGCGGCAAGCGGCGACAAGGTGCAGAAGCCTGCAGCAAGAGCGGCACTAACCATGACAAGGGTCTGCTTGCGCACGGTCTTTCTCCCGTTGTAGGTTCGCTGAGGCGGTTGAAGACTGACGGCGCGAATTATGACTCGCAGTGTTTGCTGCGTCAATAGTCGTCTCATATCGCAAACCATGAGGTTTGGTTGATGCCCGCCGCCCCTGGACAAACGAAAAGACTTGCTTCCTTTACGACACCGGCAGGACCAGATGTCTTTTCGCTTCTTAAGTTTGAAGCTCGAGAAGCTCTCAGTGAATTGTTTGTCTATCAGGTCGAAGCCGCCAGCGCATCTGAGAACGCGGATCTACAAAGCTTGATCGGCGAGAAATGTGCGATCAAGATGACTTTGAAGAACGGAACGAACCGAGTCTTCAATGGCGTGCTTGTCGAAGCCGAATGGCTCGGCAGGGAGGGCGATCTCGACCGCTATCGCTTCGTGCTGCGCCCCTGGCTCTGGCTGCTCTCGCAGCGCTCCGATTGCCGCATCTTCAAGAACAAGAACGCGATCGACATCATCAAGCAGATCTTCGGAAAGGAAGGCAGCGCGAGCTTCGAGGACCGTGTCAGCGAGCCTCCTCCGGAGATCGACTATTGCGTGCAATATCGGGAGAGCGACCTCGACTTCGTCCTGCGCCTGATGGAGAAGTACGGCATCTACTATTACTTCAAGCATACTGATGGTGACCACAAGCTCGTCCTGTCGGATGCCCGCAGCTCGCATGACGCGATCACCCCTTCCACCGAACCGACTTATGGCGGCCCCGGCGGCACCTTTCCGTTCCTGCCCGTGGCCGGAATCCAGCGGCGCGACATCGAGCATGTGACGCAATGGTCGGCGCAGCGGCGGCTGCGCACGGGGAAGGTCGAGCTCAAGGACTATGATTTCGAGAAATCGACCTCCGATCTGACGGCGCGCGCCGAGGACGGCTTCCCGCGGACCAAGGCCTACGAGGCCTTCGACTATCCCGGCGCCTACCCCGATCGCGGCAAGGGCGAGAAGCTCGCGCGCATCCAGACGCAGGCCGAACAGGCACAGGACGAGCGGCGGCTCGCCATCGGCGAAGCGCCCAGCCTCAATCCCGGCACGCTGATGACGCTGAGCGGTCACCCCGCCGGCGAGAACGCGGAATATCTGGTCGTGCGCGCGACCCATGTCTATGGCGTGCAGAGCTATCGCTCGTCGAAGCGCGCCGATCAGGGCATCTATCATGGCTCCTACGAGCTGCAGAAGGCGTCCAAGCGCTTCCGCGCCCCACTGGTGACGCCCTCTCCCCTCCATATCGGCCCCGACACCGCCAAGGTGGTCGGCGAGAAGAACAAGGGTGAGGAAGGCGACATCGACGTCGACAAGTATGGCCGCGTCTGGCTGCGCTTCCATTGGGACCGGGAAAAGGACACGACCTCGTGCCGCGTGCGCGTCGCGCAAACCTGGTCGGGCAAGAACTGGGGCGGCCAGATCATCCCGCGCATCGGCCAGGAGGTCATCGTCTCCTATATCGGCGGCGATCCCGACCGGCCGATCATCACCGGCGCCGTGGTCAACGACCAGCACATGCCGCCCTATGACCTGCCCTCGAACAAGACCCAGTCGGGCCTGAAATCGGAATCGACCGATGGCGGTGGCAAGTCGGGCAAGTTCAACGAGATCAAGTTCGAGGACCTCGCCGGCAAGGAGGTCTTCTCCATGCAGGCAGAGCGGGACCACAAGACCGAGGTCTTCAACATCGAGACCCGCGACGTCGGCAAGAAGTTCGAAGGCGGCCCGACCGACTTCGCCCGCACGACGCAGATCCTGAGCGGCAGCGACAAGCTGCACGTCAAGCAGGGCAAGCGCTATGTCGAGGCGGCGCTGGAGATCAAGCTGGTCTGCGGCGAGAGCGTGATCACGATGACCCCGACCGACATCACCATCTCCTCGCCGATGATCACGATCAAGAGCACGGCCAAGACCGAGATCAACGGCGGCGGCGCTACCATCATCACCGGTGGCGTCGTCAAGATCAATTGAGGCCGTAATGTCGAAACTCCGCTTCAGCACGGCGCAGGAGGTCTTCGAGACCTTCCCCGCAGCGCGCGAGGTCATCCAGACGGCGCCGACCACCGAGCCGCCGCTGACCTTCCTGCGCGGCCTCGCCAAGGCCGGCGATCACAAGGATGCGATCGGGTTCTGCGCCTTCATCATGCCGCGGCGCGAGGCGGTCTGGTGGGCGCTGCAGAGCGTCCAGCGCATGCAGCCGCCCGGGACGCCGCCCGATCCCGGCCTGAAGGCGGCCGAAAGCTGGGTGCGTGACCCGACCGACGAATCCCGCCGGGCGGCGCTCGCACTGGGCGAAAGCGGACTGCCGTCCAGCCTGGGTACCTGGGTCGCGCTGGCGGCCGGTTATTCCGGCGGCAGCATGGTTTCGACCCATGCCGTGCCCTGCCCGCCGGACCTGACGGCCAAGACGGCGCGGATTGCCGTGTTAACTGCACTGGGCCGCGTGCCCGAGCGCGATCGCGATGCCGCATTGCGGAATTGCGTCGAAGCGTGCATTCGTCTCGTCGATGACGACAGCGGCAGGACGAAAGCGTAGCATGGCTCCGGCGCCCGGGCGGCGGCCGGTGGTCGGCGACAATGAAGCGGGCGGCCCGACATGGCGCTGACGCTGACGATCGAGAACCAGGCCTCGCTGCCGGATGGCGGCCCGCTGAGCGTGACGCTGAGTGGCGGGCGCGGGCTCGACATCGGCCGTGACCAGCATCTCGACTGGTGCCTGCCCGATCCGAGCCGCGCCGTCTCCGGCCGCCATTGCGAAATCCGCTTCAACGACAACGCCTATTGGCTGCGCGACATCTCGACCAACGGCACTTTCGTCAACGGCGCCGCCTACCGCGTGCAGTCGCCTTATCGGCTGCAGCATGGCGACCGGCTCGAGATCGGCCACTACCTCATCGCCGTCGCGATCGACGAAGCCGAGCGCGGCGCGGTCGCTCCGGCCGAGCGGCCGGCCATGCCACCGCCACCCGGCGAGTCGCTTTGGGATTCGAATGGCGACGAGGCCCCGCCGATCGCTCGCCGCGACCTGATCCCGCCGCAGAAGTACCAGCCGGTGCACGCGCCCTTCATCGACTGGGCAGCCGATATCCCGACACCGGGAGAAGCGGCTCAGGCCTATGTGGCGCCACCGGCCGCGCCCCCCCCATCGCCCCGGTCCGATGACTTCGCCTGGGCGCCCTACCAGGCGCCGCCCACGTCGGAGCCCGAGCCGATCGCGCCGATCCCGACGCCGCGGCGGCCACCTTCCGCCGCGCCTGCCGGAACGCCCTGGGACGAGGCGCCGGCCGAGCCACCGTCACGCCCGAGCTTCGATGCGCCCTATGAGCCGCCGCCACCGCCGCGGCCGGCTCCACCGCCGCCTCCGCCTCAGCCTGCAATGGGTTTTCCGTCCGGCGCCCCGTCGATTTCCGCAGCCGAATTCATCGCCCGCTTCGCCCGCGGCGCCGGGTTGCCTGCCGAGGAACTGTCCTGGCAGGATCCCGGCGCCTTCGCCGAGCAGACCGGCGCGCTGATGCGGCTCATCGCCGTCGAGCTGAAGGCGCTGCTGGCGGCGCGCGCCGAGAGCAAGCGCATCGCGCGCAGCTCCAACCAGACGATGATTCAGGCGCAGGACAACAATCCGCTGAAGTTCTCGCCGACGATCGAGGATGCGCTGAAGCTGATCTTCGGCCGGCCGACGAGCGGCTATCTCAACGCCCAAAAGGCGTTCGAGGAAAGCTTCAAGGATCTCAAGATCCACCAGATCAAGACCTACTCGGCGATGCAGCACGCGCTGCGCATGCTGGTCGAGGATCTCGATCCGCAGGCGGTCGCCGAGGGGCTCGAAGCCGGGCGCGGGCTGGACGGCCTGCTCTCCTCGCGCAAGGGCAAGCTCTGGGACGCCTATGTCGCGCGCTGGGAGGCGAAGACCGCCCCTTACGAGGACGGGCTGGTCGACGCCTTCATGCTCTATTTCGCCGAGTGCTACGACCGCGGCGGGCGTTGAGCCGGGGGCTCAGCCCAGCGGCACCACCATCCCGTCGCGGATCGTGACCTGGCGGTCCATGCGGGCGGCGAGGTCGAGATTGTGCGTCGCGATCAGCGCCGCCAGGCCCGAGGCGCGCGCCAGCGCCACCAGCGTGTTGAAAACGTGCAGCGAGGTGTGCGGGTCGAGATTGCCGGTCGGCTCGTCGGCCAGCAGCACGCGCGGCGCATTGGCGACGGCGCGACCGATCGCGACGCGCTGCTGCTCGCCACCGGACAATTCGCCCGGCAGATGGTCGAGCCGCTCGCCGAGCCCGAGGAAGCTCAGCAGTTCGGTCGCACGCGATTCCGCCTCGGCCTTGCCGAGGCCGCGGATGCGCTGCGGCAGGACGACGTTTTCCAGCGCGGTGAATTCCGGCAGGAGATGGTGGAACTGGTAGACGAAGCCGATCTCGGTGCGGCGTAGCCGGGTCAGGCCTTTGTCGTCGAGCTGCGAGGTCGGCACGCCGCCGACGAAGACCTCGCCGCCATCGGGGCTCTCCAGCAGGCCGGCGACATGCAGCAGGGTCGATTTGCCGGTGCCGCTCGGGGCGACCAGCGCCACGAGCTCACCCGGCCAGATCGCGAAATCGGCCTTGCGCAGCACCTCGAGCGGGCCGTCGGACTGGGGATAATAGCGCTCGATCTGGGAGAGGAAGAGCGCCGGCGTCTCGGTTGCCATCGGTTACGCCCTCACCCCATCCGCAAGGCTTTGACGGGGTCGAGCCGCGCCGCCTTCCAGGCTGGATAGAGCGTCGCCAGCAGCGACAGGACGAGAGTCATCACCACCACGGTGGCAACCTCGCGCCAGTCGATCACCGAGGGGATGTCACTGAGGAAGCGCACGGTCGGATCCCAGGGGTTGATTCCGAGCAGCTTGCTCAGGCCTTTGTTGATGGTCTGGATGTTCCTGGCGAAGAGGATGCCGAGGACGAAACCAGCGAAAGTGCCGACCACCCCGATCGCCGCGCCCGTGATCAGAAAGACCCGCAGCACCGTGCCGCGCGAGGCGCCCATGGTGCGCATGATCGCGATGTCCTCGGTCTTGTCCTTCACCAGCATGATCAGGCCGGAGACGATGTTCAGCGTGGCGACCAGCACGATCAGGGTCAGGATGATGAACATCACATTGCGCTCAACCTCGAGCGCATTGAAGAAGGTGCGATTGCGCTGGCGCCAGTCCGACAGGACCAGTGGCCTCGGCGGGTCGGCCTCGATCCGGTCGCGCACCGCCTGCGTCTGGTCGGGATTGTCGATGAAGACCTCGATGACGTTCACGTCGCCGTCGCGGTTGAAATAGGCTTGGCTTTCGGCGAGCGGCATGAAGACGAAGGAGGCGTCGAACTCCGACATGCCGATCTCGAAGATCGCCGTGACCGGATAGGCCTTGATCCGTGGCGCCGTGCCAAACGGCGTCGAAGCGCCGCGCGGCGTGACGATGGTGATGGTGTCGCCGACCTGCAGGCCGAGCGAGCCTGCGAGCCGCCGGCCAATTGCGACGCCGTTGGCCGCAGCGAACCCGTCGAGCGTGCCCTGGCGAACGTTGCCGGCGATAAAGGGGATCGACTTGATGTCGCTTTCCGAGATGCCGCGCACCAGTACGCCGCCGTTGCCGACCTGCGAGGAGGCCAGCGCCTGCCCCTCGACCAGCGGTATGGCGAGTTTGATGCCTTGCACCTGGCGAAGCTTGGCCGCGACCTGTTCGTAATCGTCGAGCGGCCGATCGATCGGCGTCGCGAAGATGTGGCCGTTGACGCCGACGATCTTCTCCAGCAGCTCCTTGCGGAAGCCGTTCATCACCGACATCACGATGATCAGCGTCGCGACGCCGAGCAGGATGCCGAGGAAGGAGAAGCCGGCGATGACCGAGACGAAGCCCTCGCGCCGGCGTGTGCGCAGATAACGGCCGGCGAGCAGCCATTCGAAGCCGGCGAAGGCCTTCGTGCCGGTCGGCACGTTCTCCCGAGCCTCGGAGACGGCGCTCATGACCGCCCTCCTCCGCTCACGCCTTCGTCCCCGCGCCCTTGCCCGGGAAGCGTGCCAGCGCCGCCTCGAGCGAGACCAGCTCGCGCTCACCGCCGGCGCGGCGCTTGAGCTCGACCTTGCCTTCGGCCAATCCCTTCGGACCGACGATGATCTGCCAGGGAATGCCGATCAGGTCGGCGGTGGCGAACTTGCCGCCTGGGCGCTCGTCGCGGTCGTCATAGACCATGTCGTAGCCCTTGGCGGCGAGGCCCTTGTAGAGTTGCTCGCAGGCGCCGTCGGTCGCGGCATCGCCGGTCTTGAGGTTGAGCACGGCGATGTCGAAGGGCGCGATCTCGTCGGGCCAGACGATGCCGCCCTCGTCATGGCCGGCCTCGATCAGCGCGGCGACAAGGCGGCTCGGGCCGATGCCGTAGGAGCCCATATGGACCGGCACCAGTTGCCCATCCGGGCCGGTGACGGTCGCGCCCATCGGGGCGGAGTATTTGGTGCCGAAATAGAAGATGTGGCCGACCTCGATCCCACGTGCCGAAACCCGGCTTTCGGCGGGGATCGCCTCGAAAGCGTCCTTCTCGTGCATCTCCTCGGTCGCCGCGTAGAGGCTCGTCCACTTGTCGACGATGCCCTGTAGGCCTTCGACGCTGTCGAAATCGGTGTCAGCCGCCGGCGTCGCGAAGTCGAGATAGTCCTTGTGGCAGAAGACTTCGCTCTCGCCGGTCGAGGCGAGCACGATGAACTCGTGGCTGAGGTCGCCGCCGATCGGGCCGGTGTCGGCGCGCATCGGAATCGCCTTGAGGCCGAGCCGGGTGAAGGTGCGCAGATAGGCGGTGAACATCCGGTTATAAGCGTGGCGCGCCGATTCCTTGTCGAGATCGAACGAATAGGCGTCCTTCATGAGGAACTCGCGGCCGCGCATCACGCCGAAGCGCGGCCGGACCTCGTCCCGGAACTTCCACTGGATATGGTAGAGGTTGAGCGGCAGGTCCTTGTACGACTTGACGTAGGAGCGGAAGATCTCGGTGACCATCTCCTCATTGGTCGGGCCGTAGAGCATCTCCCGGTCATGCCGGTCCTTGATCCGCAGCATCTCCTTGCCATAGGCGTCGTAGCGCCCGCTTTCGCGCCAGAGATCAGCCGACTGGATCGTCGGCATCAGGATCTCGATGGCGCCCGCGCGGTTCTGCTCCTCGCGGACGACCGCGCTGATCTTGTTGAGCACGCGCAGGCCGAGCGGCAACCAGGAATAGATGCCGGCGGACTGCTGGCGGATCATGCCGGCGCGCAGCATCAACCGGTGCGAGACGATCTCCGCTTCCTTGGGCGTATCGCGCAGGATCGGCAGGAAATAGCGGGACAGACGCATCGGAACACTCGTTGGAGGACGATGCGCCGGGACCGCGCACCGATTCAGATTAGTCCAGAGACACCATCGGCGTTTGCAAATTGCAAACGCTAATGCACATCGCCGCGAGGCAAATGCACATCGATCGCGTTTGCGAAGGCGTCAGCGCTTGGCGAACTTGGCTTTCAGCCTGTCGCTGACAATGGGCGGAACGAAGGCGGACACGTCGCCGCCCATCGAGGCGATCTGGCGCACCAAGGTCGCGGTGATGTGCCGGGCCTGCGGCGTCGAGGGCAGCAGCACGGTCTGCAGCCCCGGTGCCATGCTGTGATTCATGCCGGCGAGCTGCATTTCGAGATCGAGATCGGTGCCGTCACGCAGGCCGCGCACCAGGATCGTGGCACCGGCCCGTTTGGCCGCATCGATCGTCAGATCGGCGAAGGTGGTCACTTCGAGCTCGGTCTCGAACTCTTGTGCGACCGGGCCGGCGATGGCGCGCAGCAGCTCGGCCCGCTCCTCTGCGCTGAAGATCGGCGTCTTGCCGGGATGGACGCCGATAGCGAGGACCAGCTTGTCGACCAGCCGGCAGGCGGCCTCGATCATGTCGAGATGGCCGTTGGTGACGGGGTCGAACGACCCAGCATAGAAGGCGGTGTGGCTCATGGCTTGAGGGTTAGCCAACACAGCCTGCCACGACAAGGGTTCACGCGACGCGCAGCTCGCCTATGACGTGGTCGACCCGCGCGTTCAGCGCCTGCGCCAGCCCGGTCAGCTCGCTCGCCGCCTTCAGCACGGCATCGGAGGCGCCGGTAGTGTTGCGCGAGGCGTGCGCGACCTGGCTGGTGGCCTGCCCGATCAATACGATCTCCTGCGTCGCGGCGAGGACGTCGGCGGCGATGGCATGGGCTGCCTGATGCTGGCGCTGCATGGTCCGGCTGGTGCGGCGTGTCGCTTCGTTCAGCTCCTGCACCAATGCGCGGATGCCGCCGATGCCCTCGACGGTCGCAGCGGTAGCCTGGTTCATCGCCTCGATCTGGCGGGCGATTTCCTGCGTCGCGCTGGCGGTCTGCGTCGCCAGCGATTTCACCTCATTGGCGACGACGGCGAAGCCCTTGCCCGCTTCGCCGGCCCGTGCTGCCTCGATGGTGGCGTTGAGCGCGAGCAGATTGGTCTGGCCAGCGATGGCCGAGATCAACCCGATCACCTCCGAAACACGCGCTGCGCCATCGGAAAGCCCGTCGACGATCCGGCTCACCATATCCGCATGTTCGCGCGCCTGGCCTGCAGTCGCGTCCGACGAGCGGACCTCGACGGACAGTGCGTCGACGGCGCCGAGGAGATCCTGCGCCGCGCGTTCGATCGACTGGACGCTGCGGATGGCGTTGCCGGTCGAATTGTCGGTATCGGCGGCGCCGGCCTGGGTCTCGCGTGCGCCCGCCGCAAGCTGATGGGCCGTCCTGCCCAGAGTTTCCGCCGAGACTGAGACCGAGGCCGACACGGTCCTGACCGAATCCTCGAGCTCGCCGGCCAACTCGCCCAGGAACATGCGGCGATGCTGCTCTGCCTCGGCCCGGCGGGTCTCCTGTTCGGCCTCCCTGCGCTGAGCCTCACCGCGCAGGGTCTCGCGGATCATGTCGATCGATTTGGCGATGCCGCCGATCTCGTCGCGGCGCCTTGCGCCGGGGATGGCTTCCTCGGTCCGACCGGCGGCGACGCCCGCCAATCGGTCGGACAGCCGCGCGATCGGGCGTGCCACCGACCAGCCGAGCAGGATCGCGATGCCTAGCAGCGGCAGCAGGACCAGCAGGCCGGCGGAGACGACGGCGCTGCGGATCTTGCCGACTACGGCGAACGCGCTCTCCTCCGGCTCGGTCAGCCAGAGCAGCCAGCGCCAATCGCCGATCACGACCTCTTCGCCGCTCGCCAGCAAGGACCGGCCGTCATGGCTGGTCATGCGGATCAGCGAATTTTCCGGCGCCCCGGCCAGTCGGCTCCGGTCGAGCGTCTCCCGCGGCGAGGCTCCATTGCGACGGGCGGCCGGATTGGAACGCATGAAGCCGTCGGAGCCGACGACGAAGACCCGTTCGGCGCCGAAGCCAACCGGATTGAAGGTGAGCACATCGTCGATCAGGCGCGTATCGACGGCGATGACGATCGTCCCGACCTGCTCGCCCGTGCCGGCCTCGGCATCGTAAAAGGGCGCGGCCAGGAACGCGCGCGGATCACCACCGACCGGGTCGTAGGGCGCAAAGTCGAGCACAACCTGCTCGCCGGCAGCCTTGCCGCGCGCCAACGCCACCGATTTCGCCAGGCCGGTGCCGGCCAGGTCCTCGTCGCTCAGCAAGCGACCGAATTCGGGCCCCTTGGTGACGCTGTAGACCACCCTGCCCTTGCGCGAGACGAGATAGATGTCGGCGTAGTTGAACTGCTTCAGCGCCGCCGAATAAGTCTCGTGGACCGGCACGTGCCGCCAGGAATAGCCGTGCTGGTGCTCGCGGCCGGTACGGGCGATGCGTTCGGCGGGAGAGAGCGAACCGTCGCCCTGATAGTAGCCGAGGATGCTGCGGTAATCGTGCGGGCCGAGCTCCAGCCATTTGCCGATCTCGTCGAGCGCCGAGACGGTGAAGGCACTACGGGCCTGGACAGCGAGTTCCGCACGCAGCTGCAACCAGCGCCGTTCGATGGCGCGGACATGGCTTTCAGCCTGTGCATGCATGCGCTCGCGTACCGCGCTCTGCGCCCAGTTCGATACGGCAAGATAGGCCGAGGAGCCGACGGCCAAGGCGGCCAGCAGGGCCAGGGCCAGCATGGCCACCGGGAGCCTGATCCTGAGGCTGAACACGAATCAGGTCTCCGCCCGACGTCGACTGGGTCGAAACAGCCAACACGAACGCGGTTAACGTTGCTTGAAGCGCGAGCGCCCTCGCGAGGTCACAAGGCGTTGGGCAACGGCGCGAAAGCGGCAAGCGCGGTGGCGCCACCGAGCACTACAGTGAGCAGCGCGACGGCGACGGCTGCGAGCGACACCCGGCGCGGTCGCCGGACCAGAGAGTCGATCTGCATGGTTCCTCGATGCGAATCAGTGCGTTACCCCAGCCCATGCCTGTCGCGGCCGCCTGGCCATGCCGTGGCGGAAACATGGAGAAACGGTGGCATACCCTTAGGGCAGCCGTGCTCTTGCGTATCGCTTGGCAATTTCCTACCGACCTGCCCGTTTCCAGACTAGGCGAAAGCGCGCTAAACCCCGCCCGCCATGCTGACCCTGAACGACATCACCTACCGCCTCGGCGAGCGCCTGCTGCTCGACAAGGCCAGTGCCTTTCTGCCCACCGGCTCGCGCGTCGGCCTCGTCGGCCGCAACGGCACCGGCAAGACGACGCTGTTCCGCATCATCACCGGCGATCTCTCGCCGGAAGGCGGCAATGTCGCCCTGCCCAAGGGCATGCGGATCGGCGGCGTGGCACAGGAGGCGCCCGGCGGGCCGGAAACGCTGATCGAGGTCGTGCTGGCCGCCGACACCGAGCGCGCGGCTCTAATGAAAGAGGCGCAGAGCGCGACCGATCCGATGCGCATCGCCGAGATCGAGACCAGGCTCGCCGATATCGGTGCCCATTCCGCCCCGGCCCGAGCCGCGACCGTGCTGTACGGCCTCGGCTTCGACGAGGAGGCGCAGCAGCGCCCCTGCTCCGACTTCTCCGGCGGCTGGCGCATGCGCGTCGCGCTTGCCGCCGTGCTGTTCTCCGAGCCCGATCTGCTGCTGCTCGACGAGCCGACCAACTACCTCGACCTCGAAGGCACGCTCTGGCTCTACGACTATCTCGAGCGCTATCCGCATACGGTGCTGGTCGTCAGCCACGACCGCGAATTGCTCGATACCTGCGTCGATCACATCCTGCATCTCGACCAGGGCAAGCTCACCATCTACCGCGGCGGCTACAGCGATTTCGAGCGGCTGCGAGCCGAGAAGCAGGCCCATCTCGCCAAGGCGCGCGAGAAGCAGGATGCCGAGCGCAAGCACCTGCAATCCTTCGTCGACCGCTTCAAGGCCAAGGCCACCAAGGCGCGTCAGGCGCAGTCGCGCGTCAAGCGGCTGGAGAAGATGCAGGAGATCGCGGTCATCGAGGATCGCGACGTCCAGCCGTTCAACTTCCCGGCGCCGGAGCGGCCGCTCTCGCCGCCGATGATCACGCTGGAGAGCGCCAGCGCCGGCTATGGCGAGCGCAAGGTGCTGCAACGGCTCAACCTGAGCCTAGCGCCTGACGACCGCATCGCCCTGCTCGGGTCCAACGGCAACGGCAAGTCGACCTTCTGCAAGCTGATCGGCGGGCGGCTCGCGCCGCTCTCGGGCGAGATGCGGCGTTCCTCCAAGCTGGAGACGGCTTATTTCGCCCAGCACCAGCTCGACGAATTGCGGATGGAGGACACGCCGGTCGGCCATATTCGCGATCTGATGCCGGATGCGCCGGAGGCGCGCGTGCGCGCCCGGACCGCGCAGGTCGGCTTTCCCGCCAACAAGGCCGACACACCGGTGAAGAATCTGTCCGGCGGCGAAAAGGCGCGCCTGATGCTCGGCATCGCCACTTTCGGCGGTCCGCACCTGCTGATCCTGGACGAGCCGACCAACCATCTCGACATCGACAGCCGCACCGCGCTGGTCAAGGCGATCAACGACTATCCCGGCGCCGTCATCCTGGTCAGCCACGACCGCTTCCTGATCGAGGCCTGCGCCGACCGGCTCTGGCTGGTCGGAGACGGCACGGTGAAGAGCTTCGACGGCGACATGGACGATTATCGCGACTTCGTGCTGGGCCGCGACAAGCCGGTGCAACGCAGCAAGGCAGAGGCCGATGGCGCAAGCAAGGCCGAGGAGCGCAAGGGCGCGGCGGCCAAGCGCCAGTCGCAGGGGCCGCTCAGGCAGAAGCTCAACCTCGCCGAGGCGCGCATCGCCAAGCTGACCGGGCTGATCGAGAAGGTCGACGGCGCACTCGCCAACGGCGCCTTCGCACGCGAGCCGGAGAAGGCGCTACAGCTCTCGCGCCAGCGCGGCGAATTGACCGAGGCGCTGGCGGCGGCCGAGGAGGAATGGCTGATGCTGAGCGAGGAGCTGGAGAGCGCTTGAGTGCCCTCAACTCATGGCAAGGGCGCCAAGGCAGCGCGGAGTATGTCGGCTTGATCTTTGGAGAGATACTTCAACGTCACGCGCGTCGTATAACCGCCATGGATCGTTTGACCGATGTTATAGGACCAGTCGCTAACGACCGCGCGGCTCGCGCGGTAAGGACTTCCCAACTGCAGGTTTGGCAGGTTAGCGGGCGTGTTGCCGATTCTGCCGACGAAAACGGCGCCTTCGATCGCGTCGACCTCCATCCAAATATTCTCAATCGCGCCGCGTGAATCGCGGATGGGGATTCTGACGCCGTATGCGCTGCCCCGCTTGTCACGAAATGCCGCCTCGAAAATTGGCAGTGCGCGGCGCGCGGAAGCGACGGCCGCTTTCATCTGAGGGTCGGATGTCGGCAGATGGACCACTTGCGCCGACACCGTCACCGGCGTCAGCACAGATGTAAGAACGAGTAGCGCGACGAGAACGAGCAATCCGCTCCGAACCATCGCTCACCCCTGCCCCGGCTTCACGATCCGGCTCAAGCGGTTGTCGGTGAACATGTAGATCTCGCGATTGCCCGGCTCGGAATAGAGCACCTGAACCTCGCGCTGCCCCTTGCCGTTGTCGCCGATCAGCACGTCGGTCGGCTGCTTGTTCTTCAGCCTGACGAGCTCGCATTCGGTGATGCCGACTGCGATCTCCTTCGGCAGCGGACGCGTCGAGGGATCGAGCGAGACGTCGGCGCTGCACTCGCCCTCCGGCGTCAGCAGCGCCTCCTGCGTCGAGACACGGGCCGAGGCGCTGCTGGTGCGGGTGCCGCGCTCGTTGGACACAAAGGAAAACCCGCCCATGTCGACGGAGCAGCCGGCGAGTGCAGCCGCCAAGGCCAGGGCAATAGGAACTTTCACGCTTTCTTCTCCCAGCGGCCGGTCTCGTCCTGCTGCCAATAGGTGGCGGCGATGCCGAGCGTCCGCAGCTTTTTCCAATCTTCACGCGCCGAGGCGAGCGCATCGGGATCGTCGCCGTCGAACATCAGGATGACGCGCTCGTAGGTGTCCAATGCGTCGGGAATGCGAACACCGTCAACGCAGAAACGCACCTGCGCACCATTCGGATTGTCCGAGGCGGTGGTGAGCACGATCGGATTTGCGGCGGCGTCAGGCTCGGCGGCCGTCGCATGCGGCAGGAAGGATTCGTCCGCATAGGTCCAGAGCCGGTCGTCGAGCCCGGCGAGGCGCTCGCGGCTCGACAATTCCACCACCGCCTTCCAGCCGCGGGCGAGCGAGCGCTCGAGCAGGGTCGGAAGGACCTGTTCGAGCGGGCGCCCCTGCAGATGGTAGAACAGGACTTCAGCCATAACTTAAGTCATTTCAATCCTTTGCGAGATTCGGCTGACGATTCGAATCAGCTCTCGTAGTGATCAACCACCAGCCGGTCGAGCAGGCGCACGCCCCAGCCCGAGCCCCAGGAGCGGTTGGTTTCGCTGTTCGGCGAGCCCATGCCGGTGCCGGCGATGTCGAGATGCGCCCAGGGCGTGTCGTTGACGTGGCGCTGCAGGAACTGCGCCGCGGTGATCGAGCCGCCATGGCGGCCGGCCGAGTTCTTCATGTCGGCGAACTTGGAATCGATCATCTTGTCGTAAGCCGCCGAGAGCGGCATGCGCCAGACGGTCTCGCCGGTCGCCTTGCCGGCAGCCGCCAGCCGCTCCGACAGTTCATCGCTATTGGAGAACAGTCCGGCATTCTCCTGCGCCAGAGCGACCAGGATCGCGCCGGTCAGCGTCGCCAGGTTGACCATGAAGACCGGCTTGAAGCGGTCCTGCGTGTACCAGAGCACGTCGGCGAGGACGAGCCGGCCTTCCGCGTCCGTGTTGATGATCTCGATGGTCTGTCCGGAAAGCGAGGTGACGATGTCGCCCGGCCGCTGGGCCTTGCCGTCCGGCATGTTCTCGACCAGTCCAATCACGCCGACGGCGTTGACCTTGGCCTTGCGGGCGGCGAGCGCCTGCATCAGCCCGGTGACGCAGGCCGCGCCGGCCATGTCGCCCTTCATGTCCTCCATGCCGCCGGCCGGCTTGATCGAGATGCCGCCGGTGTCGAAGGTCACGCCCTTGCCGACGAAGGCGACGGACTTGTCGCCCTTGGCGCCGCCGTTCCAGCGCATCACCACGACGCGGCTCTCGCGATGCGAGCCCTGGCCGACGCCGAGCAGCGCCCGCATGCCGATCTTCTTCAACTCCTTCTCGTCGAGGATCTCGACCTCGACGCCGAGCTTGTCGAGCTTGGCGGCACGTTCGGCGAACTCTTCGGGGAAGAGCACGTTCGGCGGCTCGTTCACGAGGTCGCGAGCAAGCTCGACACCGCCGGCGATCGCCTCGCGCGCCTTGAGCGCCTTCTTGACCGCGGCGGGGTCGTCGACGCGCAGCGTCACGGTCTTCGGCTCAGCCTGATCCTTGTCGCGGCTCTTGGTCTTGTAGCGGTCGAAGACATAGCTCCGCAGGCGCAGGCCGAGCCCGATCTCGGCGATCTCGGCGGCGGACAAATCGCCCTCGGGCAGCGCTGCGACGATGTCGGCGCTGCGGCCATGGCCGAGGCGGCCGGCGATGGCGCCGCCGAGTGCGGCGAAATCGAGCTTGTCGCGGTCTGCCGCCGGGCCGGTGCCGACCAGAATCAGACGCTCATAGCCCGCCCCGTCCGGCGCCAGAAGCGTCAGCCCGGAAAGGGCCTTGCCCTTGAAACGGTCGGCGGCGGCGGCACGCGCGATCAGGGCATGGGCACCCGAGCCGATCCACTCCTCGGCGGCCTTTGGCGGCGCCAGCCGATCCGAGACGAGGATCACCAGATCCTCCCCGGCAATGGCGTTCAGGGCTTTGACCTCAAGCTTCAGGCGCTGCGACATCGAAGGCTCACGGGTTGCGGGAGAAGGACTTGCGGGGCTCCGGCCGCGGAGGCCAGCAAAGGCCACAAACGATTCCCGTTTGCGCCATGATCGAAGCTATACCATAGGGAGTTCGAGGCGAGCCGTCCAAGGGGAGCGCCTTCTTCAAGGATTCAGGCCCCAGGATCGTCACCCTCGTGCGTTTCGGACTTCTCGACCGCTATATCCTGAAGATCGCCGCCGGCGCGGCGGTGATTCTGCTCGTCGGCCTGACGAGCGTGATCTGGGTGACGCAGGCCCTGCGCGAGGTCGATCTGATCACCGGCAAGGGCCAGACGATCCTGATCTTCTTCACCGTCACCCTGCTGTCGCTGCCTGCGCTGATCGCCGGTATCGCGCCGGTCGCGCTGTTCATGGCGACGCTCTACACGCTCAACAAGCTCAACAGCGATTCCGAGCTGATCGTGATGAACGCGGCTGGCGTCGCGCCGCGCCGACTGACACGGCCATTCATCGTGCTGACGCTGATCACCTCCGCCCTGGTCGGCTGGATGTCGCTCGGGGTGATGCCCGCCGGATTCCGGGCGCTGCGTGACCTGATCACACTGATCCGTGCCGACTTCGTCGCCAACGTGGTCAAGGAAGGCCAGTTCGTCTCGCTCGATTCCGGCGTCACTTTCCACTACCGCGAGAAGCAGGGACAGGCCCTGCTCGGCATCTTCATGCAGGACCGGCGCGACCCCAACCAGCCGGCCGTCTACATTGCCGAACGCGGGCAGTCGGCCGAAGCCGACGGCAACAGCTTCCTGATGCTGGAGAAGGGCACGATCCAGCGCGAGAGTCGCAACCAGAACTCGAGCTCGATCATCTCGTTCGAGCGTTATGCGCTCAATCTCTCCGCATTGACGGGCGATTCCGACGGCGCTGCCGGCGGCAGCGGTGACGGCGACAAGGTGATCTACAAGCCGCGCGAGCGCACCACCTTGGCGCTGCTCAAGCAGGATCCGAACGAGCCCTACTACAAGATCCAGGAAGGCCGCTTCCGGGCCGAGCTGCACAACCGGCTGTCGGCGCCGCTCTATCCGATCGCCTTCATGCTGGTCGCGTTCGCCATCCTCGGCGAGGCGCGCACTACCCGCCAGGGCCGAGCCGCCGCGATCCAGATCGCCATCTTCCTGGTCGGCGCGATCAGGATCGGCGCCTATGCCGCCTGGACCGCCAGCGTGCGCTCGCCGATCGCGGCCGCCCTGCTCTACGTCCTGCCGCTCACAACGATCCTGCTGGCGGCACTCGCCATCGGCTTCGGCTCGCGCACCCGTGCGACCATCGACAAGCTGACGGAGCCGCTGATCGCCCCGTTCGTCGCCCTCACAGCACGTTTCCGGCGCGCCTGATGCTGCTGTTCAAGACCTTTGGCCGCTATCTGACGCAGCGCTTCCTGCGCGCGATCATCAGCGTGTTCGGCACCTTCTTCTTCCTGATCGCGACGCTCGATTTCGTCGAGCTGATGCGGCGCGCCGGCGACTCGCCGACCGCGACGACGCCGAGCATCATCCAGCTTGCCCTCTATCGCGCGCCGTCTGTCGCCGAGCAGATCTTCCCGTTCGCGGTGCTGTTCGGCGGCATGTTCGCGCTGCTCAATCTCAGCCGGAAGCTGGAGCTGGTCGTCGCCCGCTCGGTCGGCATCTCCGCCTGGCAGTTCCTCCAGCCGGCGGCATTGGTCGCCGGGCTGGTCGGGCTCGTCTCGATCGGCATCTACAACCCGATCGCCGCCGAGCTGAAGCAGCGCGCCACCGCGCTCGAAGCCTCGCTCTTCGTCCGCACCGGCCAGGTCGTCGGCGGCAAGGAGATCTGGATCCGCCAGCGTAGCGTCGACGGCCAGGCGATCATCCGCGCGGCCGCGGCGCTGCAGGATGGCGTCGGGCTCGCCCAGGTGGCCTTCTTCACCTTCTCGCCCGATGGCGGCTTCAGCGAGCGCATCGAGGCGAGGCAGGCGGTGCTCTATCGCGGTTACTGGGAATTGTCGGAGGCGCGCGTCACCTCGGCCACGGAAGAGCCACAGACGTACCAGACATACCTCGTCGCGACGACGCTGGAGCCCGACCAGGTGCGACAAAGTTTCACCCCGCCCGACTCGGTCGGATTCTGGTCGATGCCGGCCGTGCTCGATCGCACCCAGAAAGCGGGTCTCGACACCACGCGCTACGAGTTGCGCTATGAATCCCTCAAGGCACGGCCGCTGCTGCTGATCGCGATGATCTTGGTGGCGGCATCCGTTTCCTTAAGATTTTTCCGGTTTGGTGGTGTGACCAGATTGGTGGTAGGTGGCGTCGCGGCCGGGTTCATGCTCTATGTTGCGACGCAGTTATCTGAGGAGCTGGGCTCATCGGGGATCGTCAACGCCTCGGTGGCCGCTTGGCTGCCCGCGATCGTGGGCACGCTACTCGGCGCGCTTGCCCTCCTCCATCAGGAAGATGGCTGAGAATACGGTGGCTATGGTTAATTTTGGATTGAGTTCATGGCTCCCGGCGTAAGACGCATCACGCGCCTTGCAGCTGCGACCGCGTTGGCGACCACCCTCGCCCCGGTCCTCGGCTGGACGAGTCTTGCCTATGCCCAAGCTCCGGCGGCGAAGCCGCAGGAGCGCATGGTCGTCGACGCGCGCGAGCTCGTCTACGACAAGGACAACAACACCGTCTCGGCGGTCGGCGATGTCCAGATTCTCTATCAGGGCCGCACGATCGAAGCCGACCGCGTCGTCTATGACCGCCAGAGCAAGCGCGTCGTCGCGACCGGCAACGCCCGCATCACCGAATCCAACGGCACGGTCATCACCGGCGACCGCTTCAACCTGACCGACGATTTCCGCGACGGCTTCATCGATTCGCTGCGCGTGGTGAACACCGACAAGACCCGTTTCTCGGCGCCGCGCGCCGAGCGCACCGACGGCGAGATCTTCGTCTTCGACAAGGGTATCTACACGGCCTGCGAGCCTTGCGTGGAGCAGCCCGAGCGCCCGCCTTTCTGGCAGGTGCGCGCGGCGCGGATCATCCACAAGAAGTCCGAGCAGATGATCTACTACGAGGATGCCCGGCTGGAGTTTGCCGGCGTCCCGATCGCCTACATCCCCTATATGTCGGGGCCGGATGCGACCGTTAAGCGCAAGACCGGCTTCCTGGCGCCGAAATTCATCAATACCGCGGCGCTCGGCTACGGCGTCGGCCTGCCCTACTTCATCAACCTCGCACCGAACTACGATCTGACGGTGACGCCGACCTATCTGACGCGGCAGGGGCTGCTCGGCCAGGTCGAGTGGCGGCATCGCTTCGTCAACGGCTCGTACAACATCCGCGCCGCCGGCATCTTCCAGCAGGACAAGAAGGCGTTCCTGGTCAGCCCGTTCGGCGCCGGCGACGACGAGTTCCGCGGTTCGATCGAGAGCTCTGGCAAGGTCTTCCTCAACCCACGCTGGAATTTCAGCTGGGACGTCGCCGCCGCTACCGACCGCTTCTTCTTCAAGAACTACCGGATCCGCAGCGAGAGCATCACCGCCTCGACCTATCTGCAGGAATCGACCTCGACCGTCTCGCTCAACGGCCAGACCGCCGACGCCTGGTTCGACATGCGCGGCTATTATTTCCAGCCGCTGACCTACTACGACTGGCAGAAGCAGCAGCCGATCGTCGGACCGGTGATCGACTACAACAAGCGCATCCACAAACCGTCGATGATCGGCGGCGAGCTGTCGTTCACGGTCAACATCACCAACCTCACGCGCGAGGCGGCTTCCTACAAGGAACTGCCGGTCCAGAAGACCTATCAGATCGTGACGCCGAGCTATTCGCTGTTCGACGGCTGCGCGGTCTATCAGAAGGGCCAGTGCCTGGTGACGGGCCTTCCCGGCTCGATCGCGCGCGCCACGGCCGAGGTCGATTGGCGGCGCAACTTCATCGATCCGATCGGCCAGGTCTGGACACCCTACGCCTCGGTCAGGGCGGACGTGTTCTCGATCAACCCGAACACGACCAAGTACAACAACGCCAATGTCAGCACGATCGCCGACGCCTCCGACGAGGTGTTCGGGAGGGCGATGCCGGCAATCGGCCTGATGTATCGCTTCCCGTTCGTCGCCTCGACCTCCTGGGGCACGCATATCCTCGAGCCGGTGGCGCAGATCGTTGCCCGCCCGAACGAGACGAACAGCCTGCGCGTCGCCAACGAGGACGCGCAGAGCCTGGTCTTCGACGACACCAACCTGTTCGAATGGAACAAGTTCTCCGGCTATGACCGGGTCGAGGGCGGCAGCCGCGCCAATGTCGGCCTGCGCTACAGCGGCACGTTCGGCAAGGACGCCTACGCGAACTTCCTGGTCGGTCAGTCCTACCATCTGGGCGGGCGCAACTCCTACGCCAGCGGCGACCTGACCAATACCGGCCTCAATTCCGGACTGGACACCCGCCGCTCCGACTATGTCGCCAAGGCGCAGCTCCAGCCGTTCCAGGGCCTGCTGCTCCAGGCCGGCGCCCGCTTCGATGAGTCGACCTTCGAGACGCAGCGCGCCGATGCCTCGGCGACCTTCAACTACAAGTTCCTGTCGACTTCGGTCGGCTACAGCCGCTACGAGCCGCAGCCTGACCTCGGTATCCCGCGCCGCCGCGAAGGCCTGAGCATCAGCCAGTCTGTGTCGTTCGCCCAGTACTGGAGCGTGCGCGGCAGCGTGCTGTTCGACCTCGACAAGTTCAAATACGATCGCGAGCGCTACCGCGACGCACTGACCCTCTATCAGGCCTATCCGACCGTCTATTCGAACCCGGTCTACCCGAACACCGGACCGTTCCAGACGGCCGCGGCCTCCGTGGGCCTGCGCTATCAGGACGAGTGCACGATCTTCGACGTGTCCTATTCGCAGTCCTATGCCGACCGGCAGGCGGGCTCGACCAAGGACACCCGGACATTGATGTTCCGCCTGGAACTGCGCACGCTCGGCCAGATCAGCTATTCGCAGAATCTCGGCACGAGCAGCGTCGGCGACGGCGTCTCCTCCAGCAGCAGCCGCTGAACGCGCTTGTCCCGGCTGCTCGCCCTGACGCAAGGCGATCCGGCCGGGATCGGACCCGAACTCGCGCTCGCCGCCTGGTGGCAACGCGAGGAACGGGCCATCCCGCCCTTCGCCTATCTCGGCGACAGCGCGACGCTCTCCGCGCTGGCGGAACGGCTGGGATTGCCGGTCGCGTTGCGCAGTGTCGGCTGGAATGACGCGGAAGCCTGTTTCGACACCGCGCTTCCCGTGATCGAGCTCGACAATCGGACACAGGCGCAAGCCGGGCACCCCGATCCAGCCAATGCTGCCGGCGTGATCGAGGCGATCGAGCGCGGGGTGGAAGCCGTCGAGGCCGGGCGGGCGGCAGCGCTCGTCACCAATCCCATCGCCAAGAGCGTGCTCTACGCCGCCGGCTTCCAGCATCCCGGCCACACCGAATTCCTGGCCGAACTCGCCGGCCGCGGCCGGGACGCGACGCCACGGCCGGTGATGATGATCTGGTCGGAAGAGCTCGCCGTCATCCCGGTGACCATCCATATCCCGCTCGAAGCGGTGCCGGAACAACTGACGACGGAGCTGATCGTCGAGACCGGCCGGATCGCCGCCGCCGATCTGACAAGGCGCTTCGGTGTCGCGCGCCCCCGACTGGCGCTGTGCGGCCTCAACCCGCATGCCGGAGAAGGCGGCGCGCTCGGCAAGCAGGATGCGGCGGTGGTCGCGCCGGCAATCGAGAAGCTGCGAGCGCTCGGCATCGAGGCGAGCGGCCCCTATCCGGCCGACACGCTGTTCCATGCGCGGGCACGCACCGGCTATGACGTTGCGCTCGGCATGTATCACGATCAGGCGCTGATCCCGATCAAGACGATCGCCTTCGACGAGGGCGTCAACGTCACGCTCGGCCTGCCCTTCATCCGGACCTCGCCGGATCACGGCACCGCCTTCGACATCGCCGGCAAGGGCATCGCCCGGCCCGACAGCCTGTGCGCGGCCTTGCGCCTGGCGGCCCGCATGGCTGCGGCCGAGCGTGGAGAGACCGCGTGAACGCCACCGCCCATGACGGGCTGCCGCCGCTGCGCGAGGTGGTCGAGCGCCACGGTTTGATGGCGCAGAAGGCGCTCGGCCAGAACTTCCTGTTCGACCTCAATCTGACCGGTCGGATCGCCCGTGCCGCCGGCCCGCTTGAAGGCCGGACCGTGGTCGAGATCGGCCCCGGCCCGGGTGGACTTACCCGCGCCTTGCTGGCGAACGGCGCCGGACGCGTCATCGCCATCGAGCGCGACCGGCGCTGCATGCCGGCACTGGCCGAGATCGCCGCGCATTATCCCGGACGGCTCGAGGTCGTCGATGGCGACGCGCTCGCGGTCGATCTCTCTGGCCTGCTCGGCGGCGGCCCGGCCCGGATCGTCGCCAACCTGCCCTATAATATCGGTACGCCGCTGCTGGTCGGCTGGCTCAGCGCCGAGCCCTGGCCATCCTGGTGGGCCTCGCTGACGCTGATGTTCCAGCGCGAGGTCGCCGAGCGCATCGTCGCGACGCCGGAACAGCGCGCCGCCTATGGCCGGCTCGCCGTGCTGGCCAATTGGCGCTGCGAGACGAAGATCCTGTTCGACGTGCCGAAGACCGCCTTCGTGCCGCAGCCGAAGATCACCTCCTCGATCGTCCAGCTCGTGCCGCGCCAGGATCCGGAGCCTTGCGACAGACGGCTGCTCGAACGGGTCACGCTCGCCGCCTTCGGCCAGCGCCGGAAGATGCTGCGCCAGAGCTTGAAAGCCGTGCTCGCCGAGCCGGCAGCGATGATCGAAGCGGCCGGGCTTTCGCCGACCATGCGAGCCGAGGAGGTTTCGGTCAGCGGCTTCGTCGCGCTCGCCAACGCGCTTGCCGCACATTTGTAGCGGCACATACCGTGCTACGCTGCCGGCCTTCAGCTCGAAAGGCTTCAGCATGCGTCTCGATCGCCGGCAGATCATCGCAGGGTTCGTCCTGTCCGGCGCGGCCGGCGGCAGGACCTTCGCCCAGTCCGATTATCCGGCCAAGCCGATCCGCATCATCGTCGGCTTTGCGGCAGGCGGCGCCCCCGACGCGCTTGCGCGCATCTTCGCCGAGAAGCTGCAGCAGCGCTGGGGACAGCCCGTCATCGTCGAGAACCGCGTCGGAGCCCAAGGCAACACGGCGATGGCAGCCGTCGCCAAGGCGGAAGCCGACGGTTACACGCTGGCGCTGATGCCGATCGGCAATGCGGCGGTCAATCCGGCCCTCTTCCCCAACCTGCCCTATGATCCGGTCAAGGATTTCGCCCCGATTTCCCAGCTCGCCAATGTGGAGAACGTGCTGGTGGTGGCGGCGAGCTCGCCGATCCGGAACGTGACCGAACTCGTCGCGCTCGGTCGGGCGAAGACCGCGTCGCTGACCTATGCCTCGCCCGGCGCGGGCAGCCTCGCCCATCTCGCCGCCGAACTGCTCGCGCGCTCGGCTGGCTTCGAGATGACGCATGTGCCCTATCGCGGCGTCGCGCCGGCCCTGACCGACGTGCTGCGCGGCGACGTCACCATGATCGTCGCCCAGCTCTCGACGGCCAAGCCCCTGATCGACAGCGGCCAGTTGCGGGCGCTGGCCGTCGCCAGCCCCGAGCGCAGCAAGGCGCTGCCTGAGGTGCCGACGCTGACCGAGGCGACAGGGATCGCCGGACTGGAGGCGGTATCGTGGTATGCGCTGATGGCGCCGGCGGGAACTCCGGCCGCGATCGTCGCGAAGACGCAGCAGGCCATCGCCGGAGCGCTGAAAGCACCCGACATGGTCGCGGCGCTGGAGGCCCAGGGCGCGCGCCCGATCGGCGGCACGCCCGCTGAGCTCGCGGCGGTCATCGCCGCCGACATGGCACGCTGGGGCAAGGTGGTCCGCGAGGCCGGCATCCAGCCGAACTAAAGCGGCTCCGGGCTTCAGCCGACCTGTTCGCCCAGCAGCGTCTCGACGAAGGCCGGCATGCCGGTGGCGCGGCTGCGCTTCAGCCGCTCGGCCGCCAGGATGGAGCGGACCGCTTCATAGGCCGCGCCGAGATCGTCGTTGATGATGACGTAATCATAGACATTCCAGCGCGCGATCTCGTCGCGGGCATTGGCGAGCCGGCGCGCGATCACCTCGGGCGCATCCTCGGCGCGCCGGACCAGGCGTGAGCGCAGCTCGGCCATCGAAGGCGGCAGGATGAAGATCGCGACGACGTCCTCGCGCGCCTTCTCCAGGATCTGCTGCGTGCCCTGGTAGTCGATGTCGAACAGGACGTCGCGACCGGCCTTCAGCGCCTCCTCGACCGGCCGGCGCGGCGTGCCATAGCCATTGCCGTGGACCTCGGCCGATTCCAGCAGGTCGTCGCGGTCGCGCAGCAGGTCGAAGGCCTCGCGGTCGATGAAGCGATAATGGACGCCGTCGATCTCGGATGGGCGCCGCCCGCGCGTCGTCACCGAGATCGAGAGGTCGAGATTGGTTTCCTTCTGCGACAGCGTCCGGGTCAGCGTCGACTTGCCGGCGCCGGAGGGCGACGACAGGACCAGCATCAGGCCGCGGCGAGCGGGACGAATGAGATCGGCCATCGCCGTCACTCCACGTTCTGAACCTGTTCGCGCAGCTGGTCGACGACCGTGCGCAGCTCCAGCCCGATCCGCGACAGGCCGGGATCGCCGGCCTTGGCACAGAGCGTCGAGGCCTCGCGGCCGAACTCCTGCGCCAGGAAATCGAGCTTGCGGCCGATCGGCCCGCCCTGGGCGAGCAATTCACGCAATGCCGCGACATGGGCATGCAGCCGGTCGATCTCCTCGCGGATATCGGCCTTGACCGCCAGCAGCGCGGCCTCCTGGTGCAGGCGCTGCGGTTCGAGCGCAGTGCTCGCTTCCAGCAACGCCGCAATCTGCCCGGCAAGGCGGGCGCGGATGGCCTCGACGCTGCGGCCGGGATGGGCTTCGGCCTCGAGCGTCAGGCGAGCGATGCTGTCGAGATGGCCATTGATGATCGCCTCGAGCGCCCGCCCCTCGGCGAGCCGCGCCTGCTTCAGCGCTGCAATCGTCTCGGTGAGCGCAGCCAACACCGGCTTTTCGAGCTCAGACAACGCGTCCCCGCTCTCCTCGGAGACCTCGACGACGCCGCGGATCGCCAGCAGGCCGTCGAGCGTCGCTGGAGCGATCCCCGTCGGCAGCTTCACCTGGCTCGCGGCCTCGATCAAAGCGGCGAGCGCTTCCTGGTTGATGCGCGGGCGCGGGGCCGAGGCTTCGCTGGTGATGGCAAGGCTGACATGCAGGGTGCCGCGGGTGAAGGCAGTCGAGAACTGCTTCCGCGCCGCTTCCGAGAAACCATCGAAGCCTGTGGGGACACGGACGCGGACATCGAGGCCGCGACCGTTGACGCTGCGGACCTCCCAGGCGAAGGCGTGCCCGCCGGTCGTGCCTGCCGCGCGCGCAAACCCCGTCATGCTTTCGATCGCCATCAGCCGCCGTCTTTCCTCTCGCGTTGCGCGCGGACCCTATTCAGGCCTGCCGCGGTGCACAAGCGCGAGATGTGGAAAGCTGGAGGCTGTCCATGGTCGCCGACAGCCTCCGGGTCAGGGCTTCAGCTGCGGGACCTGCTTGGGGCTATTGAGATCGAAGGTCTTGTTCAGCAGCGGATCGCGCGTGGTGCCTTCCGAGGCGTCGAAGGCGCGCGCCCTCGTGCCGGCGGGGCCGCTGGCTGCTCCGGCCTGAACAGGCTGCCCGGCCGCGGCACGGCGATTGCCAGGAACCGGGAAGGTCTCGGGCTCGGCCTGGTCGGGCGCCGTCGCTGCCTGGTTGTCGGATCGGCTGGCTGCTGGCGCCTCGGTGCGCTGATCCGGCCCCGGCGGTGGCTCGGCGCGATCGACACCGCCGTCGATGGCGGGGCGTCCGGACTCGCGTCGGGCCGATTCGACCTGGCGCCAACGGGCGACATTTCGGTTGTGCTGCTCGAGGGTCTCGGCGAAGGCGTGACCGCCGCTGCCATCCGCAACGAAGTAGAGATCCTTGGTCCGCGAATGGTTGACGACCGCCTCGAGCGCCGCGCGGCCCGGATTGGCGATCGGTCCCGGCGGCAGGCCATCGATGACATAGGTGTTGTAAGGTGTCGCCTGCGTGATCTCGGGGCGCGTGATTCCGCGGCCGAGCGTGCCCTTGCCGCCGACGAGGCCGTAGACGATCGTCGGGTCGGATTGCAGCTTCATCTTGCGGTTCAGCCGGTTGATGAAGACGCCGGCGACGCGTGGCCGCTCATCGGCGCGGCCCGTCTCCTTCTCGACGATCGAGGCGAGGATCACCAGCTCCGCCGGCGTCTTGATCGGCAGATCGGCCGGCCGCTTGGCCCAGACCTCGCCCAGGATACGGCGCTGGTCGCGCGTCATCCTGTCGACAATGGCCTGGCGGGTCGAGCCGCGCTGGAACTTGTAGGTGTCGGGCAGGATCTGGCCCTCGCGCGGCACCTGGATGACGTCGCCGGCGAGCATGTCGTTCTGCTGCAGCCGGGCGATGATCTGCTCGCTGGTCAGCCCCTCGGGGATGGTGATCGAATGCTCGACCGCCTTGCCCTCGGCGATGACGTCGAGGATGTCCTTCTGGCTGGCGCGCGCCTTGAACAGATATTCGCCGGCCTTGAGGCTGGCGGCCTTGCCGGATGTATAGGCCGCGACCTTGAAGGCCCAGGGATGCTCGATCAGCCCCTCACGCTGCAGCAGGTCGGCGATCTCCGTCACCCCGTGCTCCTTCGGGATGATCAGGACGCGATCGGTGGCGAGCGGACCCGGGGCCTTGCTGCGGCTGTCGAGATAAGCGACGCCGCCGCCGACGGCGCCGGCCAACACCAAGACCGTGGTGAACAGCCCGCTGAGCAGCGCGATGAAGGGCGACCGCCGGCGCTTGCGCGCCTTCGGCGGCGGAGCCGGCGGCGCGACAGGCTTCAGCGCCTCGTTGGGGCTCCTCGGCGCGACGCGAGGCGGCTGACTCATGATGCTTTCGCCCGATTCCCTGACATCGCGACCGGCTATGCCGGCGTCGATCCGACCTATTGGCTATGCCGGCCGCATACTGGCATGACGGCGGCGACAGGCTAGCGAAAATTGTGGCGAAAGCGCGCTTGTCCTCAGTCGGCGAAGCGGCGCATCACCAGCGAGGCGTTGGTACCGCCGAAACCGAACGAATTCGACAGGGCGATGTCGACCTTCCGCTTCTTGGCCTTGTGCGGCACGAGATCGAGCTCGGTCTCGACGGACGGATTGTCGAGATTGATCGTCGGCGGCACGATCTGGTCGCGGATCGCCAGCACCGAGAAGATCGCCTCGATCGCGCCGGCGGCACCGAGCAGATGGCCGGTCGCCGACTTGGTCGAGGACATGGCCGGCCGGTTCGGCGCATTGGCGAGCAGGCGTTCGACGGCGCGCAATTCGATCTCGTCGCCGACCTGCGTCGAGGTGCCGTGCGCGTTGATGTAGTCGACGTCCGAGGCGCGCAGGCCCGCACGCTTCAGCGCCGCCTGCATGCAGCGATAGGCGCCGTCGCCATCCTCGGAGGGCGAAGTGATGTGATAGGCGTCGCCCGACATGCCGTAGCCCACGATCTCGGCATAGATGCGCGCGCCGCGCGCCCTGGCGTGCTCGAGTTCCTCGAGCACGACGACGCCGGCGCCCTCGCCCATGACGAAGCCGTCGCGATCCTTGTCATAGGGGCGCGAGGCCTTTTCGGGCGTCTCGTTGAAGCCAGTGGAGAGCGCCCGGCAGGCGCAGAAGCCGGCGATGCCGATGCGGTTGACCGCCGATTCGGCGCCGCCCGCCAGCATGACCTCGGCATCGCCGAGTGCGACCATGCGGGCCGCATCGCCGATGGCGTGGGCGCCGGTCGAGCAGGCGGTGACGACGGCGTGGTTCGGGCCCTTCAAGCCATGCTCGATCGAGACATAGCCGGCGGCGAGATTGCTGAGACGGCCGGGAATGAAGAAGGGCGAGAGCCGGCGCGGGCCGCGTTCCTTCAGCAGCAGCGACGCGTCATAGATGCCGCCGAGCCCGCCAATGCCGGAACCGATGGCGACGCCGGTCGCGACCTGGTCCTCGTAGCTCTCGGGCTTCCAGCCGGAATCGCGTAGTGCCTGCGTCGCCGCAGCCATCGCGAAGATGATGAAATCGTCGACCTTGCGCTGCTCCTTCGGCTCCATCCAATCATCAGGATTGAAGGTACCGTTCGAGCCGTCGCCGCGCGGAATGCTGCAGGCGATCTGGGCCGGCAGATCGGAGACGTCGAAAGTGGTGATCGGGCCGGCGCCGCTTTCACCAGCCAAAATACGCGACCAGCTCGGCTCAACCCCACAGGCGAGCGGGGTCACCATGCCCAGTCCGGTGACAACGACACGCCGCATCGGTCTTCCTCAGTTCAGCTCCGGCGCGCATGAGTGCGCGCCGGGGCCAAGGCCTTATCAGGCCGACTTCGACAGGAACTTGACCGCGTCGCCGACGGTCACGATCGTCTCGGCCGCGTCGTCCGGGATCTCAACGCCGAACTCTTCCTCGAAAGCCATGACCAGCTCGACTGTGTCGAGGCTGTCCGCACCGAGGTCCTCGATGAAATTGGCGCCCTCGACAACCTTCTCCGGCTCAACGCCGAGGTGCTCGATCACGATCTTCTTCACGCGCTCGGCGACATCGCTCATGGGTCTTTCCCTCAAACCTCGAAAACACACCGCTGAATGCGACGCGTGGGTGAAAACTGATTTCCCGGCCCGGATCCTTCGCCTTGTGGCGGACCACGCCGGGAGTTCATGGCTGCACAAACGCAACAACCGGGCCGGCGTCAAGTCCCCTGAACACCGATCGGCGCTTGGCCGGCAGGGTCATTAACACACTCGTAATGGGCTGGCGAGTGCGCAGCCCAAACCTTCAGGTGTGTAAAAGAGCCGGCCTAACCGGTTCAGATCATTGCCATTCCGCCGTTGACATGCAGCGTCTGGCCGGTGACGTAGCCGGCTTCCTCACTGGCGAGATAGGCTACGGCCGCGGCGATGTCCGCTCCCTGCCCGAGCCGGCCCATCGGCACGTCGGCGAGAATGCCCTCGCGCTGCTTCTCGTTCAGCACGTCGGTCATCGGCGACTCGATGAAGCCGGGCGCGACGACGTTGACGGTGATGTTGCGGCTCGCCACTTCCGCGGCCAGCGACTTCGACATGCCGATCAGCCCGGCCTTGGAGGCGGCGTAGTTGCCCTGCCCCGGATTGCCGCTCGTGCCGACGACGGAGCCGATCGAGACGATGCGGCCATAGCGCCGGCGCATCATGCTCTTCACCGCCGCGCGCGAGAGCCGGAAGGCGGCAGTCAGGTTGACGGCGAGGACCAGGTCCCAGTCCTCGTCCTTCAGGCGCATGAAGAGGTTGTCGCGGGTGACGCCGGCATTGTTGACGAGGATGTCGAGCCCGCCGAGCTTGGCCTCGGCCGCCGGCACCAGCGCCTCGACCGACTCGCGATTCGACAGGTCGCAGGGCGTGATCTCGGCCCGCTCGCCGAGCTCCTTCGCCAACGCCTCCAGCGCCTCGACGCGTGTGCCCGACAAGGCAACGGTCGCGCCCTGGGCATGGAGCCGGCGCGCGATTGCGCCGCCGAGGCCGCCGGTTGCGCCGGTGACCAGCGCCTTCTTACCCGTCAGATCGAGCATACTGCCTCCCTTGTCCCCGGCTCTGACGCCGGTTCAGCCCTTCTGGGCCTTGTAAGCCGCGATGTCGTCGGGAGAACCGATCGACGCCGCCGCCGTTCCCGCCGCGATGCGCTTGACCAGACCGGCGAGCACCTTGCCCGAGCCGACCTCATAGAACTGGGTTACGCCCGCCGCGGCCATCGCCTCGACGCATTCGCGCCAGCGCACGGTGCCGGTGACCTGCGCCACCAGCGAAGCCCGGATCGCCGCGGGATCGCTGAGCGGGGCGGCGCCGACATTGGCCATGACGGGCACGACCGGCGCCTGCATCGCGACCTCGGCGAGTGCCGCCTGCATGGCCTCCGCCGCTGGCTGCATCAGGGCGCAATGGAAGGGTGCGGAGACCGGCAGCAGCATGGCACGGCGCACGCCGCGCTCGCCCGCGAGCACGATAGCCCGCTCGACCGCCGGCTTGGCGCCGGAGAGCACCACCTGGCCGCCGCCATTGTCGTTGGCGGCCTGGCAGACCTGTCCTTCAGCGGCATCGGCCGCGATGGCACGAGCCTGGTCGAGCTCGACGCCGAGCAGCGCCGCCATGGCGCCCTCGCCGGCCGGCACCGCCTTCTGCATGGCGTCGCCGCGGATGCGCAGCAGCCGGGCCGCATCGCTGATCGAGAAAGTGCCGGCCGCGGCCAGCGCCGAATATTCGCCGAGCGAATGGCCGGCGACGAAGGCAGCGTCGGTCTTGAGCGAGAGCCCGACTTCGGCCTCGAGCACGCGGATCGCGGCAAGGCTCACCGCCATCAGCGCCGGCTGGGCATTGGCGGTCAGGGTCAATTCCTCGCCCGGGCCTTCCCACATCAGGGTGGAGAGCTTCTGCGAGAGCGCGGCATCGACCTCGTCGAAGACGGCGCGCGCCACGGGGAAGGCCTCGGCGAGCGCCTTGCCCATACCGACGGCCTGCGAACCCTGCCCAGGAAAGATGAAAGCCGTCGCCATGTCGCAATGGTCCTGAAAAAGATGCTTGGTTAACAAGTCGGGGCGCAGTCGCACCGTGCGGCCGGCCAAGTCAAGGCGTTTACGCGACGAAAGTCGACCTTCACCGGCATTTTTCGGTGTTTTGCGCTTGCATGATGGGACGTCCCACTGTAACGACCGCCTCGGTTTGTTCGGCCGGGGGCTGAACGGACGGCGAGGCGATTCCCGAAAGGAAGCGCTTCGTAGGCTTCTCCCTGGAGGGCCGCCGTCCTGTGTCTCCGCCTTCGAAGAAATCCTGTCGGGCCTTTATCCAGGGCTCGGAGGGCTCCGCGTCGAACGAAACCGGTGAACGAAGAAAGGCCAATCATGGCATTGTACGAGCACGTTCTGCTCGCGCGGCAAGATGTCAGCGCGCAGCAGGTCGAGGCCCTTGTCGAGCAGTTCAAGGGCATCGTCGAGGCGAATGGCGGTTCCGTCCCCAAGGTCGAGTACTGGGGTGTGAAGTCGCTGGGCTATCGCATCAAGAAGAACCGCAAGGCGCACTACTCGCTGCTGAACATCAACGCTCCCGCGGCGGCCGTCGCCGAGATGGAGCGCCAGATGCGCATCAACGAAGACGTGCTGCGCTTCATGACCATCCGCGTCGAGGAACTCGAGGAAGGTCAGTCGGTCATGCTGCAGAAGCGCGACCGCGACGAGCGTAGCGATCGCTTCGACCGTGGCGGCCCGGGCGGCGACCGTTTCGACCGCGGCCCGCGCCGCGAGCGCCCGCGTCGTGAAGACGAGGCGACCACCGAGACCGCTGGGGAGGCCTGAGCATGTCGACTGCATCCGCCGGCGCCCGCCGCCCCTTCTTCCGCCGCCGCAAGTCCTGCCCGTTCTCGGGCGAGGGCGCGCCGAAGATCGATTACAAGGATGTGCGCCTGCTCTCGCGCTACATCTCCGAGCGCGGCAAGATCGTGCCGTCGCGCATCACGGCCGTTTCGGCCAAGAAGCAGCGTGAGCTCGCCCAGGCGATCAAGCGCGCCCGCTTCCTCGGCTTGCTGCCCTACGTCATCCGCTGAGCGGGTGAGGATTTCCCCGGCGGCGCCCTGCGCCGCCGGGTCTTTGATTTGACGCAACTTGGTCGCCAGGCGGTGAAAACCCGTCTGGTATGTTGAGGCAAACGCCTCTCACCCTGCCCTTTTTGAGCAGCGGGACAGCAGGACGGACATGCTCCCCATCGTCGGCATCGGCGCCGGGCTGGTTTCAGCCCTTCTGTTCACAGTGGTGATCACCGGATCGCCGCTGGCGTTGCTGCTGTCCTATGTCGCCCCACTCCCGGTCTTCATCGCCGCGCTCGGCTGGAACCACCGCGCCGGGCTGGTGGCCGTCGCCGCCGGCACGCTCGCCGTCACCGTGGTGCTCAAGCTCTCGCTCGGGCTCGCCTTCGCGATCGGCGCCGCCCTGCCCGCCTGGTGGATCGCCTATCTCGCCCTGCTGGCGCGCGACGACGGTCAAGGCAATGGCGAGTGGTATCCGCTCGGGCGCCTGCTGGTCTGGATCGCCGCCGTCGCGACACTGGTGACGGTCGGCGGCGCGCTCGCCATCTCGACCGATTTCGAGACCTATCATCGCGTGATGACGCATGGCCTGCGGCTCGTGCTCTCCGGCGGCGAAGGCATCGGCCCGGTCGTGCGGCTGCCGGCCGGCGTCGATGCCGGCGAGATCGCTGCCCGACTCGCTGTGCTGGTGCCCGCCGCCGCCGGCGCGTCCTTCGTGCCGATGATCGTCGCCAATCTCTGGCTGGCGGCGAAGGCGGTACAGGTTTCCGGCCGGCTACCGCGGCCCTGGCCGTTCATCCCCGCGACCCGCCTGCCGGCACAGGCCGTGGCCGGACTCGTCGGCGGCGTCCTGCTCAGCTTCGTCGGCGGCTTCGTCGGCCTTGCCGGGACGGCCCTGGCCGGGGCGCTGATCGCCGCCTTCGGCCTCGCCGGCCTCGCCGCCATCCACGATCTCAGCCGCGGCAAGGCCTGGCGGGCGCCGACCCTGTTCGCGGTCTACCTCGCGCTGGTGATCATGCTGATCACCGTCTTCCCGTTCCTCGCGCTGCTCGGCATCGCCGACGCGCTGATCGACCTTCGCCGGCGCAAGCCGCCGGCGTCGCCTGCTGCCTGAACCTAAACGCCTATTCCGAACTCAAAGGAGAAGACCCATGGAAGTGATCCTGCTCGAACGCGTCGCCAAGCTCGGCCAGATGGGCGAGACCGTCCGCGTGCGCGACGGCTATGCCCGCAATTTCCTGCTCGCCCGCGGCAAGGCCCTGCGCGCCACCGAGGAGAACAAGAAGCGCTTCGAGAACCAGCGCGCCCAGCTCGAAACCCGCAACCTCGAGCTGAAGCGCGAGGCCGACTCGGTCGCCGAAAGCCTCAATGGCCAGACGGTCGTGATCCTGCGCCAGTCGGGCGAGTCCGGCGTGCTCTACGGCTCGGTCTCGACCCGTGACATCGCCGAGGCGCTGAGCGCCGAGGGCTTCTCGGTCGACCGCAACCAGGTCACGCTCAACACCCCGATCAAGACGCTCGGCCTGCACACCGTCCCGGTCGTGCTGCACCCGGAAGTCTCGGTCACCGTCACGGTCAACGTCGCCCGCTCGGCTGAGGAAGCCCAGCGCCAGGCTGCCGGCGAGAACGTCACGGCCCGCGAGGAGTTCGATCTCGACGACCTCGGCCTCGAGGTCGGTGCGGCGCTGGCCGAGGCCGGCGACGACGACCGCTGAGCCCTATCAGAGGCTTGCACGAGTCAATGGGCGCCGTGGCAACACGGCGCCCTTTTTCGTACGCTGTGGACAGCGGGGTCGACTCGATGCTATTCATTTCGTTCTTATTTTGTTCAGGTTCATGACTCACCGGCATTGACCTATCCAGAGCCATGTCCAGCGCCACCGCCCTCGTCACCCGCCTCGAGACCAATCAAGAGGCGAACTTCCGCGTCCAGCCGCACAACATCGAGGCGGAGCAGGCGCTGCTCGGCGCCATCCTGGTCAACAACGACGCCTTCTACCGGGTCTCGGACTTCCTGCAGCCCGAGCACTTCTTCGAGGAGCTGCACCGGCGGATCTTCGAGCTGATGAGCAGCATGATCCGGGCTGGCAAGATCGCGACGCCGATCACGCTCAAGACCTTCGTCGGCGAGATCGACCTCGGCGGCATCACCGCGCCGCAATACCTCGCCCGGCTCGCGGCCGAGGCGACCACGGTCATCAACGCCGCCGACTATGGCCGGACCATCTACGATCTCGCCATTCGTCGCCAGTTGATCGGCGTCGGTGAAGAGCTGGTCAACGTCGCCTATGACGCGCCGGTCGAGATGGCGCCGCGCGAGCAGATCGAGGACGCCGAGCGCAAGCTCTACGCGCTCGCCGAGAAGGGCCGCTACGAGGGCGGCTTCCAGAAATTCGACGGGGCGCTGCGGCTCGCCATCGACATGGCGGCGAGCGCCTTCCAGCGCGCCGGCGGCCTTTCCGGCATCTCGTCCGGCCTGCGCGATCTCGACGCGCGAATGGGCGGCCTTCAGCGCTCCGACCTGATCGTGCTCGCCGGCCGCCCGGCCATGGGCAAGACCTCGCTCGCGACCAACATCGCCTTCAACATGGCCAAGGCCTGGCGCGGCGAGCGCCAGGAGGACGGCTCGATCAAGTCGGTCGATGGCGCCATTGTCGGCTTCTTCTCGCTCGAAATGTCGGCCGACCAGCTCGCCACGCGTATCGTCGCCGAGCAGTCCAGCATCTCCTCCTACAAGATCAGGCAGGGTCGCATCACCGAGGCCGATTTCGCCCGACTGACCGACGTCGCGGCCCAGATCGAGAAGCTGCCGCTCTACATCGACCAGACCGGCGGCATCTCGATCGCCCAGCTCGTCGCCCGCGCCCGCCGGCTGCAGCGCCAGAAGGGTCTCGACGTCCTGTTCATCGACTATCTGCAACTGCTCTCCGGCTCGTCGAAGAAGGGCGAGAACCGGGTGCAGGAGCTGACCGAGATCACCACCAGCCTGAAGGCGCTGGCCAAGGAGCTCAACGTCCCGATCATCGCGCTCTCGCAGCTCTCGCGCCAGGTCGAAAACCGCGACGACAAGCGCCCGCAACTCTCGGACCTGCGCGAGTCCGGCTCGATCGAGCAGGACGCCGACGTGGTGATGTTCGTCTATCGCGAAGAGTACTATCTCAAGGCCAAGGAACCTCGACCGGGCACCGACGAGCACAACAAATGGGTGATGGAGATGGAGGCGGCCCACGGCCTGGCCGAGCTCATCATCGGCAAGCAGCGCCACGGCCCGACCGGAACCGTCGCCCTGCAGTTCGACGCCGACGTCACGCGCTTCTCCGACAGGGCTGACCAGAGCCATCTACCGGAACGCCTCGAATGAACGCCTTCGACACGCCCGAGAATGCCGGCCACGGCGCCATCCTGACGATCGACCTCGGCGCGCTCGTCGCCAATTGGCGCATGCTCAGGCAGCGCGCCGGCACCGAGGCCGCCGCCGTGGTCAAGGCCAATGCCTATGGCATCGGCATCGAGCCGGCCGTCACCGCGCTCGCCAAGGCCGGTTGCAAGAGCTTCTTCGTCGCGCATCTCTCGGAAGCGGTGCGGGCACGTGCTGTTGCCCCCGAGGCGACGATCTATGTGCTCAACGGCCTCGCACCGAACACCGGCGGAACCTATGCCGAGCACGACCTCTCGCCGGTGCTGGGCTCGCATGAGGAACTGCTCGAATGGGCCGGCTTCCGGCAGAGCGGCTCCAGGGTCCGGCCGGCGGCGCTGCATGTCGACACCGCGATGAACCGGCTCGGGCTCTGGCCCGGCGAAGGGCTCGATCTGGCACGCGAGAAGAGTGGCGTGATCGCGGCCGCAGGCATCGGGCTGGTGATGAGCCATTTCGCTGCGTCGGAGGTGATCGACGATCCGGCCAATGCCCGGCAGGTCTCGGCCTTCGCCGAGATCGCCACCGCCTTCCCCGGCGTGCCGGCTTCGCTGCTGAACTCATCCGGCCATTTTCTGCCGGGCTGCCCATCCTACCAGCTCACCCGGCCGGGCTATGCGCTCTATGGCGGCAATCCGACGCCCGGAAAGCCCAATCCGATGCGGCCCGTGGTCGGGCTCGAGGCGCAGATCATCCAGCTGCGCGAGGTCGAGGCCGGCACGCAGGTCGGCTATAACGGCACCTGGACGGCGAAGGGCCGGCGCAAGCTCGCGACCATCTGCCTGGGCTATGCCGACGGCTACCCGCGCAATGCCAGCTGGACCGATCGCTCGCAGGGCGGCTCGGCGCTGGTTGGCGGCGTGCGCTGCCCCTTCGTCGGCACGGTCTCGATGGACCTCATCATCATCGACGTCACAGACGCTCCTGTGGAGGCAGCCAAGCGCGGCGCGCCGGTGACGCTGATCGGCGGCGAACTCGATTTGGAGGCGGTCGGCGCCGGCGCCAAGACGATCGGCTACGAGATCCTGACCAGCCTCGGCCGCCGCCATGCGCGGCGCTATATCGGGCTGTAATGGCCAAGCGCGGCCCGTCCTATGTCTGCCAGGCCTGCGGCGCGGTCTATCACCGCTGGCAGGGCAAGTGCGATTCCTGTGGCACCTGGTCGTCTCTGTCCGAGGAGGCGCAATCCGCGCCGGTTCCCGGCGGTGGCAGGCCGTCCTCGGGCGCGCGCGCGCGCGGCCGCGTCTTCGCGCTGGAGAGCCTGAAGGGTGAGACGCAGGACGCGCCGCGCATCGTCTCGGGGATCGGCGAACTCGACCGCGTCACCGGCGGCGGCTTCGTGCCGGGTTCGGTCCTCCTGATCGGCGGCGATCCCGGCATCGGCAAGTCGACGCTGCTGATGCAGGCCTGCGCCGCGATGGCCATGACCGGCCGGCGCGTCGTCTACGTCTCGGGCGAAGAATCGACCAGCCAGGTCCGCCTCAGAGCCCAGCGCATGGGCCTCGCCGAGGCGCCGGTCGACCTCGCGGCCGAGACCAATATCGAGGACATCATCGCCACCCTCGGGCAAGGCGAGCGTCCTGCGCTGGTGGTGATCGATTCGATCCAGACCATGTGGTCGTCCGAGGTCGAGAGCGCGCCCGGCACGGTGACGCAGGTACGCGGTTCGGCCCAGGCGCTGATCCGCTACGCCAAGACCTCCGGCGCATGCCTGATCCTGGTCGGCCACGTTACCAAGGACGGCCAGATCGCCGGGCCGCGCGTGGTCGAGCATATGGTCGATGCGGTGCTCTCATTCGAGGGCGAAGGCACGCATTCCTTCCGCATCCTGCGTGGTCAGAAGAACCGTTTCGGCGCGACCGACGAGATCGGCGTCTTCGAGATGACCGGTGCCGGCCTCTCCGAAGTCGGCAACCCTTCGGCCCTCTTCCTTGCCGGGCGCGACCAGGACGCGCCGGGCGCGGCCGTGCTCGCCAGCATCGAGGGCACGCGGCCGGTCCTGGTCGAGATCCAGGCGCTGGTGGCGCCGAGCGCGCTTGGCACGCCGCGCCGCGCCGTGGTCGGCTGGGAGAACAGCCGCCTCGCCATGGTGCTGGCGGTGCTGGAGACGCATGGCGGGCTGAAGCTCGGCCAGCACGACGTCTATCTCAACGTCGCCGGCGGCCTGCGTGTCGGCGAGCCAGCGGCGGATCTTGCCGTCGCGGCCGCCCTCGTCTCCTCGCTGACCGGAGCGATCCTGCCATCGGGCGCGGTCCATTTCGGCGAGATTGCATTGTCTGGCGCGATCAGGCCGGTCTCGGTCGCTGCCGCCCGACTGCGCGAAGCCGCTAAGCTGGGGTTCGAAAGTGCCGTGCTGCCGTCGGCGGGTGCCGATATCGGCGATGGCAACGGCCTGAGATTGCGGCGCCTCAGCCATGTCGGCGAGCTCGTCGCCGAAATTGCGGCGAGCGCTCCCCGCGCCCGCTCCGGTCAGCGCGCCTCGCAAGCAGACCGGTAAAATGGTCTCCATTTGAAAGTCGGGTGACGGATTCGCCGATCAGCTTGGATAACTTGGCAGAATCCGGCTATCGCAGTGCAAAATGAGCCGACTGCATGGGTGACGCGCGGCACGCGAGCGGGTATAGCAAAATCCGCCCGGCCCACCCATTTGTCGCGTGCCGGCCCCGATTTTGCAGCGAAGCGGCCCTGACATGCCTGTGACCATTCTCGATCTCGTCGTCATCGGCGTGGTGTTGATCTCGGCTTTGCTCGCAGCCGTGCGCGGCCTGACGCGCGAAGTGCTGGCGATCGCCTCCTGGGCGGCTGCCGCCGTCGTCGCCTGGCTCTTCCACCCGCAGCTGCTGCCGCTCGCGCAGCAGTACATCCCGAACAAGACCGTGGCGCTGGTCGCGGTGATCGCGGCGCTGTTCTTGGGCACGCTGATCGTCGTCTCGCTGATCACGGCGCGGATCTCGGACTTCGTGCTCGATTCGCGGATCGGCGCGCTCGACCGCACCCTCGGCTTCGTCTTCGGGGCCGCGCGCGGCCTGCTGCTGGCGGTCGTCGGCTATCTCTTCTTCACTGCGCTGGTGCCGGAGAAGATGCAGCCGGCCTGGGCGCGCGATTCGCGCTCGAAGCCCCTTCTCGAGGAAACCGGCCGCAGCCTGCTAACGATGCTGCCGCAGGATATCGATTCGGAATTCGTGAAGAAGCTGCTGCAGCCGAAGCAGGCCGAGCCGACCGAGGCGCCGGCCGAGGAGCCGCGCACGCCGGGCACCAACCCGCCTGCCGGCGGCACCGCCCCGGCTGATCCGCAGCGCCGCACCCAGGCGCCCGCCACAGATCGGCAGGCGCTGCAGCGCGTGATCGATACGACCGCTCCGGCCGCGACCGGCGCGACGCCCGCCCCGGCGCAACGCCGGCCCTGACTGGAACCAGAGCCAAGCCTCATCACAAAAACGGCACCCGTTCTTGCGATGATGCCAGGCTCAAACAAGTAGTTGGCAGATTCTCTCCGTTCGGCGGACCGCCGAACGGAGAACCTATTGAAGCCGCGATGGAGCCTTGCGATGAGCCTGATCCACGATGCCGACGCCGTGTTCGATCCGAACGCCGATCGTTTGCGCGAGGAATGCGGTGTCTTCGGCATTTTCGGCCATGAGGACGCCGCGGCGCTGACCGCGCTCGGCCTGCATGCCTTGCAGCATCGCGGCCAGGAAGCGACCGGGATCGTCTCCTTCGACGGCCAGCGCTTCCATACCGAGCGCCAGCTCGGCCTGGTCGGTGATGCCTTCTCCGACGCCAGCGTGATCGAGAAGCTCAAGGGCAAGCAGGCGATCGGCCATGTCCGCTACTCGACCACCGGCGAGACCATCCTGCGCAACGTCCAGCCGCTCTTCTCGGAGCTGCATGGCGGCGGCTTCGCGGTGGCGCATAACGGCAACCTGACCAACGGGCTGACGCTGCGGCGCAATCTCGTGCGCGACGGCGCGATCTACCAGTCGACCTCCGACACCGAGGTCCTGCTCCATCTCGTCGCGCGCAGCAGGAAGCCGAAGTTCATCGAGCGCTTCATCGACGCGCTGCGCCAGATCGAGGGCGCCTACGCCTTCGTCGGCATCACCAACAAGAAGCTGGTCGGCGCGCGCGATCCGCTCGGCATCCGCCCGCTCGTGCTCGGCGACCTCAATGGCTGCCCGATCCTGACCTCCGAGACCTGCGCGCTCGACATCATCGGCGCCAAGTTCGTCCGCGAGATCGAGAATGGCGAGGTCGTCGTGATCTCCGATCAGGGCATCGAGAGCCACAAGCCCTTCCCGCCGGTGCCGGAACGGCCGTGCATCTTCGAGTACATCTACTTCGCGCGGCCGGATTCGATCGTGAAGGGCCGCAGCATCTATGAGCGGCGCAAGGCGATGGGCGCGCAGCTCGCAGCCGAATCGCCGGCCGATGCCGACGTCATTGTGCCCGTGCCGGATTCCGGCGTGCCTGCGGCGCTCGGCTATGCCCAGGCGAGTGGCATCCCGTTCGAGCTCGGCATCATTCGCAACCACTATGTCGGTCGCACCTTCATCGAGCCGACGCAGAAGGTGCGCGAGCTCGGCGTGCGCCTGAAGCATTCGGCCAATCGCAGCGTGGTCGAAGGCAAGCGCATCGTGCTGGTCGACGACTCGATCGTGCGCGGCACGACCTCGCTGAAGATCGTGAAGATGATGCGCGAGGCCGGGGCTCGCGAGGTGCATTTCCGCATTTCCTCGCCTCCGATCACCCATCCCGACTATTACGGCATCGACACGCCCGATCAGGCGAAGCTGCTCGCAGCGACGCATTCGCTCGAGGAGATGCGCCAGTTCGTCGGCGCCGATTCGCTCGCCTTCATCTCGGTCGACGGGCTCTACAAGGCGATGGGCCATGAGCGGCGCGATCCAACCCGGCCGCAATTCACCGACCATTGCTTCACCGGCGAATACCCGACCTCGCTGACCGATGTCGTTGGCGAGAGCGCCAAGCAAGAGATGTCGCTGCTGGCCGCCGGCTGAGCCTTTCGACGGGACTTCAATGAGCAAGCCTCTGGAAGGGCGCATCGCGCTCGTCACCGGCGCCTCCCGCGGCATCGGCCGTGCGGCGGCGCTCGCCTTCGCTGAAGCCGGCGCCCATGTGATCGCGCTCGCACGTACCACCGGCGCGCTGGAGGAACTCGACGACGAGATCCGGGCGCTCGGCGGCAGTGCAACCTTGGTGCCGGCCGACCTCGCCGACGCCGCCGCGATCGAGAAGCTGGGCCCTGCCTTGCTCGAGCGCTGGGGCAGGCTCGACATTCTCCTGGCCAATGCCGGAATCCTCGGGCCGCTGGCGCCGCTGACCCATGTCAGCGCCAAGGAATGGGCCGAGGTCTTCGACATCAATGTCAGCGCCAACTGGCGGCTGCTGAAGTCGGTCGAGCCGGCGCTGAAGGCGTCCGCCTCCGGCCGAGCGATCTTCCTGTCGTCCGGCGCGGCGCATAAGGGCTTGGCCTATTGGGCTCCCTATGCCGTCTCGAAGGCCGCGCTCGAAGCGATGGCGCGCAGCTACGCCGACGAGACCCGGAGTACCAATCTGCGGGTCATGCTGGTCAATCCCGGGCCCTTGCGCACCCGCATGCGCGCCCAGGCGATGCCGGGCGAAGACCCGACGACACTGAAGACGCCGGAAGAGCTGGCGCCGCATCTGGTCGCGATCGCCGCGCCGGACTGGAGCGAGACCGGCAAGATCTTCGACTTCCCGCAGGGCAAGGTGCTGACGCCGCAGATGCCGGCGTAAAGACCGTCTTTCCTGTCATGGTCGGGCTTGTCCCGACCATGCACGTCTTCCTTCACCAAGCGCGGTATTCAGACGTGGATGCTCACCACAGGGGCGAGCATGACGGTGGTGTGGCTACCCCGTACCCACATATTCCCGAACCACCGCGATCAGGTCAGGCACGGTCAGGTTCGGCAGGGCCGCCATCTCGTCGAGCGAGAACCAGCCGATCCGGACATGCTCGTCAGAGAGGTTCTGCGCCTCGCCACCGTCCCAGGCCGAGGCGACATAGATGTGGTGCAGCGCCGCGCCGTTGCGCTCGGGGAAGCGCTCCTCGGCAGAGAGCATCAGGCGATAGGTCAGCGGCGTCAGCCCGACTTCCTCGCGGCATTCGCGGATGAGCGCGGTGTCCAGCGCCTCGCCCGCCTCGACCCGACCGCCGATCGCGTCCCAGTGATCGGCCCAGGCACGTTTCCAGGAGGCCCGCAGCCCGAGCAGAACCCGCCCGTCGACGCGCAAAAAGAGCGCGCTGACGGTCTCCAGCATCAGCTCTTGCTCTTGTCGTAGGGGTTGGCACCGCCGCGCGTATGCAGGCGGACCGGCGTGCCCGGCAGCTCGAACGCCTCGCGCAGATTGTTGGTCAGATAGCGCAGATAAGACACCGGCAGATGCTCGAGCTGGTTGCCGAACAGCGCGAAGGTCGGCGGCCGTGCCTTGGGCTGCGTCATGTAACGGATCTTGATGCGCCGGCCGGCCACCGCCGGGGGCGGATGGGCCGAGAGAACGCCTTCGAGCCAGCGATTGATCTTCGCGGTGGAAACGCGGCGGTTCCAGACATCGTAGGCGCGGAACACCGCCTGCATCAGCCGGTCGATGCCCTCGCCGGCGATCCCGGAGAGCGGCACGATCTCGACGCCACGGATCTGCGCCAGCAGGTGGTAGGCCTTCTCCTTGAGCTCAGCGAGCAGGCCCTGCTTGTCGGCGACGAGGTCCCATTTGTTCAGGCCGATGACGACGGCGCGGCCTTCGCGCTCGGTCAGGTCGGCCAGGGTCAGGTCCTGCTTCTCGAAGGGGATGGTGGCGTCGAGCAGCACGACGACGACCTCGGCGAAGCGGATGGCGCGCAGCGAATCCGCCACGGCGAGCTTCTCCAGCTTCTCGTCGATGCGGGCGCGCTTGCGCATCCCGGCGGTGTCGAACAGCTTGACCGGACGGCCACGCCATTCCCATTCGACCGAGATGGTGTCGCGCGTGATGCCGGCCTCGGGGCCAGTGAGCAGGCGCTCCTCGCCTATCATCCGGTTGACCAGGGTCGACTTGCCGGCATTGGGGCGGCCGATGATGGTGACGCGCAGCGGCCGGTTCGGGTCGACGTCCTCGTCGGACGGGGCATCGGCGGGCACATCGGCCCAGGCCTCCTCCTCGTCCTCCTCGGGCTCGTCGGCGATATAGGGCGCCAGCGCCTCCAGCAGGTCGGCGGTACCTTCGCCATGCTCGGCCGAAAACGGAACGGGGTCGCCGAGACCAAGCGAGTAGGATTCGAAGACACCGTCCTTGCCCTTGTTCCCCTCGGCCTTGTTGGCGAGCAGGATGACCGGCTTGCCGGAGCGGCGGACCAGCTCGGCGAAGGTGTGGTCCATCGGCGTCAGGCCGAGGCGGGCGTCGATCATGAACAGGACGACGTCGGCCTGCTCGATCGCCGTCTCGGTCTGGGCGCGCATGCGGGCCGCGAGCGAATCCTTCTCGGCCTCTTCGAGACCGGCGGTGTCGATCACGGTGAAGCTGAGATGGCCGAGGCTGGCCTCGCCCTCGCGGCGGTCGCGGGTGACGCCCGGCTGGTCATCGACGAGCGCGAGCTTCTTGCCGACGAGCCGGTTGAACAGGGTCGACTTGCCGACATTGGGCCGGCCGACGATGGCGATGGTGGCGCTCATGATCCGTCTTTAATGCAGCATCGGACTCGCCCCGAAAAGTGGCCCTCCACCTTCCCAAGCGAATCCGATGCTTTTGCTTCTGCGAAGCCGTCGGCTGCGACGGCGTCGATGTCAGTTCTTGATGGCGACGGGGCCGCCGCGCACCAGCGTCAGATAGAGTTCGACGCGCTGGCGCAGCACCTGCGGCGTCTGCGGGTCGGCGACAACGGCGTCGAACCAGCGCCCGGCATCCTCGAAGAGATTGGCCTTCAGCGCGGAAATGCCGAGGAATTCGCGCGCCGAATGGCGCCAGAGGCCGGCAGGCGTATTCAGCGGCTCGAGCTCCTTGCGCAGCTCGGCGTAGGGAATGAGATCGACGCGCAGCATGCCGGCGCGCAGGCGGGCGAGATCGCGATAGTACTGGTCGAGCGAGGCGTCGTTGGCGAGCGCGTCGAAAGCGGTCGCGCCGGCAGCCGCATCGCGCTTGCCGACCTCGGCCGCGAGACGGAAGCGCGAGAGCTGGCGATAGCCCGCCGGCGCATTGGCGGCGAGGTCGGTCAGCGTCGCCTCGGCCGTGCCGGCGTCATTGTCGCGCGAGGCGCGCACCGCTGCCTCGAATTTGGCGCCGACGGCCTCGGCCTTCTTGCGCTCCTGCTGCTGCCAGAACTGCCAGCCACCGACGCCGGCAACCGCCAGCACGGCGATGGCGATGAAGACATTGCCATACTTCTTGAGGATGGCGCTCGCCTTGTCGCGGCGAACCTCCTCGTCGATCTCGCGGAAAATATCGGACATGACGCCTCAGAACTGCTTTCGCCAGCCGGGTAGCACCTTTGCCGGCGGAATGCGAGCCGGAACGGCCACACAGAGCCGTCAGCGCAGGCTTATTGCTGTGCCATGCCGCCCGGCGCGGCCAATCCGGCAAGCACGGTATCGATGAGCTTGCGCCATTCGCCGGGATCGGCGCCGGCCGCGATGGCGAGGGCAGCGCGGTCGTAGGCCGCGCTCAGGAGCTGCGCGGTCGCCGCCAGCGGAAGCTTCGGCAGCGCACCGGCTTGCATCGCCGCCGCGAGCCCTTCGCGCAGGGTCCGTCCGCCATGGCGGGTGTCGATGGCATCGAGCTCTTCACGGCCGAGCACAGCGGCGGCGTCGACTAGCAGCAGCTGAGTTCGCCCCGGGACCCGCATCGCCTCCAGAAAGGCTGCGCCGCCCTTGCTGAGCGCCTTCAGCGGCGAGAGGCCGGGCCGGGCCGCGCTCTCGATCTCATGCGCGACCACCGCCGATTCCGCTTCGACCACAGCCCGGAACAGCGCCCGCTTGTCGGCGAAGTGGTGGTAGAGCGCGCCACGCGTCACGCCGGCCTCGGCGACCAGCTCGGGCGTGCCGGTCTCGGCATAGCCGCGGCTGACGAAAAGCTCGCGTCCCGCCGCGATCAGCGCGGCGCGGGTCGTGTCGGAGCGGTCCTTGTTGGATCGGCGCCCAGCTTCTTGCATACATGCAGCCTGTATGTTATTTCCTATAAACATGCAGATTGTATGTTTATGATGAAAGGCCGGCAAGCCCATGAAAGTCACGAGCTATTACCCGGTGATCATGACCGACAAGGTTGCCGAGACCGCTGCCTTCTATGTCGCGCATTTCGGCTTCCAGCCGCTGTTCGAGGCCGACTGGTACGTCCACCTGCAATCGACCGTCGATGAGCGGGTGACGCTGGCGGTGCTCGACGGCAGCCATGAGACGATCCCCCTCCCCGGCCGCGGACGCGTCAGCGGCTTGATCCTGAATTTCGAGGTCGATGACGTCGACGCCGAATACGTCCGGCTCAAGGCGGCCGACCTGCCGATACTGCAGGAGCTGCGCGACGAATGGTTCGGCCAGCGCCACTTCATCACGGCCGATCCGAACGGCGTGCTGATCGACGTGATCAAGCCAATCCCGATGAGCGCCCCACCCGAAGCCCACGCTTGATCGCGCCGTTCGTGGCAGGCACCTTGCTTCAACGCCCGTCATCAGTGCGGCAAGGAGAGCGCCATGAACCGGATCGCCAGCGGGCTGGGAGCAGCCCTTCTCAGCCTCGCCTCGCTCGGCGCCGGCGGTACTGCCATGGCGGCGCCGACCAAAGTCAAGGTCTTCGTCGCCTCGATGTTCGAGATCGGCGCCAATACGGGCGACCGGGCCGGCGAGTTCCAGCACTGGTATGAGCGCTACTGGCAGAAGAGCCAGCCGCATGAGGTCCGCGGCGCGCTGAAGCCGGTCTATTGCGATACTGACGGCGTCTGCGGCGCGGTGCTCGGCATGGGCAAGGTCAATTCCTCCTCCTCGATGCAGGCGATCCTGCTCGATCCGGAGTATGATTTCTCGCAAGCCTATTTCGTGATCACCGGCGTCGCCGGCACGCCGCCCTCGCGCGGCACGATCGGCGACGTCTCCTGGGGCACCTGGCTGGTCGACTATGATCTCGGCCATCGCTGGGCGCCGGAGGAAGGCAAGCCGGGCGAGCCGGTGTTCATGCCGCGCAAGGGTTATGAGGAATATCGGGTCTTCAAGCTCAACCCGACGCTGGTCGGCTGGGCGACGCGGCTCAGCGCCGGCGCCAACCTGCAGGATTCGGAGTCGGCGAAGCAGTATCGCCAGCGCTATCCCGACGAGAAGGCGCGGGCGGCGCCCTCTGTCCAGACCGGCACGCACATGACCGGTGACACCTTCTTCCACGGCCCCGGTCTGTCGAAGGAGGCGCAGTACATGGCCAAGCTCTACGGCGCCGACGACTACGTCATAACCGAGATGGAGGCGGCGGCGATCACACTGGTGATCAAGCGCCAGTTCGGCACCGACCGGATCCTCAGCCTGCGTGGCGCGGTCAATTTCGACCAGGGTAACCCGAACGAGACGACCCTGCAGCATCTCGACCCGGCGCTTGGCCAGACCGCCGGCGGCTTCGCCGAGACCGTCGCCAATGTCGAGGCGGTCGGCTCACGCGTCGTCGACCACATCGTCGGCAATTGGGGCGAGTGGCAGAAGGGCGTGCCGCCGCTGCCGGCGAAGTAGATCTCAAGCCGGCGTTTCGGCTCGAAACAGCAGGCTGCCATCGCCGTAGGAATAGAAGCGATAGCCCTCGGCGATGGCGTGGGCATAGGCGCGCTTCATCACATCGAGCCCGCTGAAGGCGCTGACCAGCATGAACAGCGTCGAGCGCGGCAGGTGGAAATTGGTCATCAGCAGGTCGACGGCGCGAAAGCGATAGCCCGGGGTGATGAAGATCGCGGTATCGCTCGAGAACGGCCTCACCACACCGTCCTCGCCGGTCGCGCTTTCGAGGAGCCGCAGCGAGGTCGTGCCGACCGCGACGATGCGGCCGCCTTGAGCCTTCACCGTATTGAGCGCATCGGCGGTCGCGGCACTGACCGTGCCCCATTCGGCATGCATGCGATGCTCGTCGGTATCCTCGGCCTTGACCGGCAGGAAGGTGCCGGCGCCGACATGCAAGGTGACGAAATGGCTGGAAACGCCGCGCTGCTTCAGCGCCGCGAACAGCTCCGGCGTGAAGTGCAAGCCCGCCGTCGGCGCGGCGACGGCGCCTTCCTCACGCGCATAAGTCGTCTGATAGTCATGGGCGTCGGCCTGGTCGGTCGCGCGCTTGCCGGCGATATAGGGCGGCAGCGGCAACTCGCCGAGCCGCGCGATCGCCTCGTCGAGGTAGGGCCCGGTCAGCGAGAAGCGCAGGCCGATATCGCCGCCCTCCCCCTTGTCCTCGACCTCGGCCTGCAGCCGGGCCAGCTCGCAGGCATTGCCGGCGCCGTCGCTGTCGAAGACGATCGTCTCGCCGATGGCGAGCTTCTTGGCCGGGCGGGCGAAGGCGCGCCAGCGGTCATCCGCCTCGCGCTTATGCAGCATGATCTCGATGCGGGCTGAAGCTTCGCCGCGATAGCGCCGCCCCCAGAGGCGGGATGGGATGACGCGGGTGTCGTTCAGCACCAGGGCGTCGCCCGGCTGCAGCAGCTCGACAAGGTCGCGGACGCCGCGATCCTCGAAGGGCTCGGGCGCATCGGGACGGACGACGAGCAGCTTCGCCGCATCGCGCGGGCTCACAGGCCGCAGCGCGATGCGATCCTCGGGCAGATCGAAGTCGAAGAGGCCGACGTCCATGGACCGATCCTAAAAAGTCATCCCGGGCCGACCAAGTCGACCCGGGATGACTTTGTTCGCGAGAAGTGGGAACGCCTCAGGCGTCCGCCTGCACCTTCAGCGAGACGATGGAGTCGGGATCGCGCACCGGCTCGCCGCGCTTGATCTTGTCGACGTTCTCCATGCCCTCAACGACCTGGCCCCAGACCGTGTACTGCTTGTCGAGGAAACGGGCGTCGTCGAAGACGATGAAGAACTGGCTGTTGGCCGAGTTCGGGTTCTGGGCGCGAGCCATCGAGCAGATGCCGCGGACATGCGGCTCGGCATTGAACTCCTGGGCGAGGTCCGGATAGCTCGAACCACCGGTGCCGGTGCCGTGCGGGCAGCCGACCTGCGCCATGAAGCCGTCGATGACGCGGTGGAAGACGATGCCGTCATAGAAGCCCTCGCGGGCGAGCAGCTTGATGCGCTCGACATGCTTGGGGGCGAGGTCCGGACGCAGCTTGATCACCACGCGGCCCTTGGTGGTCTCCATGACGAGGGTGTTCTCGGGGTCGAGCGACATCAGACTGATCTTTCGTTGGTCGGCACGCGGCCGAAGAAGCGGATGATGATCGGGCGGCCTGCGATACTCCCTCCGAGCCCCGGCGACAACCTCATCGGCGTGCAATCGCGCACGGCGCGCATCAGGGAATCGGTGAAACGCTCGCGCAAACCGGGCGGCGCACGCCGCATCTCCCAGGTGACGCGCGGCTGGCCGAAGAGCGTGCCGTCGCGGCGCAGGCTGAAGCGGACGCTGGCGGCCGCACTATCTCCCACCTGAAGCGCAGGCGGTTTCCAGCAGCGCCGCAGCGCCGGGCCGATCTGGTCGAGCCGGTCGACGGTCTCGTCGCCAATGCCGATTGTCTCGGGATTGACGGTGCCGATGACGCCATTGTCGACGCCGGGCGTCGGCGGCGGCCTGACCGGACGGCGTGCGCCCTCGCCGAAGGGGCCGCCGATGCCCGGCATGTAACGCTGCCCCGATTCCGGCGGCAGCACCGGGTTCTGCGAGCCCGAGGGCGGCGGCAGCACGGGATTCTGGAAGCCAGAGGCCGGCGGCAAGCCGAGATCGCGCGTATCCTGCGCCAACGCCGTGCCGCTGGCGCAGACCAGCAACAGGAGAGCGAGCGCAGGGACGCACGAACGGCCCATCGGACTTACTTGGCGTCCGCCAGCAGGCGCATGCGGATGATCTTGTCGGGGCCGCTGACCGAGCCGTTATTGGCGCTGCTGCCCTTCTTGATCTTGCGCACCACGTCCATGCCCGAGGCGACCTCGCCGAACAGGGTGTACTGGCCGGTCAGGGAGCCGCAGCCCTCATAGCAGATGAAGAACTGCGAATTGGCCGAGTTCGGGCTCTGCGAGCGCGCCATGCCGACCGAACCGACCTTGTAGGGGGTCGGGGTGAACTCGGCCGGGATGTTCGGCAGGTCGGAGCCGCCGGTGCCGTCGCCCTTCGGGTCGCCGGTCTGGGCCATGAAGCCGTCGATGACGCGGTGGAAGACAATGCCGTCATAGAAGCCGCGCTTGGTCAGCGCCTTGATCTGCTCGACATGCTTGGGTGCGAGGTCCGGCCGCAGGCGGATGGTGATGCGCCCGTCCTTGGTATCGAGCACCACGGTGTTCTGCGGATCGAGATTGGCCGGTGCCGGCGCCTGGGCCTGAGCCAGGCCGATCGAAGCGGAAAGCGCCAGGGCGGCGAGCGTGGTGCGAAGCATCGGAAAACCTCTCCTGACCGCCGGAACGGCCCGGCGCATCTGAGGCAGCGAGGTAGCGGCATCCTATGACTGGAACAAGGCGCTGAATCGAGCACGACGAACAATGTTGCACCGCACAAGAACAAACTGGAATAATTTTGCAAAAAGTTAGGGCGCGGGCTGCCTAAACAGGTGACAACATTATTGCGATCCGCTAATCACTCTAGCGCTGGGCTCGCCCGACCGTTTTCCGGGCGCCGCGGACCAGGTCTTGGGAGGAACAAACAGCCGTCCAGTATATGAGTGCGCATGAACAACAGCGCGCCGATACTGCGGTAAAAAACAGACTTTCAAAGGCAAGGCGAAAGCCTTGCCTTTTGTTTTGGTCTATACGCTCGGTTATACTGAACGCTGTTCAGATATCGAGCTGGGTCCAGACATACCAGACGATGCAAAAGACGATGCCTGCGAGGATCGTCGTCGCGATTGCCTTCTTGACCAGGCCCGGCAGGACGGGAGCGCCGGGATCGGTGCCCTTCTCGACCTCGCCGCTTTCCACCTGGCTGCGCACGCCAAAAGGCAGCACGGCGAACAGCACCGTCCACCAGATCACGAAATAGACCGCGAGCCCGCCACCGAAGGTCATGACGACCTGTCCTCCCCGGCCAAAGCGATGCACGCGAATGCGACCTTCGCCTCCGTCGGCACGCCGAAGCGGGCCGTGTGCCGGGCCGGCAAGCCGTTCGGGAAGTGCTTCACATACTCGGCGTTGCAAGCGGCATAGTCGCTGGGGTCGGTGATCAGCATCGTCATCTGCACGACACAGTCGAGGCTGCTGCCGGCCTGTTTCAGGATGAAACCAACGCGCAGCAAGGCGTTGCGAACTTCCTCCGCCGGCGTGTCGCCACGGAAAACGCCGAGCGCCGGGTCATGCGGCGCCGACTGGCCGGAGACGAAGACGAGGCCGCCCGCCCGCGTCGCGAGGCTGAAGGGGCGCGATGAGCCGGCTTCCGGCTCACCGAAGAATGCGATCTCGGAGCTCATGGCTCAGGCCTGCTCCAGCTCGACGAGCGTGCCGCAGAAATCCTTGGGGTGCAGGAAGAGCACCGGCTTGCCATGGGCGCCGATGCGCGGCTCGCCCGAGCCAAGCACGCGCGCGCCCTGCGCCTTCAACCGGTCGCGCGCAGCGAGGATGTCGTCGACCTCGTAACAGATATGGTGGATGCCGCCGTCGGCATTGCGCTCGAGGAACTTGGCGATCGGCGAATCCGCGCCCATCGGCTCCAGCAGCTCGACCTTGGTGTTCGGCAGCTCGACGAAGACCACGGTGACGCCATGTTCCGGCTGCGGCAGCGGCTGCGAAACGCGGGCGCCGAGCGTGTCGCGATAAAGCGCCGTCGAGGCGGCGAGATCCTTCACGGCGATGGCGACGTGGTTGAGGCGTCCGATCATTCAAAGACTCCGTTCAGGCGCAGCGTTCGGCGGGCGATATGCCCGATCCTACACCGTGATCACCAGCGCGTTCACCAGCGGCTTCTTGCCCCACTCCTCGTTGACCGCGGCGCGTACGCCACGTTCGAGCGCGTTGCGCACAGCCTCGGGATCGCGGCGCTTGCCCTTGGGCAGGCCCTCGATCAGGTCCTCGACCGCATCGGCGACGATGTCGTCGAAGGGCGTGCCGTCCTTGGCGACGAGCGGCAGGCCGATCAGCGCGACCTCGGGATCGCCGGCGAGCTCGCCCTTCTCATCCAACGCCACCCCGATCGAAATGACACCGGCGAAGGACAGCTTGCGGCGTTCGGGGATCGTGCGGTCGAGCGCGCCGATCAGGAGCTCGCCATCCTGATAGAGCCGGCCATGCTGGACTTCGGTGAGCTTGCGCGCACCGTCCTCGCCGATCGCAACGACATCGCCATTGCCGGCGCGCAGCACATGCTTGACGCCGAGGCTGCGGGCGAAGGTGGCATGCTCGGTCAGGTGCTGATCCTCGCCATGGGCCGGGATCGCGATCGTCGGCTTGAGCCAGCCATAGAGCCGGGCCAGCTCCTCGCGCCGAGGGTGGCCGGAGACGTGCACCAGATGCGTGCGGTCGGTGATGATCTCGATATTGTCCCGTGCCAACCGATTGAGGATGGCGCCGACCGCTTTCTCGTTGCCGGGAATGGTGCGCGACGAGAAGATCACCCGGTCGCCCGGAGAAAGTGCGATCTCGGGGTGATCGTCGGCGGCGATGCGCGAGAGTGCGGCGCGCGGCTCACCTTGGCTGCCGGTGACGAGCGCCACGACCTTGTCGCGCGGCAGGTAGCCATAGTTTTCGACGCCGCGGAACGCAGGGATGCCGTCGAGATAGCCACATTCGCGGGCGACATCGATGACCCGGTCCATGGCGCGGCCAACGACGACGACCTCGCGCTGGTTCGCCATGGCAGCCTCGGCGACGGCGCGCAAGCGCGCGACGTTGGAGGCGAAGGTGGTGACAGCGACGCGGTTCGGCGCCGAGGCGACCAGCTCCTTGAGCTTGGCGGCGACGTCCGCCTCGCTCGGGCTGATGCCGTCACGCAGGACATTGGTGGAGTCGCAAACCAGCGCCAGCACGCCCTCCTCGCCGAGCTCGCGCAGGCGCTGCTCGTCGGTCGGCAGGCCGACGCGCGGGGTGGGGTCGATCTTCCAGTCGCCGGTATGGACGACGAGGCCGGCCGGCGTGCGGATCGCGAGCGCGTTCGACTCGGGAATAGAGTGCGCCACCGGCACGAACTCGATGTCGAAGGGGCCGAGGGTGAAGCGCCCACCCTGGGCGACGATGTTCATCTCGACCTTGGGCGCGCCGGGCTCCGACAGGCGCCGCGTCGCCAGGAGGCCGGCGGCGAAGCGCGTGCACCAGACCGGCACGCGCAGCGAGGGCCACAGCGCCGCGAGCGCGCCGATATGGTCCTCATGGGCGTGGGTGATGACGATGCCGAGCAGATTGGCCCGGTCCTCGATGATGTAGCTGAGGTCAGGCAGGACGATGTCGACGCCCGGAACTTCCGGCCCGGCGAAGGAGAGCCCGCAATCGACCAGGATCCATTTGCGCTTCTTCTCCGGCCCGAAGCCGTAGAGCGCGGCGTTCATGCCGATCTCGCCGAGGCCACCGAGCGGAACGAAGACGAGCTGGTCGCTGGAACGGGTCACTGGCTATCCTGACGCAGGGCACGGGCTGAGGAATTCGACCATCAATCCGGCTGGATTGAAACAGACGCCTGAACCCACCCAAGAGCGCAACGCTCCTCGATGGCTTCCGGAGCTGCGCGGCCCGATCCGCTCGTTCGGATGACAGCCTGCGGCCGTTGAGACGCGCACGGCTCTAGCATGCCTGCCACGGCCTCACCATAGCGGCAGGAGCGATGCCGGCTTTGGCCTTCTGTCATGCTTTCGGAGTGCCGATACGCGCGGCGCCCATGCGCGTGGCTGGTCAGCGCGACGGGGCAGCCAAGATTGCCTTGATCTCCGAGGTGGCAGCCTCGACGCGCATCTGCAACAGCCTCGCGCCAAGCTCGCCAGTCGCCGCGCTCGGGTCTCCGGAAACACCCGAGGATTGCAGCAGGAAGAACGTCTCGCGATAGCGATCGAGATCAACTGCGCTCGGCCTGACCGACATCAATTCCGCGGTGTCGATGAGACCCGCATGCTGGCCGATGGCCTCCCGCGTGTACCCCTCCTTCAGCAGGCGCGCGATCTGCTGGCTGTCGTCATAATAGCTGGCGACATGGACGACCCGGACGCCCTCTTTCACCCATTCCCGGCTCAAGCGCTCCGCGACAGCCTTCTGGACAGCCTGGTTTCCACCGTGATCGCCGATCAGGCAAATCGTCTTGAAACCGCCCGCCTTGAGGCTGCGCGCAATTCCATCGAGAAGCCCGTCGAAAACCTGCTCGGTGACGCCAATCGTGCCGGGAAAGCGCAGATGCCCCTCCGGCGGATCAAAGCCACCTTGCGGGACGAAGCTGACGACGGGAGCGACCAGGGTCTTCCCGAGATTCTGGGCGATGCGATTGGCCGCTTCTCGCACGAGATAGTCGTGCTTGCCGATCGCCATGTGCGGGCCGTTCTGTTCGAGCCCTCCGGTCGGCACGATGACTGTGGTGTAGCCGCTATCACGGGCAGCCCGCACCTCGACCCAGGTCATTTCGTCGATGGCGATCGAACGAAACACCGGTTCTGCCCTGATCAGGAGCGTCGTTGCGATGACACCGACCAAGGCGGCCGCGCCGATGGCGAGCCAGACTCTTGTCAGCTTTCTGATCGGGGTGAGCATCCGAGCTCTCAACGCGATCCGGCCGTGGTGTCCGCCGATTGTCCGGCCTCGAGAGGAGCGTCGGTCTTGTCCTGCGACTTCAACGGATAGATCAGCTGCTTGAAGTAGCCTTCTGGAAAATGGGGATCATCCGTCCCGAAGACCGCGGGCTGCTTCCCCGCCGGCATATAGAAGGTGCCGAACAGCCAATCCCAGAACGAGAATGTCGGAGCGAAGTTCGAGTTTCCGCCCTCATCCGGCAGCGTGTGATGCCAGCGGTGGAACACCGGAGTGGCGATCACGTATTTGAGCGGCCCCAAGGTCCAGTTGAGGTTCGAATGCACCCAGGCCGCAGTCAAGGTATCGAGCGGCAGCAGGAAGATCATCACCTCCGGCGAAATGCCCAGCGCGAGCATGATCACGTAAACCAGGGCCGGTTGGAGCACGATATTGATGGGATGGGAGCGGTAGGTCGTGGTCCAGTCCACCTCTTCGCCGGAATGGTGGATGGCGTGATACCGCCAGAGCGTCGCGCCGTGGAGAAGGCGATGAAGCCAATAGAGCAGGAAGTCGGAGAGCACGAGATGTACGACGGCCTGCGCCCAGAACGGCCAGCCGCTCAACGGGCCGCGGCCGCTGTAGAAGAAATCGGCCAGTTCGTCGCCTGAACCGATCCTGCCATGCAGGAGAGCGAAGATCACGATGATCGCGGGCAGCCGCAGATAGGGCCCGACCAGCCCATGGATCAGCGCGTAGCAGATATCGGTGAAGAGCCCGGGATTGCGCCACCAGACCTTGCCGGGCTTCGAGGCCTGGCTGTCGAAGACCGCGACAACGGTAAATAGCAGCGCCAGCCCGACAAAGACCGGCAGCTGGTGGCTATAGGTTTCGATGACCTTCGTCAGAAGGCCGGTAACTTGCTCGAGAATCATCGGGCCTCGGGGGGCTCACCTCTTGGTAAACGGTAGAGCCCTGCCGTTAATTTTGCGTACCGATGATCGCTATGAAACGCAGGGGGCAGCGGCTCTGGATCGCGGCTGTTCGCGACGCGAAGCCCGGAATAGACGGCAGAGTAGCAGCTTGCCGCAGCTCAGCTCCCCGAAGCATCCGTTTCGGATGTGGAGCCGAAATAGAGGTCGCCGGCATCGATCAGCCGCCGGCCGCCCTGCGTCTCCAGCTCCAGCCTCCCGGAGGCGTCGAGGCCGAGGAAACGGCCGGAGAGCGGCCCGTCCGGCAGACGCATGGTGATGGTCTCGCTTAGATAGGCGGCGCGCTCCAGCCAGGCGGCGCGGGTCGGTCCGAAACCGCCCGGCAGCGACCAGGCTGAGAAGCGCTGGTGCCAGGCATCCGACAGGGCTGCGAGCAGGCGCTCTACGGTCACGTCCGCTGCATGCGCGGAAAGGTGAGCGGCGGGATAGGGCGTGCCCTCCGGCGCGGAGGCGACGTTGACGCCGATACCGATGACGACGTTGAAGCGCCCCGCCCGGTTCTCGCCTTCGAGCAACAGGCCCGAGGTCTTGGCTCCGCCGATCAGCAGGTCGTTCGGCCATTTCAGGGCGAGCGCCGGATGGGATAGCCCGGTCACCGCCGCTGCTGCGTCGTGCAAGGCAAGGCCGGCGACGAACCCAAGCTGCGGCGCAAGCGCCGGCTCGCAGGGCGTGGTGAGGAGCAGGCTGGCGTAGAGATTGCCGGGCGGCGAGCCCCAATGCCGGCCATGCCGGCCCCGGCCGGCATTCTGGCTTTTCGCGACGATCCAGAGCCGCCCCGGATCGCCCTCGCCCAGCGCCCGCCGTGCCTCCTCCATGGTGGAGGCGACCTCGTCGCGGACGATCAGGCGATAGCCGGCGGCACGCGCTCCCTCGCCGAGCACTCAGGCGCTCAGAACAGCGACTTCGCCGCAGCAGCGGCCGAGTCGAACAGCGGCGCCGGCAGCAGGGAGAGCACCAGGACGAACAACGCCGAGATCAGCAACACCGTGCGCACGCCGGCATCGCCCTTGTCGAAGGCGGGCTTGGCGTCGTCGAAATAGATCACCTTGACGATGCGCAGGTAGTAATAGGCGCCGACGACGCTGGTGACGACGCCGACGACGGCGAGCACGTAGAGCTTGGCCTCGATCGCGGCGAGGAAGACGTACCACTTGGCCCAGAAGCCGGCGAGCGGCGGGATGCCGGCGAGCGAGAACATCATCATCGACATGGCGAAGGCCATCCAGCCATTGGTGCGGGACAGGCCGGCGAGCTCGCCGATCTCCTCGACCGGCTTGCCATTGCGGTTCATCATCAAGACGCAGGCGAAGGCAGCGAGCGTGGTGGCAAGGTAGATCGCCATATAGGTCATCACGCCCTGGACGCCGGCCGGCGTGCCAGCTGCGAGGCCGACCAGCGCATAGCCCATGTTCGCGATCGAGGAATAGGCGAGCAGTCGCTTGATATTGGTCTGGCCGATCGCGGCGAAGGCGCCGAGCGCCATCGAGGCGATCGCCATGAAGACGATGATCTGCTGCCAGTCGTGCAGCGCGCCCGGGAAGGCGCCGACGAAGATGCGCACGGTCATCGCCATCGCCGCCATCTTCGGCGCCGAGGCGAAGAAGGCCGCGACCGGGGTCGGGGCGCCCTCATAGACGTCCGGCGTCCACATATGGAACGGCACGGCCGATATCTTGAAGGCGACGCCGGCGGCGACGAAGACGAGGCCGATGATCAGGCCGATGCCGGGATGGCCGCCCTTCACCGCCTCGGCGATGCCGGCATAGCTCACCGTTCCGGTGAAGCCGTAGACCAGCGAGCCGCCATAGAGCAGCATGCCCGAGGAGAGTGCGCCGAGGACGAAGTACTTGAGACCAGCCTCGGTCGAGCGCGGATTGTCGCGGTCGAAGGCGGCGACGACATACAGCGCGAGCGACTGCAGCTCCAGGCCAACGTAGAGACCGATCAGGTCGCTGGCCGAGATCATCATCATCATGCCGATGGTGGCAAGGACGACGAGGATCGGGAACTCGAAGCGCATGGCGCCGTCGCGGCGCAGGAAATCGGCCGAGAGCACGATCGCGGCTGCGGCGCCGATCAGCGTCAGAACCTTCATGAAGCGGCCGAAGCCGTCGGCGATGAAGGCGCCGTTGAAGGTGACGACCTTGCCCTCGCCGCGCAGGACGAGCACCAGCGCCAGAGCCAGCAGCGCGAGCGCCGCGATCTCGAGCGTGCGCGTCGAGCGCTCGCCCTGGATGGCGCCGTAGAGCACCATGGCGATGGCGCCCAGCGCCATGACGATTTCCGGAAGCGCCGGACCGAAAGCGGGCAAGGTGGTCATCGGAGCAGCCTTACTGGACTGCCAGCATCGCCGTCTTCGCGGCGGTGATGGCGGCCTGATAGTTCTTGATGAGAGCGTCGGTCGGCGCCGCGAAGGCGTCGAGGATCGTGCCGGGCGCGATGCCGTACCAGATCGTCAGCAGGACGAGCGGCACGAAGATGGCGATCTCGCGGGCGTTGAGGTCGGTAATGTCCTTGAGCTCGGGCTTCACCAGTTCGCCGAAGACGACGCGGCGATAGAGCCAGAGCGCATAGCCGGCCGACAGGATGACGCCGGTGGTCGCCAGGAACGAGACCCAGGGATTGGCCTTGAAGGCTCCCATCAGCGTCAGGAACTCGCCGACGAAGCCGGCGGTGCCCGGCAGGCCGACATTGGCCATGGTGAAGATCATGAACACCACCGCATAGAGCGGCATCCGGTTGACCAGGCCGCCATAGGCGGCGATCTCGCGGGTGTGCATGCGGTCGTAGATCACGCCGACGCAGAGGAAGAGAGCGCCCGAGACCAGGCCGTGGCTGACCATCTGGAACATGGCGCCCTGGATGCCCTGCGGCGTCAGGGTGAACAGGCCCATGGTGACGAAGCCCATATGCGCCACCGAGGAGTAGGCGATCAGCTTCTTGATGTCCTCCTGCATCAGCGCCACCAGCGAGGTGTAGACGATGGCGATGACGGAGAGCGCGAAGACCAGCGGCGCGAACATCGCCGAGGCGTCCGGGAACATCGGGATCGAGAAGCGGATGAAGCCGTAGCCGCCCATCTTCAGCAGGATCGCCGCCAGGATGACGGAGCCTGCCGTCGGTGCCTCGACGTGCGCGTCGGGCAGCCAGGTGTGGACCGGCCACATCGGCATCTTCACCGCGAAGGAGGCGAAGAAGGCGAGCCAGAGCCAGGGCTGCATCTGGACCGGGAACTTGTGCGCCAGCAGCGTCGGGATGTCGGTGGTGCCGGCGTTCCAGTACATCGCCATGATGGCGAGCAGCATCAGCACCGAGCCGAGCAGCGTGTAGAGGAAGAACTTGTAGGAGGCGTAGACCCGGCGCTTGCCGCCCCAGATGCCGATGATCAGGAACATCGGGATCAGGCCCGCCTCGAACAGCAGGTAGAACAGCACGAGGTCGAGCGCGACGAAGACGCCGATCATCAGCGTCTCGAGGATCAGGAACGCGACCATGTATTCGCGCACCCGCTTCTCGACCGAGGTCCAGGACGCCAGGATGCAGAACGGCATCAGGAAGGCGGTGAGGACCACGAAGGGGAAGGAGAATCCGTCGACGCCGAGCTTGAACTTGATGACGTCCGAGACCCAGGCGTGGCTCTCGACCATCTGGAAGCCGGGATTGGCGGAGTCGAAGCGCCCCCACGCGACCAGCGCCAGAACGAACGTGCCGACTGTGAAGAAGAGCGCCGCCCAACGGGCATTCGAGTTGACCGAGGCCTCGCTGCCGCGCAGCCCCAGAATGAAGGCGGCGCCGACCAGCGGCAGGACCATAAGACCAGTGAGGATACCGAAACCGAAGGACATCATCTCACCCGCGGGCCATGAGGTACCAGGTCACCAGCCCGGCGACGCCGATCAGCATGGCGAAGGCATAGTGGTAGACATAGCCGGTCTGCAGCCGCACGACCCGGTTGGTCACGTCGACGACGCGGGCCGAGACCCCGTCCGGACCGAGGCCGTCGATGACGGCGCCGTCGCCCTTCTTCCAGAGGAAGCGGCCGAGCCACATCGCCGGCTTCACGAACAGGAAGTCGTAGATCTCGTCGAAATACCACTTGTTGAGCAGGAACCTGTAGAGCACCGGGTTGGCGGCGGCGAGTTTGCCGGGCACGTCCTTGCGCAGGACATACATGTATAGCGCCAGCAGGAAGCCGAGCAGCATCGCGACGAAGGGCGACCAGACCACCCATTTCGGCACTTCGTGCATGGCGTGCAGGATGTGGTTGTCCTTGCCGGTGAACAGCGCCGCCTTCCAGAAGTGCTCGTAGTCGTGCCCGATGAACGCCTCCTTGAAGACGTAGCCGGCCGCGAGCGCACCGAGCGAGAGCACGGCGAGCGGGATCAGCATGACGAGCGGGCTCTCATGCGGCGTATGGTCGTGACCGTGGCCATGGCCGTGATCGTCGTGAGCATGCGCGGCATGGGCGTGATCGTCATGGCCATGCGCATCGTGCCCGTGACCACCCCAGCGCGGCGCGCCCTCGAAGGTCATGAAGTAGAGGCGCCAGGAGTAGAACGAGGTCATCAGCGCGGCGACGACCAGCAGCACGAAGGCATAGGAGCTGGCGAAGCCGCCATGCGCCACCGAAGCGTAGGCGCTCTCGATGATCGCGTCCTTCGAGAAGTAGCCGGCGAAGAGCGGGAAGCCGGTGAGCGCCAGCGTGCCGATCGTCATCGCGGCCGCGGTCAGCGGGATGTGCTTACGCAGGCCGCCCATGTTCCGCATGTCCTGCTCATGGTGCATCGCATGGATGACCGAGCCGGCGCCCAAGAACAGCAGCGCCTTGAAGAAGGCGTGGGTGAACAAATGGAAGATGCCGGCCGAATAGGCGCCGACGCCGAGCGCGACGAACATGTAGCCGAGCTGCGAGCAGGTCGAATAGGCGATGACGCGCTTGATGTCGTTCTGCACCAGGCCGACGGTCGCGGCGAAGAAGGCGGTGGTGGCGCCGATGACGACGACGACGGTCAGCGCGACCGGCGCGTATTCGAAGATCGGCGACAGGCGCGCCACCATGAAGACGCCGGCAGTGACCATGGTCGCGGCATGGATGAGGGCCGAGACCGGGGTCGGGCCTTCCATCGCATCCGGCAGCCAGGTGTGCAGCATGAACTGCGCCGACTTGCCCATGGCGCCCATGAACAGCAGCAGGGCGGTCAGCGTCAGTGCGTTCCAGTCATAGCCGAGGAAGCGGAAGCTGCGCTCCGTGAGTCCGGCGATCTGCGGGAAGATGCTGTCGAAGACGACCGAGCCCGTAAGTACGAAAACCAGGAAGATGCCAAGCAGGAAGCCGAAATCGCCGACGCGGTTGACGACGAAGGCCTTGATCGCCGCGGCGTTGGCCGAGGGCTTCTGGTACCAGAAGCCGATCAGCAGATAGGAGGCGAGACCGACGCCTTCCCAGCCGAAGAACATCTGGACGAGGTTGTCGGCCGTCACCAGCATCAGCATGGCGAAGGTGAACAGCGAGAGATAACCGAAGAAGCGCGGCCGCGACGGATCCTCGTGCATGTACCCGATCGAATAGAGGTGCACGAGCGAGGAGACAGTGTTGACCACGACCAGCATGACAGCGGTCAGCGTGTCGATGCGGAAAGCCCAGTCGACACGCAGATCGGCCGACGCCAGCCAGGTCGCGACTTGGACGCGCGTGGTGCCATGCCCGAAGCCGACCTGGAAGAAGGCGACCCAGGACAAGGCCGCCGAAATGAGCAGCAGCGTGGTGGTGACGATCTCCGAGGCGCGCGCCCCGATCAGCCGGCCGAAGAGGCCGGCGATCAGGAAGCCGATCAGGGGGAGGAAGACGATCGCTTGATACATGGCAGGTTACGGGCGCGTTGCCGCGCTCAGCCTTTCATCATGTTGATGTCTTCCACCGCGATCGTGCCGCGGTTGCGGAAGTAGACGACGAGAATGGCGAGCCCGATCGCGGCCTCTGCGGCGGCGACGGTCAGCACCAGCATGGCGAAGACCTGGCCGACGATGTCGTTCAGGAAGCTCGAGAAGGCGACGAAATTGATGTTGACCGAGAGCAGGATAAGCTCGATCGACATCAGGATGACGATGACGTTCTTGCGGTTGATGAAGATGCCGAGCACGCCGAGCGTGAACAGGATCGCGGCGACCGCGAGGTAAGATCCAAGCCCGACCATCACGCCATCTCCTCGGGAACGCCGGCGCGCGAGGGCACCTTCTTCACATCCATCGCCGCGGCCTTGGTGCGGGCGTTCTGCGTCGGGATATCCTGGCGCTTGATGCCCTTGCGGTCGCGCAGCGTCAGCACGATCGCGCCGATCATCGCGACCAAGAGCACGAGGCCGGCCGCCTGGAAGTAGTAGATGTACTTGGTGTAGAGCACCTGGCCGAGCGCGGCGGTGTTGGTGACGTTGGCCGGGATCGCGGCGACGGGCGCGCGCACGATCTGCGGGTCGATGACCCAGGCGCCGACGACCAGCAGCAACTCGACCGCGAAGATCAGGCCGATCAGGCCGCCGATCGGCAGATATTGCAGGAAGCCCTGGCGCAGCTCGGCGAAATCGACGTCGAGCATCATCACCACGAAGAGGAAGAGCACCGCGACGGCGCCGACATAAACGACGACCAGCAGCATCGCCAGGAACTCGGCCCCGAGCAGCAGGAACAGGCCCGCCGCGTTGACGAAGGCGAGGATCAGGAACAACACCGAATGCACCGGGTTGCGCGCCGAAATCACCATCAGCGCAGAAGCGATGGTGACGCCTGAGAAGAGATAGAAGAAAGCCGCTGCGGCATTCATCTTCGCCAGCCTTTCCGCCCTTGCGGGCGGCCCTCGTTTCGTCAAACGGCGGGCCCGAGTCCCGCCGCAGTTTGGAGCGTCTATAGTCAGGCCCGCCAGACGCGACAACCGCGCGACGGACCGCAATCCTCAGCGATACGGCGCATCCATCGCGATGTTGCGCGCGATCTCGCGTTCCCAACGGGCGCCGTTATCGAGCAGCTTGTCCTTGTCGTAGAACAGTTCCTCGCGCGTCTCGGTGGCGAACTCGAAATTCGGCCCCTCGACGATGGCATCGACCGGGCAAGCCTCCTGGCAGAAGCCGCAATAGATGCACTTGGTCATGTCGATGTCGTAGCGCGTCGTGCGGCGAGTGCCGTCATTGCGGCGCGGGCCGGCCTCGATCGTGATCGCCTGCGCCGGGCAGATCGCCTCGCACAGCTTGCAGGCGATGCAGCGCTCCTCGCCGTTCGGATAGCGGCGCAGCGCATGCTCGCCCCGGAAGCGCGGCGAGAGCACGCCCTTCTCGAAGGGATAGTTCAGCGTCGCCTTCGGCTTGAAGAAGTAGCGCATCGACAAGGCGAACGCGCCGACGAACTCCTTGAGGAGCAGTCCCTTGGCGGCTTGCGCGAGTGACATCCGTCTCGTCCTTCTCTCGTCTCAGCCGAACAAAGTCCGGCCGATCAGGTAACCGACGATGGGCAGTCCGCCCACCGAAACCACCAGCACCGCCGCCTTGAGCAGGCGGATGCGCCGTTCGTAATCGTCCTTCTCGGCCTGCGTCTGCGAGCTGTCGGTGCGGCGCAATGCGCCGACGACAACGCCCGTGACGAGCCGATACTCGATCAGGCCGACGACGAAGCCGATCAGGGCTCCGATCAGTCCGGCCTGCCCCGCCATCAGGGCGCGGGGCCCCAACCGGTGATCTGCAGCACCGCCGCCACGATCACGACGCAGGCGAGCGACAGCGGCAGGAAGACCTTCCAGCCCAGCCGCATCAGCTGGTCATAGCGGTAGCGCGGCACGAAGGCCTTCACCATGGCGAACATGAAGAAGACCAGCATGACCTTCAGCACGAACCAGACCACGCCCGGCAGCCAGGTGAACGGCGCGATCGGGAACGGAGGCAGCCAGCCCCCGAGGAACAGGATCGTGGTCAGCGAGCACATGGTCATGATCGCCACGTATTCGCCGAGCATGAACAGCAGGTACGGGGTCGAGGAGTACTCGACCATGAAGCCCGCGACGAGCTCCGATTCCGCCTCGGCCAGGTCGAAGGGCGGCCGGTTCGTCTCGGCCAGCGCCGAGACGAAGAAGACGATGAACATCGGGAAGAGCGGCAGCCAGTACCAGCCGAACAGCCCCGCCTTGGTGTTCTGCGCCTCGACGATCGCCGAGAGGTTCAGCGAGCCGACGCAGAGCAGCACGGTGACGATCACGAAGCCGATCGAGACCTCGTAGGACACCATTTGCGCCGCCGAGCGCAGCGCGCTGAGGAACGGGTACTTCGAGTTCGAAGCCCAGCCGCCCATGATGATGCCGTAGACGCCGAGCGAGGAGATCGCGAAGATGTAAAGCACGCCGACATTGATGTCGGCGATCGCCCAGCCTTCCGCCACCGGGATCACCGCCCAGGCCGCCAGCGCGAGCAGGCAGGTGACCAGCGGTGCCAGCAGGAACACGCCCTTGTTGGAGCCCGACGGGATGATCGGCTCCTTGAAGACGAACTTCAGCAAGTCGGCGAAGCTCTGCAGCAGGCCGAAGGGGCCGACCACGTTGGGACCGCGGCGCAGCTGCACCGCCGCCCAGACCTTGCGGTCGGCGAGCAGCATGAAGGCGATGAAGACCAGCAGCGCGACCAGCAGCAGCAGGCTCTTGCCGGCGATGATCGCGAGATCGAGGACGAGGTCCCAGTTCATCGAGGCTTACTCCGCCGCCTGGCGCATGCGGCCGGAGGCCAGCGCCGAGCATTCCGCCATCACCGCCGAAGCGCGGGCAATGGGGTTCGTGGTGTAGAAATCGGCGACCGCCGGCATAAAGCCGGCCTTGTCGGTCGCGCCGCCCTGCCCGGCCAGCTCCGCCAGCCCGGCGCGATCGCTCTCGGCGACCGTGTCGACCGCGGCGAAATGCGGATGGGCGGCATAGAGCTCGCGGCGCAGTGCCGAGAGCGAATCGAAGGGCAGCGGCTTGCCGAGCGTGGCGGAGAGCGCCCGCAGGATCGCCCAGTCCTCCTTGGCGTCGCCCGGCGGGAAGGTGGCGCGCGCCGCCATCTGCACCCGCCCTTCCGTGTTGACGAAGGTGCCGGATTTCTCGGTGTAGGCCGCGCCCGGCAGGATCACGTCGGCGCGGTGCGCGCCCTTGTCGCCATGGCTGCCTTGGTAGATCACGAAGGCGCCGGCCGGCACCTCGATCTCGTCGGCACCGAGCAGGAAGAGCACATCGAGTGCGCCCGCCTTGGTCATGCCGGCGACGTCATGACCGCCCTCACCCGGCACGAAGCCGAGATCGAGACCGCCGACGCGAGCCGCTGCGGTATGCAGTACGCCAAAACCGTTCCAGCCATCCTTGACCGCGCCGAGCACCTCGGCTGCCTTGGCCGCGAGCGAGAGCACGGCGGCGCCGTCGGCGCGGGTGAGAGCGCCCTGCCCGACCAGCACCATCGGCCGCTCGCCGGCAGCACCGGCGCGCTTGACCAGATCGGCCAGCGTCTCGGCGCCAGCGCCCAGATAGTCATAGGCATAGGTCAAGTCGACGTTCTCGCCGATCAGCGAGACCTTGAAGTCGCCGCGCAGCCAGCGCTTGCGGATGCGGGCATTGACGATCGGCGCCTCGCGGCGCGGGTTCGAGCCGATGATCAGCAGGGAGGTCGCATCCTCGATGCCGGCGATGCCGGCGTTGAGGATGTAAGCGGCGCGGCCGAAGGCCGGGTCGAGCTTCGCGCCGTCTTGGCGGCAGTCGAGATTGGCCGAGCCGAGGCCAGCGATCAGCGCCTTGAGGGCATACATTTCCTCGACCGCGGCGAGATCACCGGCGATCGCGCCGATCCGCTCGGGCTTGGCGGCCTTGAGCTTGCCGGCGACCAGTGCGAGCGCCTCGGTCCAGCTCGCCGGACGCAGCGCGCCGTTCTCGCGGATATAGGGGCGATCGAGACGCTGGGTCCTGAGGCCGTCGGCGATGTGGCGGGTCTTGTCGGAGATCCACTCCTCGTTCACCGCCTCGTTGATGCGCGGCAGCACGCGCATCACCTCACGGCCGCGCGAGTCGACGCGGATCGCCGAGCCGACCGCGTCCATCACGTCGATGGATTCGGTCTTGGTCAGCTCCCAGGGGCGGGCCTTGTTCTGGTAGGGCTTGGAGGTCAGGGCGCCGACCGGGCAGAGATCGACGACGTTGCCCTGCAGCTCCGAGCTCATCGCGTGCTCGAGATAGGTGGTGATCTCCATGTCCTCGCCACGGCCGATGGCGCCGAGGTCGGAGGCGCCGGCGACCTCGGTGGTGAAGCGGACGCAGCGCGTGCACTGGATGCAGCGCGTCATCGAGGTCTTGACCAGCGGGCCGATATACTTGTCCTCGACGGCGCGCTTGTTCTCGGCGTAGCGCGAGGTGTCGACGCCGTAGGCCATCGCCTGGTCCTGCAGGTCGCACTCGCCACCCTGGTCACAGATCGGGCAGTCAAGCGGGTGGTTGATGAGCAGGAACTCCATCACCCCTTCGCGGGCCTTCTTGACCATGGGCGACTTGGTCAGCACGACCGGTGGCTCGCCATTCGGGCCAGGACGCAGATCGCGCACGCCGATGGCGCAGGAGGCCTGCGGCTTCGGCGGGCCGCCCTTCACCTCGACCAGGCACATGCGGCAATTGCCGGCGATCGAGAGCCGCTCATGGAAGCAGAAGCGCGGCACCTCGGCGCCAGCCGCCTCGCAGGCCTGGAGCACGGTGTACTCCGGCGGGACGTCGACCTCGGTGCCGTCGATCAGAAGCTTGGTCATGGTCTCACTCCGCCGCCATGAGCCTGACCGGCTCGCCATGCGGGTTGGCGGCATAGTCGTCGATGCGCTGCTCGATCTCGTGACGGAAATGGTTGATCAGGCCCTGGATCGGCCAGGCGGCAGCATCGCCCAGCGCGCAGATGGTGTGGCCCTCGATCTGCTTGGACACGTCGAGAAGCATGTCGATCTCGCGCTTCTGGGCGCGCCCTTCGGCCATGCGGTTGACGACGCGCCACATCCAGCCGGTGCCCTCGCGGCAGGGCGTGCACTGGCCGCAGCTCTCATGCTTGTAGAAATAGCTGATGCGGGCGATGGCGCGGATGATGTCGGTCGACTTGTCCATCACGATCACCGCCGCCGTGCCGAGGCCCGACTTCAGCTTCGAGAGCGAGTCGAAATCCATCGGCGTGTCGATGATCTGCTCGGCCGGCACCATGCGGACCGAGGAGCCACCGGGGATGACCGCCTTGAGATTGTCCCAGCCGCCGCGGATGCCGCCGCAATGCCGGTCGATCAGCTCGCGGAAGGTTAGGCCCATCGCCTCTTCGACGTTGCAGGGCTTGTTCACATGGCCGGAGACGCAGAACAGCTTGGTGCCGACATTGTTCGGCGTGCCGATCGAGGAGAACCAGCTGGCGCCGCGGCGCAGGATGGTCGGCGCGACCGCGATCGACTCGACGTTGTTGACGGTGGTCGGGCAGCCATATAGGCCGACATTGGCCGGGAAAGGCGGCTTCAGCCGCGGCATGCCCTTCTTGCCCTCGAGGCTCTCCAGCAGCGCCGTCTCTTCGCCGCAGATATAGGCGCCGGCGCCGTGATGCACATAGAGATCAAAGGGATAGCCGTGCTTGTTGTTCTTGCCGATGAGGTTCGCCTCATAGGCCTCATCGACGGCACGCTGCAGCGCCTCACGCTCGCGGACATACTCGCCGCGGATATAGATGTAGGCCGCATGCGCGCCCATGGCGAAGGAGGCGATCAGGCAGCCCTCGACCAGCGTATGCGGGTCGTTGCGCATGATCTCGCGATCCTTGCAGGTGCCCGGCTCCGACTCGTCGGCATTGACGACGAGGTAGTGCGGGCGCCCATCGCTCTGCTTGGGCATGAACGACCATTTCAGGCCGGTCGGGAAGCCGGCGCCGCCACGCCCACGCAGGCCCGACTTCTTCATCTCGTCGATGATCCAGTCGCGCCCCTGCTCGAGCAGGAACTTGGTGCCGTCCCAGGCGCCGCGCTGCATGGCGCCCTTCAGCGACAGGTCGTGAAGGCCGTAGAGATTGGTGAAGATGCGGTCGCGATCAGCAAGCATCGTTATCGCCTCAGTTCGCCGGCTTGTCGCCGAGCTTGCTCTCCGGCCGCCAGCCGGTAGCGAGCTTCTTCGCCTGCGAGATCCAGTCGTCACGGACCGCCCTGCCCTTGAAGCCGGTCAGCCGGGCATCGACCCAGGCGAGCTCGGCCGGGGTCCAGGCAGAAATCTGGTCATAGTGCCAGACGCCCATCTCGTTGAGCATCTTCGCGAGCTTGGGACCGACGCCCCAGATCAGCTCGAGATCGTCGCCCTTGCCGCCGCGCGCGGCGGTCAGCAGTTCGGGCTTCGACTCGGTTACGGCGGGAGCCGGCTCGGCAGCAGGAGCAGCCTTCGCCGCTGGCGCCTTCGGAGCCTCGGCCTTGGCAGTGTCCTTGATCGCCTTGCTCGTCGCCGACGGGGTGTCCTGCGCGGCGCTGGCCGGCTGCTTCGGCTCCGACGGCTTGGGACGGGCCGGCGCGGCAGCCTCGGGAGCCGGCGCGGTCTTGACGTCGGTCGGGCCGGCCTTCGCCGTCGCAGCAGCCACCTCGGCTTCCGCCTTGGCCTTGGCCTCGGCCGCAGCCTTCTCGCTGGCGATCTTGATCGCGTCCTCGCGCTGCCTGGTGATGCGCTTCTGCCAGTCGCCGGCGCCGATCATCGAACCGTCGAACAGGGCCGGATCCTTCAGCGTGTCGCCGCCGCCGAGCGGCTCAGAGCAGGAACGGTCGACCTGCGGGCCGGGCTTGGTCGGACGGCCCTCGCGCAGGTCGCCGAGCAGCTTGCGGAAGTTCTCGGGCGTCAGGTCTTCGTAATAGTCGAAGTTGATCTGCGCCATCGGGGCGTTGCAGCAGGCGCCGAGGCACTCGACCTCGAGCCAGGAGAGCTTGCCGTCGGCGGTGACGGTCGATTGCGGGCCGATGACCTCCTCGCAGACCTTCTTCAGCGCCTCGGCGCCGCGCAGCGCGCAGGGCGTCGTGCCGCAGAGCTGCACGAAGTGCTGGCCGACCGGCTGCAGGCTGAACATGGTGTAGAAGGTCGCGACCTCCAGCACCCGCATCGGCGCCATGCCGAGCTTGCGTGCGACCTCCTCGATCGCGGCGCGCGGCAGCCAGCCGTCATGCTGCTCCTGCGCCTTCCAGAGGAGCGGGATGACGGCCGAGGCCTGGCGGCCTTCGGGGTATTTGGCGATCTGCTGGTCAGCCCAGTTCTCATTCGCCGCGGTGAAGGCGAAGGAAGCCGGCTGGACGTGATCAGGCGCGAGACGACGGACGGACATCAGCGGTCCACCTCACCAAAGACGATATCGAGGGAGCCGAGGATCGCGGAGACGTCGGCGAGCATGTGCTTGCGGCACATGAAATCCATGGCCTGGAGATGGGCGAAGCCCGGCGCCTTGATCTTGCAGCGATAGGGCTTGTTGGTGCCGTCGGAGACAAGATAGACGCCGAATTCGCCCTTGGGCGCCTCGACGGCGGCGTAAACCTCGCCCTCGGGCACCTTGTAGCCCTCGGTGTAGAGCTTGAAGTGATGGATCAGCGCTTCCATCGAGCGCTTCATCTCGCCGCGCTTGGGCGGCACCATCTTGCCGTCGAGCGAGGAGATCGGCCCGCCGCCATCGGCCGCCAGCAGCTTCTCGCAGCACTGCTTCATGATCGAGGCCGACTGGCGCATCTCTTCCATGCGGATGCAGTAGCGGTCGTAGCAATCGCCGTTCTTGCCGACGGGGATGTCGAATTCCATCTCCTCGTAGCACTCGTAGGGCTGCGACTTGCGCAGGTCCCAGGGCGCGCCGGAACCGCGCACCATCACGCCCGAGAAACCCCATTTCCAGCAGGTCTCGAGATCGACGACGCCGATGTCGACATTGCGCTGCTTGAAGATGCGGTTGTCGGTGAGCAGACCTTCGAGGTCGTCACAGACCTTGAGGAACGGGTCGCACCATTCGGCGATGTCGTGGATCAGCGAGGTCGGCAGGTCCTGGTGGACGCCGCCGGGCCGGACATAGGCCGCATGCATGCGCGCGCCGCAGGCCCGCTCATAGAAGATCATCAGCTTCTCGCGCTCCTCGAAGCCCCAGAGCGGAGGGGTGAGCGCGCCGACATCCATCGCCTGCGTGGTGACGTTGAGGATGTGCGAGAGGATGCGACCGATCTCGGAATAGAGCACCCGGATGAGCTGGCCGCGGCGCGGCACGGTCACACCCATCAGCTTCTCGACCGCAAGAGCGTAGGCATGCTCCTGGTTCATCGGCGCGACATAGTCGAGCCGGTCGAAATAGGGCACCGCCTGGAGATAGGTCTTGTGCTCGATCAGCTTCTCGGTGCCGCGATGCAGCAGGCCGATATGCGGGTCGACGCGCTCGACGATCTCGCCGTCGAGCTCCAGCACCAGGCGCAGCACGCCGTGCGCCGCCGGGTGCTGCGGCCCGAAATTGATCGAGAAATTGCGGATGTTGTGCTCTGACATCGCCCAGTCCGATCAGGCCGTCTTGGCTTTTTCATCCCCCGGCAGGACGTATTCCGTCCCTTCCCAGGGCGAGAGGAAGTCGAAGTTGCGGAATTCCTGGTTCAGCTTCACCGGCTCGTAGACGACGCGCTTCTGCTCGTCGTCATAGCGGACCTCGACGAAGCCGGTCAGCGGGAAGTCCTTGCGCAGCGGATAGCCCTCGAAGCCGTAGTCGGTGAGGATGCGGCGCAGGTCCGGATGGTTCGAGAACAGGATGCCGTAGAAATCGTAGGCCTCGCGCTCGTACCAGTTCGCCGCCGGGAAGACCTCGATCACGGAGGGGACCGGGGTCGCCTCGTCGGCCTGGACCTTGACGCGGATGCGCCGGTTATGACGCGGCGAGAGCAGGTGATAGACCACCTCGAAGCGCTTCTCGCGCTGCGGATAGTCGGCGCCGGCGATGTCGGTGAAGTTGACGAAGCGGAAGCGCGGATCGTCATAGAGGACCTTGAGGACCCGCACGATCTCGGCGGCTTCGGCCAGCACCGTGATCTCGTCGAAGGCGACGACGATATCGGTCACCGCGCCGGGCAGCGCCGCCTTGATCTCTTCGCCCAATGTCACGAGCGCTTCGCTCATCGCATCACCTTCGCAAGCCGCCGGTTCACGAGCGCCTCAGCGCTCGATCGTCCCGGTCCGCCGGATCTTCTTCTGCAGCAGCAGCACGCCATAGAGCAGCGCCTCCGCGGTCGGCGGGCAGCCCGGCACATAGACGTCGATCGGCACGATGCGGTCGCAGCCGCGCACCACCGAGTAGCTGTAGTGATAGTAGCCGCCGCCATTGGCGCAGGAGCCCATCGAGATGACGTAGCGCGGCTCCGGCATCTGGTCGTAGACCTTGCGCAGGGCCGGAGCCATCTTGTTGGTCAGCGTGCCGGCGACGATCATCACGTCCGACTGGCGCGGGCTGGCGCGCGGCGCGAAGCCGAAGCGCTCGACATCGTAGCGCGGCATGGAGAGCTGCATCATCTCGACCGCGCAGCAGGCGAGGCCGAAGGTCATCCACATCAGCGAGCCGGTGCGGGCCCAGTTGATCAGGTCGTCGCTCGCCGTGACGAGGAAGCCCTTGTCGGCCAGCTCGTTGTTGATCTCGGCGAAATAGGGATCGCGGGTGCCGACCGGCTTGCCGTCCGGGCCGAGCAGGCCCCTGGGCGCCGGCGCGACGAGCGGATCACCGCGATCGATCGCTGTCATGGCCATCAGTTCGAACCTTTGGGTTTCGTCGAATGTAAAATGATATCAGCCCGGCGCGACAAAACGATCAATCCCACTCGAGCGCGCCCTTGCGCCACTCATAGACGAAGCCGACCGTCAGCACGCCGAGGAAGACCATCATCGACCAGAAGCCGACCCAGCCGAGGCCACCGAAGGCGACGGCCCAGGGGAAGAGGAAGGCGACTTCGAGATCGAAAATGATGAAGAGGATGGCGACCAGATAGAAGCGCACGTCGAACTTCATGCGCGCATCGTCGAAAGCGTTGAAGCCGCATTCATAGGCCGAGAGCTTCTCGGCGTCGGGCTTGGAATAGGCGACGGCGAAGGGGGCGATCAGCAGTGCCAGGCCGATCACCAGCGACAGGCCGATGAAGATCACCAGAGGCAGGTAGTCCGACAGCAGGGACTGCACAGGAAGAGCTTGCATCTGTCACCCCGCTTCAACCCGGCGCCGCGACTGGCGCCCTCAATCTCGCCAGTCGATTAGACCCTGCTTTAGAATCACGCAAGGGTTCGCCGCGCCGCACAACGCGGCTGTCGCCATGTCTTTGCCGCATATGTCGACGCGGCTCACGAAAGTGTCACGATTCCCGGCCGTTTCGACCTCAATTCTCACGAACGCGCCGGTCCGGCGCAAGGCGGTTGTCCCCGCCTGCCGAAGCATGGCAAACGGGGACGTAAGGTTAAGTCTTCGGCGCCGGCACGATTCGTCGGCAGGCACTGCCGATGCGTCAGGAGAACCGTCGCCGGCATGCCGAGGCCAACAACGCATCGTGATCGCATGCCCTTGGCCGCAGCCCCGGCGTTGGCGCCCTGCGCCGCATGAGCGCGACGCGGAAAACGGCGCTCGCTTGCGCCCTCGCGATGGCGTTCGGTGCGGAAGCAGCGGCGCAGATGATGCTCGCGCCGCTGCCGCCCGAGCGCCCGTTCGACCTCGATTTGCAGATCAAGCCGGGCGCGCCACCGGTGATCGTGCTTCCCCAGGCCCCCGTCGAAGCCAGCCTGGTGACGACGCCGGGACCGGCCCCCACGCTCGCCCAGCCGGATGACGACGAAGGGCCGGAATGGCCGCAGCGCACGCCGGGGCAGGCTGCCGAGGAACCAGCCTTCGATCCGAACGAGAAGCCCGACAAGCCTGGTATCTCGACCGACCCCGGCACCTCGATCGTCTGCCTGCCGCCGGTGCTGAAGAGCATCCTCGGCAAGATCTCGGACAAATACGGGGCGGTGAAGGTGACCTCGACCTGGCGCCCGCCCTGGCGGGCCCGGCGCGGCTCCTTCCACAAGCGCTGCGAGGCGATGGATTTCCGCGTGCCGGGCGTCAGGCCACGCACCGTGCTCGAGTGGGCGCGTAATCTACCCGAGGTCGGCGGCCACAAGGTCTACTGGAACGGGCTGATCCATATCGATACCGGCCCGCGCCGGCCCTGGTGAGGAGGGAGCGGGGGTGAAGCTGCCATTGTGGGTGAGCGCCCTGAGCGCGACCCTCCTCGTGCAGGCGGTCAGCTCCTTCGCCGCCGCGGCCATTCCGCTTCTCGGGCCGATCCTGACATTACGCTGGAATTGGGCGCCACAGGACATCGGCTATGTCTCGGCGGTAACCTCGACCGGAATCTGCTGGTTCCTCGCCTGCGGCGGCCCGATGCTCGGGCACTACGGGCCGGTTCGCACCTTGCAATTCGGCCTGATCAGCGTTGCCGCCGGCCTCGCGCTGATGTCGCAGCCGATGGCCTCGGTCGGGCTTGCCGGGGCGCTGCTCGTCGGGCTGGGGCTCGCTCCCAATACTCCAGCCGGCAGCCAGATCCTGATGCGTGCTTCCCCGCCGCAACACCGCACGCTGGTCTTCTCGATCAAGCAGGCCGGCGTCCCGCTCGGAGGCGCCCTCGCCGGCCTTGCCGTCGCCCCGTTGGTCCTGGCCTTCGGCTTCGTCGGGACCGTGTCGATACTCGGGGTCGTATTGCTTCTCTGTGCGCTGGTCGCCCAGGCCTTCCGGTCGAGGCTCGATGCGGAACGGGGACCGCCGAATACGGGCTGGGCTCGCCTCTTCCTCTCGCCCTCTTCGCTGGGAAGAGCCGCTCGGGTCCTCAAGTCCCATCCCTCCCTGCCGCTGCTCACCGCGATCGGGGTCTCGTTCTCGATCACGCAGGCCTGCATCACGGCGTTCACGGCGACCTATATGGTGACGCAGCACGGCAAGAGCCTGGCCCAGGCCGGCTTCTACATGTCCGTTCTGCTGGCGACGAGCACCGCCGCCCGCATCTTCTTCGGCTGGCTGGCAGACCGGCTGGGCTCCGGTCTCGGGCTTTTGTCCGCCCTGGCGATCGGAGCCGGCGCCTCGATCCTGCTGCTGGTCTGGTCCACCGCGGCAAGCCCCTGGCTGATCTATGGCTGCATGGCGCTGGTCGGAGCGACGTCGATGGGCTGGAACGGCGTGCACATGGCCGAGCTCGCTCGAATCTCCCCGACCGCCCTCATCGGCGAAGTGACCTCCGGCGCCAGCCTGTTCGGCTTCGTCGGCTCGATCTGCGGCCCGCTGGTCTTCGCCGTCGTCGCGAGCAAGACCCAAGGCTTCACCTGGCCGTTCGTCCTGATCGCCGGCCAGCTGATCCTCTTCGGCACGTTCGCGCTCTGGCGCGGGCGCATATCTGCTGCTTCTCACTGATCTACCCGGCGAATCCTGACCTCGGCGCCCCGTCCCGGCTTGTTTGACGGCGCCATTTTTTCGCCTTACCCGTAAAGGCGACGGTTCCCTCACGGGATCAAAAGGGAACGCGGTGCGGGTGTTTCACCACCCCATGCCGCGGCTGCCCCCGCAACTGTAAGCGGCGAGCCTTTCGCCAGACGCCACTGGGGCCTCGGACCTGGGAAGGCGGCGAAGGGCACCGACCCGCGAGCCAGGAGACCTGCCGTCAGCCGTGGTCACACGCGAACACGTTCGGACGGGGTGTTTCGATCGCTGATTCGACTATTCGCCGCCTCTCGGGCGGCCGATGGGAGATCGCGTTCGCGGTGACGTGCCACTGACGTCAACGCCCGAGGTCTCCAGCGTGATCCCCTTCAGCCCGGCCGCAGAACGCGGCCGCCTTCTGCTTTCCGTCTCACTTCTCGGCCTGGCCTGCTCTGCCGGCAGCGCCCTCGCCCAAGGCCAGCCTCCCGCCCCGGCCGGCCAGGCCTCCATCGCGCTCGACGAGATCGTCGTCAGCGCCACCGGCAAGCCGACGCCGGCGCGCGAGGTCGCAAGCTCCGTCACGGTCGTCACCGCCCGGGAGATCGAACAGCAGCAGCGCCGCACGCTGCCGCAGGCGCTGGCGGCCGTGCCCGGCCTCAACATCGTCCAGATCGGCGGCCCCGGCGGCCAGACCTCGGTGTTCATGCGGGGCACCAACTCCAATCACGTCAAGGTTTTGATCGACGGCATCGAGGCCAACGATCCCTCGACGCCCAACCGCTCCTTCGACTTCGGCTCGATGCTGACCGACGACATCGAGCGGATCGAGGTGCTGCGCGGGCCGCAGAGCGGCCTTTACGGCGCCAATGCGATCGGCGGTGTCATCGCCATCACCACCAAGCGCGGCGAAGGCCCTCCGAAGGTGACCGCCAGCGCCGAGGCCGGTTCGCATGGCACCTTCAACCAGGCGCTGGGTTTCAGCGGCGGCAGCGATCGCTTCGACTACGCCTTCAATGTCAGCCATAGCCGCTCGGATTCGACGGATTCGGTGCCACCGCAACTGATCCCGCCCGGCCAGCGCGTCCGGGCCAACGCCTATGACGCCTATAGCTATTCCGCCCGGCTCGGCTTCGCGCTGACCGATACGCTGAGGGTCGACTGGACCGGCCGCTATGTCGACGGCAAGCTCCTCTCGACCTATGATTCCGGCTTCCCGAGCAGGCCGACGCCCTACCGGTCGAGCCAGAACTATGGCCAGGCCTTCACCCGCGGCGAGATCGTCTGGGATCCGTTCGCCGGGCGTTTCGTCAACCGTTTCGGGCTGTCCTATACCAATCAGGACCGCTTCAACCGCACGCCCGGCGCCACCGGCCTGCTCGGCCGGCCGACCGAATATCTCGGCGAGCGCACCAAGGTCGACTGGCGCGGCGATCTCGAACTCGCCAAGGGCCACAGCCTGATCATGGGCTTGCAATATGAACGCGAGCGCCTGGAGACGACGAACCTCGTCGCCTCGAACGGCAACAAGGCGGCCTTCCTCGAATACCAGGGCAATCTCGAGGACCGTCTCTTCCTGGCAGCCAATGTCCGCCATGACAACGACGACAGCTATGGCGGCCACACCACCTGGCGCATCGCCCCGGCCTTCATCGTCCCGGGGACGGAGACCAAGCTGAAGGCGAGCTATGGCACCGGCTTCAAGGCGCCGACGCTGAACGAGCTCTTCATCGACTATCGCCCCGGCTTCAATTTCCACGGCAATCCGAACCTGAAGCCGGAGGAAAGCCGCGGCTGGGATGCCGGCTTCGAGCAGCCGCTCTTCGACAGGACGCTGCAATTCGGCGCGACCTGGTTCCAGAACGAGATCGACAACCTGATCGTCACCAATCTGGCGCGGGACTCCTATGCCAATGTCGGCAAGGCCCGGACCAGGGGCATCGAGGCCTTCGCGGCACTCGAAATCTCACCGCAGTTCCGCATCCGCGCCGACTACACCTTCACCCTCGCCAAGGACGAGATCGCCCGCCAGGAACTGCTGCGCCGCCCCCGCCACAAGGCGAGCGCGACCGCAACCTGGGCCCCGATGGAGAAGCTCACCCTCTCCGCGACGCTGATCCATGTCGGCCCCTGGGTCGACGGCAACCGCGATTTCTCGGTGCCGCGCCTGAAAGCCAAGGGCGCGACGCTGGTCAATCTCGCCGCCGAATATAAGGCGACCGACAAGGTCACCGTCTTCGGCCGGATCGACAACCTCTTCGACAAGCGCTGGGAGAATCCGGTCGGCTTTCTCGTGCCGGGATTCGGCGCCTTCGGCGGGGTCAGGGTAGCCTTCGGCGGATGAGTCTCCTCCGCGCACGACGCCCGAAGCCCGGCTCCCTCTTCGCCACGGTGCTTGCCGGCGCCGTGGCGGGTATGGCGCCTGCACCCGTCGTCTCGGCCGAGCCGAAACCAGCCAGGATCGTCTCGCTCAACCTGTGCACGGACGAGCTCGTCCTGCGCCTCGCTGATCCCGGCCGCATCGCCTCGGTCACCTGGCTCTCGCGCGATCCGCGCAACGCCAACATGGCGGAGGCGGCGCGGGCGGTCGGGGTCAATCACGGGCTGGTCGAGCAGGTGCTGGCTGCAAAGCCCGACCTCGTCATCGCCGGCGCCTACACCACCCGTTCGACCGTCGCCCTGCTCAAGCGCGTCGGCATGCCGGTGCGCGAGTTCGGCGTGCCGCTGAGCATCGCCGAGATGCGCCGCCAGATCGCCGAGATGGCGGCGCTGCTCGGCGAGGAGGAGCGTGGCGCGACACTGATCGCCGGTATCGATGCCCGTCTTGCCGCGCTCGCTGCAAGGCAGGCGGTGGTGCATCCGCGCGCGATCGTGCTGCGGCCGAACGGCTTCACCGTCGGGCGCGGCTCACTGGTCGACGAAATCCTGACCTTGGCCGGGCTCGACAACATCGCCGCCAGCCTCGGCATCGAGAGCTATGGCCAGATCCCGCTGGAGGCGGTGGCGCTGAGCGGCGCACAGATGCTGATTCTCAACGACGCGCCGTACGGGCCGCCCTCGCTCGCCCATGAGGTGCTGCGTCACCCCCTGATCGGGAAGCTCGGCGGGCGGCTGCAGCTGGTCGCGTTGCCCTCGCGGCTCTGGACTTGCGCCGGGCCGAGCGTGCTCGATGCCATCGAGCTCCTGGTCAGGGCCACCGAGGAGCCGCGATGACGGGTCGAAGTCCCCTGCCCGCGCCGAAGCTGCTGATCGGGCTGCTCGCCGGCGCCACCCTGGTCGTCTTCGCCCTGTCGACGGCGATAGGCTATGCGCCGCTCGACCTCGGCGTCGCCGTCGCTGACTGGCTGGCGGGGCGCCCGAGCCTGCCGGCACTCGTGCTGGCGGAGCTGCGCCTGCCGCGGGCGATCCTCGGCGCGCTGGTCGGCTTCAGCCTCGGCCTCTCCGGCGCGGCGATGCAGGGGCTGCTGCGCAACCCGCTGGCGGAACCGGGCATCGTCGGCATTTCGAGCGCCGCGGCCTTCGGAGCAGTCCTCGCCTTTTATAGCGGCCTCTCCGCCAGCCTTGCGCTCGCGCTGCCGCTTGGCGGGATCGCCGGGGCCGTCTTCGCCACGCTCCTGCTCTTCGTCCTGCTCGGGCGAGGAGCAGGCACGACGACGCTGATCCTCGCCGGCGTCGCGCTCAACAGCTTCGCCGGCGCCGCGACCGCGCTGGCGCTCAATCTGGCGCCCAATCCCTATGCCGCGCTGGAGATCGTGTTCTGGCTGATGGGCTCGCTCGCCGACCGCAGCCTCGACCATGTCCTGCTCGCCTTGCCGCTGATGCTGGTCGGTTGGGGCCTCCTGCTCTCGACGGGGCCGGCGCTCGACGCGCTGACGCTGGGCGAGGACACCGCCGCCAGCCTCGGCTTCGACCTGACCTGGCTGCGGGCACGCCTGATCGGCGGCACGGCGCTCGCCGTCGGCAGCGCGGTGGCGGTGACCGGCGCGATCGGCTTCGTCGGCCTCGTCGTGCCGCATCTGCTGCGCCCGCTCGTCGGCAACCGGCCTGGCCGGCTGCTGCTCGTCAGTGGCTTCGGCGGCGCCATCCTCGTGCTGCTCGCCGACATCGCGCTCAGGCTCGCGCCGATCCGGCCGGAGCTGAAGCTCGGCGTGGTCACGGCGCTGATCGGAGCCCCCTTCCTCTTCAGCCTCGTCAATCGCATGCGGCGGGAGGCGTGATGGCGATCGAAGCGCGCGACATCACCGTCTCGCTCGGCGGCAAGCCGATCCTGCAGGCCGTCGATCTTTCGCTGCGGCCGGGCGAATTGCTCGGCCTCGTCGGCCCGAACGGCGCCGGCAAAACCACGCTGCTGCGCGCGATGGCGTGCTTGCTCCCCCCGATGCGCGGCACGGTCCGCTATGATGGCGAGAGCACCCAGGCTCTTGGCCGGCAGACGCTCGCCCGACAGGTCTCCTTCCTCGCGCAGGGCGGCAACAGCTCGTGGCCGCTCTCGGTCGCGGCGGTGGTCGAGCTTGGCCGCCTGCCGCATCGCCGCCCGTTCGCGGGCCTGTCAGCGGCCGACCGGGCGGCCATCGCCGCGGCGCTCGCGCATTGCGATGTCGGAGAGTTCGCGGACCGGACGATGGGCACGCTGTCGGGCGGCGAGCGCAGGCGCGTGCTGCTGGCGCGCGCGCTCGCCGTCGAGGCGCCCTACCTCCTGGCCGACGAACCGCTCGCCGGTCTCGATCCGCTGCATCAGCTCGAGGTGATGGAGCTGCTGCGGCGGACCGCACGGCGCGGGGCCGGTGTCATCGTCGTGCTGCACGACCTGACCTTGGCGACCCGCTTCTGTGACCGCCTCGCCCTGCTCGATCATGGCCGGCTGGTCGCGGAAGGCCCGGCGCAGCAGGTGCTCGACGACGAGCGCCTGCGCGCCGTGTTCGGCGTCAGCGCCCTGCGCGGCAGCCAGGACGGCGAACCCTTCCTCCTGCCCTGGCGGGCCATCTCCCGCGGAAACCACGACCATGAGCGATAGCGAAGCCATCCGCGCCGTGCTGCGCGAGCACATTCTGGACGAAACCAGTCAGTGGAGTCTCGGCACCTTCGGTGCCATCGCCGAGTTCATGCGCGATCCCGGCGAGCCGGTTGCGGTCGTCGACGAGCCGGGCCGCCTCTCGGCGACGACCACGCGCGGCGGCATCGGCTTCGGGCAGCTCGCAAGCCTACGGCTTCTCGCTTCCGAAACCGCCGTCGGCACGAGCTGGAGCCACCGCGTCGCACTCTGCCTGCCGGACCATGCCTGTACGATGGGCCAGCGCACCGCCCTGACCGAGCTCGGCCCCGACGGGCAAGCCCTGCGCTCGGAAGATGCCGGCGCCATCCTGTTCGACATGGGGCTCGGCACGCTCCAGGCCGATATCTGCATCCGCACCGAGAGCCCGCAGCTGATCGGGCTGCTGCGGGCTGAGGCCGGGCGCTCCCTGTTCGAGCCCGGTAACCCGGCGATGCCGGCGATCCTTGCGGCGGGGCCGCATCGCGTTTTCATCACCCGGATCGGACGCTGCGAGGTCTACCAGCCGATTCCGCCGGCCGACGGCAAGAGCCCCGAAGGCCCGCACACCCATGTGCTGCCGCAATTGCTGCGGGCTGGGCGCACTCACGCTGCGACCGAGCCGGTTCCCGAAGGCTTCGTACCTTGCGGCCATCTGGTGCCGGCCCATCCGCTCAGGGATGCGATGGGACGGCCGCGACCATTCGACCGGGACGCGTTCGAGCGCTTCGAGTATCTCCTCAGCCGCTTCGGCGATCCCGAACTGGCGATGACCAAGAGCACGCTGCGGACCCTGCTCGCGAGTAATGCGCCGCCGGAAGACTTCCCGGCACCGCCGAGCAAGTTCGGACGCAGCGCCGTCAAGGTCGCGCTGCGCCAGCAGAAGGAGCTTGGCTCATCCGCTGGCCAGTTACGCGACTGGTTGTGCTGCTTCGATCCGCGCGACAGCCAGGCTCAGGGCGACGGCGACACGGACGATTACGGCCATGGCTGAGCCGCAGCGGGACAGCCTGTCTCCCTGGCGTGTCGAGAAGCGAGGCGGAGATTCGCCTTCGATCGGGAGCTTCACCGGAGCGCGGCGGCATGAGACATCGGCGCGGATGCCGGAAATTGCGTGTTTCCTGCCTTTTCACAGCACTTCGACATCGTTCGACATTTTGACGGCTTCAGTGCTTGACAGTCAGGGCCCGGGGCCATAATCCCAACGCCGCCGGGGACAAGTTCCTCCGCCGCCCGCGCGGGCGTAGCTCAGTTGGTTAGAGTGCCGGCCTGTCACGCCGGAGGTCGCGGGTTCGAGCCCCGTCGCCCGCGCCATTTATCACTGTCTCATCATAGCGTTGGCCCGACGGCCCGAAGTGCCGTCTGAGGCATTAGGCAGCGCGAGCCGCTTCCGCTCACTGTCGCCCCTCGCCCTGTCTCATTCGGTTTAACCATTCTCCAACCGAACTGCTGCATCCTCGCGAAAACGCGGATGCAGTTCATGGCAGATCCTCATCACGGCGCCTTTCCGCGCAGCATTGCGCTGTCCGTCGTCGTGCCCTGCTACAATGAGCGGGACGGCATAGACGAGCTCCATCGCCGCGTCAGCGCTGCTTGCCTTGCGGCGGTCGGCCCATCCTATGAGATCGTCCTCATCATCGATGGCGCCACCGACGGCACGCGGGACGCGATTCTCGCCCTCGCCCGCCGGGACAGCCATGTCGTCGCGATCGACCTCGCCCGCAATTACGGCCACCAGATCGCACTCACCGCGGGGCTCGAATTCTGCCGGGGCGAGCGCTGCCTGATTCTCGACGCCGACCTCCAGGATCCGCCGGAACTGCTCGGCGCGATGATGGCGAAGATGGATGAGGGCTTCGACGTCGTCTATGGCCAGCGCCTGAAGCGCGAGGGCGAGAGCCTGTTCAAGCGCGCCAGCGCGGCGGCGTTCTATCGGCTGCTGCAGCGGATGGTCGATATCGAGATCGCAGCCGATGCCGGCGACTTCCGCCTGATGAGCCGGCGTGCGCTCGACAATCTGAACGCGATGCCCGAGCGCTATCGCTTCGTGCGCGGCATGGTGAGCTGGATCGGCCTGCGGCAGGTCGCCCTTCCCTATGAGCGGCATGCGCGCTTCGCGGGCGCCACGCACTACCCGCTGAAGAAGATGCTGCTGCTGGCCTTCGATGCGATGACCAGCTTCTCCATCGCACCCCTGCGTTTCGCCTCGCATCTGGGCATGGCCTTCGGCGTGCTGGGCTTGTGCGTCCTCGGCTACACTCTCTATTCGTGGCTTTCCGGCAACGTCCTGCCCGGCTGGACCAGCCTCGCCTCGATCATCCTCATCCTCGGCAGCGTGCAGCTGCTCGTTCTCGGCATCTTCGGCGAATACCTCGGCCGGATGTACATGGAGACGAAGCGCCGCCCGCTCTACGTCGTCGCCGACATCATCTGCGACAGCGCCGCCGAGGCCCAGGGCAGCCCGGTTCACGAGCTGCGCGAGCGGGTGGAAGGGGCTCTCAGTGCCTGAAGCCGAATTCGACCGCTACGCCGGCGACTATGTCGACCAGCACGCCGCCAGCATCCGCATGAGCGGCGAAACGCCGGATTTCTTCGCCAATTACAAGATCGAGGACGTCGCCAAGGCTCTCGCCGAGGCAGGGCGGCGGCCGGGCCGCATCCTCGACTTCGGCGCCGGCATCGGCAACTCGCTGGGACCGATGCGCGCGGCCTTCCCTGAGGCGGAGATCGTCCTGCTCGATCCTTCCGCGCAATCGCTCGACATGGCGGCGGAACGCTTTCCGGGACAGGCGCAGTTCGTGCCGTTCGACGGCGAGACCATCCCGTTTCCGGACGGGAGCTTCGACCTCGTCTTCGTCGCCTGCGTGTTCCATCACATTCCCGAGCAGCTCCACGTCCGGCTGCTGAGCGAGATCGGGCGCGTGCTGGCGACCGATGGCAGCCTCTTCCTGTTCGAGCACAATCCGCTCAACCCGCTGACGCGGCATGCGGTGCGCAATTGCCCGTTCGACGAGGATGCGGTCCTGATCACGGCCGGCGAGATGCGCGCCAGGGTCGGAGCGGCTGGCCTGACGCAGGCCCGCACCGTCTACAGGATCTTCTTTCCACGGCCGCTGGCGCGGCTGCGGCCGCTCGAACGTTACCTGACCCGTTGCCCCCTCGGAGCGCAGTACTTTGTCCACGCGGTCAAATCGGCCGCCTGAACGGCTGCGCATCCTGCGTTTCGGGATCGTCGGGCTGGTCAACACGGCGCTCGGCTACGCCGTCATCCTGACCGGCCTGGCCTTGGGCTGGGGCGACATCGCCTCGAACGCGGCCGGCTATGCGGCCGGCCTCCTTGCCGGGTTCCTGCTCAATCGACGCTGGACCTTCCGCAGCAGCGGCAATGCGAACATAGGGGAAGGCCGCCGCTACGCGCTGGTCTTCCTCGGCGCCTATGGTGCGAACCTCGCGGTCCTCAGCCTGGCGCGATCGCTCGGCTTCGTGGAATCGCCCATCGCCCAGCTGGCCGGCCTCTGCAGCTATTCCATCCTCTTCTATCTCGGCTCTTCCCGATATGTGTTCGTCTCCCGCCCCGACCTGCAGGCGATCTCGCCGCCGGTGGCCACGGTCCGACAGCATGAGCGCTAGCCAAAGCCTTCCGACGCCGGCCAGCGTGCGATTGCCCGCCGCGGAGGCCTGGCGCATGCGGCTGATCTTCAGCCTGCTTGCGGCCGCGGCCATGGCCACGCTTCTTTTCGTCCGCGCGCCGGCCCTGCTTCAGGACCCCGACAGCTGGTGGCACATCCGCGTCGGGCTCGACATGCTGGCGACCCGCTCATTCCCGACCGTCGACAGCTACTCCCATACCTTCGCCGGCCAACCCTGGATCGCCAAGGAATGGTTGAGCCAGGTGCTCCTGGCGCTGGCCTATCAGGGCGCCGGCTGGAACGGTGTCGCGCTGGTCACGGCAGCGGCAGTCTCTTTAATGGCCTTCCTGCTCGCCTGGCATCTGGGCGAGACCGTGAAACCGAGCATGGCAATGGCGCTGGCGCTCGGCCTTGCGCTGCTGTCGGCCTCCGTGTTCACCGCCCGGCCCCATATTTTCACCCTGCCCGTCATCGTCGCCTGGTCGGCGAGCCTGTTCCGCGCCGGCAACGCCGGCCGGCCACCCGATTTCAGGCTGCTCGGGCTGATCTGGCTGTGGGCCAATCTGCACGCCTCGTTCACGCTCGGCTTCGTCATCGCCGCTTTCGCCGGACTGGATGTGCTGATCCGATACCGACTGACCCAGCCGCGCCTGCTCGCTCTATGGGGCCTCTTCGGCGCGCTTTGCGTGCTTGTCAGCTTGGTCAACCCCTATGGCCTCAAGGCCATCCTGGCGACCTTCACCGTCGCCGGTGCCAACGAGGCCGTGCCCCTGATCACCGAGTGGCGTCCCTTCAATGCCTCTGCCGCCCCCCTGAACGAGGTGGCCTTGCTGCTGATGCTGCTGGCCCTGCTCGTCTCCGGGGTTCGCTTCGGCCTTGCGCTGGCACTCTTCGTCCTGTTTGCGCTGCATCTCTATCTAGCGCATGAGCGCTTCGTGTTCGTGTTCTTCCTGCTCGTCCCATTGGCGCTGGCTGCGCCGGTCACCGAGCAGTTCCCCGCGCTTTCGGTCCAGACAGAGCAGCGCGACGGGCTTGAGCGTTTCCTGTCCCGGCACTATCGCGCGAGCCTAGTTGCGATCGTCGCTCTTCTGATCGTTGCAACTGGTATGCTGGCCGCGGGCCGAGCGATCGAGCCCAGCCAGAAAACCTCGGCCAAGGACGCCCTCGCCTTCGCCACGCAACGCGGCTTGTCGGGGCCCGTCCTCAACTCCTACGGTTTCGGCGGAACCCTCATCTTCCACGGCATCAAGACCTTCATCGACGGACGCACCGACCAGCTCTTCCTGAATGGCTTCACGCAGGCGGACGACGCAGCGACGCGCAGCAGCGGCAGGCCGCTCCTGGAAGCACATTTGGAGAAATACGCGATCGACTGGGCCCTGCTGTCGACGGATGATGGCCGCATCCCGTTCTTCGAGCAGATGCCCGGCTGGAAGCGTGTCTACGCGGACAGCTACGCCGTGATCTACGTCCGCAGCCGCTGAAGCCGACCGGTCCTGATCACGCAACGAGAAGGGTTGGTGGGCGGTGACGGGCTCGAACCGCCGACATCCTCGGTGTAAACGAGGCGCTCTACCGACTGAGCTAACCGCCCTTGCCCGCCGTTTAAGGCCATGCGGGAGGCTTCGCAAGCTGCGTTGCCGGGCATAGCGGCCCTTCCCACGAAAAAGGCCGCCGGCGATGCCGGCGGCCCCTTCATTCACGACTGATAAGTTCAGTGGGCGACGCTGGCCGCAGCCGCGTCGTCCTCGCTGCCCTTGGGCACGGACGCCTTCAGGTCCTCTTCCCAGACGATCGGCGTCGGCTGGCGCACCAGCGCGTGCTGGAGCACCTGGTCCATCCGCGAGACCGGGACGATCTCCAGCCCGTTCTTCACGGACTTCGGCAGATCGGCCAGATCCTTGGCGTTGTCCTCCGGGATCAGCACCTTCTTGATGCCGCCGCGCAGGGCCGCCAGGAGCTTCTCCTTGAGGCCGCCGATCGGCAGAGCCCTACCCCGCAGCGTGACCTCGCCTGTCATGGCGACGTCGCGGCGGACCGGGATGCCGGTCATGACCGAGACGATCGCGGTGGCCATGGCGATGCCCGCCGACGGACCGTCCTTCGGGGTCGCCCCCTCCGGCAGGTGGACGTGGATGTCGCGCCGGTCGAACAGCGGCGGCTCGATGCCAAAATCGATGGCACGGGAGCGGACATAGGATGCCGCCGCCGAGATCGATTCCTTCATCACGTCGCGCAGGTTGCCGGTGACGGTCATCTTGCCCTTGCCGGGCATCATCACGCCTTCGATCGTCAGCATCTCGCCGCCGACCTCGGTCCAGGCCAGACCGGTGACGACACCGACCTGATCCTCGGTTTCCGCCATGCCATAGCGATAGCGCGGCGGGCCGAGATAGTCCTCCAGCACCGCAGGGGTGACCGCGACCTTCTTCTTCTTCGACAGCACGATCTCCTTCACCGCCTTGCGGACGGTGTTGGCGATCTCGCGCTCGAGGTTACGAACGCCGGCCTCGCGGGTGTAGCGGCGGACCAGCGTCGTCAGGGCCTCGTCGTCGATCGACCATTCCTTGGACTGCAGGCCGTGCTTGGCGATCGCCCCCGGGATCAGGTGGCGGCGCGCGATCTCGGCCTTCTCGTCCTCGGTGTAGCCGGCGATACGGATCACCTCCATGCGGTCCAACAGGGCCGGCGGGATGTTCAGGGTGTTCGCCGTGGTCACGAACATCACGTTCGACAGGTCATAGTCGACCTCGAGGTAATGGTCGTTGAAGGTCGAGTTCTGCTCGGGATCGAGCACCTCGAGCAGGGCCGCCGACGGATCGCCGCGGAAGTCCTGACCCATCTTGTCGATCTCGTCGAGCAGGATGAGCGGGTTCGAGGTCTTGGCCTTCTTCATCGACTGGATGATCTTGCCGGGCATCGAGCCGATATAGGTGCGGCGGTGACCGCGGATCTCGGCCTCGTCACGCACGCCGCCGAGCGACATGCGCACGAACTCGCGGCCGGTCGCCTTGGCGATCGACTTGCCGAGCGAGGTCTTGCCGACGCCCGGAGGGCCGACGAGGCACAGGATCGGGCCGGCGAGCCGGTTGGCGCGCTGCTGCACGGCGAGATATTCGACGATGCGGTCCTTGACCTTGTCGAGACCGAAATGATCGTCGTCGAGCACCTGCTGGGCTGCGGCGAGGTCCTTCTTGATCTTCGACTTCTTGCCCCACGGAATGCCGAGCAGCCAGTCGAGATAGTTGCGCACGACGGTGGCCTCGGCCGACATCGGCGACATCTGCCTGAGCTTCTTGACCTCGGCGAGCGCCTTGTCGCGCGCTTCCTTGGTCAGCTTGGTCTTGGCGATGCGCTCTTCCAGCTCGGCCAGCTCGTCACGGCCTTCCTCGCCGTCGCCCAGCTCCTTCTGGATCGCCTTCATCTGCTCGTTGAGATAGTACTCGCGCTGGGTCTTCTCCATCTGGCGCTTGACGCGCGAGCGGATGCGCTTCTCGACCTGCAGCACCGACATCTCGCTCTCCATCAGGGAGAGCACCTTCTCGAGCCGGTGGGCGACGTTCATCACCTCCAGCACGGCCTGGCGGTCGGCGATCTTGACCGCGAGATGCGAGGCGACCGTATCGGCGAGCTTGGCCGGCTCGTCGATCTGGGAAACCGCCGCGACGATCTCGGGCGAGATCTTCTTGTTGAGCTTCACATAGTTCTCGAACTCGCTGACGACCGAGCGGGCGAGCGCCTCGACCTCGACCTTCTTGCCAGCTTCCTCGGCAAGGGCCTCGGCCTTGGCCTCATAGAAGTTGTCGGTCGCGGTATAGGTCGTCGCCTTGGCCCGGCCGATGCCCTCGACGAGCACCTTCACGGTCGAGTCGGGCAGCTTCAGCAGCTGCAGCACGCGGGCGAGCGTGCCGATTTCGTAGATGTCTCCGGTTTCCGGATCATCGTCGCCGGCATTCTTCTGCGTGGCGAGCAGGATCAGGCCATCGTTCTTGACCACTTCCTCGAGCGCACGAATGGACTTCTCGCGGCCGACGAAGAGCGGCACGATCATGTGCGGGAAGACGACGATGTCGCGCAGCGGCAGGACCGGATAGGTGTCGGTCGTGCCGGGGACGAGCGGAGCGCGGGGCGTCGAGCCAGTCATGTCTAGTCCTTCAAGTTTTCGCCCGGCCGACCCCTTTGAAAGGCAATCGAGCAGACGTACCGCGCGGCGCGACCATTCGCGCCAGGCGCCCCTGCCGGCCGCGCCCTCGACAGGCACGCGACTCTTGCAGGTGAGCATAAGGTGGATGCTTCGACGCCGGCTTTCAAGCGACGCCTCACGCAGTCCACCGCCGCTTCTGCCGCAGCCGATGCACGAGGCCGTGATGGACCCGGGCAAGGCAAGACAGTTTTTGGGCAGGCGTATCCGCCCAGGCCCTCGGAGCAAAACGCGCGCCAACCGGGCGCGTTCCGAACTGAACCAGAATCCGGTTTCCTGCAGGCGGAGCCTGCTCCGAGCCCAGCTTCGGCCGCCAGCCGTTACAGCTTCACGCCGCCGCGCGAGCGAATCCGCACGCTGCTCCGGTCGATCGTCACGTCGAACCGCGCGAGAAAGCTCATGCCGAGCAGGCCGTCGACCCCGGCGCCATAGCTGCCCGCCGCGTCCGACTGCACGACGACAGGAACCTCCGTCGCCTGGACGCGCTTGAGCTCGATCAGGGCGGCCTTGCCGCGGCGCGCCTCGACGATGCCGTTGGCCGTATGCAGGCGGACCTTGCTCGTCGCATCGACGGCGACCTTGGCACGCTCGGCAAAGCTGTTGCGGAGCGAAACGAAGGTCGCACCGGTGTCGATGACGAAGACCCCCTTCGTGCCGTTGACGGTGGCCGCCACGGTCACGACCTGGCCGCGGCGTGTGATCGGGATGGTCTCGTCGGTGGCGAAGGCCTTTTCGGTGCACTGGCCTTTGCTGCGCAATGTGCCGATCACGGCTTGCGTGCGGCTGTTGTCGTTGCGCAGCGGGTTCAGGGCGACCCATGCCTCGATCGGCACGATCGCATCGCAATACTGCCCGAGCTTCTCATAGGCGCGGGAGGCGGCGAAATAACCGACGGAGGAAATCCGCTCCTTGTTGGCAAAGAGCGCGATCGCGGTCAGGTAGTCGTCGATCGCTTCGTTGAGCTTGCCCGCCTTGTCGTTGGCGACGGCGCGCAGATAATAGCCGTTGTCGGCATGCGGCTGGTCCTCGACGATCTTGCTCGCGACGACGGCGGCCTCGTTCCAATCCGACAGGTCCATCAGGATGTTCGCGGCGCGGCGCAGGGCGTCAGTGTGCCCCCCGCAATTCTCGGAGAAGCGGACCAGCGCCCGCGCACCTTCGCGGCGATAGCCGGCCTGCTTCAGGCTCTCGGCGAAGGCGATGACGGCCTCGCGATCGCAGCGCTCGCGCGCCAGGCTGTCGATGTGCCTGGCGACCGGCCGGGAGGTCGCGACCACGGCCGGCAGGTCGCCGATCCCCAGCTCGTTCAAGACCCGCATCATCGGATCGGCGCCGGCCTGCGCCGAAGCGGGTCCCGGCAGCAGGGTCGCTCCCAGCAATCCCAGGAAAACGAAAACGCGGCCGATGACAGCACTAGCCGTCATCGAACCGCGCATATGGCGTCGTCGCTTAGTCACGTAGCCCCCGGCATAGCCCCTGTTTCGAAGCTACGCCGTAGCGGCAGACCGTCAAGCCGGCAGGCGATCAGGCCGAGGCCGACTTGGTCTCTTCCTCACGGTCCGCATAAATGAAGAGCGGGCGCGACTTGGATTCGACCGCTTCCGGCCCGATGACGACCTGCTCGACGCCTTCCAGCCCCGGCAGCTCGTACATGGTCTCGAGCAGGATGCCTTCCATGATCGAGCGCAGGCCACGGGCGCCGGTCTTGCGCTCGATCGCCTTGCGGGCGATCAGGCTGACCGCCTCGTCAGTGAAGGTGAGCTCGGTGTCCTCCATCTCGAACAGGCGCTGATACTGCTTGACCAGCGCGTTCTTCGGCTCGGTGAGGATGGTCTTGAGCGCGGCCTCGTCGAGGTCCTCCAGCGTCGCCAGAACCGGCAGGCGGCCGACGAATTCGGGAATCAGGCCGAACTTGAGCAGATCCTCCGGCTCGACCTCGCGGAAGATCGCGCCGGTGCGCCGGTCGTCAGGCGCCTTAACGGTCGCGCCGAAGCCGATCGAGGTGCCCTTGCCGCGGCCCGAGATGATCTTGTCCAGCCCGGCGAAGGCGCCGCCGCAGATGAACAGGATGTTCGTCGTGTCGACCTGCAGGAACTCCTGCTGCGGATGCTTGCGCCCGCCCTGCGGCGGCACGGAGGCGACGGTGCCTTCCATGATCTTCAGCAGCGCCTGCTGGACGCCCTCGCCCGAAACGTCGCGGGTGATCGAGGGATTGTCCGACTTGCGGCTGATCTTGTCGATCTCGTCGATGTAGACGATGCCGCGCTGCGCCCGCTCGACATTGTAGTCGGAGGCCTGGAGCAGCTTCAGGATGATGTTCTCGACGTCCTCGCCGACATAGCCGGCCTCGGTCAGCGTCGTCGCATCGGCCATGGTGAAGGGCACGTCGAGGATGCGGGCGAGCGTCTGCGCGAGCAGCGTCTTGCCCGAGCCGGTCGGCCCGATCAGCAGGATGTTCGACTTCGCCAGCTCGACGTCGTTGTGCTTCGTCGCGTGGCTGAGCCGCTTGTAATGGTTGTGGACCGCGACCGAGAGGACCTTCTTGGCGTGGTCCTGGCCGATGACGTAGTCGTCGAGAACCTTGCGAATCTCCTTCGGGGTCGGCACGCCGTCCTTCGACTTCACCAGCGCGGACTTCGATTCCTCGCGGATGATGTCCATGCAGAGCTCGACGCATTCATCGCAGATGAACACGGTCGGGCCCGCGATCAGCTTGCGGACCTCGTGCTGGCTCTTGCCGCAGAAGGAGCAATAGAGCGTGCTCTTCGAATCGCCGCCGCTGGCCTTACTCATCGTGGTTCTCCATCTCGGAGGACGAATCCGCCACCGAAAAACGGCGACCTGATGTCGTCTCCCCGTCATAATAGGCGCTCAGATCGCGATTATTAGGTTAACGCGTCGCTCTGGCGCAGGCGGCGACGAAACTGACCCAAAATCGGACCGCTTGAGCGCCTTACCGCGCCCTTCCGATGCCCCATGCAAACATGAGGCCTAGTCTCAAGGCAATATGGCCCTTCGGGAGCCGCTCGCCAACCCACAGGCGCGTGTCGTGGCGGTGACGGCCGTCAGGCCGCCGCCTCGTCCGCGCGCTTGTCGATGACCTTGTCGATCAGGCCGAACTCCTTGGCCTGGTCGGCGGTCATGAAATTGTCGCGCTCCAGCGCGCCCTCGATGTCCTCGTAGGAGCGGCCGGTGTGCTTGACGTAGATCTCGTTCAGGCGCCGCTTCAGGCTCTCGACCTCGCGGGCGTGGATCAGGATGTCGGTGACCTGACCCTGGAAGCCGCCGGAGGGCTGGTGGACCATGATACGGGCGTTCGGCAGGGCAAAGCGCATGTCCTTGGCGCCGGCGGTCAGCAGGAGCGAGCCCATTGAGGCGGCCTGGCCGACGCAGAGCGTCGTCACCGGGCAGCGGATGAACTGCATGGTGTCGTAGATCGACAGGCCCGAGGTCACCACGCCGCCGGGCGAATTGATGTAGAAGGAGATTTCCTTCTTCGGGTTCTCGGCCTCGAGGAACAGGAGCTGCGCCACGATCAGCGACGCGGAGTAATCCTCGACCGGGCCGGTCAGGAAGATGATTCGCTCGCGCAGGAGGCGCGAGTAGATGTCGAAGGCACGCTCTCCGCGGCTCGACTGCTCGACCACCATCGGGACGAGATTGTTATAGGTCTCGATCGGGTCACGCATCATCGTCGGTCCTTGGGTCAAAGCGGGCGGGAATCAGCCGATAGCGGCGAAGAACCCACATAAGCATGCCGGCAGCAGCTGAAAAGGGAAGCGCCGCCCGCAGAATGCGGACGGCGCCGATATCGTCAATCAGCTGGCGAGGATCAGGCCGAAGCCTCGTCCGCCGCCTCAGTCGCAGCCTTCTTGGTCTTCTTCGCCTTGGCGGCCTTCGGCTTGGCCTCGGCAGCGCCCTCGTCCTCGTCGTCGGCGAAGAGCGCTTCGCGCGAAACCGACTTGTCAGAGACCTTCACCTGGCCGAGCAGATGGTCGACGACCTTCTCCTCGAAGATCGGGGCGCGGATCTCGGCGAGGGCCTGCGGGTTCTTGCGATAGAACTCCCAGACTTCCTTCTCCTGGCCCGGGAACTGGCGGGCGCGCTGGATCAGGGCCTGCGTCACCTCGTCGTCCGAGATCTGGACCTTGGCCTGCTCGCCGATCTCGGCCAGCACCAGGCCGAGGCGCACACGGCGCTCGGCGATCTTGCGGTACTCGGCGCGAGCCTCGTCCTCGGTGGTGTTCTCGTCGGCAAAGGTCTTGTTGGCGTTCTTCATGTCCGCCTCGACCTGGCTCCACACGGCAGCGAACTCCTGCTCGACCAGGGTCGGCGGCAATTCGAAGCTGTACTTGCCGTCGAGCGCGTCGAGCAGAGCCTTCTTGACCTTGCGGCGCGACTGCTCGCCGAACTCGCGGCCGATCTGCTCGCGGATCGCGGTCTTGAGCGCGTCGAGCGACTCCATGCCGAAGCCCTTGGCGAGCTCGTCGTCGATCTTCAGCTCGCCGGGAGCCTGGACGTCGTCGACGGTGACGGCGAACTCGGCCGGCTTACCGGCGAGATGGGTCGCGGTGTAGTTCTCGGGGAAGGTCACCGAGACGGTGCGCTGCTCGCCCTTCTTGACGCCTTCGAGCTGCTCCTCGAAGCCCGGGATGAACTGGCCGGCGCCGAGTTCGAGCGGGATTTCAGAGCCGGTGCCGCCATCGAACGGCTTGCCCTCGAGCGTGCCGACGAAGGAGATCAGCAGGCGGTCGCCCTTGGCGGCCTTGGCGCCGTCCTTCTTCGACTCGAAGCTGCGGTTCTGCGAGGCCATGCGCTCCAGCGCGGCGTCGACATCGGCCTCGGGGACCTCGGTGACCGGCTTCTCCAGCGCGATGTCGGAGACGTCGACGACCTCGATCTTCGGCAGCACCTCGAGCGCGACGGTGAAGGCGAGATCGCCCTTGGCCTCCATCGCGGCCTCGATCTCGTCCTTGTTCTCGGGGAACTTGATCTGCGGCTCGAAGGCGAGCTTCAGGCCATTGTCGGTGACGATCTTCTGGTTCGCTTCGTTGACGGCGTTCTGGACGACATCGGCCATGACCGAGCGGCCATAGAGCCGGCGCAGATGGCCAACCGGGACCTTGCCGGGACGGAAGCCGTTGATGCGGGCCTTGCCCTGCAGGCCGGCGAGGCCGTCATCCAGCCTGGTCTTGAGATCGGTGGCGTTCAGCACCACCTGAAATTCGCGCTTGAGGCCCTGGGACAGGGTTTCGGTCACGTTCATCGTTCTGATCCGCCAACAGCTCTTTACTTCAATGTCCAAAGCGCGACGCCGGGGATCCGCCGCCGCGCTCGCGAAACTTGCATCCTGGTGCGGGCGAAGGGACTCGAACCCCCACGACTTGCGTCGGCGGAACCTAAATCCGCTGCGTCTACCAGTTCCGCCACGCCCGCCGACCCGGTGCGCCGCACCGCGGTCGTCGCGACAGCAGCACCGTTAGGCCGCGCCGCTATAGCATTTCGGTCGCGTCATGCAGCAAAAAAATGCGACATTTCTGCGAAGGCCGCTCTAGCGCGGCTTTGCGCTCGCCAGAATGGCGAGGTGCGGCTATGTCCCGGGCATGAGCAAAGACGCCGCGCCGCCGCCTTCGAGCCCTCATCCCAGCCGCCGCCGAGTCATCACGCAAGGCGCCGGATTCGCGGCGATGCTCTCGCCGCTGTCCGCGCTGGCTCAGCAGACAACTCCAGCGCCGCAACCGGCGGCAGCCAACGCCGCTCGCGACCTCGTCGCCGCTTCCGCGAAGGTCCGCCTGCGGCCGGTGCCGGCGCCCGAGACCGAGATCTGGGCCTTCGACGGCGCCGCTCCCGGCCCGGTGCTCAAGGTCAAGCAGGGCGAGACCTTGCGCCTCAATCTGCAGAATCGCACCGACAAGCCGCTGTCGCTGCACTGGCACGGCCTGCGCACCGACCACGCCATGGACGGGGTCGGCGGCTTCAGTCAGGAGCCGGCGCCGCCCGGCGGACAGTTCGAATACCGGCTGATACCGCCCGATTCCGGCACTTTCCTCTACCGGCCGCTGCTGCTCGGCGGCTCGTCCGAGCCGGCAGGGCGTGGGCTTTCCGGCATGCTGATCGTCGAGGAGAAGGAGCCGCCTTCGGTCGATCTCGACCTGCCGGCGCTGATCGGCGACTGGCTGCTCGGCGACGACCAGAAGCTGCTGCCCTTCGCGACCGACAGCCAGGACGGCGCCGCCGCCGGCCGGCTCGGCAGCTGGCTGACGGTCAACGGCAAGCCGCCGCCGCTGTCGGTCAAGCTGCAGCCGGGATCGCGTGTCCGCCTGCGCCTCGCCAATGCCTGCAATGCCCGGATCATGCGGCTGCGCTTCGACGAGATGAAGGCCTTCGTCGCAGCGGTGGACGGCCAACCGACCGAGACCTTCGAGCCGGTCCGGGGCCAGCTGCCCTTCGCTCCGGGCACACGCTACGACGTGATCTTCGACATGCCGGAGACGGTCGGCTCCGCCGTGAGCGTCACCGCGCTGATCGGCCCGGGCGTGCCGCTGGTGCGCCTCGTCAGCGAAGGCGTGGCGAAGCCGGCGCGCCCAGCGATCGCCGCCATGCCGCTCAACCCGGCACTGCCGGCGGCGGTGCGACTCCAGGATGCCAAGCGCAGCGAGATGGTGATCGAGGGCGGCGCCAGGATCACGCCCGAAAACAAGCTCGACCTGGCGGGGCTCGATCTCGCCAAGCCCTGGACCGTGAATGGCGGCCAGGGCGATCCCAGGGCCAAGCCGCTGTTCAGCGTCAAGCGCGGCTCGCCGGTGGTGATCGGCATCACCAACAAGACCGCCTTCCTGCAGCCCTTCCATGTCCACGGCCACAGCTTCCGCCTGCTGCATCCGCTAGACGACGGCTGGGAGCCCTATTTCCTCGACACGGTGCAGATCCCCGAGGGCAAGCGCCTGCACATCGCCTTCATCGCCGACAATCCCGGGCGCTGGCTGATCTCCTCGACCGTGCTGGAGCGCTTCGACCGCGGACTGTGGAGTTGGTTCGAGGTGACGTGACCGGCTTGACCTTCATCGTCACACCGACCTAACAGTCCGCCCGGATACTCAAGCCCTCATCCTGAGGAGCGCTCGAAAGAGCGCGTCTCGAAGGATGGTCCAGAGGGCGCTGGAGCATCCTTCGAGACGCCGCTTCGCGGCTCCTCAGGATGAGGGCTCGCAGGTTGCCCGATCAGATGGAATGCCCGCCATGACCGCCAACGCTATCGTCACCGTGGGGGCCGACCTCGCCAAGCCCGTCCGCTTCGGCAACGAGCTGCCGCTCGCCTTGATCGCCGGCCCCTGCCAGATGGAGAGCCGCGACCACGCGCTCGAGATCGCCCTGGCACTGAAGGAGACCTCGGAAAAGCTCGGGATCGGCCTCGTCTTCAAGACCTCCTTCGACAAGGCCAACCGCACCAGCGCGAAGGGCCAGCGCGGCATGGGCCTGGAAGCCGCCCTGCCCGTCTTCGCCGAGATCCGTGAGCGCACCGGCCTGCCGGTGCTGACCGACGTGCACGATGCCAGTCAATGCGCCCCTGTCGCCGAGGTCGTCGACGTGCTGCAGATCCCAGCCTTCCTCTGCCGGCAGACCGACCTGCTCGTCGCCGCCGCCAAGACCGGCCGCGTCGTCAACGTCAAGAAGGGCCAGTTCCTGGCGCCCTGGGACATGGTCAACGTCGCCGCCAAGGTGACCGAGAGCGGCAATCCGAATGTGATGCTGACCGAGCGCGGCGCCTCCTTCGGCTACAACACGCTGGTCACCGACATGCGCGCCCTGCCGATCATGGCGGAGATCGGCGCACCCGTGATCTTCGACGCCACCCATTCGGTGCAGCAGCCCGGCGGCAAGGGTGCCTCCAGCGGCGGCCAGCGCGAATTCGTGCCGGTGCTGGCACGGGCTGCGGTCGCGGTCGGTGTCGCCGGGGTCTTCATCGAGACCCACCCGGACCCGGACAAGGCTCCGTCGGACGGACCCAACATGGTGCCCTTGCGCGACTTCCATGCGCTGATCGCAGAGCTGCAAGAGTTCGACCGGCTTGCCAAGCGCAAGGCGCATTCTACGCTGGCGTATGTCTGAGACGCCCGCCCCCGCAGTTCCTCCCGCTGCGCCCCAGCAAGGTTCGCTGAAGTCGCTCATCCTGGTGCTCGGGGCGTGCGGCTTCGCCTCGACCTTCACCATGCGCCTGCTCGACCCGCTGGTGCCGACGCTGGCGGCGGAGTTCACGCGCAGCATCGCACAGGTCGCCGCGGTCGCCACCGCCTTTGCCTTCGCCTATGCCGTCGGCCAGCCCTTCCTCGGCCCGATCGCCGATTCGATCGGCAAGCTCCGGACGATCGCGATCTGTCTCGGCGCGCTCGCTTTGCTCTCGCTCGCCGCGAGTTTCGCCGGCTCTTTCGAGATGCTGACCACGGTCCGCACGATCGCCGGGGTCGCCGCGGGCGGCGTCATTCCCGTGGCGATGGCGGCGATCGGCGACCGCGCGCCGATGGCCGAGCGGCAGATCATGCTCGGCCGCTTCCTCGTGCTGATGATCGTCGGGCAGATGGTCGGCGCGGCCTGCTCCGGCTTGATCGCCGAGCATCTCGGCTGGCGCTACGTCTTCGTGATGGCGGGCGCGATCGCCGGCATCGCCGGACTGCTGGTGGTCGTGGTGCTGAAGCCCCGGCCCAATGCGCTGCGGCCGCCGCTCAGCTTCAGGACCGCGCTGACCAGCTATGCCGCCGTCTTCGCCAATCCGCGCTCGAAGCTGCTCTATGGTCTCGTCATCGTCGAAGGCAGCCTGATCTTCGGCATGCCGCCCTATATCGCTGCGATCCTGCACGAGCGCGCCGATGTCGGCCCGTCGCAGGCCGGCCTCGTCATCGCCGGCACGGGTCTTGGCGGCATCATCTATGGCGTCCTGACCCGGATCCTGGTCGAGCGGCTCGGCCCCACCCGAATGACGACGCTGGGTGGCGTCGTGATGGGCTGCGCCTATGCGCTGTTCTCGCTCGCCTTCCTGCCCTGGTGGAGCGCGGTCGCGATCTTCACGCTGAGCGGCTTCGGCTTCTTCCTGATGCACGGTACCTTCCAGGCGCAGGCGACCGAACTCGCCCCGACCGCGCGCGGCTCGGCGGTGGCGCTGTTCGCCTGCGCCCTGTTCTGCGGCCATGCCCTGGGGCCGGTGCTGATGGGCGCTGCCCTGCACCTGTTCGGCACCAGCGGCGCCATCCTGATCTTCGCCGCCGGGATCGCGGTGCTCGGCGTGCTGGCACCACGCATCCTGCCGCTCTCCGGCAGCAGGACCTGAGTTTGTTTTTTTGAGCGTGCCGTAGTCCGAAAACCGCTTCGCACTTTTCGGCGGCAAGCTCTCAGCGCCCGCGATAGGGCGCCACGCCCTGGTCGGGCAACCACAAGCCTTTGGGCGGCTCGCCGGTCTGGAAGAAGACGTCGATCGGGATCCCGCCGCGCGGATACCAGTAGCCGCCGATGCGGAACCATTTCGGCTCGAGCAGCTCGACCAGTGTCTTGCCGATGCCGACGGTGCAGTCCTCATGGAAGGCGCCGTGGTTGCGAAAAGCGCCAAGATAGAGCTTGAGCGACTTCGATTCGACCAGCCAGTCGCCCGGCAGATAGTCGATCACCAGGATGCCGAAATCGGGCTGGCCGGTGACCGGGCAGATCGAGGTGAATTCCGGGCAGGTGAAGCGCGCGAGATAGTCGGTGCCGGCATGCGGGTTCGGCACGCGATCGAGGCGGGCTTCCTCCGGCGAGCGCGGCAGGTCGCTCGCCTTGCCGAGCTGGAGGGTCGAGGCGTCGATGGTCATGGTTTCATCCTGAGCGGGTGGCGTCCGTCGATAGCGGACGCGGGATTGCCGCGGCTTTTAATGCCGGGCCCGGATAAACGCTACCGCCCCTTCCCGTCGCCGCCTGTCTTGTCTAGAAGCGCGGCATCGCTTGCCCACCTCAGCTCCGGAGCCTGACATGACCGCGATCATCGACATCATCGGCCGCCAGATCCTCGATTCCCGCGGCAACCCGACGGTCGAGGTCGATGTCGTGCTCGAAGACGGCTCGATGGGCCGCGCCGCGGTGCCGTCGGGCGCCTCGACGGGCGCGCATGAGGCGGTCGAGCTGCGCGACGGCGACAAGAGCCGCTATCTCGGCAAGGGCGTGCTGAAGGCGGTTGAGGCCGTCAATGTCGACATCGCCGAGGCGATCGTCGCCATGGATGCCGAGGACCAGACCGCGATCGACCAGGCGATGATCGAGCTCGACGGCACGCCGAACAAGAGCAAGCTCGGCGCCAACGCCATTCTGGGCGTCTCGCTCGCCGTCGCCAAGGCGGCTGCCGAGTGCTCGGGCCTGCCACTCTACCGCTATGTCGGCGGCACCTCGGCCCGCGTCCTGCCGGTGCCGATGATGAACATCGTCAATGGCGGCGCCCATGCCGACAACCCGATCGACTTCCAGGAATTCATGGTGATGCCGATCGGCGCGCCCTCCTTCGCCGAAGGGCTGCGCATGGGCGCGGAAATCTTCCACACGCTGAAGAAAGCGCTGCACGACGCCGGCCACAACACCAATGTCGGCGACGAGGGCGGGTTTGCTCCCAACATCAAGTCGGCGGAAGCGGCACTCGACTTCGTCATGCAGGCGGTCGAGAAGGCCGGCTACAAGCCCGGCGAAGACGTCGCGCTGGCGCTCGACTGCGCCGCGACCGAGTTCTTCAAGGACGGCGCCTATGTCTATGAAGGCGAACGCAAAACCCGCGATCCGAAGGCGCAGGCCAAGTATCTCGCCAAGCTGGTCGCCGGCTATCCGATCATCTCGATCGAGGACGGCATGGCGGAAGACGACTGGGAGGGCTGGAAGGCGTTGACCGATCTCGTCGGCAACAAGTGCCAGCTCGTCGGCGACGACCTCTTCGTCACCAACGTCACCCGCCTGTCGCAGGGCATCAAGGCGAAGACGGCGAACTCGATCCTGGTCAAGGTCAACCAGATCGGCACGCTGACCGAGACGCTCGCTGCAGTCGAGATGGCCCAGCGCGCCGGCTATACCGCGGTGATGTCGCACCGCTCGGGCGAGACCGAGGACGCGACCATCGCCGACCTCGCCGTCGCGACCAATTGCGGGCAGATCAAGACCGGTTCGCTCGCCCGCTCCGACCGGACGGCGAAGTACAACCAGTTGCTGCGCATCGAGGAAGAGCTCGGCGCGCAGGCGGTCTATGCCGGCCGCTCGGCTCTGAAGGCCCTCGCCTGAGTTTATTGCGCTGCAATAGCCAGCGGCGCGGCCGCGCCATGCGCTGACACCACTAACCGCGTGCTCCAGCTTCGAACTAGGCTGGAGCATGCATCAAACCGTGCCTCTTTCGGACGAGCGGCTGCGCCGACGCCGGCAACTCGCTTTTGCCGGCATGACGTTCGCCATGCTGATCTTCGGGGCCAATTTCGTCGTCAGCCGTCATGCGGTGCTGAACGGCCTCTCCTCGCACGACATGCTGGCGCTGCGCTTCGTCACCGCCGGCTTCCTGCTGCTGCCAAGCTTCATGATGGCCGGCGGCCTGCGTGATTGCGCCGGTCTCGGCTGGAAGCGCGGCCTGGTGCTGGCGGTGATGAGCGGCTTCCCGATGAGCTTCCTGCTCATGACCGGGCTGACCTATGCACCGGCGGCACACGGAGCGGTGATCGGGCCCGGCACTGTCACGGTGATCGGCATCGTCGGCAGTGTCGTCCTGTTCGGTGCGATCCTGACCAGGCAGCTCGTATTGGGCGTCGCGGCGGTACTGGTCGGTCTCGCTTGCCTCGGCATCGCCGGCACGACCCATGCCAATCCGGGTATCGTCTTCGGCGATCTCTGCTTCCTCGGCGTCGGGCTGGTCTGGGGCGGCTATCCGCTGCTGATCCAGCTCTGGCGGGCGAATGCGCTCAAGGCGACCGCCGTCGTCTCGGTGCTGTCGATGGCCTATCTGCCGATCTATTTCGCCTTCTATTTCCGCGGCTTCGACGTTGCGCCCTGGTGGGTGCTGCTGGCGCACGCGATCAACCAGGGCGTGCTCAATGTCATCGTCGGCCTGTGGATCTGGAGCTGGTCGACGCCGGTGCTCGGCCCCTCGGTCGCCGGGCGCTTCCCGCCGATGATCCCGGTGGTCGGCACGCTACTGGCGATCCCCGTGCTCGGCGAGATCCCGAGCGGAATGCAGATCGGCGGCATCGCGCTGATCATCGGCGGGCTGTTCGTCGCCTCATGGCGTCGCCCGGCGGCGGCTCGCTAGCCCCATCAGGCCGAGATTCCAGACAACACAGACCAGCAGGCCGAGGCCGAGCGCCGGCCATGAGCCGAGCGGCACGGCGGTGAGATGGACCAGCGCCAGCGCGAAGCCGAAGCCGAGCAGCCCGAGCAGGCTATTGGCGATGACCGCGGCGCTGGCCGGCCCGCCGATGCGCGGCTGCAGGATTGCGATCAGGCTCGACAGGACGATCGGGAAGGTCGCCAGCACGCCCGACCAGGCCGGGCCGACGCGAGCGCTGACGGCCGTGACCGTCCCGGCGAGGGCCGCCACCGCAGCGGCACGCAACGGGATCGCATACCAGGGCCGGCGTGGCGTGATCGCGGGACGCGCCGCGAGATAGGGTCGGACGATGCGGTGCAGGATCAGGAAGACGACCGGTGTCGCCGCCAGCATGACGATGAAGGGCAAGGCCAGCGCCTGCAGGCCGGAGACGATCAGGAAGAAGGTCAGCAGCGCCACGGCTAGGCAGATCACCGTGCCAAAGCGTTGCGCCAGCAGGACATAGACCAACGATAGCCCCGCGTTGGCGAGGTTGGAGCTCATGCTGCCAAGCGCGCTCGCCGAAATGAAGGTGGTGTCGTGATCCAACGCCAGGAAGACATAGACCGGCCCGGCCGAGATCGGCAGCGTCGCGATCATTGCCGCCAGCAGTGGCCCGCTGCGCTCGGCCAGCAGCGAACAGCTGACGACGATGGCGGCCGCAACCGCCATCTTGAGCAGCAGCAGGCCGAGCCAGGGGTCGCTCACGCCGGCTCGCCCTTGGCCCAGCCTTCCTTGGTCTCGGCGATAAAATCTTCCAGGCGGCCAGCCGCGATGGCGGCGCGCAGGCCGGCCGTGAGTTCCTGGTAATAGGCGAGGTTCACCCAAGTCAGCAGCATCTTGCCGAGCATCTCCTCGGCCTTGACCAGATGGTGCAGATAGGCGCGCGAATAGGTATTTGCCGCCGGGCAGGAGGATTGCAGATCGACCGGCCTGATATCTTCGGCATGCTTGGCGTTCTTCAGGTTCATCCGGCCGAAGCGGGTGAAGATCTGGCCATGGCGGCCGGCGCGTGTCGGCATCACGCAATCGAACATGTCGACGCCGCGCCTGACCGCCTCGACGATGTCATCCGGCGTGCCGACGCCCATCAGATAGCGTGGCTTCTCCTGCGGCAGATGCGGCTCGACCGTCTCGATCATCGCCAGCATCACATCCTGCGGCTCGCCGACCGCGAGGCCGCCGATGGCGTAGCCCTTCAAGTCCATGGCAGCGAGCTCGCGCGCACTTTCGACCCGCAGGGCCGGTACCGCGCCGCCCTGGACGATACCGAACAGCGCCCTTCCCGCCGGGTCGCCAAAAGCCTTCTTGCAGCGCTCGGCCCAGCGCAGCGACAGGTGCATCGCCTTTTCGGCGACCTTGTCCTCGCAAGGCAGCGAGACGCACTCATCGAGCTGCATGACGATGTCGGAGCCGAGCAGGTTCTGGATCTCGACCGAGCGTTCCGGCGACAGCACGTGCTTCGAGCCGTCGATATGCGACTGGAAGGTGACGCCCTCCTCGGTCAGCTTGCGCAGGTTGGCGAGCGACATCACCTGGAAGCCGCCGGAATCGGTCAGGATCGGGTGCGGCCAGTTCATGAACTTGTGCAGGCCGCCGAGCCTGGCGACGCGCTCGGCGCCCGGCCGTAGCATCAGGTGATAGGTGTTGCCGAGCACGACATCGGCGCCGAGCGCCTTGACCTGCTCGGGATACATGCCCTTGACCGTCGCGGCGGTGCCGACCGGCATGAAGGCGGGCGTGCGGATCACGCCACGCGGCATGCGAACCTCGCCGGTGCGGGCAGCGCCGTCCCGGCCGAGAAGGTGGAAGCTGAAATCCGTCGTCATGGCCGTCCGCCTAGCCCAGCGCTGGCCTGGACGGAAGAGCCTTCCGCGCCGTGCCGGCCTGTGCCGGCAGCTCAGCGCTTGGCGAAGGCCGCCGCGTAAACGTCCGGCTTGAAGGCGAGGATGCGGCGGTCGCCGAGATCGAGCACAGGGCGCTTGATCATAGTCGGCTGCGCCAGCATCAGCGCGATCGCCTTCTTCTCGTCGAGCCCCTGCCGGTCGGCTTCGGGCAGCTCCCGGAAGGTCGTGCTCGCCTTGTTGAGCACCTTCTCCCAGCCGAGCTCGCGGCACCAGGCCTCGACATGGGCCTTGTCGATGCCGGAGACGCGATAATCGTGGAAGGCGTACGGGACCTTGTGCGCGTCGAGCCAGCTCCAGGCCTTCTTCATCGTGTCGCAGTTCTTGATGCCGTAGAGCGTGACCATCGTCCCGACCGTCCCTGATTGCCGTCGGCGCGGCGTGGCATGGCGCCTGCTGGAGATCAAGCGATCCCTCCGCTCGACGCATGAGAAACAAGGGAGCGGTTCCGCCGCGCCGGCAATCGAGCGCCTCTCGCGTTCTGTCATCCGATCGGCAACGATGACGCGTATCGGGCGAGCAGGGAATCGAACGGGCACGTCATGATCGATCAGCTTCATCAGCTCGCGACGAGCGACGACCAGCTCGATATTCCGTTCCGTCCCTGGAAGAACCATCCCGCCGCCGGCGTGGATTTCCCCGACATGTCCATCTCGACCAGCGAAGCGGCGCTGACCCGCGCCATCATCGATGCGCTGGCGCGACGGCTTCCGGCCGGGATCGAGGTGCTGGCCGGCATCGATATCGGCGGGCTCGGCCTTGCCGGATCGCTGGCCTATCGCAACGGCCTCGGCTTCATCGACATCCGCAAGGTCGACTCGCTTCGCAACGGCGTGATGCGCAGCATCATGGCGAACTACGAACTCGGCGAAGGCGTCGTGATCTCGAAGGGCTCGCGGCTGGCAGGGCGCCGGGTCGCGATCGTCGACGACTGCCTGATCTCGGGCGGCACGGCACTGGCAGCGGCGCGGCTGATCCGCCGGCTCGGCGGCCATTGCGACACCGGGCTCTTCGTCTTCGACATCGAGGGCATGGGTGGACGGGAGCGGCTCGCTCAAGGCGGCATTACTGCGGAAGTGCTGCGCACCGTTCCGCGGACAGCGCCGGAGAACGCAGAGGGCGGCTAGACGGCGCCGGCGCCATTACCGGGCATCGAGCGGCCAGTGGGCAAGATGATCGTGGTGGCTTGTGCCACGGATGCTGCGGATCAGGACGAATTCCCGCACGGCGAAGCTTACCCGCGGTATTCCGATCTGCGGTGCCGGCCGCTTGTCATAGAGCAAGGTCATGTGGGGGTTAGAGGGTTCGTCGCCAGGCAATTTAGCCAGCTTTATAGCGTCATACAGATGTGCCTGAAGGTCGATCAAAGCGGGGGGCGTGTCGCTGGAGGTGAGTACAAGCGACCGCTGTCCATAAGAGCCGCCGAACGCGGCGGTCTGATCGAAAAACACATCGAAGACCGGTCCGTGCATCGACCTGCCGATCTGCTTGAGGCGCTCGATAATTTCGAAAGGTGGTGCGCCAAACGCGCCGGTGCCGCATAAGGTGATATGGTAGCGATCAGGGCCGATCAGCTTGCCACGCAACCCCATCGAGCGCCGCAGCTGATGCCCGAGTGCGTCGACCGCCCGAGCGACGTCCGGCGGTGGCAGCACGGCAAAGAAGCAGCTGGTCCAAGGCTGGCCGCCGAACCGCTGCGAGGGGTCGACGGGCCCGGTACCATCTCCTCCGCCGAAGAGGTCCAATTGGTCGGGAGATGATCTCCTCATCACGCATTTGTAGAACAAAAGAAGAACATTTACAAGCACGAAGCTGGCAAGCCTACCGCCCTCACCCCGCCGCCCGATACTCCGATGGCGACATCCCCGCCCGCGCCGCGAAGAAACGGGAGAAATAGGCCGGGTCGGAGAAGCCGAGGCGGAAGGCGATCTGGGAGACCGGCGAGCGGGTGTAGACGAGGTCGCGGCGCGCCTCGATCATCAGCCGTCCCTGGATCACCCGCATGGCGGAATGGCCGAGCAGCTCGCGGCAGACGCGGGTGAGATGGGGACCGGTGACGCCGAGGTGCCGGGCATAGACGTCGAGCGGCTCATGCGTATGGAAATGGCTCTCGACGCGCTCGACGAAGCGTCGGACCAGCACGGCGCGCGCATCGCCCGCCGCGCCGGCGGCGACCGCGTGCGACCGGGCGGCGCGGACGAACCAGATCGCGATCAGGCGCGCATGGGCGGCGAGCGCGAGCTCGCGGCTGCCGCGGTTGCGGCCAAACTCGGCGAGGGCCGCCTCCATGGTCATGGTGAGCTCGGCGATGCTGGCGTCGCCCGGCCCTCGCCTGCCGACGAAGGCCTCGCCCAGCACGGCGCCGAGCGCCGGCTCGGCCTCGATCAGCGGTGCCAGGGTCGAGGTCGCGACGCTGGCGACGAAGCCTTCGGTCTCCCGCTCGAAGCTGAACTCGTGGATCGCCAGCGGCGGCAGCAGCAGGGCGGTGCCAGGGACGAGCCGGTGATCCTCGCCATCGATCCGCACCAGTCCGCCGCCGGAGGCGATCAGGAAGAACTGCGCCATGTCCTGGTGGCGATGCGGCTCGATCCGCCAGTCACGCGGGGCGCTGCGGGCACTGATCCGCTCGATGTGCAGCGCATCAGGGAAACGCTGCTCGCGCGGCTCGTCATAGAGCCAGTAGGCAGGCACCGAGGCGAGCGTCATCGCATGATCCAATGTTCGTTTTGTCCAAGAAGTTGGGTGAAAGCTCCATTCCGGTCAAGCGGCGGAAGTGGCAGATTCTTTTGAAAATACGGGGGCCTGCGCCCCTTGCTTCACGGGAGGACACGATGCGCACCCAGGTCGTGATCGTCGGAGCCGGGCCGTCGGGCCTGCTGCTCGGCCAATTGCTCACCCGCCAGGGCATCGACAACGTCATCCTCGAACGCAAGAGCCCCGACTATGTGCTCTCGCGCATCCGCGCCGGCGTGCTCGAACAGGGCACTGTCGACCTGCTGCACGAGGCCGGCGTCGGCGCGCGCCTCGCCGAGGAAGGCCTGCCGCATGACGGCTTCTCGCTCGCCTTCGAGGGGCGCCTGCAGCGCGTCGACCTCAAGGGCCTGACCGGCAAGCAGGTGACTGTCTATGGCCAGACCGAGGTGACGCAGGACCTGATGGAGGCACGGCAGGCGGCCGGCACGACCAGCTTCTACGAGGCCGAGGACGTCGAGCTGCATGATTTCGACGGCACCTCGCCACGCGTCAGCTTCATCGTCGAGGGCAAGCGGCGCGAGATCGCCTGCGACTTCATCGCCGGCTGCGACGGCTTCCACGGGGTCTGCCGTGCCTCGGTGCCGGCAGGTGCGATCGAGACCTTCGAGCGCGTCTACCCCTTCGGCTGGCTCGGCCTGCTGGTCGACCAGCCGCCGGCTGCGCACGAACTGGTCTATGCCAGCTCGCCTTTCGGCTTCGCGCTGTGCTCGATGCGCTCGCAGACCCGCAGCCGCTATTACGTCCAGGTGCCGCTCGACGAGAAGGTCGAGGCCTGGTCGGATCAGCGCTTCTTCGACGAATTGCGCCGGCGCGTGCCGGAGGAGGTCGCTGCGGCGGTGACGCCGGGGGCGTCGCTGGAGAAGAGCATCGCGCCGTTGCGCAGCTTCGTCGCCGAGCCCCTGCGTTTCGGCCGGTTGTTCCTCGCCGGCGATGCCGGGCACATCGTACCACCGACAGGGGCCAAAGGGCTCAACCTCGCCGCCAGCGACGTGCACTACCTGTTCGAGGCGCTGCGCGAGCACTATGCCGAGCGCTCCGATGCCGGGCTCGACGCCTATTCGGTGAAGGCGCTGGCGCGGGTCTGGAAGGCGGTGCGGTTCTCCTGGTCGATGACCAACCTGCTCCACCTCTTCCCGGAGGCGAGCGCCTTCGACCAGCGCATCAGGCGCGCCGAATTCGACTATCTGGCGCAGTCGCAGGCGGCGCTCACCGGCGTGGCCGAGAACTATGTCGGCCTGCCCTATTGAGGCTAGGCAGGCCGCCGCGCCCTGCCCTCATCGCGGCGGCAGCTTATCGTGCTTCGGGATGTCCGGAGGCACATGGTCCCAGGGCTGGGCGACCGAATGCCAGAACACCATCTCAGGCTTGTAGCGGCCGGGCTCGTCGAGGCTGCCGGCGCGGACGATGAACAGGTCGGGAATGTCCGGGAAGGCCAGGTAGACCGGCGAGCCGCAGGTTGGGCAGAAGGCGCAGCGCTTGACCGTGCCGCCCTCGCCGACGACATCCCAGGTGCTGGCCTTGCCTTCGACCGTGACGGGCGCGCCGACGAAGCTCAGATAGGAGCTGTGGCCGGTGCCGCTCTGGTGCTGGCACTGGCGGCACTGGCAGTCATTGCTCTCGACCGGTTCGGCAGAGATCTCATAGCGGATCGCCCGGCAGGCACAGCCGCCGGTATAGGCATGGCTCATCGTGATGTCCTCGACAGATCAGGGGCAGGCAGTGGCTGCTATCAGGCCGGCTCGCCGGCGACGTCGCCGAGGCGCGGCAGGATGGTCTTCCAGCCGCGACCCATATTGGTGAACGCGACCTCGTTGCGCGGCAGCTCGAAGCCGGAATGGACGAGCCGCACGCGGGTGCCGTTCGCCGCCCTGGACAGCGTCCAGGTCACGACCGTGTCGAGCCGGGAGCCATAGCCGGCATTGCCGTCGTCGCCGCCCTTCCAGGAATAGGCCAGGCATTCGTTCGGGATCACCTCCAGCACCTGGCAGCGGATCGTGCCATCCCAGGTGCCGGCCGGCGTGGTCCTGAAGGTGAAGCGTGTACCCTCGACCGGGGCGAAGCCCGTGGGCTCCATGATCCAGCGCGCGATCAGCCGGCTCGAGGTCAGGGCCTTCCAGATCGTCTCGGGAGCGTGCGGCAGGATTTCATCGACGACGATGTCCTGCGTCGTCGGCTGCAGGTCGAGAGCGGTCATGGGTCGATCTCCTTGAGAAGGGTGCGGAGCTTGCTGAAGCGCTCGCGCCAGAACACGCCGTAATGGCCGATCCAGTCGATGAGCGGCGCCAGGCCTTCCGGCTCGGCGCGATAGAAGACGTTGCGGCCCTCAGGCCGCTCGGCGACGAGACCCGCCTGCTTCAAGGATTTGAGATGTTGGGAAATAGCGCCCTGCGTGACGCCGCTGCCGCGGGTCAACTCGGCCACGCTGATCTCGTCGCAGGCGGAAATCCGCTCGAACACGGCCCGCCTCGTTGGATCGGCGAGTGCACGCATGACTGTGGAAACGGAAGCGATCTCAAGCATGAGAGATCAATTAGCAATCGCTAATTCATTAGTCAATGCTAATTCTTTAAGCCCAGATTTTGACATGGCCCGGCTGCGGGTTCGGCCACGTCCGTTCAGCAGCGCTGGTAGACATCCTCGATGCGGATGATGTCGTCCTCGCCCAGATAGGAGCCGACCTGGACCTCGATGATCTCGAGCGGGATCTTGCCGGGATTGGCCATGCGGTGGACGCAGCCGATCGGCAGATAGATCGCTTCGTTCTCGTGGACGAGGATCGTCTCGTCGTCGCGCGTCACCTGTGCGGTGCCGCGGACCACGACCCAGTGCTCGGCGCGGTGATGATGCTTCTGCAGCGAAAGCACCCCGTTCGGCTTCACCGTGATGCGCTTGACCTGGTGGCGCTCGTCGAGATCGACCGAGAGATATTTGCCCCAGGGCCGGTGGATCTCGCGATGGCTGACGGCTTCCGGCTCATGCTTCGCCGCGATCAGCGCGACGACGTCCTTGACTTTGTCGGCCTCCGCCTTCGGCGTCACCAGGATCGCGTCGCGGGTGGCGATGACGGCGACATCGTCCAGCCCGACGACGGCGACGACCGCGCCCTCGGAGCGGACGAGGTTGTTGCTGCCATCAAGCACATAGCCGCGGCCCTGGACGACGTTGCCGCCCGCGCCCTTCTCGGAGAGCTGCCAGACCGCGCTCCAGTCGCCGACATCGGACCAGCCGAAATGGCCGGCGATCACCGCCGCCGTATCGGCCGCCTCCAGGACGGCAGGCTCTGCCGCGATCGCCGGCAGGCCGGCGAAACCGTCGGCTTCGAGCATGCGAATCCCGAGGCTGGCTGCCGTCGCGGCATTGCCGATCGCCCGCGTGGCGGATGCCTGGAGCCTTGCCTGCATCGTCGCCGCGTCGAAGACGACATTGCCCGAATTCCAGAGATAGCCATCGGCGAGGTAGCGCGCCGCCAGCGCCGCGTCGGGCTTGGCCGCGACCTCCTCGACGTCGCGCACGCCCTCGACGATCTCGGTCCCCGGGCGGATATAGCCATAGGCGGTCGCCGGATAGCATGGCGGTATGCCGATCGCGACGATGCGACCCTGCGCGGCGACCGCGGCCGCCCTGGCGCAGGTTTCGACGAAGAGCTTGCCGTCCTGCACGACGTGATCGGCCGGGAAGATTCCGACGAGCGCGGCTTCGCGGCGGGCAAGGCCGAGCCCGGCCGCGATCGCCGCGGCGGAATGCGCGCCCCGCTCGGCTGGCTCCAGCACGATCTCGGCGCGCAGGCCGATCGCCTGCAGCTGGTCAGCGACGGTGAAGCGCTGCTCCGCGTTCGTCACCACGATCGGGGCTTCGAACACGTCGGGGTCGGAGAGGAGCCGAACCGTGCGCTGGAAAGTGGAGTCCCGGCCGAAGAGCGGGATGAACTGCTTGGGCATCGTGTCGCGCGCGATCGGCCACAGGCCGGCGCCCTGTCCCGTACACATCACGACCGGGATGATTTTCGGCATAGGTGCGGCTCCCCGAAAGCGGCTGCTGATCGCGCCGCAATACTGGAAGAGAAACCGGCACGCTCAAGCCGCCATCTCGGCTGATCCCGCAAGCGAAGATGCCGCACCTTTCGGCCAGCGGCTCCTCCGATCGCCCTACCCCGTCCGCGCTCACTCTTCCCTGAGGCTCGACCGCATCGAGTCGGTCAGCGGCTGCATCAGATAGGCGATGGCGGTGCGCTCTCCGGTCGGCACATACACCTCCGCCGGCATGCCCGGCCTGAGCTTTGCCCTGATCTTCGGCGGGAAGCCCGACGCCGAGACGCTGACACGCATCTCGTAGACCGTCTGCTGCAGGACATCGTCGCGCAGCGCGTCGGCTGCGACGGATTTGACCTCGCCGACGGTGAAGGGCGTCGCCCGGCCCTTGAACGAGGGCAAACGCACTTCCGCGGCCATGCCCGGATGGAGATTGTTGACATCCATCGGGGAGACCTTGGCGGTGACGATCAGGTCGTCGTCCTGCGGCACGATCTCCATCAGGGTCTCGCCTGGCTTCACCACCGCGCCGACCGTATGGACTTTCGAGGCCACGACCCTGCCGGTGCGCGGGGCGCGGACTTCGGCGCGCGCCAGCACATCCTCGGCGATGCGCAGCTTCTCGCGCGCATCGGCCAGCTTGACCCGGCATTCGGCCAGCTTGGTCGAGGCCTCCTCGGACGCCTTCAGGCCGATCTGACTCATCTGCAGCCTGATCTCGTCATTGGCGACCGCAAGCCGCGCCAGATCAGCTTCGAGGGAGCCGATGCGGCCCTGCAATTCGGTCTGCGAGCGCTTCAGCGGGTTGATCCGCGTCGCGGCGACATAACCCTTGTCGGCGAGAGGCCTCAGGCTGACGAGCTCCTCGTTGATGCTCGCGGCCTGTCCGATGGCGGCCTCGCGCTGCGCCTCGTTCGACTGGTACTGTTTCTCGGACTGCGTCAGCCGCTCCTTCAGAATGGAGACTTCGAGCTTCTGCGTGGATTGCCGCTCCTTGAACAGGCGCTCCTGGTCGAGCATGACGCGACGCGCTTCCTTGCTCTCGGCGGCCTCCATCAACTCGCTCGGGAAGGTGATGCGGTCGAGCCGGTCGATCTCCGCCGTGAAGCGCGCTTCCTCGCCCAGGGCCTGGAGCACGCCAAGCCGCGCCACGCTGCGCTGCGCCGCCGCCTGCGTCGTATCGAGGCGCAGCAGGACCTGGCCGGCCTTGACGTCGGCACCGTCCCTTACCGTGATCGCTTCGACGAGCCCGCCTTCGAGATGCTGCACCGCCTTGCGGTCGCTCTCGACGACGACGCTGCCATGCGCCACGACGGCGCTGTCGAGGCGCGCGGTCACCGACCAGAGCCCGCCGGCTCCCAGCGCAAGGCCCACGACGACATAGCCCTTGCGGACCGGAGCGCGCCAGTCGCCTCCCCCCTCGACCGGCGGGCCGGCAGGCCGCAGCCATCTCCTGGCAACGGCAATCGGGGTCTCCAAGTGCCGGCGCAGGTCCGGCCGGTTCAAGGTGAGCTTCATCTTGTTCAGGAAGGGCTTCATCTTGCTCAGGAAAGAGTTCATCGGCGTGCCCACCTCGCGGCCGAGAGCGGCTCGACCTGTCCCGTCTGGCCGCGCTGCGGCGGCTGGATGCGTGCGCCGCTGCCCGGCTGCAGCAGCACCGGCAGGATTTCGTCGCGCCCGCCGACCCTGACGGCCTGGCCCTTCTGCATCAGGATGATCTTGTCGACCTGCGAGAGCAGTTGCGGGCGATGGGTGATCACGACCACGATCGCGCCGGCTTCGCGCAGGCCGGCCAGGGCACGCGCCAGCGCGGCATCGCCGTCCATATCGAGATTGGCGTTCGGCTCGTCGAGCACGACCAGCGCCGGCTGGCCATAGAGCGCCCGCGCCAAGCCGATGCGCTGGCGCTGCCCGCCGGACAGGGCCGCTCCGCCCTCGCCGATCTGCGTCGCATATCCACCCGGGAAGCCCTGGATCAGCTCGTGTGCCGAGGCGGCGGTGGCTGCAGCCACGGCGGCCTCGTCGGTGGCCTCAGGATCGAAGCGGGTGACGTTGTCGCGCACACTGCCGGCGAAGAGTTCCACGTCCTGCGGCAGATAGCCGAGGATGTGACCACGCTGCGCGTCGGGAAAATGCCTGATGTCGTTGCCGTCGAGCCGCACGACGCCCTGGACGGGAGACCAGACTCCGACCAGCGCCCGTGCCAGCGACGACTTGCCGGAGCCGGTCAACCCGACGACCGCCGCGATCTCGCCGGGCTCGACCTCGAACGAGACGTTGTGCAACAGCAGGGCATTGCCGTTCGGCGCGCGTACGCTCAGGCCCTCGACACGCAGCGAGCCAGCCGGTCGCGGCAGCGTCATCGGCTTGGCGCTATCCGACGGTGCCTTCAGCGTCGAGCTCAGCCGTTGGAAGGCGCTGCGGGCGGAGACGAAGCTCTTCCACTGGCCGACGGCGCCCTCGATCGGAGCAAGCGCGCGGCCCATGATCAGGGACGCGGCGAACATCACCCCTGCCGCCATGCTCTGCTGGATCACCAGATAGGCGCCGACGCCCAGAACGGCGCATTGCAGCGCGAGCCGCAGCAGCTTCGTCGCGGCCAGCAAGGTGCCCCCCCGATCGGCGGCGGCGGTGTGAAATGTGAGTGCTTGCCCACGCTGGCTTTGCCATTCGCCGCGGATCGCCTGGCCCATTCCGAGCGCCTTGATGACCTCGGCGTTTCGCAGCGAGGCCGTCAGCCGCTCATTCGCGCCGTGGCCGAGTTCCGAAGCGCGGATCAGGGATCCCTTGGTGACGCGCTCGTTCAGCAGCGCGACGCCAAGGATCGCAATGGCGCCGAGTGTCGCGACGGCGCCGATCGCCGGGTGCAGGATGAAACAGAGACCGAGATAGATCGGGATCCAGGGCGCATCCATCAGCGCCGGCACGAGGCTGCCGGAGAGCGTCGCCCGCAGGGTTTCGACGTCGCGAATAGGCAGGGTCGGCGAGCCTTTCGCATCGAGCGCGCCGTGGAATGCGGCCTCGAAGGCCGGCTCGGCGAGCGCCCGGTCGACGCACAGGCCGAGCTGGACGAGCGCACGGCTGCGGAAATGCTCGAGCGCCGCATAGGCGGCGAACAAGGCGAGCACGATCAGCGACAGCATGATCAGGGTCGTGCTGTTCCGGCTCGTCAGGACCCTGTCATAGATCTGCATCGTATAGAGAGGGGAAACGAAGACGAACAGGTTCAGCACGAAGGAAAGCCCGAACAGCGAAGCAAAGGCGGGCATCAGTTTGCGAACCGTTTGCGAGAACATCTTCGTCGGGTTCCTTGCTGGGATTGCAGTCATCGGCGGCTGGGACAGCCAGCCGTGCAGCAGTCTTTCGGGGGAGCGGGTGGAAGGTCCGTAGGCCGATATGCGACCCGGCGCGATGGCCGGGTCGCAGGAAGGCAGCGACGGACGCGCTACCAGTGCCAGTGCGAGAGGTGGTGCTGGTGGTCGTTGCCGCCACCACCCGAGGACGACTGGGTGTCCAGCGAGGCGGTGCTGGTGCCGTTCAGGTTGTGAGTGCCGTCGGCGGCCGCCATATCGCCGCGGGACCAGTTGCGTCCCCCGCCTCCATCGCCACCGTGGCTGTTCCATCCCCCGCCGGATCCACCGCCATAGAGGCCGCCCCAGCCATCATGGCCATGCCCGCCTGACCAGTGCCCCCAATTGGACGAGGTTCCCGAACCCGTTCCGTCCGGATCGGTGCCGACTTCGGGGATCGTGATCACGTCCGGTGTCTCGGACGGATTCGAAACCGGCGTTTCGGTTTGCGGTGTGCCAGGCGTGGCGGTTACCGGCGTCTCGGCACCGGGCTCGGACGTGATCGGAGGCGTCCCGCTTCCGGTCGAGGGGGTTGTCGGCGTCCCCTCGCTCGGCATCGTGGGCTCCGCGGTGACCGGGGGCGTCTCCGTGACGGGATCGCTCGGCGTCGTCGGCTCCGCCGTCACCGGAGGCGTCTCGGTCACGGGGTCGCTCGGCGTCGTGGGGGTCGTCGGCGTGCCGCCCCCGCTCGACGGCGGGTCGACCTCGGGCGACGTGCCGGTGAGCGAGGAGCCCATCGAACCGAACGGCGCCGAGTCGACGCCATGCGCCTGCGCCGCCGAACCGGAGACGAAGCTGTAATCTCCGTGAGCCGCGTCGACGAAGCCGGGATCGGTCGTCACTGCGCTGCCGGTATCGCCGCCCTGCCGCTGGAAATTCGCCAGCGAGACGTCGGCGATCGTCAGGTCGCGGCCATCGGGATTGTAGTAGACGTTGTCATGGATCTGGCGCGGATCGGTCTGATCGGTATCGATCGTGTTGCTTCCGTCCTCGGAGACCTCGATGAAGTTGTTGTAGGTCTGGTTGCCGGAGATCGGATGGCCGTCGGCGGCGATCGTCGAGATTCCGTACTTCCCGTTGTCGAGCAGCGTGTTGTCGTGGATCTGGTTGTTCGATCCACCATGGATCAGGATGCCGCTGAACGTCGTCCCCTGGACGAAGTTGCCGTAGATCTGGGCATTACTCGCCATGTTGTCGAGATAGATGCCGGAACTCCAGTTCTCCGCGAAGCCGCCGTCCTTGGTGTTGGTGCCGCCGGTATCGACGATGTGGTTGTAGCGGATGACGCTGCCGTCCGCGCCGGAATCGTCGGCCGAGAACACATAGATGGCGCCGGTATCGGGCGTCTGCTGCCCGGAATGGCGGATATCGTTGTATTCGATGGTGTTGCCGCCGGACGGATTGCTCGGGTCGTAGTTGACCTCCGAGATGCCGAAGCGCGGGACGTTCGTGATGGTGTTGTGATCAATCTGGTTATGCGCCGACTCCTGCATGTCGATGGAGCCGTACTGGACGAACACCTCGTTCGAATGGTCCACGGTATTGTTCGTGACGCGGTTGTCGCTCGTTCCCGCCGTCATGGCGATGGCGCTCGACCAGGTGTGCTCGAAGCTGTTGCCCGACACGAGGTTGCCGCTGCTGTCACCGTGCAGGGCGACGCCGACGCCGACATTGACGAAATGATTGCCCTCGATCACCAGCCCGGTCGCATCATGCGCCTCGACCGCAGCGGTCGTCGGGTCGCCTGACTTGGACGCGGTGTCGCTGAAGGTGATGCCCTTGAACGAGACGTTGTCGGCGCCGTCGACGACGAAGATGCTGTGATCGCCGGATACGACTCCCCCCTGGCCGGTGAAGCCGTCGGGAGCCTTGTAGTAAATGGTCTGCGTGTCGGCGTCGTAGGACCATTCGCCGACGGCGTCGGGCTTGTCCTGCGAAACATAGTAGCGGCTCGCAGCGCCAAGGTCGTAATTGGCCTCCGTGGTGAAGGTCATCACATTGCCGTTGACCGAAGCGACGGTCAGGACCTCGCTGGAGTAGCCATTTTCCGTGAAGACGGTGACCTTGTCGCCGGCTTTCGGTTCGTGGCCGGCCGGGTAGTCCGACGGATCGAACGCCATCGACTTCTGCGGATCGTATCCCGCGGGCAGATCCTGCCCCCAGAGCCAGCCACCATGAACGGGATCGTTCGGGTCTACGTCAGGGAAGCGGCTCTCGGTCTGCTTCACGCCATCGACGGTGAACTGCTGGACATCGTCCGCATCCACATGCGCGGTCCAGACGCCATCAGCGCCCTTGGTCCAGCCGGACACCGGCGTGCCGCCGCTGATCACGACCTTCTCTCCGGACATCGCCACGAAGGACGAGCCTGAATCGGCAGAGGTCAGGTGAAGGGCATCCTTCGCGTAGTAGGTACCACCAGCGATGTAGACCGTGTCGGGTCCGGCGGTCTGGTGCATGACCTCCAGAGCCTTCTCCAACGTCAGAAAAGATGACGAGGCATCGGTTCCTGTATTGCTATCGCTTCCGGTCGACGAGACATAAATTGTGGCCATAAAGGGGCTCCTTTTTTGGCTGCAACACGTTAAGTGATCGCTGCCTAGATACCCTTGAGGCCTGATTCGGTTCTACCCGAACCGACAAACCATTACTCCGAAGGATTAGTTCGTTCGGACTAGTCGTGCTGTTTTGGCACAATATATCAATGGATTATTTCTTGGCCGCGCCTCGCCCACCCTGTTGATGGATCGGCCTGATCGGCCCCGAAGCATCGATCTGCTCCGCGGAGGGGGCCCTCAAATGGCCTTATTCTCGAAACCAGAAGGCGAAAATGCCGCTTAAGTCAACGCCGTCCGGTCCGGTTCGGTTCCAGCGCCCGAATGACAGACCGTCAGGTGATGGTCGCAGAACTGCGCATTCGCAGCCAAGCTCTCGACATAGGCCCGGAAGGCGGCAAGGGTCGCGACCGGGCGCTGACAGCCATCGCAGATGACCAGCGCCTCGGCCGACAGATCGCTCGGCAAGTGGACGGCGGGCGACCCGCATGCCTGGCAGCTGAACCCGCCAGTCCGCGGCGCCGGCGAAGACGCGCCGAGGTCCGGAGCCGCCAGCAGCGCGGCATAGCGATGCAGGCGGGGGCTCATGCCGAGGCCTGGTAGAAGGACTTGTAGTTGCGATAGACGCGGCCGCGGTCGGAAACGTCGTAGCGGCCCTGCTCCTCGAGATCGACGCCGTTGAGCACGACGCCTGCGACGTCCAGCCCCAGCCTGGCGAGGTGATCGAGCGTTGCGGAGACGGTGCTCTTCAACGTGTCGTTCCACTTGACGACATGCAGCACCGTATCGGCGTGCTCGCGCAGCAAGGCGCTGTCGGCCGAGAGCAGCACCGGCGCCACCTCGAACAGGATGACGTCATATCGCGCCCGCGCCTCCTGTAGCATCGCCTCGAACGCCGGATTCGAATAGACGTTCTGGCTGTCGCGCAGACCGGAGGCGCGCCTGACCGTGGCCACAGGGCTCGCACCCGGACCGCCGGCGTCGCCGACCTGGGGCAGGCACTGGTCGAGCAGCGCCTCATGCGGAAAGTTCTGACCCAGCAGCAGACGCCGGGGCGAGCCGTCCACCACCAGAACCCGCTGCCCCATCATCGCGAGCACGCGTGCCATGGCGGAGGCGACGAAGGACTTGCCCTCTCCCGGCGCCGACGAGGTGATGAGCACGAATTTGGGCGGATTGCTGGGCGGGAACAGCTCGGCCACCATCGACCGCACCGCCTCGGCGAAGACCAGGCTCTCCAGCCCGCCCGGATAGTGCTCGAGGTTGGGAAGCAGACCGACGCAGTTGGTCCGGGTCTCCGCGGCGAATTCGTTCTCGCTGCGATAGCCACGATCCCGCTTCTCCAGCAGGTAGGAGAGCCCGGTCCCCGCCATCAATCCTCCCAATGTCGCGAGCCCCAGCACCAGCGAAGGCTTGGCCGAGCTCGGCAGCGAGGGTACGTCGGCGGGCGCGACGATCTGGGCGATGATGGGCCGCAGCTCGCTCACGGCGCTGGCTTGCTGATGCGCATCGGACAGTTGCTTCAGCCGGTCCCGCGCGGCGGTCGCCTCAGCTTGCAGGGTGCGCAGCTGGCCCTCCAGGCCGCGCGCCTCGATCGACTTGGTCTGCAATGCCGCGACGCGCTCGCGCAGCGCGGCCTCGGCGGCGCGGGCGGCCTGGACATCGGTCTCGATATTGGCGACGGATTGCGCCAGCTGCTTCTGGAGCCGCTCCTGCACGGCTGCCAGCGACAGGCGCAGCCGCTGAACGGCCGGATGACGCTCGCCGGACACGGCGACCATCTCGTCGAGAGCCCTGCGTGCCTTGCCTTCCTCATCGAGAAGCTGCTGGACGACCGGCGAACTGCCGAGATCGCTCGTCTGGGGGATGTTGCCGGCGGCCAGGGAAACCTGCGCACGCTGGAGACGGGTCTCCTCCGCAAGCCGCGTGGCGGACACCGTATTGAGCTGGGTCAGCATGTCGCGCAGCTGCTGCTGCTGGATGTCGGCGCCGTCCTGCCCGAGCTCGACGAAGCCGGTCCTGACCCGGAAGGCTTCGATCTCCTTCTCGATCCGCCCCAGATTGGCGCGCGCTTCCTGAGCCTGCGCACCATACCACTGGCTGGAACGCTGCGAAGCGTTGCTGGTCGCTTCCATCTTCCGGCGCAGATACTCGTTGCCGAAGGCGTTGACGATCAGCGCTGCCCGGTCTGGGTCGGTATCACGAAACGCCAGCGTCACGAGATAGGCCTTGGTGTCGTTGCTCACACTGAGCGATGCGAGCAGCTTTTGAGCCGCCATGTCGCGTGCGGTCGGCTCGGCCGCCCCGTCGCCAAAACCGATGACGTCGCGCAACATCCTGCGCACGGACGAGGGGAAGACCAGCTCGGCTGCTCCCGCAAGAAGACCGGAGGACTGCGCCCTCGTCTCCTTGTCGAGCCCTAGGCGCGCGGCTACGGCCCGGGCCGTGGCGAGGGAGCGGATGATCCGCGCCTCGCTTTCGACCAGCGTCGAGGCGTCGAGCGCCACGCTGCTGGCCTTGCCGCCTCCGCCGCTGTCCTCCCGGGTGAAATCGAACTGCAGCACCAGATCGGCCGTGTAGCGCTGAGGGGTCACCATCAGGTAGAGCGCGGTCAGCAGCAGGGTCCCGCAGGTGATGGCAAGGATCAGCAACCGCCTCCTCCAGAGCATGGCGAGGAAGTCGAAGGTCACCGCGTCATAGTGTTTGGCGAGCGTCGCCGGAGCGCGAGGGCCTCGCATATCGCTGAAGAGATCCATGATCGCGTGCCTCGCCTACCGATTGACCCGAGAAGCCGATCCGGACTGCCGGCCCCTTGCGGACGGCCGTCCCCGGCGCGTACCGCCTGCGTGCTATTTCGCGCCGCGCCCGTGGAGAACGGCGGGGACGGTCTGCAGCAGCACGTAGAAATCCAGCCAGAACGACCAGTTGTGGATGTAGAAGCTGTCCTGCCGCTTCTGGACTGCGAGATCGCCGTCGCTGCGATCCGTGACCTGCCACAGGCCGGTCAGGCCAGGCGGCACGCTGGTGCGCAGCGCCTGGAAAGCGGTGTCGAAGCACTGATTGTGATAGGCGGGGAACGGGCGCGGCCCGACGATGCTCATATCGCCGCGCAGGACGTTCCAGAGTTGCGGCAATTCGTCGAGGCTGGAGCGGCGGATGAAGTGCCCGATCCCGGGCAGTATCCGAGGATCGTCGGACAGCTTGAAGAACCGCTCCCATTCGTCCCGAGCCGCGCTGTCGCCTTCCAGATGCGTGGCGAGCCTCGTCTCGGCGTCGGCATACATGCTGCGCAGCTTGTAGACCTTGAAGACATGGCCGTTCCGGCCGACGCGCGGCTGGGCGTAGAAGGCAGGGCCGTTGTCGACCGCCTTCACCGCGAGCGCGAGCACCGCGACCACCGGCAGTGCCAGCAGGGCGAGCGGAATGGCGACGATGAGGTCGAGCGCTCGCTTCAGGCGCAGATTGCGAGGCATGTGGATCGCGCTGCGCAGTTCCAGCCCGAACAGCCCGCCCATCGCGCGCAGCTGGGGGTTGAGGACCTGGAGCATGGAGGCATCGTGAACGACGAAGATCTGGCGCAAAGGCAGGCGGGCGAGCCAGTCGGCCTGCTCGACATGAAGATCGCCCGATGCACACAGGGCGACCTCGAACCCAGGCGAGATGATATTCGCCTGGCCACGGGTGATCACCGGGAGCTCGGCAGCCTCCAGAGCATCTGGCGGCGTATCGCGCTCGTCATCGATGAGGATGGCGACCGGCTTCAGACCCAGCTCCGGCCGCAGGGCCAGATCGCGGGCCAAAGCGAGGCAGGCCGGCATTGTCCCGTAGAGCACGGTCGGAGCGGTCCACAGACCTCGCCGGAGCAGCGCACCGCGGGCCAGGCCCTCGAGATAATAGCCGAGCAGGACCGTCAACCCCGCGCCGGCGACGACAAAGCCCCAGAGATGACTGGCCGGATCATCGACCGCCAGCCAGACGAGCACCACGGCAGCGGCAACGACATTGCCGAGCGTGCGCCGGCGCAGGCGGTCGACCGGTTCGGCCCGGTCGGAGCCGTACAGTCCGAAACCGCCCAAGGCACCGCACAGAGCCAAGGCCCAGACCAGCATCAGGCTCGCCATGTTGGTGTCGGTGTCCGACACAGCCAGGGCCGCGCCGAGCTGCAGCAGGCCGGCGACAATGGTCAGCGTGACGAGATCCCCGACCATCAGCGCGGCAGCGACAAGTCGCCGCCGCTCTGAGGGAGTGACATTGGCGCCGAGCTGCCGGCCCGGCTTTGCCATGCCGATCGAAGTGGGCACGACGGTCGTGACAATATCCGGCATGGCAAGCTCCCGGGACAACACTCGACAGGGAGGAAAGGCGGACTCGCTATTGCGCGGCGATCGTCGGGATAGGCTCGACGCCGGCCTCCCGCTCGGCCCTCGCCTTCACCTCGCCGGCGATCCAGGCATAGGTTGGGACCAGACCCTGCCTGAGATGGATCGAGGGCTCCCAGCCGAGCACCTTGCGCAGACGGTCGTTGTCGCTGTTGCGGCCACGAACGCCTTGCGGGCGGCTGGTGTTGAAGCGCTTGTGGATCGTCTTGCCGGAGATCTCGGCGATGATGTCGACCAACCCGCTGACGTCGACCAGCTCGTCCGTGCCGAGGTTGAGCGGCCCGGAATAATCCGAACGCATGATGCGGTAGATGCCCTCGACGCAATCGTCGATGTACATGAAGGAGCGAGTCTGCTTGCCATCGCCCCAAACCTCGATCGCATCGCCGGACTTCGCCATCGCGACCTTGCGGCAGATGGCGGCCGGCGCCTTCTCCTTGCCGCCGTCCCAGGTACCGAGCGGCCCGTAGACGTTGTGGAAGCGGACCAGCCGGGTCTGAAAGCCGTAGTCTTCGGTGAAGTACTCGCACAGCTTCTCGGTGTAGAGCTTCTCCAGCCCGTATCCCGGTTCGGGATCGGCGGGGAAGGCATCGTCCTCCTTCAGCGGCACCACCGAGGGCACGTCCTGGAGATATTGCGGATAGACGCAGGCCGAGGACGAGAACAGGAAACGCTGGACCTTGGCGTCGTAGGCCGCCTTCAGCATCAGCGCGCTGATCATCGTGTTGTTGAAGGTGATCGAGGCATGCGCGCCGGAGATATAGCCAATGCCGCCCATATCCGCGGCGAGGTTGTAGACCTCGTCCATGCCCTGGACGGCCTCGCGGCAATCGTCCATCTCGCGCAGGTCCAGAAGGCGGAACTCATCCGCGGAACTGGTCTGATACTCCGGGTCCTTGATATCGACCCCTCGAACCCAATAGCCTCGATCCTTGAGATAATTCACAAGATGGAAGCCAATAAAGCCGCCAGCGCCTGTAACCAGCACAGATTTCCTGGACATTACTTCACTCCACTGAAGAATGGAATTCAGTGATAGCGTTTTTATCTTTTTAAATCAGGTGGTTAAACCGAACTATACCCCTTTTGGGACGATCTCTCTCGTGGGGCTAGCCGCTTGCGCACGTCATGCCAAAATGGTCCCTGCCCTTACAGCCGGACCGTGCTCAACCTCCTGATTTCGTACGAACTCCTTCCGCTCGAGCGCGCCGGTCGAGTGGAACGGGCGCGAGCTCGGCCTTCTGCCGGAGCAGTTGCAGGCTGGCGCCGAGCATGAACTGCGGCACGATCTTGCCATAGCGGCGCCAGAGCCTGCGCGGCTCCGACAGCAGCCTGAACAGCCATTCGAGGCCGTGCTTCTGCATCCAGGCCGGGGCCTGGCGCTTGGTGCCGGCCAGGAAATCGAAGGCGGCGCCGACACCGATCATGACCGGCGCCTCGATCCGGTCGAGATGGCTGGCCATCCAGTATTCCTGTTTCGGCGTGCTGAGCCCGACCCAGACGATGTCCGGCCGGGCCGCGTTGATCATGCGCACGATCTCCTCGTCCTCCTCCGCCGACGAAGGCCGGAACGGCGGCGAGAAGGTACCTGCCACGGCAAGCCCCGGGAAACGTGCCGTGAGACGCTCGCAAAGCCGTTCGGCGAGACCAGGCGCGCCGCCGAAATAGTACTGGCGGTAGCCCTTCTCGGCCGACAGCTCGGTAAGCCGCAGCATCAGATCCGGCCCATAGACCCGCTCGGTATGGCCGTGACCGAGCTTGCGAGCCATCCAGACCAGAGGCATGCCGTCGGGTGTGGCCATGCCAGCGCGCTCATGGATCGCCATCAGCCGGGGATCCGACTGGCTCTCGATCACGCCATGGACGCCGGTGATGCAGACATAGTTGCGCGTCCGCCGGCCGATCCAATCCTCGACCGTGCGAACCGCATCCGCCATGGTGATGGCGCTGACGTTCACGCCCATGATGCGGGCACGGGGAAGCGGCTCGCCGGACACCATCAGATCGCCCTCGCGACCTCGACCCGCCGGACCGGGTCATGCATCGCCGACAGCACGCCGTCGAAATAGGCGATTGTCCGCTCGAGCCCCTCCTGCAGCGGCACCTTCGGCGCCCAGTGCAACAACTCCTGCGCCTTGCTGATGTCTGGGCAGCGCTGACGAGGATCGTCTTGGGGCAGCGGCCGGTAGACGATCTGCGACCGCGAGCCCGTCAGCGTGACGATCAGCGCCGCGATCTCGGCCATCGATGTTTCAACCGGATTGCCGAGATTGACGGCGCCATCGAGCTTCTGGGTCACGTTCATCAGGCGCATCAGCCCTTCGACCAGATCGTCGACGAAGCAGAAGGCGCGAGTCTGGCGGCCGTCGCCGTAAAGCGTGATCGGCTCGTTGCGCAGCGCCTGAACGATGAAGTTGGAGACGACGCGACCGTCCTCGAGATTCATCCGCGGCCCGTAGGTGTTGAAGATGCGGGCGATGCGGATCTCGACGCCGTGGCGCCGCTTGTAGTCGTAGAAGAGCGTCTCGGCGCAACGCTTGCCCTCGTCGTAGCAGGCGCGCGGGCCGCTGATGCTGACGAGACCGCGATAGTCCTCGACCTGCGGATGCACGTCGGGATCGCCATAGATCTCGCTGGTCGAGGCCTGCAGGATCGGAATGCCGAGCCGCTTGGCCATACCCAGCATGTTGATCGCGCCGAGCACGCTGGTCTTCGTGGTCTGCACGGGATCGCGCTGATAGTGCACCGGCGAAGCAGGACAGGCGAGATTGTAGATCTCGTCGACCTCGAGATAGAGCGGGAAGGTCACGTCGTGCCGCAACGCCTCGAAATTGGGCTGTCCCAGCAGCGCGCTCAGGTTCTCGCGGCGCCCGGTATAGTAGTTGTCGACCGCCAGGACCTGATGCCCCTGGGCGACCAGGCGCTCGCAGAGATGGCAGCCGAGGAAACCGGCGCCGCCTGTGACGAGGATACGCTTCTGCATGTCTGAGCTCCGCCGGATCGTACACGGGAGGGAGCGGAAAGCTTTGCTGCAAGCGCTGCGTTCTCAAAGGACGCTTTGGGAGGTGAGCCTGCCAGCGGCAACAAGGAAGGGCTACTTCCCCCGCGACGCGACCGGGTGTCCCCGGCGGGACGACGGCCGCCGACCTCGACTATGGAGTTAATCCGGTGGCGACGCGGCTTGGCCTGAATGCCGAAGCGGAAAGCGGCGCCGGTCCTGACATCCTGCCCCCATCGCAGCGCCACGCTTTGGGCAGGACGGTCGGAGCTAGCCTTGGACGCGTCAACTCACCCCTCGAACTCTCGCCCCACCTCCAGAACCATTGCGCTTCCCGCTCGCAGGGAACCGCGGTGGCACTGGCCGCTCGTCCTGTCGCTGCTCGCCTCAGTGCTCCTCCTGATCGCGACGGCGTCGGCTGCGGAACGCGAGGCCGCCGAGACGCTCTCGATCGGCGACAAGGTCACGATCTCGGTCTTCGGCCAGACGGACCTGTCCGGGGACTTCGTCCTCGATGGCTCCGGAGCGGTCAACATGCCCCTGGCCGGGCGAATCAGGATCGCGGGGCTTTCGGCGCCAGAAGCGGAGGCGCGGATCCGCAGCGCGTTGATGGACGGCTATCTCCGTGATGCCGTGGTGAGCTTGCGGGTTGCCGAGCTGAAGCCGGTCTACATCATGGGCGAAGTACGCTCCCCGGGAACCTACCCGTTCCGGCATGGTCTCAACATCCTCGGCGCGATCGCGCTCGCGGGCGGCTACCGCGTCGGTGACGAGTCGATCGCCGTGCTCAAATCCGACCTCCTGCTCGCCGACGAGCGCGAGAACCTGCTCAACGCATCGCTGCAGACGCTGATCGCACGCCGCCTCCGGCTGGAGGCGGAGCGCGACGGCGTGAAGCAGCTCGTGCCCGATGCGCGCAGCGCCGGTAGCGCCCAGATCCTGGCCGGTGAGCAGGAGATCCTCGACTTCCAGCGCCGGGCCCGCGAGGGCGAGCGCGAATTGCTGAGTCAGCAGATCGCCCGCCTCGCATCCGAGAAAACCGCCCTGACCGAGCAGACCGAGCTGTCGGAGCGGCAGGTCGAGCTGACGCGCGAGCAATCGACCGAGTACAACAAACTGGCGACGACCGGTCACGGGCTGCGCACCGTCCAGGTCGAGCGCGAGCGCGACTATGCCCGCACACGCAGCGAAGCGGCACGGCTGCGGGCGGAGCTGGCCAAGAACGAGACGGCGCTCGGCGAGCTGACGCTTAGGCTACGCGAGCTCGACACGACCTATATGCGCCGCGTCGTGATCGAGCTTCAGGAAACGAGGCAGAAGATCCTCGAAGTCGAGCGCAGCCTGCCGACGGCGCGCGAGGTCGCGGAAAGCCGGCGCCGCAGGCTGATCGCCAGCGAGGGATCGGGGCTGGCGGCGGATTGGGACATCCGGATCACGCGGCAGGCCGGCCTGACGCCGGTGACGATCCAGGCGAAGTTCGAGACCGCGCTGCAGCCGGGCGACATCGTCCAGCTCGCTCCGAAGGCGCGACCGATCGAGGGGCGGCTGCCAGGAGAGGAGGCGCAGACACCGGTGCGCCAGCTCACGGGCCTTGCCAGCCGGTAACATCCTCCTTGCAGCCCCGCTAAAAGGGTCTCCGACATGTCTGCGAGAATTCGCCCGATCATCATGTGCGGTGGCGCCGGGACGCGGTTGTGGCCGACCTCGCGCAACTCCCTTCCCAAGCAGTTCGCCATGCTGCTCGGCGAGCGCTCGACTTTCCAGGACACGGTCCTGCGCCTTCGCCACAAGCTGTTCGATCCGCCACTCGTGCTGACGAACCGCAATCATCGCGTCCTGGCCGAGCGGCAGCTCGCGGAGATCGACGCCGAGGCCGAGATCGTGCTCGAGCCCGAGCGGCGCGATTCTGGACCGGCCATCCTCGCCGGTTGCCTGATCGCGGAGGGGCGGCAGGCGAACAGCACCGTTCTCGTCGTCGCCTCTGACCATATCGTGACCAACCGGGCGGCCTTCCGGAATGCCGTCGTCAGCGGCCTGACCGCCGCCCGCTCCGGGCGGCTCGTCACCTTCGGGGTGGCGGCGCGGCATGCCTGCCAGGATTATGGCTGGATAGAACCGGGAGTGATGCTTGAAGGAGAAGCACGGTCCGTCGACTGCTTCACCGAGAAACCCGACGGGCGCCGCGCGGCCGAATATCTGCGCCGCGGCTGGCTGTGGAACTCCGGCAACTTCCTGTTCGGCGCGCGCAGCCTGATCGAGGAATATCGCGCCTTCGAGCCGGCGACCGTGAGCGCGGTCGAGGCGGCCGTCGCGAACGGGACCGACGAAAGCGGGGCCTTCGCCCTGGCACTGGACGGGTTCGTCCGGGCGCAAAAGCGTTCGATCGACTTCGCCGTCATGGAGCACACCGAGCGGGCCGCCGTCGTCGCCATGGCCTGCGGCTGGTCGGATGTCGGCAGCTGGGACGCACTCTGGGCGCTGAGTGCCCATGACGGCAGCGGCAATGCCCGCCGCGGCAATGTCGAGCTGGTCGATGCACACAACTGCCTGGTCTCCACCGACGGGCCGATGACCTCCGTCCTCGGCGTCGAGGATCTGATCGTGGTCGCCAATCGCGACGCTGTGCTGGTCGCCGACCGCAACCGTGCGGCCGAGGTCAAGCAGGTCGTCGAGCTTCTGCGCAGCAAGGGCTGCAGCCAGGCGGAGACGCATGCGAGCGTCCACTGCTCCTGGGGCTCCTATCAGATCGTCGACGCCGGCGACGGCTTCCAGGTGAAACGCATGATCGTCGCACCCAAGGGCCGCCTGCTGCTGCAGAAGCATCGTTTCCGTTCGGAACACTGGGTGGTGGTGCGCGGAACCGCCACCGTGACGGTCGACGACGCCGTGGGCCATTTCGGCAAGAACGAGCACATCTTCATCCCGCTCGGCGCAGCGCATCAGCTGGAGAACAGCGGTGCCGGGCCGCTCGAGCTCATCGAAGTCCAGAACGGCAGCTATCTCGGCGAGGACGACGTCATTCGCATCGACGAGGTTCGGCAGCAGATCTGAAGGCGGCACCGGGAACCGGGCCGAGCGGGGAGCGCAGCTCTCCGCCGGCCACGACGGAGGGACCCTTGACGAGCTCGGAGAAGCACACCCGGAACGATGGCGGCAGTGCACGCACCGCGCCCTCGCTCCCGGCAGTCCGGCATTCCGCCTTCGCGAAACACTGGTTCGCTGTCGACGAGGGCGGTGCGGAACTGACCAAGGCGGTGTTCGGCGCGCCTGCTCGGCGGGCGCCGCCGCGACCTGGCTTGAGCGAGACGCCGATGTCCCCCCCCCAGGCACCCGCTGCGCAAGGCGCGCCCATCCCTTCCCGTCTGCGGGCGACCATGGCCCTGTTGCTGCTCGCCCTTGCGGTATTGTTCGCGCAGCCCGCCGCAAGGCTGCTGGGGCTCGCGTCGCAGCCGCAAGCCCCCGGCACGATCGACATCTCGCCGCCCGGCAAGGCCAGTTCACCGAAGCCGAGCGCCCGCCCCCAGGCGAAACGCGCGGGCGAAGCCTGAGCGATGCCCGCCATGGCCAGCTGGAAGCGGAATCTAGATCTGACGGGGCGCACGGCCATGGCTAGTTGGCCCGGTCTCACCCAGTTGCGCCGGAGGCTCTACGAGTCCCGCTTTAGGGCCGGTAGGTACCATTGCGGTTACTACGGCCGCTACGCCAGCTTCGACGCGGCAGAGCAGGCGCTGCCGGTCGGCCTTGCCGGTTTCGATCATGACGCGATGGCCGATATCGATCATTACACCACCTTGGCCGGCGGTTTCGAGCCGATGCCGGCGACCGAATATCCCGTTCTGTTCTGGCTACGGGCCGCTCTCGACGGCGGAGCACGGACGCTGCTCGATCTGGGCGGCTATGTCGGGCATGCCTTCCGCCAGTACGACCAGTATCTCGCCTTCCCCGACGAGTTCCGCTGGGCTGTCTTCGACCTTCCGCATATCACCCAGGCCGGGCAGGCGCTCGCCGCGCAGCAGCCCACTCAGCGCCTGCGCTTCACCAATACGGTCGATGACGGCTGCGGCATGGATATCCTGCTCGCCGCGGGCTCGCTGCAATATCTGCCGGAGAATTATCTGCACGAGCGGCTGAGCACCTGGAGCAAGCGTCCACAGCACCTGATCGTCCAGCGCAGACCGCTCCATGCGCGGCACTCCTTCGTGACGATCCAGTCCGTGATCACCCGAAACGAGCAGGTTTCCTTCTGCCCCTATACTGTACCGGCCCGCGCAAGCTTCATCGAGAGCTTGCACGCACTCGGCTATGAGCTCGTGGATTCCTGGGAGAAGCCACGCAGCCTCGACGTGCCGTTCCATCCGGAATGCCATGTCGAGACCTATTCGGGACTCTACTTCCGGCTGAGCCACTGAAGCCCGCGAACCACGACCCGCACGCATCGGCAGCCCTTTCGGGCAGGTTTCGCTCGGCTGGCGCACCGAACGTCGGTCATCCGCGCGCAACATGAGGCAATTCTGGAGAGATGGCGTTACTCCACCTGCTCCAATTTTACCGCGCAGGCTTGGCGCATAGCCTTCCCTGCATGACACAGACCATCGACAGGAAAGCTGCCCGCCAGGCTCCGCGTCGTAGCCGGCCCCGGGCGTCCGCCGCTCCCGACATCGCCGGAGCTGTCCGCAACTCCTCCGACCGCCAGGCTGCGCCGGTCACCGCGGTCGATCTCTTTGCTGCGCAGGTCGCCGCCCAGCCGCGTGCCGTGGCGCTCTCGCTGGGCTCGACCCACCTCTCCTATGCCGAACTCGACGAGCGCGCCGAAAGGCTGGCCGGGCGGCTGAGCGCGATGGGTGCCGGTCCTGGCGCGATCGTAGGGCTCTGCCTGCCACGCTCGCTCGACCTCATCGTCGCGCTGGTCGCGATCCTGAAAAGCGGTGCCGCCTATCTGCCTCTCGACCCGGCCTATCCGGGCGAGCGCCTCGCCTTCATGGTCGAGGATGCCGATGCCTCGATCGTGGTTGCGTCCGACCATGCCGACTGGCTTCCCGCCGGCCGGCAACGGCTCGATCCGCACACCCCTGGAGAGGCTGAAACGGCGTCCCGTCCTCCGCTCCGGCGCGCGGCGGCGGCAAATGACCTCGCCTATGTGATCTACACCTCCGGCTCGACCGGCAAGCCGAAGGGCGTCGCCATCGAGCATGCCGCGGTGACGCGGCTCTTCAGTGCGACGGATGGCTGGTTCAGCTTTCGCTCCAGCGATGTCTGGACCCTGTTCCACTCCGTCTCGTTCGACTTCTCGGTCTGGGAGATCTGGGGGGCGCTGCTTCACGGCGGGCGTCTCGTGATCGTGCCGGAGAGCACGACACGGGACCCCGCCGCTTTTTTGCGGCTGCTCGCAGATGAAGGTGTCACGGTGCTCAACCAGACGCCGTCGGCCTTCGCTGCCCTCGATCGCGCCGACCATGATCGCGGCGGGCGCGACCGGCTCTCGCTGCGGCTCGTGATCTTCGGCGGGGAGGCGCTGGATCCGCGCCGCCTCGCCGGCTGGTATCAGCGCCGCGGCGAGCATGCGCATCTCGTCAACATGTATGGGATCACGGAGACGACGGTGCATGTAACCTATCGTTCCCTCTCTCCCGCAGATGCCGAACAGCGGTCGAGCCTGATCGGGCGGCCGATACCGGACCTCGAGCTGCTGCTGCTCGACGGCGAAACCATGCGTCCGGTGCCGCGCGGCGAGATCGGCGAGATCTTCATCGCTGGAGCCGGTCTCGCCCGCGGCTACCTGAACCGGCCCGAACTCAACGCCGCGCGTTTCGTGTCCCGTCCGGACGAGCCCGGTGCCCGGCTCTATCGCTCCGGCGACCTCGCCCGCCAGGTCGAGGACGATGACTACGAGTATCTCGGCCGCGCCGACCAGCAGGTGAAGATCCGCGGCTTCCGCGTCGAGCTCGGCGAGATCGAGACCGCGCTGATGGCCCATCCCGGCATCAGGCAGGCGGCGGTGCTGCTCCGCTGCGATGACGGAAACGAGCGGCTCGTCGGCTATCTTGTAGCCGATCCTACGGAACGTGCCACGCCCGCGGCGCTGAAAAGCCATCTCGGCGAGACCTTGCCGGCGCATATGGTGCCGGCCGCTTTCGTCTTCATTCCCGACATCCCGCTGACGGTGAACGGCAAGCTCGACCGCGCCGCCCTGCCGGCACCCGGCCGGGCGCGCCCGGAGACCGCCGCGCCCTATGCCGCACCCCGCACCGCGCAGGAGCGGCGGTTCGCGGACGCCGTCGCCGACGTCTTCCAGATCGACATCGTCGGCATCGACGACAATTTCTTCGATCTCGGCGGCAATTCCCTGCTCGTCGCCGAACTCCATCGACGCCTTGTCCGGGACCTACCCTGGTTCGCCCTGGTCGACCTCTACCGCTACCCGAACGTGCGGGCGCTGGCCGGCCATCTGACGCCGCAGAAGCCCGGCGTGCTCGGCAGCCTCGCTGCAGCGCGCGAGCGCGGCCTGCGCTCGCGCGGTCTGCCATCAGCCTTCTCCGATAGCGCGTCGATAGGCGGCTCTCATGACTGACCCCCTGCCCGAACGTGCCATTGCGATCATCGGCATGGCCGGGCGCTTTCCGGGCGCATCGACGGTCACCGGGCTTTGGCAGAATCTGCTGAACGGCGTCGAATCCATCACCATGTTCGCCCCCGCCGAGCTCGAGGACAGCTTCGACGCGGCAACACGCGCGCTGCCGAACTTCGTTGCGGCAAAGCCCGTGCTCGACAGCGTCGACCAATTCGATGCGCCCTTCTTCGGCATGATGCCGCGCGAGGCGGCCCTCACCGATCCGCAGCAGCGCCTGCTGCTGGAATGCGCCTGGGAAGCGCTCGAGGATGCCGGCTACGATCCGGCCGCGCCCGGCCAGTGCATCGGCGTCTTCGCCGGCGCGACATCCAGCACCTATCTGCTGCAGAACCTGCTGCACGACCGCTCGGAGATCGCCGGCTACACCTCCGGCTTCCAGATCGGCAACCTGCCGCTGCTGGTCGGCTCCGCCGCTGACTTCACCGCAACGCGGATCGGCTACAAGCTCGGCCTCACCGGCCCCTGCGTCGCCGTCCAGTCCGCCTGCTCGACCTCACTGCTGGCGGTCGCGCAGGCCGTGCAGAACCTGCTTTGCCATGGCTGCGACATGGCGCTGGCGGGCGGCGTATCGATCACCTTCCCGCAACGGCGCGGCTATCTCGCCCAGGAGGGCGGCATCGTCTCGACGGACGGCCATTGCCGCCCCTTCGACGCCGGCGCCAGCGGCACGATCTTCGGCAGCGGAGCCGGACTCGTCGTGCTGAAGCGGCTGGAGGATGCGGTTGCCGATCGCGACCAGATCTACGCCGTCATTCGCGGCGTCGGCGTCAACAATGACGGCGCGGGCAAGGTCGGCTTCACTGCACCGAGTGTCGACGGCCAGGCCGCGGCGATCGCCATGGCGCATGCCGCTGCCGATGTCGATGCACGCTCGATCGGCTATGTCGAGTGCCACGGCACCGGCACGCCGATGGGCGATCCGATCGAGGTCGCCGGCCTGACCGCCGCCTTCCGCCTGACGACCGGTGATCGCGGCTTCTGCGCGCTCGGCTCGGTCAAATCCAATATCGGCCATCTCGACGCCGCCGCCGGCGTCACCGGGCTGATCAAGGCGTCACTCGCGGTGAAAAGTGGAGTGCTGCCGGCGAGCCTGCACGTCACGCAGCCGAATCCGGCGCTGGAGCTGCCCGAGAGCCCGTTCTTCATCGCCGACCACAAGCAGGAATGGCCCGAACAGCACGGGCCACGCCGCGCCGGCGTCAGCGCCTTCGGTTTCGGCGGAACCAATGTCCATCTCGTGCTGGAGCAGGCCCCCGCGCGCGAAACCGCGGCGGCGGCCCGCCGCAACCAGGTCCTGATGCTTTCGGCCCGCAGCGCCGCGGCGCTCGGTCAGGCGCGGGACAAGCTGGCGAAACATCTCGAAACCCAGCCCGAGCAGAGCCTCGCCGACATCGCCTTCACCTTGCAGGCGGGACGACGGCCCTTCCCGCACCGCCTCGCCGTGGTCGCCGGCAATCACACCGAAGCAGCGGCGGCCCTGCGCAAGCAGAGTGCCGAACGCGCCACAGCCGTGACCGGCGCCGGCGATCTCGTCTTCATGTTTCCCGGCCAGGGCTCGCAATATCCGCAGATGGCGCGGGAGCTCTATGCGGGCGAGCCGGTCTTTCGCCGGACCGTCGACCTGTGCTGCGAATTGCTGAAGCCCGAGCTCGGGCTCGACCTGCGCAGCCTGCTCTATCCCAGCAACGGCGGCGATCCCGAGCGGCTCTCGGCGACGCTGCTGGCCCAGCCGGCGATCTTCACGATCGAATACGCGTTGGCGCAGCTCCTGATGAGCTGGGGTCTGCAGCCATCGGCCATGATCGGCCACAGCGTCGGCGAGTTCGCCGCCGCCTGCATCGCCGGCGTGTTCTCGCTGGAGGATGCCCTCTCGCTGGTCGCCAGGCGCGGCCGGATGATGCAGGAGCTGCCGGGCGGCGCGATGCTCGCCGTACGCCTGCCCGATTCCGAGATCGCGGCGTTGGCACAGAACGGCGTCAGCCTGGCGGCAATCAACGCGCCCGGCATGAGCGTGCTCGCCGGTCCGTTCGAGGCGATCGAGGCGCTGGAAGCCGAGCTCGCACAGCGCAAGGCGACGCATCGGCGCCTGCAGACCTCGCACGCCTTCCACTCCGGCATGATCGATCCATTGGTCACGCCCTTCACCGAGGCGGTCGCGGCCATTCGCCTCAACGCGCCGGAACTGCCCTACATCTCCGGCGTGACCGGCGACTGGGTCGGCGCCGACCAGACCACCGACCCTTCCTATTGGGCGCGGCATGCGCGCGAGCCCGTGCGCTTTGCCGACGGCATCGCCACGCTGGCGCGCAGCCTCTCACCCATCCTGCTCGAAGTGGGACCCGGCGCCGCGCTGGCCAGTTTCGCGTTGCAAGGCGCTGGCGCGGGCCGGGCCGCCATCTCCTGCCTGCCCGATGCGCAGGGCGATGCCGAGAGCATGCTCGCCGCCGCGCTGGGACGCCTCTGGATCGCCGGGATCGCGCCCGACTGGTTGGCCTATCAGGCCGGCGGCAAGCCGCGCCGCGTCTCGCTGCCGAGCTATCCATTCGAACGCAGCCGGCACTGGGTCGAGGCGCCAGCCGCCACGCCGGCTGCCCCCGTTCAACCCATTCCCACTCAACCTGAGCAGGAACCGGCCATGGCTCCCCACGCTGACACCGACATCCCCCTGGGCCGTTCGGAGCTCGGCGGCCGGGTCGCAGCGATCTTCGAGAACCTCTCGGGACGGCCATTCGGCCCGGATGAAACCGGCGCGAGCTTCCTCGAGCTCGGCTTCGACTCGCTCCTGCTGACACAGGCCGCGCAAGGCCTGCAGACGACCTTCGGCGTGCAGATCCGCTTCCGCCAATTGCTCGACGACCTGCCGAGCGTCGACGACGTCACGCGCCATATCGCCGAGCTTTGCCCGCAGGAGGTCGCGAAGCCGGCTGCCCCCGTGCAGGCAGCCGCACCGGCCGCACCTGCCCCCACAGCTCCCGCTCCCGTTTCTGCTCCCGTCGCGCCGGCACCCGCGATCATGGCCGCCGGTTCGGGCCTGGACGTGCTGATGCGCGAGCAGCTCGATGTGATGTCGCGCCTGATGGAGCGTCAGCTCCAGACGCTGAGCGGCCAGCCGGCAACACCGGTCGTCGCAACCGCAGCGCCGATCCTCCAGCCCTCGCCTGCCCCGCAGCCACAGCCTGCGCCCGCTCCTCAAGCTGCAGCGAGCAGCGCCACCGCCGGCGCGACCGCGCGGTTCAAGCCGCTGATCCGCACCGGCAGCGAGACCCTGAATGAGGCCCAGCGCGCCCATATCGCCCGGCTGACCAAGCTCTATGTCGGCAGGACCACGACTTCGAAGCGCCTCGCCGACCAGCATCGCCCGGTTCTGGCCGATCCACGCACCGTCTCCGGCTTCGCCGCGGACTGGAAGGAGATGGTCTACCCGATCGTCTCCGCGCGAGCGAAGGGCGCCCGGATCTGGGATGTCGACGGCAACGCCTATATCGACCTGGTCAACGGTTATGGCCAGACCGCCTTCGGCCACGCGCCAGATTTCGTCGTCGAGGCGGTCCAGGCCCAACTGACGGACGGCTTCGCCATCGGGCCGCAATCGCCGCTCGCGCATGAGGCCTCGAGGCTGTTCTGCGAGCTGACCGGCCACGCCCGCGTCGCCTTCTGCAATACCGGCTCCGAAGCGGTGATGGCGGCGATGCGCGTCGCCCGCACCGTCACGGGCCGCGACAGAATCGTCGCGTTCTCAGGCGCTTATCACGGCCAGTTCGACGAAGTCCTGGTCCGTGGCGTCGGCGAGCAGCACCGTTCGGTGCCGGCGGCTCCCGGCATTCCCGCGGATGCGGTCGGACGCATGACCGTCCTGGACTACGGCACCGATGAAAGCCTCGCCTGGCTGCGCGAGCATGCGCATGAGCTGGCCGCCGTGCTGGTCGAGCCGGTGCAGAGCCGTCGCCCAGGCTACCTGCCCGTCGCCTTCCTCAGGGAATTGCGTGCCATCACCGAAAAGGCCGGCACGGCGCTGGTTCTCGACGAGGTCGTCACCGGATTCCGGGTCCATCCCGCCGGCGTGCAGGCCCTGCTCGGCATCAAGCCTGACCTTGCGACCTATGGCAAAGTCGTCGGCGGCGGCCTCCCGGTCGGCCTCTTGGCCGGCACGCCGCGCTTCATGGATGCGCTCGACGGCGGCGCCTGGCGCTTCGGCGACGACAGCGTTCCGGAGGTCGGCGTCACCTTCTTCGCCGGCACCTTCGTCCGGCATCCGCTGGCGCTGGCGGCGACGGTCGCGGTGCTCAGGCATATCAAGGAGAACGGGCCGGCGCTGACCGAGGCGCTGACGCAGCGCATGCAGGGACTCGTCGAAGCGCTGCGACGTGCCTTTGCCAAGGTCGGCTGGGACGTGCCGATCGAGAGCTATGGCAGCGTCGCCTATTTCGAGCCTGGGCGCGATCACCGGCTCGGCAGCCTGCTGCACTACCATCTGCGCGCCCGCGGCATCTTCATCCAGGAGCACTATCCCTGCTTCCTGACGACCCAGCATGGCGATGCCGAGATCGCGGCGATCATCGCCGCCTTCGAGGACAGCCTCGCTCTGATGCGCCGGGACGGCATCCTACCCGGAACGACAGCCGAAAACCTCCCGCCGGACACTCCCGCGGCTCCGGAGCAGGTCGAGCTTCCGCTCACCGAAGCCCAGACCGAAATCTGGCTGTCGGACCAGACCGGCCCCGAGGCCAGCGCCGCCTTCAACGAATCCGTCAGCCTGACGCTCGACGGCGATGTCGATGCGCTACGCCTCGCCGAAACCGTCCGGCAGGTCGCGGCGAGGCACGCGATCCTGCATGCGCGGTTCTCCGCCGATGGCGAAACGATGCAGCTCTCGCCGTCTGGAATGTTCCCGGTCACGATCAGCGACTTGCGCGGCGAACCCGATCCGCAGGCCGCGCTGCAGGCCCTGGTCGAGGGCTATGCGAAACGGCCCTATGATCTCGTGCAGGGGCCGGTGGCAGAAGCCGAAATCATCCGGCTCGCCGAGCAGAAGCATGCCCTGATCCTGTCGGCACATCACATCGTCTGCGACGGCTGGTCGACCAACATCCTGCTCGACGAGATCACCACGGCCTACCGCTCCAGCGTCGACGCGCTGCCGGCAGTGATGCCCTTCGCCGACTATGCGGCGACAACCCGGCAGGACCCGCGCACGGAGGAGGCCGCGGCCTACTGGACCCGGATGTTCGCCGAACAGCCCGCCCCGCTGGAGCTGCCGACCGATCGGCCGCGGCAGGCGCCGCGCAGCTTCAATGGCGGCACGCGCACCAGCTTCATCGAGGCCGAGCTCTATCGCAAGGTGAAGGCGGCGGGCGCGAAGCAGCGGCGGACATTGTTCGCCACGCTCTTCGCCGCATTCCAGGTGCTGCTGCTGCGGCTCTCGGGCCAGCGTGACCTCGTCATCGGTGTTCCCGCCGCCGGGCAATCGCAACTCGACGGCCCCTCGCCCGTCGGTCATTGCGTCAACTTCCTGCCTATCCGCGGCGGCATCGATCCGGCCGAGCCGTTCTGCGCCCATCTCGACAAGGTCGGGCGCCTCGTTCTCGACGCGTACGATCATCAGAGCTTCACGCTCGGCGCGCTGCTGAAGCGGCTGCGCGTCCCGCCGGTCTCCGGGCGGCTGCCGCTGGTCGAGGTGCAGTTCAATCTCGAGCGACTGGCCGGGAACCTCGATTTCGGCTCCGGGATCAAGGCAAGCGCCGAACCGAACCCGAAGGCATTCTCCACCTTCGATCTCTATTTCAACATCGGCGAATCCGACGACGGACTGCGGATCGACTGCTGCTATGGCGCCGATCTCTTCGACGCGGCGACGATCGACCGCTGGCTCGGCCACTACCGGACGCTGCTCGCCGCCTTCGTCGCCAATCCCGACATGGTCATCGCGGCGATGCCGCTGATCGAGGGCGAGGAGCGCCAGCGCCTCGTCTCCGAGATCAACGACACCGAGGTCGCATTCCAAAGCGATGACGGCACGATCCAGGCCTTCGAGCGCCAGGTCCAGCAGCAGCCCGAGGCGATCGCCGTGTCGTGCGGCGAACGGCAGCTCTCCTATGCCGCTCTGAACGCCTGGGCCGACCGGATCGCCGCCGAGCTGACGGCGCGCGTCCACGTCCCCGAAAGCCGCATCGGCCTCTTGATCGAGCGCTCGCCGGCGCTGGTCGCCGGCATGCTCGGCGCCCTCAAGGCCGGCTTCCCCTATGTCCCGCTCGATCCTGTCATGCCCAAGGCGCGCATCCAGCGCATCCTGCGCGATTCCGAGGCTGTGGCTCTCCTGAGCGCAGGTCCGCTCGACCCCGCCGTCGTCGAACCTGACGAAAATCTCATGCTGATCGATGTCGCCCAGACCACGGCGAACCTCGCCGGGATCCGGACGGCGGCGATCACGCCCGACCAGCTCGCCTATGTCATCTACACCTCTGGCTCGACCGGCGCACCCAAGGGCGTCGAGGTCACCCATGGCGGGCTGTCCAACCTGCTGTTCGCGATGGCGCGCGAGCCCGGCTTCGCCGGCTCCGACACGATGCTCGCCGTCACCACGGTGACCTTCGACATCGCCGCGCTGGAACTGCTGCTGCCGCTGATCCAGGGCGGCCGAATCGCGATCGCGACCGCGGACGAAGCCAAGGACGGCGCCGAGCTGCTGGCACGGCTCGAGCAGAGCGAAGCGAGCGTCATGCAGGCGACGCCGATGACCTGGCGCCTGCTGCTCGAAGCCGGCTTCCGTTCGCGGCCGGGCCTGCGCATGCTCTGCGGCGGCGAAGCACTGCCGCTCGACCTCGCACGCAAGCTGCTCGAGGGCGGCGGCGAGCTCTGGAACATGTACGGACCGACCGAGACGACGATCTGGTCGTCTGTCGCCCGCATCCAGCCGGAGGACGAGGTCGTCACCATCGGCCTGCCGATCGCCAATACGCAGTTCTACGTCGTCGACGGAAACAACGAGCCCGTCGGAGTCGGCATTCCCGGCGAACTCCTGATCGCCGGCGCCGGCCTGGCGCGCGGCTACGCCAACAATCCCAAGCTCACGGCCAAGAGCTTCATCGCCAACCCGGTCGACCCCGGCACGAGCGCGAAGGCCTATCGCACCGGCGACCGCGCCAAATACCTTCCCGACGGACGCATCGTGCATCTCGGGCGCCTCGACCATCAGGTAAAGCTGCGCGGCTTCCGGATCGAGCCCGGCGAGATCGAAGCCGTGCTCGCCCGCAAGGCCGGCATCGTCTCGGCCGTGATCCTGCGCGAGGACGATCCCGGCGAGCCGCGGCTGGTCTGCTACTACGTCACCGGGGCGGACGCTCCCCCGCCAGCCGAATTGCGGGCTGCGCTGGCGCAGGAACTGCCGGACTATATGGTCCCAACCGCCTGGGTCGGCCTGCCCGCGCTGCCGCTGAATCCGAGCGGCAAGCTCGACCGCGCCGCGCTGCCGGCGCCGGATGCCCAAAGCGCCGCGCCGAAGGCCAGCAAGCCAGCCGACCAGGCCACGCCGCGCACGACCGTCGAGGAAACGCTGATCCGCATCTGGAGCGAGGTGCTGCGGCGGGAGGACATCGACGTCCACGACGACCTGTTCGATCTCGGCGCCGATTCCCTCAGCATCTTCCAGATCACCAGCCGTGCGCGCCGCGAGGGCCTCAAAGTGGCCGCTCGGGACTTCTTCCGGAACAGGACGATCGCCGCTGTCGCGGCGGCGCTCCCCGACGAAGCCATCGCTGAGGCCGCCGCTCCTGCCGCGACATTCTGGAAGCGGCCATGGCGACGCCCGCGTGACGGCACCCAGCCGCCGAGCGAAGCGAATGCCGTCTCGCAGCGCGAGAGAGGGTGAATGGCCATGGCAAATCAGTTCACCCGTGAGCCGGAACCGCAGTTGCGCGAGCCTGAGCGCATCGTGATGACGGCGAGGTGTTCGTCGGCACAGGAGCGCTATTGGGGGATCGACGCCAAGGACCCAGGCACGCCGGCGCTCAATATCGCGGTCAAGTGGCGGATCCGCGGGCATCTCGACGCTTCGCTGGCTCAGGAAGCGTTCCAGGCGATCCTTGACCGTCACGAGTCCCTGCGGACCGCGATCCGGCTGGAAGATGGCCTGCCTGTCCAGGCGATCGCCGAGCAGGTTCCTTTCAAGCTGCCGGAGATCGACCTCTCCGGCCTGCCTGAGGCGGACCGGACCCGCGAGGCCGATCGCATCGCCCAGAGTGAAGCGTGCACGCGCTTCGATCTCGCCGAAGCGCCGCTGCTGCGGGCGACGCTGTTGCGCAAGAGCCGCGCCGAGGCGGTGATCCTGGTCGTCGCCCATCACATCGTCAGCGACGGCTGGTCGATGGGTCTCATCGCCAAGGATTTCGTCGCGGCTTACCAGGCGCTCGGCCGCGGCCGCGAACCGGTGCTACCCGAGCTTCCCCTGCAATATTCCGACTTCGCCGAGGGCAGCCATGACGGCATGGAAGGCGGCGTGCTCGCACGCGAGGAAGCCTATTGGCAGCGCAAGCTCGCCGAGCTGCCCATCGTCGAGGTACCGGGCGATCGCCCAAGGCCTGCGACGCGGAGCACGAATGGCGCCTCGCTGTCCCGGCTGCTTCCGCGCTCTCTGACCGCCGGCCTGGCCGATCTGGCACGCAAGGAAGGTACGACTTTCTTTTCAGTCGCTTACGCGGTTCTCCTGACCTTGCTTCGGCAACGTACCGGCGCCTCCGACATCGTGCTGAGCACGCAGATGGCGAACCGCGACGATGTCGAGCTGGAGGCGATCGTCGGCCCCTTCGTCAATACGCTCGTGCTGCGTACCAGAAGCTCCGGCGAGCAGAGTTTTCTCGCTCTGTGCCAGGCGGCCCGCGACACGTTCGAGGAAGCGGTCGATCACCATCAATGGCCGTTCGACAAGCTGTTGTCGCTGCTTCCGAGCAGCGGCGACGCCAGCCGGCCGCCAGTCTCGATCAACTTCATCGTGCAGCGCGCCTTCATCGGCGAACTCGCCAATGACAGTTTTCAGCTGTCGGGGATTCCCTCGCCCCTGCCCGGCGCGCTCTACGACCTCAACTTCATTCTGGTCGAGCGCGAGGAAGGCTGGCGCCTGACCTGCGAATACCATCGCGACCTCTATGACGAAGGAACCGCGAGCGAGTTGGCGGCGCAATTCGAAAGCCTGGCGGAAATGCTCATCGCCGATCCGGCCGCCCCCCTGCCTCGGCCGGCGCCCACCTCCCTGCCGATGGCCTCCCCGCTGTGGCTGCCAGCGACGCCGGCGCTGCCGCCGGTGATCGACGTGACAGCGCTACGCCGGACCTGGTTGCAGAAGACCGGCGCGCAGCCGACCCTGTTCGCACTCAACCACACGGCGCATAACCTGCGTCTCTACCGGCCGCTGGCGCATGAACTCGGTCCGGATCAGCCCTTCGCGGCGCTGCAACTGCTTGATCCGCTCGTGAACGGTGCAGCACCGACATCGATCGAGCAACTCGCGGCGGCCTATTGTGAAGCCATTACTGCGACCAAGCCGGATGGCCGCTATCGGCTCGCAGGCTTCTGTCGGTCAGGCGTGATCGCCCTGGAAGTCGCAAAGCAGCTGGTGGCGAGCGGCAAGCAGGTCGATCTGGTGGTGCTGATCGATTGCTGGGCTCCCGGCTATTTCCTGCGGCAGCCCTACTCCGCACGCCTGCTTTTCAGGCTGAAGCGCGCCGGCCGCTTCGCCCGGCGATTCTGGCGCGGAGGGCCACGGAGCTTCGTCACGCGGATGTCGTTCTGGCTGCAGTCGACCGCCGCCATTCGGCAAGCGAAGCGCCTGATCTTCTGGCGCCCGGCCGAGGAAGCGGCCGACGAGGCCGATTTCTGGCGGACGACCGACGAGCTCGAAGCTCTGGTGCAACGCTACGCTCTGCCCAACTATGATGGACGCGTCCTGATCTTCCGGAGCGGCGCGATCCCTCCCGGTTGGCCGCCGGACGTCACTCTCGGCTGGGCGGATCATCTTGCACCGGGCACGCCCTGCGTCGCCGTCGATGGTGAAGGCCATGAAGGCGCCTTCTCCGAGGCCGGCTCGCAAACCATGGCCGAGCGCATCCTCGAGATCACAGCCCAGGTTGGGGGCTGACGGAAAGCCTCTCTGCGGCCAGGATCACGGTCTGGCCATCCAGACCGGCGTCCAACCACGATGCCGCGCGGCCAGCGTACCGCAATAGCCCGGAGCCGGTTCCAGATCCGCGAGTTGCCAGAGATCGGCCTCGGCTTGGTCGGACTCGACTGCCAGAAGCCGCGCCCGGGACGGATCGAGCGACACTTCAAAGCTCGACGGGCTGCCATTGAGGCCGATGCCGATCGCCTTCAGGCAGGCTTCCTTGCGCGTCCAGCAGCGGATGAAGGATTCCTCGCGCAGCGCCGGCCTCAGGGCGGCGAGCATTGCGAACTCCCGCGGCGCAAGGCACCCGGCCAGAAGGTCGCCCGAAACGGGCCGGATACGCTCGATATCAACGCCGACCGGCATCCCGTCGGCGACCGCAACGATCGCGAGCTCGCCGGAATGGCTAAGATTGAAGGCGATGGCGCGCTTGCCGTGCTCGTTCGCAAGAAACGGCTTGCCGAACGCCGTCTCGCAAAAGCGAAGCTGCGGCGGCGGAACCGGGATGTAGAGAGCCAGGACGCGCCGCAGCCAGTTGCGCGCCACGATGAACGCGATCCGCGTCTTGGCATCATGAAAACGGTCTGCCCGGGCGCGTTCCTCGTCGGACAGGATCCCGCGCCGTTCCGCAGCCTCCGCCCCACGAAGATCGACGCGGCAGCACCAGAGGTGCACCTGGGAACGCGGCAGCGGCATCATGGCGATTGCGCCGTCATCATGCGGCCTCTGACTGGCGCGGCCGGCGGGCTGCCGAGCAGCCCCGGGACCCGCAGCGCCAGCGTCACCAGGACGACGAGGGCGGCGAGCTCCGACAGCAGCGTCACCGCGATCAGCCCCGCCACGCCGAAGGTCGCCGCGGCCGGATAGACCGCCAGCAGGTTGAAGCAGCCTCCGATGAGCGATGCGACGAAGACAGGACGCGTGCGCTCCAGCGCGCGGAAGGCACAGCCGAGGACCAGGCTCGTCAACGCCATCGGGAAGGCGAAGGAGTACCAGATGATCACCCAGTCGAATTCGAGGATCTCGCCGCCATAGAGCCGATGGAGCAGCCAGGGACCGAACAGCCCGAGCCCGAGAACCGTCATGGCCCCAGTCAGTCCGGCGAACAGCATGGCGCGGGCGAGCATCCGATGGAGCCCTTGCATACCCCCCTCCGCAAGCGCCTTTCCGGCCAGGGGCGGCACGATGTTCTCCAGCGCTTCTCGCACCACGTTGAGCACGGCGAGCAGGCTCTGGGCCGCCCGGAGCGCGCCGAGCACCTTCGGCCCGAAGAGGCCGGCCGTCACTAGGAGCCCGCTATAGCTGAGCGCCCATTGCACCGAGCCGGTGAGGACGAGCCAGCGCGCCGAGCGCCATTGCCGTCCGGTGACGCTGAGCAGTATCTGCCGACGCCACAGCAACGGTCCCGACATACTCAGGCCGCAGGCCGTTGAAACCGCCGCGGCTCCGGCTACGGCCCATAGCGCAGTCGCGACGCTGATCATCCCAGCCTGCCAGAGGAGCGCGAGCGCACCGAGCTTGAGCGCCTGGTTGATCGTGTCGATCAGCAGGATTCCGGCGGGCCTGCGACGGGCGAACAGATAGCGGCGCAGAAAGTCCTGCGTCAGATAGGAGGCCGCGGCCATCGCGCCCGGCAGCGCGGCTCCGGCGAGCAGCGAATCCGCGTCCGCCACAAGAGTCAGGACGGCAAAGATCGCCGCCGTCGCAAAGATGACGTAGCCGGCCTGATGGAGGAAAACGATGGTGTAGTAAGCCTCGGCCTCGGCCCCCTGCTCCTTCGTAGCGATGCTCATCATCGGGCTGACGATCAGGCCGAGCTGAAGGCTCATCGCGAAGTAGAGCGCGAGCCAGACGATGGTGTAGTGCCCGAACGCCTCGAGGCCCAGCGCCCGTGCCAACAGGATGGTCGTCAGGAAATTGCAGGCGCTGGACAGTGCCTGATCGCCGAAGGACAGCGCCGGATCGCGCATGGCACGAAGGCGTGCCCTCATGCCTGTTCCTGTCGCTTCAGCTCCAGACTTGCCGCCTGCCCTGTCTCGCCGCAGGCGGCCGAATACCTCGCCGATCTTGCCAGAGCGCCGCATGTCCTTGGTCTCCGCTGGCAATCGCCCGGCCGCATCTTCACCGATCAAAGTCTAGCGTCGTCATGCCGCTGGCGACGCTGGGCATAGGGACTGCCCAGAAGGGAGTGGGCCGACGGCCTCGCCGCCGTAGCTACCTCGGATGCCCAACCTGCCCGGACCCGGCCGAGCGGTACTCTCCTCGCGCGACAGGTACTTGCAGCGTGGACGAGGTTGGCGGTGAGAGGGATGTCACGGGGACCGACCGATATCGCGGCCGACAAGCGGGCAACCGATCGCTATCTGCCGATCCTGGCGCTCGGCTTCGCCGGATATGTCGTCTTCGGGAAGAGCTTTGCCTATCTCGGCCTGCCACCGCTTTTCGTCGGCGAGATGCTGTTCGCACTCGGGCTGCTCGCCTTCCTCGCGTCGGGCTGCACCGCGGCGCTGCTCACCACGGTGCCGGCGATCAGCGCGGCCCTGCTGATGGCCTGGGTCCTGCTGCGGACGCTGCAAGGCGTCGGCGCCTATGGGGTCGACGCCTTGCGGGATGGCGCGGTCGCGCTCTATGGCGGGTTCGCCTTCATCGTCGCGGCGCTGCTGGTGGAACGCCCGATCCGCATCGCTCAGATCATGGGCTATTTCCGGATCCAAACGCGGGTGCTGATCCCGATCGCGATCGTCCTCTACCTGATCGCGCGCTTCTTCTTCGCCTCGATCCCGAAGATGCCCGGCCAGAATGTCGAGATCATCTCGGTACGCTCAGGCGAACTTGCGGCGCATCTGTGCGGCGCGCTGGTGCTCGTCCTGGTTGGGCTTTGCAAGGTCAGCCGGACCTGGCTCGTCATCGCCCTGGCCGCGGCCCTGCTCATCGCCAGCCAGAGTCGCGGCGGCATGCTGGCCCTGCTGCTCCCACTGGTCCTGGCCATGATCCTGACCGGCCAGATCGGCCGCCTCGCCACCATCGCCGCCGCCCTCACGGTCGTGATGCTCCTGGCCGCCGCCGCGGATCTGGAGATCGACCTACCTCGCGGCGAGCGGCCGATCAGTGCAGCCGCCGTGGTCGAAAACCTCGCAAGCGTCGCCGGATCGAGCGATGCCAACAATCTCGACGGCACCAAGCAATGGCGATTGGGCTGGTGGCAGGCGATCCGCAACTACACCGTCCACGGCCCCTATTTCTGGACCGGCAAGGGCTTCGGCATGAATCTGGCGGAGGCGGACGGCTTCGTTGTGGGTCTCGAACGCGGCGGACCGACGGTGCGCAGCCCTCATAGTGTGCACATGACCTACCTCGCCCGAAGCGGCGTACCCGGCCTCGCTCTCTGGCTCCTGACCATCGGCAGTTGGACGATCGCGCTGCTCCGCGCCGCCCATGTCGCCTGGCGACGCAGTGACCTCGACTGGGCGCGCTATTTCGTCTTCCTGGTCTGCTACCTCGCCTCGATCGTCATCGACGCGTCGTTCGACGTCGCGCTCGAGGGGCCGATGCTCGGCATTCCGTTCTGGATCGTATTCGGGATCGGCTTCGGGTCGCTGATGGTGTATCGCGCCTGGCATCTCCTCGACGCACCCGTTCGCCTCGGACGGGCGGCGCGCAGCGGCGCACGCATCGCCGGCGCCGTCGTTTTCGGAGCTACGGCATTGCTGGGCAGTCCTCGATCCGAAGCTGCCGAAACTGCCCCATGCCCGCCCGGCTCGATCCTGGTCCCGGTCGGCACGTCCATCCAGGCCATCGTCGACAAGGCTCCGCCCGGAGCAATTCTCTGCATCGCGACCGGCATCCACCGCGCCCAGTTGATCATCCCCAAGGACAGGCAGTTCTTCATCGGCCAACCCGGCGCCGTTCTGAACGGCGCAGAGCTGGTCACCAATATCCGCCGCAAAGGAGACGTCTGGGTAACACCGACATCGACGCCCGATGTCAGGTTCTTCGGCACATGTCTGCCGGGCCGGCCCCGCTGCAACGACCCGCGGCGCTTCTTTCTCGATGGCCAGCCGCTGGAACCTGTGACCGAGCGGGCCGGTCTGCGAGCCGGCAGCACTTATTCCGACCCTGCAACCGGGTTGACCTATCTTGCCGACGATCCGCGTGGACGGACCCTGGAGAGGACGCGACAGCGTTATGCCTTCAGCAGCGGTGGCGCCCGCAGCGTCACGGTCAGAGGCCTGATCGTCGAGAAGTATGCGACACCTGCCCAGCAGGGCGCGATCTTCGGCGACGAGAATTCACGAGCCACGGACTGGCGGATCGAAGACAACGAGGTCCGCTTCAACAGTGGATCGGGAATCGCAACCGGCGAGAGGAGCATCGTCCGGCGCAACAAGGTCCACCATAACGGCCAGCTCGGGATCTCTCCCAATGGCGCCGACGTCGTGATCGAAGGCAACGAGATCTACGAGAACAACATCTACGGCTTCAATGCCGCCTGGGAGGCCGGCGGCGTCAAGGCCGGCAAGGTCGAGCGCCTCACGCTGCGCGACAACCATGTGCACGACAATTACGGCTCGGGGCTCTGGTGCGATATCGATTGCCGCAACATCCTGTTCGAGAACAATCTCGTCGAGCGCAATTCGGACGCGGGCATTTTCTACGAGATCAGTTTCGATGCGATCATCCGCAACAATACCGTCCGCCTGAACGGGACCGGGCGCGGCGGCCAGCAGGGCAGCCTCTGGGTCTGGGGCGCGGGCATCCAGATCGCCGCGTCCGAAAACGTGCGCGTCTACGGCAACAAGGTCACCGTGGCCGCAGGCAGAAGCGGGATCGTCATCGTCGATCAAGGCCGCGAGCGGCTTGGCCAGTCCAAGATAAAAGACCCTCGCACGAAGCTGCTCTACCGGACAGCCCGCAACGCGGTCCATGACAATGAGGTCGTCTATGAGGGCGATACCGGCCTGTCCGGCGGCGCCAGCGACGTTCCCGATTCAAGTCCGAATTTCGGGATCATCGAAACCGGCGGAAACCAGTTCGATCGCAACACTTATGTGCTGCGCCGGCCGACTGGCGCGCCCCTCTTCATCTGGGGGCATGAGCCGGTCTCCTACGAGACGTTCCGCAGCCTCGGCCAGGAGGCCAACGGCCGGTTCGTGCAGCCGGACTAGGCGCCTTTTGCCCAGAACGGCTTAGTCCACAAGCCCTAGGACCTAGTCGTCGGACCGAGCCGCCAGTTGGCCGATCATCGCTAGGATCAGAGCCCCGGAACCGACAAAGCATCGCGAGGCGAAGAGCTCATGAACATGATCCCGCGATCGTTCCGCCGTTCGCAGTTCCGCGAGGAACGCTTCAAGAGCTATGTCCGCCCGATCATCGATGCCGTGATCAGGAAGCGGGGCTCGTGCCGGATCCTCGATCTCGGGGGCGATGCCGATTACTGGCAATTCGATCTGCCGCCAGCGGGAATCGATATCTGGCTCCTCAACATCGAGGCCAAGGAACAGTCCCCCGACCCGCGTTTCCATGTCGTCCAGGGAGATGCGCGCGACGTCAGGGAATTCAGCGATCTGAGCTTTGATTTCGTTCACTCCAACTCACTGATCGAGCATGTCGGCCAATGGGCGGACATGAAGCGCGTCGCGGCCGAAATCAGGCGGCTTGCCCCGAACTATTATGTGCAGACGCCGAATTTCTGGTTTCCGCTCGATCCGCACAGCAACGCCCTGATCATGCACTGGCTGCCGCAGCCATTGCAGCGGCGAATGGTGTCGCGCAAGGCGCGCGGCTTCTACGCGAAAGCTGCCTCGCTCGACCAGGCCATGCGGATCGTCGAAGGCACGTCGATGCTCGACCGCACGCAGCTCGCAGAGCTCTTTCCGGATGCCGAGATCCTGACCGAGAACGTCCTGTTCCTGCCCAAGTCGCTGATCGCCGTCAGGACCGAGACATGAGGCGACGGGAAATCACGCCGCAAGATTTCGCCTTCCTCGCCCTGGCGAAGGACTGCGCCGCCACGATCCCGCGCTTCCTGGGGTTGCTCGAAACGCTTCGGCGTCATGGCCTCGGCGTCACCGCCCTTGTCGGCGAGAACGGCTCGCGGGATGGAACGCGGATGCTGCTGGAGCGTGCGCAGGAGCGCGGGGAGATCACGCTGGTCCCGACCGCGTTCATGGCTGACGAACCCGAGCGGCTCAGGCGGATGGCGCTGGGCCGGGAGCGGCTCAAGAGCCTATTCGAGGCATCAGGCATCGAGGCCCGCTTCATCTGCGTCCTCGACATCGACAACGTCCTCGCCGCACCGCCGACAGTATCCGCCTTGCTCGCGGCCGCCTCGAAACTCGAGCGACCGGGCATTTTTGGCGTGTCAGCGACATCCCGCCCGCATTACTACGATCTTCTGGCGTTCGAGGACAGTCACCGCTCATTCGTGACGCTTCTCGATGACCTCGCAAGAAGCCGAACCGACATCGTCGCGTATTACCGTTTCTTCCGCTCCCGCATCTATCCGCAACAGCGGGCCCTCACGAGCGATCACGAGATCGCATGTGTTTCGACCTTCAACGGCCTGTGCCTCTACCGCGCCGACGGCTATCGGCTCGGCAGCTATCTGCAGGCCGGCCGTGCCATCTGCGAGCATCTCGTCTTCAACCGCCGCCTCGCCTCGCTGACCGGCGGCGCGATGCTGATCGATCCCGGCCTGGTGCTGCGCACACCCGGCGACCACGCCGAGCAGAGTTTCCTGCCCTTTGCCTGGCGGCGGCTTCGCAAACTGGTCGCCGCATCGCGCCATCCGCAAGCTCACCGGCTGGGCCCGGTGGCCCAGTGAAAAAGACAAATGCCGCACGCGATTGTGAACAGCCGTTCACAATGACGCAGCGCCATTGCAACCTGGCCGCCTCCGCAACCGGCCCACTGTCGAGAAATTTCCGCGGCTTGCATCGAGCATCGCGCTTTTTGCCCGGATCATCGGCAAGCTCAATACCGACGCCCCCAAAAGTTCCGAACGGAACAATCGCGTTGATTTCGCGCCTCTCGCCGAGCAGATTCCCCAAATTCATTTTTATGCAATTTTTATTGCTTTCATCGATTTCGGCCAAGATTTATTTCTGACAATTTGTCTTAAATATTTAATCAGCGAACTATACTATAATTCTATATACGAGAATTTTCCTTCTCCACTCGCAATCCGTTCCATCGGCGCGCGAAAGTCGGACGGGCCGGAGCCGATGATGCAACTTATATTAGAATTCTCGTTGTAAAAAATCCAACTGATACAGGTCTACTCAGATTTTGGCAGACAGCCCCACGATAAGCTGCTATTATCACTCTAAAGATGCATATTTCGAGCGTTGGGACGCATTCAATTTACCCCATCCGCTCCACTCATGATCGGCATTAGAGTTCTTTTATCTTGCTCGCTTGAAGCAAGAATGGCCGACCATCCTGCGGCACACGCCGACCTCACACAAATGTGAGAATAAAAAAACATAACTAACGGATTTAGTTTCAGTATTTTTTTTTAAATTATGGAATGCTGATACAGCGCAAGTTTTTATATTCTGGTAAATAGCAACCTCATTTTAAATATTTTGCCCGCTTCTCGTTGAATCTAAAATTTAAAACCCCGCATTCAAGTGACGACCGCAACATGAAGGCCGCACACAACCGAGCGGTACACGAAGCAAAGGAGCCCGACGTTCCGCAATGCAAACAATCTCACCCGAATACCGCATCGGGCGCCTCTACTAACAGCGCCCGCCCAGGAGGTCAGCCATCGTGACTCCATCCGCGACACGGCCAGATATCGGCTCGCTCAACATCGATTTCGACCATCATGGTCTCCTCAACACCTTGGTCGCCGATATGGCCGGCCTGCTGGAGAGCATCGCGGGCGTCGAAGATGCCTGCGCCTATGTCAGCTGTATCGCTGCGCGTTTGGGTACGGATATCGAGAAGCAGTACAAGGCGGCATTGGGCATCCAACACCTCAGCCGCGATCAGTTGATCGATATCCTGGTTGACCTGAAGAACCGCGCCGGCGGGGAATTCTCTTTGATCGAACAAGACGAAGATCGCCTGGTCTTCGGCAACCGCACCTGTCCGCTAGGGCACGCTGCGTCGAACCACCCTTCCCTCTGCATGCTGACTTCGAACATCTTCGGCCGGCTGACCGCCAACACGATCGGGTATGCAGCTGTCGATCTCGAGCAGACGATCGCGAAGGGAGATTCTGGCTGCCGTGTGGTGCTTCATCTGAAGCGAACGGAACTGGGGCCGGATACCAGGGAATACTTCCGCGATGATGCATCTGCAGCTTCGGCATGAGCTAGACCTCGAAACCTATCTCGAGCCGTCGCTCCTCGCCCTGAGCGACGGAAGCGTCCATGCGCTCAACCGCGCCGCCACCCAGGCGCTCAATCCCGCAAGCTCGACCCCGTCGCTGTTCGAGATGTGCCCGAGCCAGGTCGAGCCCTTGCGAACCTATCTTCTCGCCTGCTCGGGTTCGCGTCAGCCTTTGATCGAGCGGGTCACCCTTGAAGGCCCCGGTGGTGCCGTCGACTATCGCTGCTTCGGCAATGTCATCATACCGCGGCGCAAAAGCCGGCCGGCCACGCTGCTGCTGCGGCTGTTCCCGCTTCTCGACGCACGTTTCTCCGCTGCGGCGGAGCGAATGAGGCGCTTGACGGCCGAGCGGCAGCGCCGCCTCGCCATGCAGCAGTTCGAGGAGCTGCGCAGCGACCGTCTGCGGCTGGTCGAGCAATACTGCTTCGTGGCGGAAGCGTTGCGTGTCGTGGAAGCGCGGACATGCGTGCTGCAGGACGAGATCAACCACATCCGCTGCGACGAGCGCGAGCGCATCGCACGAGACCTTCACGACCATGCCGGACAGGAGATGGCCCTCGTCCTGGCCGAACTGCGTCGCCTGCAGGACCATACGAAGGGCCCAGCCAAGCAGCGTCTCGACGAGATTGCCGAGCACATCGCCGGGATCGGACGCAAGATTCATCACGCCGTGGTCAGCGGGCGGCCGCGCATCATCGAGGAGCTCGGCTTCGGCCGCGCCATCGAAGCCATGACCGTATCGGTCGCGGCAGATGGAAGACTTGGTTTCTCGTTCAGAAAGAAAGGCAGCGAGCCGACCTCGCTCGCGATCGAAGTAGAAAACGCTCTGTATCGGGTGGCTCAGGAAGCCCTGACGAATGTTCTGAAGCACGCATCAGGCGCGCGAAAGATCAATGTAGTCCTGGAATTTGCCGACGGATCGGTCTCCCTGACGATTGCGGACGACGGAGCCGGCCTTTCTCTCGAATCGATGCAAGCAGAAAGCTGCACCACACCCGGCATCGGGCTTCGCGGGATGCGGCAACGCATGATCGACATCGGCGGAACGCTGGAAATCGGCCCACGCTTCGGCAAGGGCACGATCGTCACGGCGAGTGCGCCATTGGCCTGCGAAATGCGCGGGAGCGCTCCGTCATGACGG